>Ga0207678_10004321_pt1 | contig 12752 bp, 9 predicted proteins | sample KBSC63metaG_FD_184319 | JGI IMG/M metagenome (GOLD analysis project Ga0207678, IMG submission 184319) | Corn rhizosphere microbial communities from Kellogg Biological Station, Michigan, USA - KBS C6-3 metaG (SPAdes) (version 2) | ecosystem: Host-associated > Plants > Roots > Rhizosphere > Soil ... | reverse complement strand
CACATTTGAGCGTCATCGATTATCTCGGCGCGCTGGATTGGCGCGGCCACCAGCAGTCGAAGGACTGGTACGCGGTGATGAAGTCGCGGCCCTGTTTCCGACCGCTGCTCGGCGAGCGGATGGAGGTGATCGTCCCTCCGGCCCACTACGACAAGGTCGATTTCTGAGCGCCGCGGCCGAAGCTGACGCGACAGTCTTCGGCCACCCCAAGGGCCTACTCTTCCTCGCCTTCACCGAGGCGTGGGAGCGCTTTTCCTATTACGGCATGATCTCGCTTCTGGTTCTGTACATGGTGAACCAGTTGCTGCTTCCGGGCCATATCGAGAACGTCATCGGCTTCGACACCTTCCGCTCCGCGCTGGAGAGTGTCTTCGGGCCACTTTCGACCCAGCAGCTCGCCTCGCAGATCTTCGGGCTCTACGCCGGCTTCGTCTATTTCACGCCCGTGCTCGGCGGCTGGATCGCCGACCGCTGGATCGGCCAGCGCAATGCCGTGGTGCTGGGCGCGCTCTCGATGAGCGGCGGCCACGTCGCCATGGCGTTCGACCAGACCTTCCTTCTCGCGCTCCTCCTGCTGGTCGCCGGGTCCGGCCTGCTCAAGGGCAACATCTCCGCCCAGGTCGGTGGTCTCTATCCGAAGGACCATGAAGCGCGGCGGACTCGCGGCTTCGTCATCTTCAGCACCGCGATCAACTTTGGAGCGGTGACCGGGCCGCTCGTGTGCGGCTTTCTCGGCAGCCGCTACGGCTGGCATGTCGGCTTCGGCCTCGCCGCGATTTTCATGCTAGCCGGGCTCGCGACGTATCTGATCGGCTTCAAATATCTGCCGGCAAAGGTTGAGCGGAAAATCTTCGCCGCGGCACCGATGAGCCGGACCGACTGGACGATCGTCGCTGCACTGGTGGCGGTCATGGCGATCACCGTGTTCCAGTCGATTGCTTACTACCAGCTCGCCAATGTGCTTCCGATCTGGTTGCAAGGCCATGCTGACCTGAACCTCGGCGGTTTCCCGATCCCGGTGCCCTGGTACGCATCGATCGATCCGCTCGCCAGCATGATCGCCGTGCCTTTCCTGTTCGCAATCTGGAAGCGGCAGGCGAAGCGCTCGGGGCGCGAGCCCTCCGACCTCGGCAAGATCGGCATGGGCGCGTGGGTTTGCGCCGCTGCCAACCTCGTGCTCGTCGGCGCGATCGCGGCGGCGGGCGACCGGCCCGTGCTGTGGGTTTGGCCGTTTCTCTACTGCGTGCTTCAGGGCGTCGGCTTCATTTATTACTGGCCGACGCTTCTCGCGCTGGTTTCGCGCTGCGCGCCGGCCAAGGTCAACTCGACGATGATGGGCATCGCCTTCCTTGTGCTGTTCGTCGCCAACAACCTGATCGGCTGGGTCGGCACCTTCTACGAAACCATGACCCCGCTCGCATTCTGGGCGATGCATGCAGCGATCGCCGCGGCCGGCGGCATTCTCGTGCTGCTGTTCGGGCCCGCGCTTCGGCGTAGATTGGAACCGCAGGCGACGAAGCGACTTCGTCCTGCTGCGATGACCGAGGAGATCGGAAGATGACCGTTGCCGACGCGACGCCCGACTTTGAAGTCGGAAGCAACGACGACCGCGCCTTCCTCGGCCATCCAAAGGGACTCGGTTACCTCGGCTTCACCGAAGGGTGCGAGCGTTTCTCCTATTATTCCATGCAGACCCTGCTGGTGCTCTACATGGTCAATTACCTGCTCGTTCCAGGCCGGATGGAGAATGTCGTCGGCCTCGATTGGCTGAACGCTCACGTCTATCCGGGACTCTCGGGCCAGCCCCTCGCCTCGGCGATTTTCGGCACCTACACCGCGCTCGTTTACCTGACGCCGATCTTCGGCGGGATCATCGCGGACAAGTGGCTGGGCCGGAACGCGACCCTGATCGCGGGCGGCGTATTGATGGCGATCGGCCATTTCCTGATGGCGATCCAGCCGGCGTTCCTTCTCGCGCTCCTGTTCCTCCTGCTGGGTGTCGGTGCGTTCAAGGGCAATATCGCGACCCAGGTGGGCGCGCTCTACGGCCCAAACGATCTCAGGCGCGCGATGGCGTTCCAGATCTTCTACATCTTCATCAACGTCAGCGTGATTATCGGCCCGCTGATCTCCGGTACGCTCGGCCAGAAGGTCGGCTGGCACTGGGGCTTCGGCTGCGCGGGGGTCGTGATGGTTCTCGGCCTCATCATCTATCTCTCGGGCCGCAAGTATCTTCCCGCGGAAGCTCCGCGCCAGGAGAGGAAAGATGCGCCCAGGGAAAAGATGACTCGCGACGACTGGCTCCGCCTCGTTTACCTCCTCATCCTCATCCCGGTGCTCGCCGTGGCGCTCCTGACCAATCAGGAGATTTTCAACGCCTATCTCGTTTGGGGCGACCAGCACTTCAATCTCAATCTGTTCGGCTACGCCTTCCCAAGCACGTGGCTGATCACCATCGACGCCGCAGTCAGCTTCTCGATGCTGGTGGCAGTCGCGGCCTTCTGGAAATGGTGGGGAACGAAGCACAGCGAGCCCGACGAGATCAGCAAGATGATCATCGGCAGCTTCTTCACGATTGCCGGCGGCCTTTGCCTGTTCATGGGCGCCCTGACCCAGCCCGCGGGCGGCAAGATCAGCATGTTCTGGCCGATGCTGTTCGAGCTGTTCAACAGCATCGGCTTCGCGCACATCCTGCCGATCAGCCTCGCGCTCTTTTCGAAGATCGCGCCGAGACAGATCACCTCCACGGTCATCGGCCTTTATTATTTCTCCTTCTTCATAGCCAATGCGGTGGTCGGCTATGTCGGCGGCCTCTATTCCAGCTTGCCGACAACGACCTTCTGGCTGCTCCATATCGCCAGCGCGGTGTTCGGGCTGGCCGCCTTCGCGGTGTTCAAGATCGCGGTGGGCCGCCGGATGACGGACAGCGCCTCCGACCAGGCGGAGGCGATGGGCTGAGGATCGGCAACATCGCCGCCGCCCGCTCGTTTCGATGGGCGTGGCGAATGCAGCTTCAGAAGGATTGAGGCACGCGATCGCGTCCGAGAGGAGCGTCGCGCGCCCGAGCAACCTCCGCGCATCCTGGGAAGCGCTGTTCGAAGACGCAAGGGTCTGCACGCGCTGCCACCTATACAAGCATGCGACCCAGACGGTGTTCGGCGAAGGCCCACTCGACGCGAAAATTCTGTTCGTCGGCGAGCAGCCGGGCGATGCTGAGGATTTGGCAGGGCGCCCGTTCATCGGGCCTGCGGGAAAGCTGTTCGACGAGCTTTTGGAAAAAGCGGGTGTCGACCGCTCCCGGACCTACGTCACCAATGCGGTCAAGCACTTCAAGTTCGTGCAGAAAGGCAAACGCCGCATCCATTCCAAGCCCGATGCGGGCGAGATCGGCGCCTGCCGCTGGTGGCTAAGCCAAGAGCGCGAACTGATCCGGCCCCCCATAACGGTCGCGCTTGGCGCTACGGCGGCGCGCTCACTCGCCGGCAAGGCGGTGGTCATCAGCCAGGTCAGAGGCCGGCCGCTGACCCTCGAGGACGGCTCGGAATGCTGGGTCACGGTTCACCCCAGTGCGCTTCTGAGGATGCCCGAGCCCGAGCGCCGGCGCGAGGCGCGCGAGCTGTTCGTCCAGGACATGAAACGTGTGTGGAAGCGCGCCGAAGGGCTGGCCGGCTAGAAGCGGTAGCCCAGGGTCAGCCTCACCGAGCGCGGCGCCCCCGGAGCGATATTGTTGTCGTTGTTGGCGGTCGGGAAATAGCGCGCGTCGAACAGGTTCTCGAGGTTGAGCTGCGCCTCCATCCCATTCGTCAGCTTGTAATAGAGCGCCGCATCGACCCGGGCATAACCGGGAAGCTTCACGGCATTGCTGATCGACGCATAAGACTTGGTCCGCGCGATGACACCGAGTCCAACGCCGAACGCTTTCGTCACGTCGTAGCGGTTCCAAAGCGAGAAACTGTGGCGCGGAACAAGCGGCAGTTCGCGCCCTTCCGGAGCCGCGGAAGTCGTCTCGGTGATCTCCGCCTTTTGCAGCGTGTACCCGGCCGAAACGAGCCACCGGCTGGTGATGCTCCGTTCCAGCCCAAGCTCAAGTCCGCGACTGCGCTGCGCGCCGGTAAGCACGATCCGGGTCGGATCGAGCGGATCGGCGGCGCGCGTATTCGTGCGGTCGAGCTGGTACACCGCAGCCGTGGCGAGCAGGCCGTGCAGGACTTCCCACTTGGCGCCGATCTCGTAATTATCGAACCGTTCCGGCTTCAGCGCCGCGCGGTCCGCGTCGAGGCTGCTGAACTGGTCGCCCGACTGGGGCAGGTAAGAACGGCTGTAGCTCGCGTAGATCGAGAGATTCTCGCGCGGCTTGAGCACCAGCCCCAGGCGCGGCGACCAAAGATTGTCGCGGCGCGCGAATTCGCCGCCGCCGGCCAGGCTGAAATCGTCGACGTGAAGCTTGAAACTATCGAAGCGCAGGCCGGCGACGATCTCCAGCCACTCGGCGGGCCGGACCTGATCCTGGACATAGGCCGCAGCGACGGTTGCCCTGACCCGGTTGTTGGCATCGTCCGAATCGGGAGCAAAAATCACCGGAACGTTGACGGTAGGATCCGTGATCGGAGTCGTGTTGCCGCCGGCAAAGCTGCCGGTCTCGCGCCGGTTGCGCGACCGTTCGCGCCCAACCTCGAAGCCGAGGAGCAGGGTCTGGTCGATCCCGGCGAACCGGTTCTCCCAGACGAGGTCGGTCTGGCTGAACAGGTTCCGGCGCGTGGTCGCGTTGTTGTAGGCGCCAAGGGTGACGAGGCCGGTCGCCGCGCTGAACCCCGTCGGATAGATGTTCTGGTAGACCTTGTCGTAGTCCCCCAGCAGGGTGTGGTTCCGGAGCGTCAGGCTGTCGGAAAAGTTGTGCTCGATGGCAAGGGTCGCGACATCGACATTGGCTTTTGAAAAGCTGTCGTCCGGATCCCCGAAGAAGGTCCGCCGAAAGCCCAGGATCGGCCCGTCGCCATCCGCGGGCACACCGCGATCGGCGGTTCGGCGATCGTAGAAATGCTCATAGCCGAGGTCGATCCGCGTATTCACGCCGATCGCAACCGCCATGGTCGGATTGATGCCGTAGCGCTTGAGATCGACGTGATCGCGAAAGCTGTCGCCATCCTCGTACATCGCGTTGAGCCGCACCCCGGCGCTGCCGCCCAAGGCCTGGTCGATGTCGCCGGTGAACCTGAGGTCGCCCCATCCATCGGCCGAGGCACTGACCGAGCGATAGGTGCCGAGGCTCGGCCGCTTCAGTACGCGATTGATGATCCCGCCGCCGCCGCCGCGGCCGAAGATCATCGCATTCGGCCCTTTGAGAATCTCGACCCGATCGATGTTGTAGAAGTCGCGGAAATATTGGACGTCGTCGCGAACCCCATCGACGAAGAAGTCCGCCGTGCTCGAATTGCCGCGCAGGACCAGCGTGTCGCGATTGCCTTCGCCGGCATTGTACGAAGCGCCCGGGACGAACAGAAGCATGTCCCCGACCGAACGCAACTGCTGATCTTCGATCTGGCCGGACGAGACCACCGTCAGCGCCTGCGGGATGTCCTTGACGTCGGTGTTCGTCTTGGTCGCGGTGTTCGTCGAACGCACTCCATATTCGATGCGGGTTCCGGTTACGATGATCGGAAGGCTATCGCCGGCGGCAATTGAGTTCGCGTCGACACTTTCGACATCAGCCGCCGATACCGGTGCGGCTGCGAGTACCGCGAATGAGATAGCGATCAACGAAGTAGCGTGAAGTTTCATCTTGTCCCCTTTGTACGGGGACGCCTTTATGGTTATTGAAACTCATTCGCAATAGCGGATTCATTCCGCGGCGAGCAACGTCTCCGCTCCGCCAAGGTCGACCGACACCAGCCGGCTTACCCCCTTCTCGATCATCGTCACTCCATAGAGGCGGTGCATCCGGCTCATCGTTACCGCATTGTGGGTCACGATAAGGTAGCGGGTGTCCGTTTCCTGGGTCATCCGGTCGAGCAGGCTGCAGAAGCGCTCGACGTTGGCGTCGTCGAGCGGGGCATCGACTTCGTCGAGGACGCAGATCGGTGCAGGGTTGGTCAGGAAGATCGCGAAGATGAGCGCGATTGCCGTCAACGCCTGCTCGCCGCCCGACAGCAGAGTCAGCGACTGGAGGCGCTTGCCAGGCGGCTGGGCCATGATCTCCAGCCCCGCCTCCAGCGGATCGTCGCTCTCGACCAGTTCCAGGTGCGCGTGGCCGCCTTCGAATAAGGTCGTGAAGAGGCTGCGGAAATGGCCGTTGACCCGCTCGAATGCGTCGAGAAGCCTCACGCGGCCTTCCCGGTTGAGGCTCCCGATCGAGCCGCGTAACCGGTGGATCGCCTGCGTCAGCTCCTCGGCTTCGGCCGCGCCGTGGGCGCGTTCCTCGTCGATCTCGGCGAGTTCCTGCTCGGCCACGAGGTTCACAGGGCCGATACGATCGCGGTCGGCAGTCAGCTTCTCCAGCGCCGCCGATTCCGCATCGGGATCGCGCACCTCTTCGGGGTCGAAGCCCATCTTCTCCGGAAGCCGCTGCGGTACGCATTCAAATTTCTCGAGGCAAATGCGGGCATATTCCGCGCGGCGCGATTCCTGGGCTTCCGACCGGGCAAGCGCCGCCGCCCGCCGCTCGCGTGCCGAAGCGGAAGTTTCCGAGGCCGCTGCAACCGCTGCAGCGGCTTGGGACAGCGCCGCTTCAGCCTCTCGCTCAGCATTCGCTGCCTGCGAGATCAGCGCCTCGTTTCCCGCGCTTTCCTGCTCCAGCGCACTCACCTGCTCGTCGAGAGCCGCCGGCTCCTGCTGAAGATCGGACCGCTCTTTCCGCTGCAGCTCCAGTCGTTCAGTCGCCTGTTCCAGGCGGGAATCGGCGTCGCCGACGCGCCGGCGCCATTCGGATTGCTCGCGACCGGCGGCTGAGTGACGTTCGCGAGCCGCCGAGGTTTCACGAGCGCGGGTCGCTGCTTCGGCGCGCTTCTCGGCGACCGCTTTCCCCGCGTCGCCAGCACGAGCGCGCGCGGTTTCCACCTGCGCTTCAAGGTCGGCAGGGTCGGGGAGCGTAGACAGCGAGGCTTCCGCGCTCGCGACTGCCTCGCCGGCGGCTTTCGTCAGCGGATCGAGGTCCGCAATCCGCTGTTCGAGGGCGCTCCGCTGCACCTGCGTCCGCTCGATTGCAGCAGTCGCGCTGTCGCTCGCGCGTTCGGCTTCGCGCATCTCGCGCTCTGCCGACAGGGCCTGCGAACGCGCCATCTCCGCTTCCTGTCGAAGCCGGTCGAGCGCTTCAAACGCGGCCTTTCTCTTGCGCTCGCAGTCCGCGCCCTGGCGTTCAAAGTCAGGCAAGTGCCGCGCCAGCTCGGCGAGCCGATTGGTCCGGATGAGCCGTTCGGCCGCCGCCGCGCCCGCGCCTTCGGCGACGAAGCCGTCCCAGCGCCGCATCCGACCGTCACGCGTGACGAGTCGCTGGCCCACAGCGAGCGGCTGGCCCGTATCCTCGTCGGCGACGCCCACCTGCCGAAGACGGCGGGTCAGCTCCGCCGGCGCCTGAACATGATCGGCGAGGCATTCCAGGCCCGGCCCGAGCGGCGGGTCGCCCGCCTGCGCCTCGCTTCCCTGCCAGCGCCGAGCGCCTTCCATTCCGATTTCCGCGTCGGCATCGTCGCCGAGCGCCGCCGCGAGCGCCTGCTCATATCCTGACTCGGCCCTGAGCCGCGACACGACGGAGCTTCCGCCCTGCTCCAGCGCCCGGAAGAGCACGTCATGCTCCGCCCGAGCTGCCGACAGCGCCGCGCGCGCCTTGGCGAGCTCGGTTTCCGCCAAATCGCGAGCGTCCGCGGCGGCGACACGGCCGTGCTCGGCCTGAGCGAGCCTCTCCTCGGCCTCGCTACGGGTCTTTCCGGCAGCTTCGGCGCGCGCGGTCGCGTCGACGCGAACCCGCTCCTCCGCCGATCCGTCGGCGAGCGAGTCGAACTGCTGCCGGAGCTTGTCGCGCTCGCCCTGCACTCGCGAGGCGTGGGCGCGGGCGGACTCAAGCGCCGCTTCCGCAACGCGCCGCTCGGCGCGCATGGCCGCCTGACGGGCGAGAAGGTCGGCAAGAGCGGCTTCGGCGTCACGAGATTTGGATTCGAGCCCGCTCAGCTCTTCCGAAAGCCGCGCAACCTCTCCTTCGCCGTCGGCGAGCCGACGGTCGATCGCATCGCGCTCTTCATCCAGCTGGGCGATAGCCCTCATCGCGTCATCGCGGAGCGCACCCTCGCGCGCGATGTCGTTGGCGCTCGCCGTCTCCAGCCGTTCGAGTTCGGAAAGGCGGCGCGCGACCGTGTCGCGGCGCGCACGCGCCGTCGCCAGCTGGTGCGCAATCTCGCTTCCGCGGGAGCGAGCTTCAGCTATTGCCCGGCGGCGATCGGCAAGAAGCGCCTCCGCTTTCTCCTGCTCGCCGCGAGCGGCCCCGATTTGTTCGCGAAGCCGCTCGACCTCCTGCTCGGCAGCGGCGGCCTCCCGGCTCGCGTGCTCGGCCGCAGAGTCGGCCTCGGCCCAGCGGGCATGCACCAGCCGAGCCTCGACCGCCCGGATCTTATCGGTGAGCATGCGATAGCGTTCGGCAGCCCGCGCCTGCCGCCGCAAAGTCGCCGCGCGCTGCTCCTGCTCGCCGAGCAATTCCGACAGCCGAGCGAGATTGGCCTCGGCCGCTCGAAGCTTCTGCTCGGCATCCTTGCGCCGCGCGTGGAGCCCGGAAATCCCCGCTGCTTCCTCGAGCAGAAGCCGCCGCTCGGTCGGCTTGGACGCAATGATCGAGGCGATCTTGCCCTGGCTGACGAGTGCCGGGGAATGAGCGCCTGTGGCCGCGTCCGCGAACAACAACGCCACGTCCTTGGCGCGAACGTCGCGACCATCGATCCGATAGGCCGAGCCGGCACCGCGCTCGATCCGGCGCGTGACTTCGCCCTCCCCCGCTTCGCCCCCGTCGTCGCGATCGATCAGCATCGAGACTTCGGCGAACTCGCGCGCCGGCCGCATCGCGGTCCCGGCGAAGATCACATCCTCCATGCCGTCGCCGCGAAGCGACTTGGGACTGCCCTCGCCCATCACCCAGCGGATGGCTTCCAGCAGGTTGGACTTTCCGCAGCCGTTGGGTCCGACCACTCCGGTGAGACCGGGCTCGATCCTGAGCTCCGTCGGTTCGACGAAGCTCTTGAAGCCGCTGAGCTTGAGGCGTCTGATCCTCAACTCGTCTCCCCCACCGCGCGGGCGGCTAGCCGCCCAGCGCTTCCTTGATCTTCGTCTCGAGTGCCGGCCAGACTTGCGCCTCGGTTACCGGCCCGAGCTCGACCATCTTTCCATTGATGATGAAGGTCGGCGTTCCCTGGAACTGCGGGAACGCGGTCGTCGCGTCGCTGTTCATCTGCACCAACTGGTCGATCTTGCTCTGGTCGGCCAGACACTGGGTGCTCTTGACCGTGGGAACCCCTCGCATCGCCGCCCACTGCTGCAGACCGGCAATGTTCGAAATCTCGATGAACTGCTTGTTCGGCGGCAGGTTCTGCAAGCCGTTGACCTGGGCCTCGGGCGCTGCCTGGATCTTGCCGACCCAGTCAGGCTGGTCCTTGTAGAGCGCCTCGGTCAACGCAAAGAAGCTCTTGGAGCCGTTGCAGCGGGCGATCAGCGACGCGGCGATGTCGAACGGGTCGCGGACATAGTTGCGGAATTCGTAGCTGACCTTGCCGTTCTTCACGTAATTCTGGGCGAGCGGCTGAAAGCCGGTTTCGCTGAACGAGCGGCAGTGCGGGCAGGTCATCGAGCCATATTCGACCAGCTTCACCTTGGCATCGGGATTGCCCATGCGGAATCCGCCGGCGCTGGTGGCGACGGTGACGGTGCTCCAGTCGCCATTGGCGGGCGGCTTCACGGCCTCGACCGCGGTGGATTCGGCGACATTGCCGGTCGCGGCATTGTCGCCGTTCTTGGCGTTGCAGGCGCCGCTGGCGAGGATTGCCGCGGTGGCCAGGAGGATGTGACTGGGCTTCATCAACGTATCACTCCAATTGTTGGAATCGGCTTTGGCTGAGGACTTTCGACCTCGGGGGCCCCATCGCTCGCCTCGATGCGGGCCGCAAGAGCCTCGAGGCAGGCGCGAAGCTCCGGATCGACGATTTCGCGTAGGCCTTCCCCAAGCTGTTTCGGAATCGCACGAGGCTGCGGCCGCGCCGGTTCCCTGGCCCGCTCCAGTGGAGCACCCTGCCTGAACGCGAGCTTTGCGACGGCATGATAACCGAAGAACCGGTTGACGCGCTCGACGATGACGGGCGCGAGGTGCTGCATCAGCGGCGCGTGGGCGCCCTGCACCACGATGTTGAGCGTTCCGCCGGATTTCCTGCCGGCCGGAAAGCGGATCGATTCGGGGGTCGAGACCTTGGCATAGCGCTCGCCCACGATCTCGGACCAGCGGCTAACGACCGATGCCTGGATGAAGCCGAAGCGGCGAAACGCGATCGCTCCGACGTCACCGATCAGCTCGCCCGCAGCGCGCGCACGGCCCTGCCTCGGCGCCTCGTTCAGCCTGTTTTTTCCCACCCGCGTCTTCGCCATTTCGGGCGAGCATGCCATAGGCGGCCCATGCGCGCCAATGCCACCGAGCGGCTGCTTCAACATTATGTGGATAAGTCGCGCGTCCTTCCCTGGCGCTCGCCGCCGGGATCGCCCCCTCCGCCCCCATATCTTGTATGGCTGAGCGAGGTGATGCTGCAGCAGACGACGGTCGCCGCGGTAACTCCGCGATTCCAGCGGTTTGTCAGGCGCTGGCCGAGCGTCGAAGCGCTCGCCGTCGCCGCCGAGGAAGAGGTGCTGAGCGAGTGGGCCGGGCTGGGCTATTACGCTCGCGCCCGCAACCTCATCGCCTGCGCTCGCGAGGTGGCGGCGCGTGGCGGCTTCCCGACGACCCAGGCCGGGCTTCGCAAGCTTCCGGGGATTGGGGACTATACCGCGGCTGCGATCGCAGCAATCGCCTTCCGGGAGCCTGCAGTCGTCGTGGACTCGAACGTGGAGCGGGTCACTGCGCGACTTCGCGGACTGGAACGACCGGCGAAGGCGCAAATCCGCGACGCCGTCGCGGCGATGACCCCGGACGAGTGCCCTGGAGACTTCGCCCAGGCGATGATGGATCTGGGAGCGACGATTTGCCGGCCGAAAAATCCCCTCTGCGGCGAATGCCCGCTCAATCGGGACTGCGCCGCATTCGCTATGGGGAGGCCCGAGCTGTTTCCGGCGCCGAAGGCCAAGCGCGAGAAACCCGTACGATACGGGGCCGCATACTGGATCGAACGCGATGGAGCGATCCGGCTCGTGCGCCGGCCGTCCAAGGGCTTGCTCGGCGGAATGGCCGCCCTTCCTGGCGGGGCTTGGACCAGCGAGCCGGCACGGATCGGTCCGGTGCTCGGCCGGGTCCGCCATGTCTTCACCCATTTCGCGCTGGAGCTGGACATCGTCGCTTCGGATGAAGCGCCTGTCGAGGGCTGGTGGCAGCTTCTCAAGTCCATTGACGAGGCAGGCCTGCCGACGCTCTACCGCCGCGCTATCGAACAGGTGCTCGAATCGAGGAAAAGCCTTGCGGCCTGAACCTTTCTTTGCCGGACCCGGCCTGGATCGCGCCGACGCCGCCCGCGCCGAGCCCGAGCGCATCGCCGAGTTTGCCCGAAGTCCGCTCGCCCGCGAGCTCGTCTGGCAGGACGGTCTTCCGGCCTTGGGAGCCGATGGATCGCTGAGATGGCGGGAAGTCTCGGAGCCGGCCTTGTTCCTCGGCCTCGACGGCGACACACCGTGCTTTTGCGGTTGCCATCAGGACATCGCTGCGGGCCCCGCCGCATTCTCGCTGCTTGCGGGGCTCAACGTCGGCGATGCCCCGCTATTCGCCGCCGCGCTCAGCCTGGCGCGATGGCATTCGCGCCATCGCTTCTGCGCCACTTGCGGTCACGAAAGCGAAATCGTTCGCGGCGGCTGGTCGCGAAAATGTCCGTCCTGCTCGGTCGAACATTACCCGCGCGTCGATCCGGTCGTGATCATGCTCGCGGAGCATGATGCGCGTCTACTGCTCGGCCGTCAGTATCACTATCCGCCGAAGCGCTATTCCGCGCTCGCCGGGTTCGTCGAAGTCGGCGAGACCATTGAGGACGCGGTCGCTCGCGAGCTCAACGAAGAGGCGGGAATCGCCGTCGTGGATATCGCCTATGTCGCGAGCCAGCCCTGGCCGTTCCCTTCCTCGCTGATGATCGGCTGCACCGCACGCGCACTCGGCGACAGACTGAGCATCGACTTCGCAGAACTGGAAGACGCGCGCTGGTTCAGCCGCGATGATGTGGCGGCCGCGCTTGAAGGTCGCGAAGACGCCCGGTTCCTGCCTCCGCCGCCGCACGCGATCGCCCGAACGCTGCTGGAGCATTGGCTGGCGGCTTGAACAAGTCCGGACTGCTTCGTAAAGGGCACCCATCTCACGCTTTCGGCACTCGCCGCAGGGGACTCCATGGACGATCGTTTTAACACCATCGCTGGTTGGGTTTTGTTCGCCGGTATCGTTGCGCTCGGATCGTCGATCGTCGCCAGCGAATCGTTCCATTCGGAAGCCCCGGAGCAGGAAGGCTATGCGATCGAGGGCGCGCAGGAAGCCGGTGGCGGAGCCGCCGCCGAGGCAGAGAAGCCGATCGAATTCTATCTCGCCAGCGCCGATCCAACCAAGGGCG
>Ga0207678_10004320_pt1 | contig 12754 bp, 9 predicted proteins | sample KBSC63metaG_FD_184319 | JGI IMG/M metagenome (GOLD analysis project Ga0207678, IMG submission 184319) | Corn rhizosphere microbial communities from Kellogg Biological Station, Michigan, USA - KBS C6-3 metaG (SPAdes) (version 2) | ecosystem: Host-associated > Plants > Roots > Rhizosphere > Soil ... | reverse complement strand
AAAGGTGATGCGAAGAGCCCGACCGAATAGCGGGGCCTGCTTGATCTGTGTGAGAAAGGAATGCGCCCGTGCGGCTGCGCAAGCGCGCATTTCTGCGATGTTGAGGTCGAGGCCTTCTGTGACCTTGCGCGCGAGCAGCGTGCTCAGCGGCACCGCTTGAGCGAGTGCCGCCCGCCACCTCTCGATGCCATGCGCTCGAACAAAGGTGTCGGGGTCTGCATCTGCCGGCAGTGCCAGGAACTTTGCTTCTTGGCCATCCTTGATCTCGCTCAACGTGAGACACGCAGCCGCGGCAGCGGCCTTCTGACCGGCCTCGTCGCCGTCGAAGGCGAAGATCACGGTGTCGGCATGGTGGAGTAGCTTGCGCAGTTGGTCTGCTGTCAAAGCGGTGCCCATCGGGGCGACGGCGCGCTGCTCTCCGCTGCTGTGCAGCGTGATCACGTCGAAGTAGCCTTCCACCACAATGGCGATGCGATCGCGCCGGATTTCGCGCTTCGCATGGTTTAGGCCGTAGAGCTCGCGGCCCTTGTGGAATACGGGCGTCTCCGGGCTGTTGAGGTACTTCGATGTGCGCACGGAATCGGTGGATAGCGCGCGGCCGGCAAAGCCGATCAGGCTACCTGCCTCGTTCCGAATCGGGATCATGACTCGGTGGCGGAAGCGGTCGTGCAGGTCGCCTTCGGCGCCCTCGATGGCCAGGCCGGCTTCCAGCAGGACACCGCGCTCGTGTCGCCGTAGCAGCTTGATGATGCCGGCGGCGACAGTGCCCAGCTCAAATCGGGCGACGGTCTCGGGCGCCAACTCTCTGTTGCTGTGCAGGTATCGCCGCGCTTCGGCACTCTTGCTAAGCCCATGCCGGTACACGCGCGCTGCCTCCTCGAGTACGGCGTGGAGGCGTGCCAGTCGACGACGCTCCGCCCGCTGATCGTCGGGTAGAGGGGCTGTCTGCGGCAGCGGTACTCCGTTGACCTTGGCGAGATGACGCGCAGCGTCGTGGAAGGTCATGCCATGTCGAGCTTTCAGCCATTCGATGGCGTCGCCCGTTGCGCCGCAGCCGAAGCAGCGATAAAAGCCAGATTCCTTGCCAACCGTGAACGAAGGCGTCTTCTCCCCATGGAATGGGCAGCAAGCCTTGAACGATCGCCCCGCTGAACGCAATGCCAGATCCTGGCTGATCAGGTGCGGGAGGTCGACTGCCGCACGGAGTGTTTGAAGAAAGGCCTCGTCGAAGCGGATGAACTGTGGCATGTGCACCTCATCGGCCTTGGCTCTCGCGTACCCACCCGTCCACTGCTGGTGCGGTGAGCGCCATCGTCTCCGGCATGATCCGGCCGTCTGCTGCAACGACCGATGGCGTGCCCGGCAACCCGAGCACGCGGAAGATGCGGTCGTTGGCGGCGGTTGCCTGTGCACCTTGTGGACAAGGGGCGCCGCTGTTGGAGCTGCCTCCGGTGATCAGCTTCTTCCAACCATTTGCGCGGCCACCCGGATCGGTGCACATCAGATGGGCAATGCGATTGGCCGAATCGGCACCACCGATCACGCTGACCGGAAAGACATGCACGGTGTAGTCCTTCGACAAGCTGTCCAGCGCCTTCTCGAAGTCCTGGCAGTGCGGGCACAACGGATCAGAGAAGACATACAGCGTGCCCTTTGTGCCCTTCGACAGCTGGACTGAGAACTTGCCTGCCTGGACGGCACTGTCCATGCCTTTGGCAATGTCGCCTGCCAGCGCACGAGGCGCAGTAGCAGATGACGGCGCAGCGGGGGCAGCGCCGCTGGCGGCCATCTGTGCAGGGGACGGCAACGGTCCAGCACTCGAAACGGCCGACGTGCCGGCAGCAGGTCGGGTGGCAGCAGCGTTGATCCCGAGGGCAAACAGCACGGCGATGAATGGCGCGACGACCCATAGAACGATCGACTTGGCCAGGCCAATGCGTCGTTCCCGGCGCGCGAAACACTGCATGGCAGCGCGCAGTGCGCGGAGGCCGTTGACTGCCAGATGGTCGCTGGTGAAGCGTTCGATCACGAACGGCACGTCTGCACCGTGGTACTGCGCCACGATGTCCAGGCCGACCTTGGCGACCGTCACGCCGTGATCGAGGCGCAGGGTGCTGGCACTGCCCGATTCGCCGGTGCTGGCGAATTCGACGTAGATGGCTCGCCCGAACGGGCGGATGGTGTCGGTGCTGGTCACAGTGACTCCTTCTGGCGGGGTTGCATGAGGCCGATCTTGATGAGGTACTTCTCGATCCCGAGGATTGCGTCATCCACGTAGGGCTCGGTGAGTTGGTAGCCGCAGTCGTGGGCGAAGTCTTCCCACAACGCCTGCGTGAAGACCGCGGCGGATTCCATGAACGGCGCCTTTCGACCCGTGGTATTGAGGGCGTACCACAGTCCTCGGTCCATGCCCTTCAACCAGCGGAAGTGCGACGAGGGGAGGGCGCCACCGGACAGGTTCGCCCGTTTGTGCATGGCATGTAGAAGGGTTCGTGGGTATGGGAACTTGGCTAACCACTCGGCAGCCGCCGGATGTGATGCGTACCTCTGGAACGCGTTCTCCGACAAGGACAGGTCTGGATAGCCCCGCATGCCCTGGTAGGTGTTCGTGTGGCACGATCGATTCAACTCGTCGAGCAATTGCTGGGCCGCAGCGCCATCCTTACCGTCCGCGAGAAGCCGTGCACCGAACACTGCGAAGAGCGCTCGCTCATGCGCTTTGAGCTTGCTGAGGGAATCAATGGGCTCGCCCAGGTCCTTGACGAGCAGCTCGCGGCACTTCGAGCGATCCAGTACACCGTTGACGAGTAGTCCATGGTGCGCGACCCATTCCTCAGGATTGACAGAACTGCGGTGCTCTTCCGGGTCGACGTTCAATAGCTGAGTGTCCGTAGCGCCGTAGTACAGGGCTGGAATGACGGCCGGCGCGTGCTTCGCCATGATCCATGGAAGCGTGGATGCGTCGATTCGGCGACGCGTCAGATTCGCTCTGTGGCGAGTGGCAATCCGCACCGCACGCAGTGCGAGAAGAACCGGGATGGCAACGAAGATGTAGCCGGCGGTGTTCATCACCGAACCCAGCTCCTCAAGCGTCACAGAGCCTGGCATCGCTGCCAGTTGCGCTGCATGCAAGCGCCAGGTGGCGATTGCGCGAGGCATCCCCGGTAGATCCACCAGGCCAAGCAGATCCCATGTCCATCGCAAGCCGTAGTACGCGATCAGCTCATGCCATGTCGACCATACGTACCACGCTGCCAGCGCAAGGGCGCCTGCAACGGCCATATAGACGATGCCCATGTCGTCCGCCCGAGGTGTCGAAGTCGGTCGCACTGGAAATTCCTCAGAAGCTGAGCGATGCGTCGTAGACGCGTCGCGTGAAGGCTGGGCCGTAGATGGTCAACACGTCGTGGACGTACCGCTGTGTTTCCTGATACGGGGGTACACGCATCCCGTACTTGGCGACCGATCCTTCGCCTGCGTTGTATGCAGCGAGGGTGAGCTCCAGATTGCCGCCGAACATCTTCCATAGGTCGCGCAAGTACCGCGTTCCAACGTCGACATTCACTGCCGGCGAGACGAGATCGGCGGACGAAGAAACGCCATACCGAGCTGCCGTCCCTGGCATTACCTGCATCAGGCCGAGCGCTCCCTTTGGCGAGCGGGTGGAGGCAACAAAGCCGGACTCCACCTGGATGACGGCGCTGACGAAGCGTGGGTCGAGTCCGTAGCGAAGGCTTGCCGTGTGAACGAGCGCCGCAAGGGGCGCTGCAGGAGCAAGCTGTTTGGCTGGAGTGCTGGAGGGGAAGCGCGCCACGCCTTCCCAGAAGTCTCCCTGCGCGAGGTTGACTTCATGACGCAGGACATAGGCTGCTGCTCTTGCGGACCAGCACACGTCGGTCTTCATCGCGTCCGCGCTGATGCCGAATGACTTCGACAGCGTTTGCCGCCAAGACACATTGATGGGGAAGGGCGCCGTCGACTGTCCGCTGCCGCTGGGTTCATCCCCCTTTCGAGGAACGAGCGCGAGCTTCAGCGCCACGAGCGCCCTTGGCGGAATCGAGTAGTCCGCCGCCGCTTGAATCACGCACGGCGCCGCAACGCCGACGTCTATCGCTGGCCCCACCATATGCCCTCCGAAAACGCTGCCATCAAGTACACGTCAAAATCCGTAAACGAGCCATAATACGGAAAACAGGGTGCGGATGTCTATATGAGGCTTTGTGCAATGACTGGAGTGCGCGACGGTGTCCGCGGTCAACGGTAGGAGCTGTATGTCTCGACGTTTGTCGCCGGTGGCGATTGGGATCCTGTGCACGGCGCCTGCGGCGGCGGTGGCAGGGATGCTCGACGAATGGATCAAGGACCGCGCGAAGGCAGTCGCTGTTTCCGGGACGTTTGGCATGGACTTTGGACAAGCCGCGCCCGCCGTCAACATCGATGTCGACCAGCGTGGGGCACAGAAATGACCGCCACGACCGGCCCTCAAGCTGTCCCGGCGTACTGGGCAGGCGATTCGAGCGGAAATCGGGTGCCGTTCATCGTCTCCCTTCTCTTCTACGACCAAGGCGGTATAGAGAGGATCGCTCCCGCTGTGGAGCGGTCGATCAACAGGACCGTAGAGTTGACTGGCCGCGTCGGACTTGCCACAGCGACCGTTTCGAACGATGAGGACATGGCGCGCAGCGTCAGTCGCTGGGTCGAGCGCGCGCTTCCCATGCCGGATGTGATCGTGCTGTTCAGCTGCCAGAGCGCGGACTGCGCCGAGCGTCTGATTAACTATCTGCATGGCGCCTACAACCTGGCGCTTGTCCGCGAGACTTGACGACTGGCGACTCGCGCGCAACGTGATGCATTCCATGAGCAGAAAGCCGCCCCTTTCTTTAATCCGTATACTGATATTGGTACGGATGAAGAAATGGGTTTGTTATGGCCAGGAGGCGAGCAACGTCAGATTCAACGGACCAAATGGCGTTCGACTTCGCGTTCAACGAGACAGCGGAGACAATCGAGCGCCTGCAGGTCAACAACGACGAAGGAGCAGCGCATGCTGACAACATCGACACAGCCACTGGCCCTCGCGGCGAGGGTCTTGATACCGGCGACTCTGGAGGCGGTTCGGCGCTCTCCGTCATTCCACCTGCAGGGATGGAAGATCCTGGACCGGTGGGCGGTCAACAGTCCACTGAAGCTGAAGGCGTTGGAGCAGCAGGGCGAGATGATTCTGCTGGGCCGCCTCCTGCAACAACAGGAGACCGAACACCAGGTGCTGACCGCAGCGGCGAGCCAGCAGTGGAGTGGGATGGCCGAGCACGAGATCCTGGCAGCACACGAGATCGCCACGGAGCTGTAAAGCAGCGGGACTACACGGTTACGGCTGACGACCGTCTTGGCGAGGGCGGGCCAAAGGCAAAGTTTCGGGACAACATCAATGCCATCCGTGTGCTAAATCAACTGCGGCAGACGGGGGGGGCGGCCACGCCGGAGCAGCACGCGCTCCTCGTGCGCTACGTCGGCTGGGGAGGGCTGCCGCAAGCGTTCGATCACCGAAATGAAGAGTGGCGCGACGAGTACCTTGCACTCTCCAGCTTGCTGGATCGCGACGACTACGAACGAGCACGCCGGTCGACCCAGGATGCCCACTACACCTCGGGCGTCGTCATTAACGGAATCTACAAAGGATTGCAGCGCCTCGGCTTCGGCGGCGGGCGTGTTCTAGAGCCAGCTGCTGGCATCGGCCACTTCATCGGGATGATGCCCGAGCCGATGCGGAAGACCAGCTCGGTGACCGCGATCGAGCTGGACCCGCTCACATCGGCGATCTCGAAGCAGCTGTATCCCAACGCCGCGCATTTGAATCGCGGTTACCAGGATGTCGTCATCCCGGCAGGGCACTTCGACCTGGTCGTTGGCAATCCCCCGTTCGGCAACCAGTCGCTGTACGACCCATTCCACCGCGATCTTTCAGCCCTCTCGATTCACAACTACTTTCTTGCCAAGTCGATCGACAAGCTGCGCGCCGGCGGCTTGATGGGCGTAGTCGTGAGTCGCTACTTCATGGACGCGGTTGACGGCAAGGCGCGCGAGCGAATCGGGGGCCAGGCCCACCTGCTTGCCGCAATCAGGTTGCCCAACACGGCATTCAAGCGGAACGCCTTGACCGAGGTGACGACCGACATCCTGTTCTTCCGCAAGTGCCATGCCGGTGAAGTGCCCGACATGACGTGGACCGGGGTGGCTGAGACGCGAGACGAGGAGACAGGCGAGCCGATCACGATCAGCCGGTACTTTCACGACCGCCCGGAGCAAATGGCCGGACGGCTGGTGGTCTCTCGGAAGATGCATCGGGACGCCGTCGACCTCGTGCCCACGCCTGGCGAAGACTTGCCAGATGCGATCGAGCGCCGACTCGCAGCGCTGCCTGAGAAGGTCTACGGCGCTTTGGAGGCGGTCGAACAAGGCGAAGCCGCTGGCAAGCCGGTTTTGACGCTCGCCGATAGCCTGAAGGTCGGCGCGTTCTTCGTGACCCCCGAGGGGAGCTTGGCGCGCCGGCTGCCGGACCTCATTGACAAGCATGACTATGCGATCGTCGACAACAAGGGTGAGCGCACGTGCGACCGTATCAAGGCGCTTGTCGAGGTGAGGGACGTGTTGCGCGGCCTGATGTCTGCTGAGCAGTCGCCGACGACGTCCGATGCCCAGCTTGTGCAACTCCGCGCGAAGCTCAACGGCAGCTACGACGGCTTCGTGCGGAAGTTCGGCCACATCAGCAGCCAGGCCAACCGCCTTGCGATGGCCGAGGATCCGGAATACCCACTTCTGCATGCGCTCGAGAGCGAATACGACAAGGGCGTTTCGGCCGAGACGGCGCGGCGGCAGGGCGTTCCCTCTAGGCCTCCAACAGCGAAGAAAGCGGACATCTTCAGCAAGCGCGTCATGGGGCCAAAGCGCGAGATCGAACGGGTGGGAACCGCCAAGGACGCGCTTGTCGTTTCCATGAACGAGTCGGGACGTGTGGATCTCGCACGAATGGTGCAGCTCACGTCGACCACGGAAGAGCAGCTGATCGGTGAACTCAAGGGCTTGATCTTTCACGACCCGAAAGAGCAAGCCTGGAAGACCGCGGACGAATATCTTACAGGCAACGTGAAGGCCAAGCTGCGCGCAGCCGAGGCGGCCGCCGACGTTGATCACAGATATGCCGACAACGTCGCCGCGCTGCTGCGCGTACAGCCCGCCAACATCGAGCCGGTTGACATTGCTGTGCAGCTCGGCTCGACATGGGTGCCTGAGCGCGTGGTTGGCGACTTCGTGGGACATCTGCTAGGAGATGTGCGCCGGCGGATCAGCTATCAGGAGTCGCTGGGGAAGTGGCTCGTGAAGATCGACAAGCCCGAGCGCACGGTGGGCACCGTGACCTGGGGAACACAGTCGTACCCGGCGAACGAGCTGATCGAGGCCATCTTGACGAACAGCTCCATCCAAGTTCGACAGGAGCAAGGCACTGACGACCACGGGCGGCCGATCTACCGCGTCGACGATGTGCAGACGGCGGCCGCGAATCAGAAAGCCGACGAGATCCGGCAAGCGTTTCTTGATTGGGTGTGGGAGGACAAGGCGCGTCGCGAGGAACTGGCCACCATCTACAACGAGCGGTTCAACACCAACGTGCCCGCGAGGTATGACGGGTCGCACCTTGAGTTGCCCGGTTCGTCGCTCGGCATCCAACTCAGACCCAGCCAGAAGGATGGCATCTGGCGTGGCATTCAAGAGGGCAACGTCCTCTACGACCATGTGGTTGGGGCAGGCAAGACCTACGTGCTGGTAGGCGTGGTGATGGAGAGCCGGCGCATGGGTCTGCTCAACAAGGCCATGCTCGTGGTCCCGAACCATCTTCTGCTGCAGTGGAAGGACGCGTTCTCTGCCCTGTACCCGCACGCCAACGTGCTGGTTGCAGAGAAGAGCGACTTTCAGAAGGACAGCCGTGAACGGCTCTTCGCCCGGATCGCAACTGGCAATTGGGATGCGGTGATCGTGGGGCACAGTTCGTTCAAGAAGATCGGTATGCCCGAAGCGACGCTGGCCGCGATTCTTGAGGAACAAGTTCGTGACCTCACGACAGCGATTGATCGCCTCAAGCACCATGACGGCGACCGGGTAACCATCAAGGAGATGGAGAAGGCAAAGGACCGCATGCGCGAGCGGTTGGAGCGCAAGGCAGACATTGGCGCCAAGGATCGCGCCGTGACGTTCGCAGATCTTGGCGTCGACGCGCTCCTGGTCGACGAGGCGCACGAGTTCAAGAATCTCTTCATCACCACCTCGCTCAGCCGCGTTTCGGGTTTAGGCAACCTGTCCGGCTCGGAAAAGGCGTTCGATCTTTTCGTGAAGTGCCGCTACCTGCAGGAGCGAAACCAAGGTCGCGGTGTGTACTTCGCGACGGGCACGCCGATCAGCAACACGATCGCTGAGCTGTACACGATGCAGAGGTACATGCAGTACGACGAGCTGAAGGCCAGGGGCATCGTCCACTTCGATGCGTGGGCATCGACCTTCGGCCAGGTCGTGACGGGATGGGAGCTTGATGCCACAGGCGTCAGCTACCGGCTCAATAGCCGCTTTGCAAAATTCCAGAACGTGCCGGAACTCATTTCGCTGTACCGGTCGTTCGCCGATGTCGTGACCAAGACTGACCTGGATGAGCAGGCGCGCGCGTTGGGCACGCGATTTCCTGTGCCCAAGGTCAAGGGTGGCAGGCCTGAGAACATCGTTGTGGAGCGCTCCGAGGACCAGGCGCTCTACATGGGGGTGCAGGCGCCCGTGCTTGATGCGGACGGGCAACCTTCCATGCGCGCCGACGGTAATGTGGTCAAGGACTGGAATGAGGGGTCGATCATTTGGCGAATGGAGAACCTTCCGAAGGATCCCGGCATCGACAACCCGCTGAAGATCACCAACGATGCACGCAAGGCAGGGTTGGACTTCCGGCTCATTGACCCTGACGCGAGGGATCCGGAAGGCAGCAAGGTGAACACCGCCGTCGATCGAATATTCGGCTTGTGGGAGAAATGGCGGGCGCGGAGGGGCACCCAGCTCGTCTTCTGTGACTTGTCGACGCCCAAGCCCTCTCGCTCGCCCACCGTGCCGGCATCGCCGGCCGCCACAAGTGGAGGTGCTCTGCAATCAGATGACGACGCCCAAGAGCCGGCAGTGTCGATGGACGAGCTGCTTGCCGGTCGGTCGGCCTTCAGCGTTTACGACGACATGCGCGCGAAGCTCATCCGGCGTGGCGTGCCTGCAGCGGAGGTTCGCTTCGTGCACGAGGCAACCACCGATCTGCAGAAGGCGAAGATGTTCCAGGAGATGAATCGAGGGGAGATCAGCATCCTCTTCGCATCGACGGCCAAGGCCGGTGCGGGGACCAACGTTCAACGCCGTCTGGTGGCTGAGCACCACCTGGACGTTCCCTGGCGGCCGAGTGACTTGGAACAGCGGGAGGGGCGCATCCTTCGGCAAGGCAATCTCTTCTATGAGCAGGACCCCGATGGCTTTGAGGTCGAGATACTGCGGTACGCCACCAAACAAAGCTACGACTCAAGGATGTGGCAGACCATCGAATACAAGGCCGCTGGGATTGAGCAGTTCCGCCGCGGCGACATGCTTCAGCGAGTTATCGAAGACGTGGCCGGCGAAGCGGCGAACGCTGCCGAGATGAAGGCAGCGGCAACAGGGAATCCGTTGATCTTCCTGCAGGTGAAACTGGCTGCCGATCTCAAGAAGGCCGAGGCACTCTTTGCGAACCACAAGCGCAATCAGTACGCGCTGGAGAGCCGGGTTGCGTGGCTGGCCGCGGCGGACGATCGCGCCGACCGTGCAGCAGCGAAATGGCAGGCTGAGATCGCGCGACGTGCGCGGCACGAAACCTCGGACTTCCGGTTCAAGACGGCAACGTCGCTCTACGGGGACAAAGACCGCGAGGCGCTGATGGCCGATGTCCTTGGATCGATGCAGCTCGCGGTCGAACGGCGAGCGTCCAACCTGGCTGGCCAGCTGGGGCGTGTCCACGTTGGGTGGTATCGCGGCTTCGAAATCGAGGTGTTTGCCCGACGCGACCAGTTGCAGTTCGCAGTGAAAGGGGAGGCTCTCCATGAGCCGGAGAACTTGCGCTACTGTGTGACCGACAAGTTCAGCGTGAACGGCTTCGTCAGCCGCGTGGACAACTTCTTGCAGCGGTTCGAGGTCTGGCGCGATGATGCCGGAGAGGCTCGGCGCCGTGAACAGGCAGAGCACGAGCGTGTATGCGCCGAACTCGCCAAGCCCTTCTCGAAGCAGCAACTACTCGAGGAACTTCGCGCAGACGTTCGCGACGTGATGGCCGAACTCAAGCTGATGCAGGCCAATGACGCCTATGTTTCCGACTGGCGCCCAAGATCCCAAAGGGAAGGCATGGTCGAGGTTACTTCATCCGAGCCGGCCCGACGGTGCACCCGACCCTGAGCCGCCGGTCGAGCTTCTCCACCAAGCCTTGGCTCTTCGCGTTTCGAATCCGAAGCAGCCACTCGCTGCATGCGGGAGTCGGCCATGAGCGGTTGATCACCGAATGTCGGTCGCGGGAGCCTCAATCCAGGGGTCATGTTTGCTTTGTCGGCTTTGTCGCGACTGCTTTTAGGGGCGACACCCGGACCCCGCCCCCCCGCGTACAGGGTCGTGATAGATTGGTCCATGACTCGTCTCCTTGCACGGTCTTGCCCTTACCTTCGGCTCGTGGTTATCTTTACTCACGATGAGTCCAAGTCGGTACCTCCACAGGAGACTTCCACCCCATAAGTTCGCGCCCATGCTGGGCGCACACCCCTCGCTCGAGTGGACGCGCTCCGGCATGGCGCTTGTGCCCCAAGGCGGTGTAGTTCATCATCCGCCTCGCGGCCCAAGCGTCAACCGGCGGCGGCCGCTCAGCTCAAACGTTGGCGTCAAACGTACGCCGTGGAGACCGCATGACGATTCCAATCGTTGACATAGCGTCTTGGTCCGATGTTCACTCCTACGTCCGCTCTGGATGGCTCTTCAGAGGTCAAAGCTCGGCAGCGTGGGGTCTGAAAACGTCGTTCGAAAGGCTATGCGATCGCCGCGGCATTCAGGCTGATGATCGCTACAGGTTAGAGCGTGCGCTTCTGAGAGACTTCACGCGCAGCCTGCATCAATACTCCGCGCATGTTCCGCGCCCAGACTGCAAGATCGAGTGGTTGTCGATCATGCAACATCACGGAGCACCGACGCGCCTGCTGGATTTCACGTACTCGCTTTACGTTGCGTGTTACTTCGCCCTGGAGGCGGCTGATAGCGAGAGCGCGGTCTGGGCCATTCGTGGCCCCTGGGCCTTGCGTGAGTCTGTCCAAGCGCTCAAAGAATCGGGCAAGTCAGATGCAGTGCGACTGAAAGAGATCCACGAAAACGATGAAGATGTTTGCTTCGAGCTCGTCTTCGCAGAGAGCACGACATGCGCCGCGATTCCGTTGAATCCATTTCGTTTGAACGAACGCCTTCGGATTCAGAAGGGGGTGTTCTTAGTTCCCGGAAATTTGACCAAGTCGTATATGGAGAACCTTGAGTCACTTCCCGAAAGCGACAATGAAGACAACGCTATCAAGCTTGTACTTTCGCCAAGCATTCGAGCTGAGGCACTCGAAAGTCTCTTCTACATGAACATCTCAAGGACAAGTCTATTTCCGGGTCTTGACGGCTACGCACAGTCGTTGGGCGTCTACCATCCGACCTTCATCCAGTAATGTGGTGGCACACGAGAGAGTGACGACGAACCCTTCCGAGGGGACGTCCACAATGGAGCTTGGCTGCATTGCGACCGCCCGTCATGTCAAAAGTTGGGCGTCAGCTTCCTGGCATTGATTTCTGAATCTTGAATGTCGCAGAAGGGTCGGTCGCGCTCAGTGACGAGTGGTTGCTTCCGGGAAGCTCGAACTCAAGGGCCGCTTTTCGACGTCGAACTCGGGTAATGTTCGGGGCATGTCCCGACCCGGAGCGGAAATCCAATTCTGTGGTTGGGTGGACGCAAAGTAGACATTGGCGGGTTGGGCGCAAGGCTGCGACGCTTTGAGGTAGCCACGAGTATCTAGCACGAGCCGCTCACGTATCCGCACCAGACTGCAACAAGGCGTCGTAGACCGAACGGAAATACGTCGGATACTTGTCGAAGAGCGTCCTCATCGACTGCTCGACGGCGCCGAGCAGAAAACTGCGCGCTAGCTTCGTGGTTGTCGCGAATCCTCCTGTGAACTGATCAAGGTCTTGGGCAACAACTCGCTCCGCGAAACCGGCCTCGAAGAAGGAGATGGCGCTAGCCGATGGGAGGCCGTACTTCAGCCGCTTTTGTAGCAAGCTCATGCGCTGCTCGAATTCCTTCTTATCGTCCTCGGTGAACGCAGCCTTCGACAAAGCCCCGGCGCCTGCCGCAATCAAAATCGAGAACTCGAACCCGAACGTTTGCTCACACAGCTCAACCACCATGTCGATAGTGAACTTTCGTTCCTGCTTCCCGTGCGGATAGCGGGCCCCGGCCGCATCAAACGCTGCAAGGAGGTCCTTGAATGGCTTGCCTGCAGTCCATCCAAGAGCGAGCTGCTTCAGGCTTTCGGGCGGCGTAGTGTCGCGAAGTCTCTCCTCCGGTGCCAGGCGGGTGAGCAGCGGCCACATTAGCCCGAGCATCTCGACCTCGTCGACGGCGACGCTCATCGCGGTGAGG
>Ga0207678_10004315_pt1 | contig 12761 bp, 7 predicted proteins | sample KBSC63metaG_FD_184319 | JGI IMG/M metagenome (GOLD analysis project Ga0207678, IMG submission 184319) | Corn rhizosphere microbial communities from Kellogg Biological Station, Michigan, USA - KBS C6-3 metaG (SPAdes) (version 2) | ecosystem: Host-associated > Plants > Roots > Rhizosphere > Soil ... | reverse complement strand
ATGGGTACAAACAAGACCTAAAAAAAGGCCGTAACCCGCGCCAATGCTGGGTTACGGCCTATTCAGGCTTCAAAGTTCGGGCTAGAGTCTCTGTGAAATGGTTTCCACCCGTTTCAGCGACACTCGATACTGCCTGACGCAGAGCTTGGCCGCGCGCTGGACAGGGGCAGCCGTGGCCGCCGGGGTCTTCCTCTTGGGGTCGGCAAGCGCCGCCACGCCAGCTGCGAAGGACGCGCCGGCCGCCACTGCGAGCATCATTACCGTGTGGGCGCCTTCCCGTCCAAATACGGCGGAGTACCCCGAGATCACAGCAGCGGCCAAGGCTTTCAACCTCCAGCAGCGCGCCGTCAAGGTGGATGTCCACTTCTCCAGTGTCTGGCGGTATGACGAACTGGTGCGCAACGCGGCGATGGGCAACCGATTACCGTGCGTGATCTCGCTCGATGGACCCCTCCTGTCTAGCTACGTGTGGTCCGGTTATCTGCAAGCGCTCGACCCATTTGTCCCGAAGGAGCTGCTGAATGACCTGCTGCCTTCGATCATCAAGCAGGGCACTTACAACGGCCGTCTGTATTCCCTCGCGCAAACCGACTCCGGATTGGGACTGTGGGGCAATCGCAGCCTTCTTCGCGCGGCCGGTGTCCGCGTGGCCACGCTGGAAGCGCCATGGAGCCTGGGGGAATTCGAGCAGGCTCTGCAGAAACTCACCGCACTGGATGCTGTCGACTACGCAATCAACTTTTCGATCTACTACGTCCAGAGCGAATTCTCGGCTTATGCGTTTTCGCCAATCTTGCAGGGGTTCGGCGGGGACCTGATCGACCGCTCAGACTACCAATCGGCCAAGGGGGTTCTCGACGGACCGCACTCGGTTGAAGCCATGAAGCGCTTTCAACAGTGGTTTCGCAAGGGCTGGAGCAAACCTGTCGTCGATCGAGCCGACGACTTCGAACGGGGGCGGGCCGCGCTGTCCTGGACCGGACACTGGCGATATAAGCCGTATCGCAAAGCGCTGGGCGACGACCTGGTGCTGATGCCGCTGCCGGACTTTGGACATGGCATCAAGACAGCCATGGGCAATTGGAACTGGGCCATCACCAGCACTTGCCAGGATCCAGCCGCGGCGTGGGCCTTCATTGCCCACCTCATGTCGCGCGAGGAAGTCCGGCGCATGACGGATGCCAGCGCCTCCGTCCCCGCACGCCGCTCCGTGCCGGCCAGCACGCTTCTGTACGGGCCCCATGGGCCGTTGCGTATGTTCGAACTGCAACATGCCGCCGGTCTGGGCGTGCCGCGCCCGGCGACGCCCGCTTACGTCACCATTAGCTCGGCCTTTGCCAAGGCGGTCAGCGCCATCGTCAATGGCGCTGACGTGCAGGTCGAGCTCACCAAGGCGGCCGAGATCATCGATGCGGACATTGCGCGAAATCGCGGCTACCGCCCATGATGTCCGGCATCCAGCGCAAGATCTTGCTCGTGCTGATCGGCGTGCTGGCGCTGACCACCGCACTGAACGCTCTGCTCGCCTCGTATTCCACCAATCGGCAGAACAAGGAATCCGCTTTCACTGCGCTCGATCGCGACCTGAACTATTGGCAGGATGAGCTACAAAGCCTGACACTGCGCCTGCGAGAGGTTGCACTGGGTGCTGCAGGCGACCCGACGCTGTCGAATCAACTGGCTGATCTGATTGCTCGCGAGATTTCGGCCGACCGTATGAACGCCACCGCCGACCGGGCAGAGATCGACCGGTCAATTGCCTTCGGCAAGGCGGTCTCGATCAACAGACTGAACCGGGAGCTGCGCTCGGGCGGCTTTTCGAGCATCAGTGTCTATGCCGGTGGCAGCTTGCGCTACTACGTTTCAAGCGCCGAGGCGGGAATGGCGGTGCGAAGGCGAAACGGCAGCCAAGTATGGGTCAGGGCTGCAGTCGACGCCAACGGAAATCTGCCGATGCAAAGCTGGCCCGCCTGGGAGGAAGGGAGCCCCCAGCTCCTCGGCGAGGGCCCCAAACCCGCGCTGCGACAGCCCAGTGTGCGGTTTGCGTTCCCGACGCCGGACAACACCGCGATTGAAATCAGCATACCGCTGCAGGCCCGGGCGACGGACTTCCTCAGTCAGGCCAGTGGCCTGCCGCAGGCACGCGGCTATTCGGACGTCGAGATAGCCGGCGCCGACGGTCCGGTGAGCGGCCCGGCAGACCCGCCGCCGGAAGTATTTGCTGTGCTGGTCTTCCGCAAGTTAATCGACGGCGCCTACTTGCAAAGCATCGCCAAGAAGACCGGAAACCTGCCGATCCTCGTTTCCGCCGATGGCAGTCACCTGCAGAAACACATGCTCTTGGAGCTCGGCGTGACGCAGTTGAAGGCTCTGCAATCCGCCCGGCCGAAAGGCAGCTCCGAAAGCCTGCGCGACACCATTTCGACCGCACAGGGATCGTTCTACGTCATCCTTCACCCCTGGACGTTCGAGAAGCAAACGCCGTTTACCCTCGGCATGGCCCAGTCTCGCGCGGGGGCGCTGCAGAACATCCGTGAAACGGTCGCAGCCATCCTGATGGCGTCGGTGCCGATCCTGCTGCTGGGCGCGGCGCTGGGGGTCTTCTGGGTGCGGCGATTCCTAGCCCCCATTCTGGCGCTGACCTCCGCGGTAAAAGGGATCGCAGCGAGAAGCCGGTCCGCGGAGGCCGGCAGCGACGATCCGCAGAGCGCGCGGGTCGAACTTCGCCCCGTCGTGGTTGAGGCGCCGGACGAAGTCGGGGAACTGGCTCGGGCCTTCAACGTGATGGTGGCCGAACTCGGGCAGGCCTTTGAGACGCTGGAGCGTCGTGTCGCGGAGCGCACCGCGGACCTGGCGCTGGCGCGTGACGCTGCCGACGCAGCCAACCGCGCGAAGAGCGACTTCCTTGCCAACATGAGCCATGAGATCCGCACGCCGATGAACGCCATCTTGGGCATGTCGTACTTGGCACTGGAGAGCGGGCTCAATGCCAAGCAGCGCAACTACGTGGAGAAGGTGCACGCAGCAGCCGATTCGCTGCTGCGCATCATCAACGACATTCTCGACTTCTCCAAGATCGAGGCCGGCAAGTTGGAGATCGAGACCATCCCGTTTCATCTGGGCAACGTGCTCGACCAGCTGGCCAATATGGTGGGCATGCGTGCCGAGCAGAAGGGGCTCGAACTGCTGTTCGTGCTGCCGCCCGACCTGCCCACCGAGCTGCTGGGCGACCCCTCGCGGCTGGGCCAGATCCTGCTGAACCTGAGCAACAACGCGGTGAAGTTCACCGACCGCGGCGAGGTCACGGTGGCGCTGTCGCTCGTTTCGCGCGAAGCAGGACGTGCGACGCTGCGCTTCGAGGTGCGCGACAGCGGCATGGGCATGACGCCCGAAATGCGCGAGCGCCTGTTCCAGCCCTTCATGCAGGCAGATGCTTCCATGAGCCGGCGCTATGGCGGCACTGGCCTGGGCCTGGCGATCTGCCGGCACTTGGTCAACTGCATGGGCGGCACCATCGGCGTCGAGAGCGAGCCCGGCAGCGGCAGCACCTTCCATTTCACACTGCCCTTCGGCCTGCAGCCCGGCAGCCAACCGGTGCTGCAGGCGGACGAGCTGCAGGGCGTACGGGTGCTCGTCGCCGACGACCATCAGGCGGCACGTGATCTGGTGCAGGCTTTGCTGGAATCGCTGGGACTGCAGGCGGCGTCTGCAGCCAACAGCGAGGCCGCGCTGGCTGAAGTGGCGCGTGCCGATGCCGAGAACCGACCGTTCCAACTGCTGCTGCTCGACTGGCACATGCCAGGCATTGATGGAATCGAATGCCTTGCCCGGCTGGTCCAGCGCGGCGGCCATCATGCGCCACCCTCGGTGCTGATGGTCAGTGCCTTCAACCGCGACCAGGCCGAAAGCCAACTGCGGGCGCGCGGCCTTCGGGTGGCGACCCTGCTACCCAAGCCCGTCACGCCCTCGTCGCTGCTCGACAGCTGCCTGATCGCGCTTGGACGGCGGGCGGCGCACCTCCGGCACGGCGAGCAACGGCAGGAACAGTTGCAGGCACGTCAGACAAGCCTGTCAGGTGCGCGCATCCTGCTCGTGGAGGACAACCCAATCAACCAGGAGCTAGCCTGCGACCTTCTCCAGCGGGCCGGCATCGACGTGGTGGTGGCAGGCGACGGCCGGGAGGCGCTGTCCGAGCTCGAAGGCGAGCGCTTTGATGCCGTACTCATGGACTGCCAGATGCCCGTGATGGACGGCTACGAGGCAACGCGCGAGCTGCGCCTGCGGCCCGAACTGAAGGATCTGCCGGTGATCGCTATGACGGCCAATGCCATGGCGGGTGACCGCGAGAAGGTGCTGGCCGCGGGCATGAACGACCATATCGCCAAGCCGGTCAATGTGGAAGAGCTGTTCGCTACGCTGGGCCGTTGGGTGAGCCGACGGGGGCGTGAGCCTGGCGGGGCACCGCGCGACGTGCTTGCTGGGTTGGAAACGCGCGCGCGCCTTGAGGCGGCGAAGGGCCGCGAGGCGCTGTATCGGCGACTGCTGGGCAAGTTCCTGCAGCGCGAAGCTGATTTCGAGGTGCGCTTGCGCAGCGCGCGGGCGAATGGCGACGTTGAGGCAGCCATTCGCTGCGCGCACGATCTCAATAGCGTGGCCAGCACGCTGGGCATGCTCGCCCTGCAGCAAGCAGCCGAGGCGTTGGAAACCGCGTTGGTGGTAGCGCAGGAGGAAGGCGCCGCCGCCGAGAGCGCGATCGAACCGCTTTTGCAGGCGGTGAACCATCAACTCGAACCGTTGATGCACACGCTGCCAGAGTGGACGCGTACTTGAGCGCTGGTCGCTTCGCTGGAGTCGCCCAGCCACGCTTGCAACCCGTCGTGGATCATGCCGCATCAGCCGTGTGCTACGCCTGCGCATGTTCAACCTCGTCCAGGCACTGCAAGCCTTCCTCAGTCGGCAACTGCTCGCGCCGGGCTGGCGCCATCGCGTGAGCCGCTTCGAGGTTCTGCTGCAGGGCAAGCCGGTCAAAAAAGGCGCCTTCCTGACCCTCTATCACACCCTTCTCCCGCGGGTGGAAGCGAGCCGATCGGGCCCGCAACAGACCCGCTGGCTGATCGAGAACGCCTGGCGCAGTCCGCTTGTTCTCAAGCACTGGACGGCCTTCGCCCGGCTCTTGACCGCCAAACAATGCGAAGCGCCGGACATACACCCAACTACACCCCACAACGGCAAGTGACTTCCCACGACATGCAATGCAACGCTTACCGAACCCCCTAGGTCATCGGGGAGAGCGGGCGCAGCCATGCGGTTAACTCAATCAAACGTTTGATTTGACTGTTAGAGTGCCGCGGCATGTCCGCAACAGCACCCGAACGACCCCGCGCTTCGCGCAGCGACGGCGAGCAGTCTCGTGAGAGACTGCTGCACGCCGGGCTGCGTCTGTTCGCCACGCAGGGCTACGCCAAGACCTCGACCCGCGAAATCGCCGAAGCAGCCCATACCAACGTAGCGGCCATCAGTTATTACTTCGGCGACAAGGCGGGTCTTTATCGCGCCGTGTTCCTGGAGCCGATCGAAGCGCCGCCACAGGACATGTCGGCATTGTTCAACGACACTTGTTCGCTGAAAGACGCTCTGCCGTGCATGATGGATGGCCTCATCGCGCCCTTGAAGCATGACGAGACTGCGCGGCTGTGCATCAAGCTGCATTGCCGCGAAATGCTCGAACCCACAGGACTGTGGGAAGAAGAGATCGCCAACGGCATCAAGCCCATGCACGCCGCGCTGGTTGCACTACTGTGCAGACACTTCGGCTTGCAAGAGGCCGACGACGAGGTGCACCGACTTGCGGTGTCCATCGCCGGGCTCGGCGTGCATCTCTTTGTGAGCCGCGACGTGATCGAGACAATCGCGCCTCAACTGTCTGCCACGCATGACGCGGTGGACCTTTGGGGTGAGCGCCTCGTGATGTATGCGCAAGCCATGATCGAAGCCGACGACAAGCGCCGCAAGAAGGCGTGCCAACAGAGCGGGGGCGTAGACATCGCCTTCCGCAAGAGGAAAAACAAGCGATGAATAAACAACCCGCCGTTGCTGCGCTGCGCGATCCGCACGCGCTTCGAACACCCCGGGCCGCCAGCCTGGTGTGGCTTGACGCGACACTGGCTGCCACATTCCTGCTGAGCGCATGCGCCGGCACGCCGACGACGGATGCCGCTTCAACGTCGACGGCACCCGCGCGATGGGAAGCCCCGCTGCCCCACCAGGGCCAGACCACTGACCTCACCCGGTGGTGGCAGCAGTTTGACGACCCCGCCCTCGCAGAGTTGATCACCGCCGCCGAAAACGTGAGCCCGACGCTCGCGTCCGCTCGGTCGCGGATTGCACAGGCACGCGCCACACGAACAGCGGCGGGCGCTGCGCTGGGGCCCAACGCCACTGCAACAGCGGGCCTCGTGCGCGGTCGGCAAGACTTCGTCACGCCAGTCGGCACCACCGCATCCGCAGGCTTGCAAGCGGCCTGGGAGCTCGATGTCTTTGGGGGCGGCCGCGCAGGCCGCACCGCGGCACAGGCCCGCCTCGAAGGTGCGCAGGCCGGCTGGCACGAGGCGCGGGTGTCGGTCGCCGCAGAGACGGCCGTGAACTACCTGGCCTTGCGCGCCTGCGAAGCGCAGGCAGAACAGTCGCAAGCCGACGCTGCATCGCGAGCCGAAACCGCGCGGCTCACGCAGCTCACCGCCAAGTCGGGCTTCCAGGCGCCCGCCACCGAAGCGCTGGCCCGTGCCAGTGCGGCGCAGGCATCGGCACAGCTCACGGCACAGCGTGCGCAGTGCGACATCGACATGAAGGCACTGGTTGCGTTGACGGGCATCGATGAGGTGGCCTTGCGTTCGCAACTCGCGTCCCGCAAAGCGGTGTTGCCCCAGCCATCGGAGATTGTTGTCACGACCGTCCCTGGTGAGGCGCTCAACCAGCGACCCGACCTGTACGCTGCCGCGCGCGACCTCGTTGCTGCCAGCGCCGACGTGTCGCAAGCTCGCGCACAACGCCTGCCGCGCGTGAGCCTCAACGGATCGCTCACCGTCGGCCGCTTCGAATCCGGTGGGGCGTCGACCAACGGCAACCTCTGGTCCATCGGACCGCTGAGCGTGAGCCTGCCGATCTTCGACGGTGGCACGCGCGCGGCCAATGTCGATGCTGCACGTGCACGCTACGACGAAGCATCGTCAGCCTACCGCGGCAAGCTTCGCAATGCGGTGCGCGAAGTCGAGGAGGCTCTTGTGCAACTTCAAAGCACGGCCTCTCGCAGCGAAGACGCGCGCATCGCGGCTGAAGGTTTTCGCGCGTCCTACCTCGCCACTGAAGCGCGTTTCCGAGGCGGCCTCACGAGCCTCTTCGAACTCGAAGACTCGCGCCGGACCGCTGTGCAGGCCGAAAGTCAGTTGATCGAATTGCGGCGAGAGCGCGTCGCTGCCTGGATCACGCTGTACCGCGCCCTCGGCGGGGGCTGGACCACGGCAGACCTGCAAACCGCCGACGCCGCGAGCGACACGACATCGAAATGACCACACCGAACAAAGTCACACCATGAAGATCCAGCGCAACCCCATCGCAGCCGCCCTGTCCGTTGTCCTCGCCTCATGCGTCTTTGCCACCCTCGCCTTCGGCGCGCGTGCCGCGGACGAGCCCAAGGCGCCGGCCTCGGCACCCAAGGCAGCACTGACCGTCACGACCACCACGCCGCAGACTCTCGCCATTCCGCTGAAGATCAGCGCCAACGGCAACATTGCCGCGTGGCAAGAGGCCATCGTCGGCACCGAGGCGAACGGCCTGCGGCTGGCCGAAGTGCGCGTGAACGTCGGCGACATCGTTAAACGCGGCCAGGTGCTTGCGAGCTTCGCGCCGGACACCGTCCTGGCCGAGCTGAACCAGACGCGTGCCGCCGTGGCTGAGGCCGAGGCCACTCTTGCCGAAGCATCCGCCAACGCACAGCGGGCACGCGAGTTGTCGACCACCGGCGCCTTGAGCGCACAGCAGATCAACCAGTACCTCACAGCCGAACGCACGGCGAAAGCGCGGCTCGATGCGCAGCAAGCCGCTGCGAAGACCCAGCAACTCCGACTCCAGCAGACCAAGGTGCTCGCGCCCGATAGCGGCGTGATTTCCTCGCGCAACGCCACCATCGGCGCGGTGATGCCCGCCGGCACGGAGATGTTCCGCTTGATTCGCGGGGGGCGCCTCGAATGGCGCGCCGAAGTCCCCGCCAGCGACCTGGCACGCATCAAGCCCGGCGTCGCAGTCCTGGTGAGCACGCCCAGCGGCGGCCAGATCCCCGGCAAGGTGCGAATGGTGGCGCCCACGGTCGACGACAAGACGCGCAATGGCATCGTCTACGTCGACATGACGGGCAACGGCGAGGCCAAGGCGGGCATGTTCGCGAGAGGCGACTTTGAGATTGGCTCGGGCGAGGGCCTCACGCTGCCCCAGAGTGCGGTGCTTCGGCGCGAAGGCTTCAGCTACGTGATGCGCGTGGGGCCCGATTCGAAGGTCGCCGAAACGAAGATCAGCGTCGGCCGACGAGTTGGCGACCGCGTCGAAGTCACCGGCGGCATCGACGCATCTACGCGTGTCGTCGCTTCTGGCGCCAGCTTTCTCGCGGATGGCGACACGGTGCGCGTGGCTGACGCTTTGCCGACCAAGGCCGCCGTCAAAACCGCCAGCACCAACACCACCACCGTGAACAAATAAGGGGATGGCGATGAACGTATCTGCCTGGTGCATACGCAATCCGATCCCATCGATGCTGTTGTTCATCATGCTCACGATCGTGGGCATCATGAGCTTCAAGGCGATGAAGATCCAGAACTTCCCGGACATCGACCTGCCCACCGTCATCGTCTCAGCTTCGCTTCCGGGCGCATCGCCTGCACAGCTGGAAACCGATGTGGCACGCAAGATCGAGAATTCCGTCTCCACGGTGCAAGGTGTCAAGCACATCTACACCGCGGTACAGGATGGCGTTGCGACGATCACGGTCGAGTTCCGCCTTGAAAAACCCACGCAGCAAGCGGTGGACGATGTGCGCGATGCCGTGTCGCGCGTGCGCTCCGATTTGCCCGGCGACATGCGCGACCCGGTCATCACGAAGATGGAGCTCGCGGGCACACCTATCCTCACCTACACCGTTGCGTCGCCCCGGATGGACGACGAGGCGCTGTCGTGGTTCGTCGATAACCAGATCTCGCGCTCGATGTTGAGCGTTCGGGGCGTGGGCAGCGTCTCCCGCGTGGGCGGCGTGTCACGAGAAGTGCGGGTCGAACTCGATCCGCTGCGATTGCAGGCCTTGAACACCAGCGCAGCCGACATCTCGCGCCAGTTGAAGCAAACGCAACGAGAAGCTGCCGGCGGCCGCACCGACGTGGGCGGGGCCGAGCAATCGGTACGCACCATTGCCACCGTGCAAACAGCCGAAGAACTCGGCGCCATGGACATCGCGTTGAGCGACGGCCGCCATGTGCGGCTCGACCAAGTCGCCTCAGTGCGCGACACGGTGGCCGAGCAACGCTCGGGCGCGATGCTCAACGGCAAGCCCGTCGTGGGCTTCGAGATTGTGCGCAGCCGCGGCGCCAGCGAGGTCGACGTGGCCAACGGCGTGCGCGCCGAGCTCGAGCGGCTCAAAGTGGCGCACCCGGAGATCCTCTTCACCGAAGCCTTCAACTTCATTGACCCTGTAGTCGAGAACTACAACGGCTCGATGACCCTGCTGTACGAAGGCGCCGCCCTCGCAGTGCTTGTCGTGTGGCTTTTCCTGCGCAACTGGCGTGCGACGCTGGTGTCGGCCACAGCCTTGCCACTGTCGGTGATTCCAGCCTTCGCGGCGATGTACTGGTTCGGCTTCACGATCAACGTCGTGACGCTGCTCTCGATGTCTCTGGTGGTCGGCATCCTGGTCGATGATGCGATCGTCGAGATCGAGAACATCATGCGGCACTTGCGAATGGGCAAGTCACCATTCCAGGCTGCAATGGAAGCAGCGGATGAAATCGGCCTCGCGGTCATTGCCACGAGCTTCACGCTGATCGCTGTCTTCCTGCCCACCGCCTTCATGGCAGGCGTGCCGGGCAAATTCTTCGTGCAGTTCGGCTGGACCGCCGCCATCGCAGTCTTCTTCTCGCTGGTGGTGGCGCGGATGCTCACGCCGATGATGTCCGCCTACATCCTCAAGCCGCAGCCGGAACACGCCGATCCGGCGTGGATGGCGATGTACATGCGCTGGGCAGGATGGGCATTCAAGCACCGCATCAAGGTGTCCCTTGCCGCCATCGGCTTCACGGTCGCGTCATTCGCGCTCGTCGGGTTCTTGCCCACGGGCTTCATCCCGCCCGACGACCTGTCGCAGACCCAGGTGAGCGTTACCCTTCCGCCGGGCAGCACCTACGGCCAGACCGCCGCGGCGGCCGAGCAGGCACGCCAGATCGTTTCCAAAAATCCCCACATCAAGCTCATCTACACGGCCATCGGCGGCGGTGCCACAGGCAGCGATCCATTCATGCCCGGCGGCGCTCCCGAGGTGCGCAAGGCCACGCTCACCATCAACATGACACCTCGCCACGAGCGCCGCGGCGTGAGCAAGCAGGCAATCGAATCGCAATTGCGCGAAGCCCTTTTGGCCTTGCCCGGTGCGCGCGTGAAAGTCGGCTTCGGCGGCTCATCCGAGAAGTTCCTGTTGGTGCTCGCGGGTGAAGACGGCCGAGTGCTGGCCGACCACGCGCGACTCGTGGAACGCGATCTGCGCAGCATCCCCGGGATCGGCGCCGTCACGTCCACGCTCAGTCTTGTGCGGCCCGAAGTCATCGTGCGGCCGGACTTTGCGCGTGCCGCCGACCTGGGCGTCACCTCTGCTGCTATTGCCGACACGCTGCGCATTGCCTTGTCGGGTGACTACGACCAAGCGCTTGCCAAGCTCAACCTGTCGCAGCGGCAGGTGCCCGTGGTGGTGAAGCTCACCGCCGACGCACGCACTGACCTCGACCTGTTGTCCCGCCTGTCGGTGCCTGGAGCCAAGGGGCCGGTGATGCTCGGCAACGTCGCGACCTTCGGCGTCGACAGCGGGCCCGCGCAGATCGATCGCTATGACCGGCTGCGCAACATCAACTTCGAGATCGAACTCAACGGCCAGCCACTTGGCGAAGTGGAAAAGAGAGCACGTGCCTTGCCGAGCCTCGCCAAGCTACCACCGGGCGTGATCCAGCGCAGCGTTGGTGATGCCGAGGCCATGGCCGAATTGTTCTCGAGCTTCGGCCTCGCGATGCTGACCGGCGTGATGTGCATCTACATCGTCCTCGTGCTGCTTTTCAAGGACTTCGTACAGCCAATCACGATCCTGATGGCGCTGTTCCTCTCAATCCCGGGCGCGTTCCTCGCGCTCTTCCTCACCCACACCGCTGTCTCGATGCCGTCGATGATCGGCTTGATCATGCTCATGGGCATCGCAACCAAGAACTCCATCTTGTTGGTGGAATACGCCATCGTGGCTCGGCGAGATCGCGGTATGACCCGCATGGAAGCATTGCTCGACGCCTGCCACAAACGCGCCCGCCCGATCGTGATGACCACCATTGCCATGGCAGCCGGCATGCTGCCCATCGCGATCGGACTGGGCGTGGACCCGAGCTTCCGATCGCCAATGGCCATCGTCGTGATCGGCGGGTTGATCACCTCCACGTTCCTGAGCTTGCTGGTGATTCCGGTGATCTTCACTTTCGTGGATGACGCTGTGCAGAAGATTCAGGCACTGTTCAAGCACCACCACCATCACGCGCGGCATGCACCGCAGTCCGGGGGGCCGAATCCGGCGTTGAAGGCGCCAGAGATCGAACCGCCGAAGGCTTGAACTTGGCAAGTTGGTATGCTGCTCCGCTCTTCGGAAGACTGGCTTAGCCTGAGCGGCGAAACTCCTTCGATCGTGCCCGCTCGTCACCCCAGAAGGCGCCCGCTCGTCGTTGCAAAAGCTCGCCATAGCCCGAGCTATGGCTGTGCTTTGCGCCTAGTGTCGCGTCAAGCCACAAGTGTCGGTTAAGCCTTATGAGTGAGGCACGGAGTCAGCCGAACGAGCCGAGCCAGTTCGCTATAGGGCTAGCGTTGGGTGTCATGGCCGCCGCGGTTCTGGCGCTACCAGCGCTCTACAACTTGCTTATCGCCTTGCAGGAGGCGCTAACAACTGGTTTGGTTCGTGTGAGTCCCACTACCCGCGGAGCACCTCGCCAGTGGGTCCCTTGGCCGCAGGCCTGGGCTCACTTCCTGGGGTTGTTTTTGCTTGCGGCTGGTGGGCTTCCACTTTTCCTGTCACTCGTTAGTTCGAAGTTCCGCCGCGCGCCTCCACCAGTTGGTCAAGTGCTGGCTGTCATCGCTGCGCCCGCGGGAATCCCGCTTTGGCTTTTCTCTGGAACCCTGGTGTCCCTATCGGGAGGGCTCTTTGTTTGCGGCTTCTTCGCGTTCGTCGCACTCATGGCTTTCATCGATAGGCGGCTTGGCCGTGCCATCACCACAGTCACGCTGCTATCGTTGGTCGCGCTCATGCTCTTCTTCTATGCGCGGCGTGCCTAATCGGGTAGCCGGGGGAATCTAACCCCCAGCCCCCACACCACCCACCATGCGGGTCTGCAGTGGGCGGTTCAACAAGTCGGCTCGCTCGACGAAGCTGTCAGCTCGTGTAGCCCTGGGCTTTGCACCACAGGTCCTTGACGCTGACCAAGCCTTGC
>Ga0207678_10004311_pt1 | contig 12765 bp, 17 predicted proteins | sample KBSC63metaG_FD_184319 | JGI IMG/M metagenome (GOLD analysis project Ga0207678, IMG submission 184319) | Corn rhizosphere microbial communities from Kellogg Biological Station, Michigan, USA - KBS C6-3 metaG (SPAdes) (version 2) | ecosystem: Host-associated > Plants > Roots > Rhizosphere > Soil ... | reverse complement strand
CCGACGCCGACGTCGACGGCGCCCACATCGCGACCCTCCTGATGACCTTCTTCTTCCAGGAGATGCCGGAGCTGGTTCGCCGCGGCCACCTCTTCCTCGCCCAGCCGCCCCTCTACCGCCTCTCGGCCGGCGCCAAGACCCTCTACGCCCGCGACGACGCGCACCGCGCCGAGCTCGAAGCCACCGAATTCAGGGGCAAGAAGGTCGAGGTCAGCCGCTTCAAGGGCCTCGGCGAAATGAACCCCGCGCAGCTCAAGGAAACCACCATGAGCCCCGCCACGCGCTCGATGATCAAGATCACGCTCCCTGGCCAGTACGAAGACCGCCAGCCGGTGAAGGACCTCGTCGAGCGCCTCATGGGCCGCGATCCCTCCAAGCGCTTCGAATTCATCCAGAACAGCGCTGCTGCGGTCGACGAGCAATCGATAGATGTCTGACCGGGGCTAGGCGCTCCTCGCGATCTCTTCGCAAAGCCGGCGTTTCGCGGGAATGGCGTCGACCACCCTTTCCATCTTCGAGCGGCTGATTGCCTTCCAGCCGGCGCCCATCGAGTAGCTTCCGGCCGCCGTCTCAAGCTGGGTATCTGCAATAATGGCTTCGAGATCGAGCCCGGTCCGCAGCCTCTCCGCCGCCGCCAGCTGGGCGTTCGTTGTCGCCGGGTCGCTGGGACCGCCGAGCCTTCCCGTAGTCGCGTCGGCGAAGTCGGTCAGGATCGACTCCTGCGCCCGGCGAATGTCCTCGAAGGAGTTAGACATGAATGCATATTCGGCGAGCTCGCCGCGCTTGAAATGGTCGGCCACTTCGGTCGACATCGCCGCTTGCCAGGCCGTCGACCGCCATGGCCTGGGAACGAACGGTGGCTGCGTATCGTGGAGCGTGCCGATCGCCCGGCTATCATGGCGCAGGATCGCGGATTCGAGCGCGTCGATAAAGTGCGGGGCGCATCGCGAAAGCCCCATCACCTCCTCGGAATAATCGAGCTGCGTGTTGAGCTCGAGATCGATGCTCTCCTTCGCCGTCGCGACCTTCTCACGCCACTGCCACGTCTCGATCGCTTGGTCCGCACCCAGCGCGATGAGCACGCCGATGACGATGATGCCGACTTCGCCGGCGAACTCGCGCCATCCGTGCAAAGGTTTCGGCAGATGGAAATGCATGCCCCCGCTCCCCGCGCGGGAAGCTAACAGAAGCGAAAACGGCTGCAAGCCTGGCGGGCGAAGTGGAAGACGGGCGCCCGGCGCACTTGGCACCTGGCGCCCCGCCACTCGCGTGAAGTTGCCTATTGCGCCGTGTAGCCGCCGTCGACGAGATGGTAGCTGCCGGTCACGAACGACGCCTTGTCGGAGGCGAGGAACAGCGCCAGCTCCGCCACCTCTTCCGGCTTCCCGAGCCGGCCGATCGGGTGCAGGCCGACGAGGCCGTCATAAACCTCCCGGTCGAGTGCCTCCAGCAACGGCGTGTTGATATAGCCGGGGCCGATCGCGTTCACCCGCACGCCGTCCTTGGAATATTCCAGGGCGGCGGTCTTGGTCAGGCCGACGACGCCATGCTTGGCGGCGTTGTAGCCTGCGGAGTCGCGCGCAGCGACCGAGCCGAGGATCGAGGCGATGTTGACGATCGACCCGCCGCCCGAGCGGAGCATCGCCGGGATCTGGTACTTCATCCCGTAGAAGACGCCGCTCAGGTTGACGGCGATCACCTTGTCCCAGCCTTCGAGGCTGTAGTCGGCGGTGGGCTTGAGGTCGCCGGTGATCCCGGCATTGTTGACCGCGACATCGAGGCGGCCGAACTTCTGAACCGCGAACCCGACCGATTTCTCGACGGAGGCGGGATCCGCGACGTCCTGCTGGACCGCGACCGCGGTTCCGCCGTCGCGCTCGATTGCCGAAGCGACCTGGTTAGCGGCCGTCCGGTTCAAATCGGCGACGACGACCGTCGCGCCTTCTTCCGCCATCCGGCGGGCGATGGCTTCACCGATGCCCGATCCGGCGCCGGTCACCATCGCGACCTTGTTTTCAAACAGCTTGGTCATTGTTTCTATTCTTTCATCCTTGGGAGTGGAATGACGGGCGGCGGGCAGGCCGCCCGTCCGAGAGCGCGAACGTCCGTCGCGGCGCTCAGCAGGGCCGATCGATGTGGCCCGGCACGGTGAACGCCGGCGGGTCGCTCGCCGGGAATGAATCGTCGAGCGCGTCGTCGAGCCTCGCCTCGCGAAGCTCTTCGCAAGACGGGGCCGCGACGCCTTCGCGTTGCATACAGTCCTCCTGTGTGGGTTGGGCGCGTTGAGCGGGGCCGGCCCGCTAGTCGCGCGCTCAGCCGAAGATCAGGAGTGCGCCGATCAAAAGGGCGGGCAGCCCGATCATCAGGAGTCCGCCGAACAGGCTGACTTCGATCTTTTCGGTCATGGTCATGATGTGTCTCCCATTTCCTTGTTTTTCTTGTCATCCTCCTTGCGAGGACTTGCCGTTGTTATAGCTGGGGAGGCGCCGCAGGTGGCATCGAAGGTCTTGACCGGAACCGCAGGTTCTGCGGTGTTGGGCGGCGATGACCGCAGTTCCCAAGCTTGACCGGATCGACCGGCGGATTCTCACCGAGCTGCAGGCCGACGCCCGGCTGACCAACCAGGCGCTGTCGGAGCGCGTCGCTCTTTCGCCCAGCGCCTGCCTCGCGCGCGTCCGGCGGCTGGAAGAGGACGGCGTCATCGAGGCCTATCACGCCCGCCTCGACCCGTTCACGCTCGGCATCGGCCTCGTCCTCTACGCCGACATCACGCTCGAAGGGCACACGCCCGCCGAGCTCGCCGCGTTCGAAAAAGCGATCGCCGCAATCCCCCAGGTGGTCGAGGCGTCCCACGTCACCGGAGTCTTCGATTACATCCTCAAGGTCGTCGTCGCCGACATGCCCGAATGGACTCGCATCGCGGAGCAGCTTGCCAGCTCGGACCTCGGAGTGGACCGCATCAACTCCCACGTGGTGATGCGAAAGCCCAAGGTGTTCCTAGGCTATCCGGTCCCCGCGTGAGCGGCCGGCGGAAGCCAGGCGGCGCGAAAAAACGGGCGACCTCCTCTACTGGCTGTAGGTAAGGCCGCCCGTGCCGGTTCGAGCGTTTCTGGCAAGATACGCCACCAGCACCGCACAAATGCCGGTCGCGGCAACTGGTTGCAATGCACGGCGGACACGCGGGCATCCCCGTGACGGACTCCGCTTCAGGTGGCCGCCCCTCGTCGCGTCCCGCAGCCGTGCATCGGGCTCCGCCTGCCCCGCTTCGTGCGGCTTGGGGGCGCGGTTCGCAATGCGGCCAGGAGCCACTGCTAAAGCTACTCCCCCAACGCAGCGTGCCCATCGTTGTAAGGGGGATGAAGCTACTGTAAATTAGACGCGCTCGGTCTGTTCCGCGTGGCTTTGGAGCTGTGTGGAGACCCATCCCATGAAAAAACTGCTCGTCGCGCTCTTGCTGGCGTCATCCTTGTATGGCTGCAAAAAAGAGAAAGCCTATCCCGAACCCCCGGCCGGCTCCGTAGAGTCAGCGGATTATTGGACGAAATTCGAAGGCCTGGGATGCTGCATTCTTGTCGACGGCCTCAACACCACTCCCAAGGCGCTTCAGCCCGGCCAGGGCGGGCCGGATGAAACGCCCGCCTGGGTCAGCGAGGCCGATGCGCTTCGAATGGACCTCACGGCGCCACCCGCGATCGCGCCCAACACGACCCCCTCGATGGGCATCTTCAAGACTGGCCAGGATTTCGGGCCGGGCACCAAATTCTCGATCAGCGCGACGTTCCGGAACGCACAGGGACGCATGGACGGTCAGGCCTGGACCGTCGCGCTCGTTGCCCGCCTCGGAGACGTTGCCGACACTGCCGACCTTGGCAGGCTCCAGCTCTCTCTGAGGGTCAATAAAGGCGTCCACTTGCGCGTACAGGAAGGACGGGACGGGCCAAGTACCAACGCGATACTGGGTGCAGCGCTTCCTGATGGTTCTCCGCAGCCCGATTTTGTGTCTGGGGATGCCGCCTACAAGGACATCTATCTCGATCATAAGCCGTTCACGCTCAGGCTCGATGTCAATCGCAAATCGGGCAAGGGCGTCGCGACTTTGACGACCGCGACCCAGGTGTATCCGATCCGATTTGAAATGGGCGTGTTCAAAAAGGATGGGGGAGCCCCGCTCACCACGGTCGGAGCGACAATCGCGAACAACAACCCGGGCGAGACCGTGTCGGTGGAAGTCACCGACTTCATGATTAGGAGATACTGACGGCGGGTGAGCCGAACTGTCCTCCCCCTCGATGGGGATGATGAAAACCAGGACCACTCGGGGAATGGTCGGTTTTTATCATGGGTGGGGGTGACGGCGGAGCTGTGCGAGGCGGACGAGAAGGAACGCCATCGCATCTGGCGAAGGAGATGTTTCCGTTATAGGAATCTGTCGGGGGTTATTGCGATGTGTCGCAAATATCTATCGCTCGCATTGTGCTGTTTGGTCGCTGCATGCTCTAACCCGCCTCCGCAGAACGACAGCATGGCCGTACCAGATGATCAAAGTCCGGTGACGCCGCCTCCCGCGGCAATCACCCAGCCAGCGGCTGCGCCGGTTAGCGACGATCTCAATACGGTAGTTCCGCTTGAAGACGATGGCGGAACCTTCTTAATCCCAGTCACAATCAATGACGCAATTTCTCTGAAATTTACGATCGACAGCGGCGCATCGGACGTAACCATCCCGAGCGACGTCGCTTCCACGCTCGTCCGTGCAGGAACGATCTCCTCCGCAGATTACATAGGTTCCAAGACTTTCGTGTTAGCTGACGGTTCGACAATTCCGTCTCCCGAGTTTCGGATCAGGTCGCTTAAAGTCGGCAACCTTGTGCTGCACGATGTGATCGCCTCGGTAACGGGTTCGGACGGCAGTCTGCTGCTAGGACAAACCTTTCTGGCGAGGCTCAAGCACTGGTCGATAGACAATGACCGGCACGTCCTTCTTCTCACCGCTCGGGAAAGGGCGACGGAGCCTCTGGACGACAGCCCGACGTCTGCGACCGTCGCCGCCATTTCGTCGCCGGCTGATTCAATCGATGCTGTGTCTCCAGCCATACAAGCAGGCGCGAAACGCGCAGTGGGGCAGTTCTTCAACGCCTGGTCGAATCCAGATGATCCTGACGGCACAAGCATGCGCCGATTCTATGCGGAAACCGTGAACTTCTACGGCAAGCAAATGACTATAGATCAGCTCATGGCTGAGAAGCTTCGGTTCGCGCGTAGATGGCCAATCCGATCCTACGTTGTTGACCAGAATTCGTTGCAGATCTCATGCTCCAACCAAAACCCCATTTGCACGATTGCTGGAGACTTGCAGTGGACAGCATCGGGACCTGGCGGAACTCGAACGTCGAGCGGACGCGCAAGGTTCGCGTTGTCGTATGAAGGCGGTGAGATCATCGAGGAACACGGGCGGGTCCTCTCCAGAGAGGGCTCTCGCAACTGAGATCTCGCCCCGGTGGGAGAGAAGCTGGATGAAACCGACATGGATTCCGATCGCGGCTGCCTTGATAGTGACTGGTTGCAGTTCGAGCCTGTCCGGCGGAGCAGAGAAATTCACCCTCTATCGAAATTCCTTTCTCGACCATTCGATGCGCATTCATTTCGCAACTTTCGATGCGAAAGACGGTGATCGAAACTACAATCGCAACAATTGCGAGATGGCAGCGCGACTTCTCAACGCAAACATCAGCGCCTTCGCCCGCGCAGAGGGCAAAGATAGGGATGCCGGCCTCGGCTTTTGGTGCGAACCCAGCGGATATTCGGACAAGGGCATGGTGCCATTCACCTTCCCAGAAGCATTTCCAACTGACGCTTGAGCATATTCGCTCTTTCACCTGAGAGGCCGTCACGGGAGTAAATTCCATGACGTCGGTCGTGTCCGCACTCGCGGTTTAGCCGCTCGCTTGCACGCCGGCCGGCACTAGCAGCCGTTCCGACATGCTGGGGGCATGTCGGTATGAGGCTGCTGATCTCCGAGCGGCTCGCGCTGGGCAATTCGTGCTTTCCTACAGCTCCCTTCTATGTTCCAATATGGTTCGAGGAGAGCCATATGAACAAACCAACAACAACGTCCAAACCCTGTTCAACCGCTGCCCTGAGCGATGCCGAATGGCTGGAGGAGGTGACGAAAGAGCTCCTGCCGAAAGCGGACCAGCCCGCGGCGACTCCCGAAACGATCAAACTGACCTCGCCTTTCGCCCGTCACGACGGCTGGACCGGCGAAAAGATGGCGATCTTCTGCGAAACGCTCGCCGAGACTGCCGTCGTTGCCGAGGCTTGCGAGGCGGCGGGCAAGCACATCAGCGGCGCCTATGCGCTTCGCCGCCGCAACCCCTATTTCGCCGCCGCCTGGGACGCGGCTCTGACCATCGCCCGCGAGCGGCTGGCCGACACCCTCCTCGCTCGCTCGATGGAGGGCAATATCGAGCAGATCTGGCGGGACGGAGAGATCGTCGGCGAACGCCACCTGCTCGACAACCGCTTGGGGCTGGCCATCCTCAAGCGCCTCGACCGCCTCGCCGAGACCGGCCTCTCCCTCCACTCGAACACGCAGGAGCCGAAGCCGCCCGCCATTGTCGCGCGCTCCAAACCCGTCGATTGGGAACTCGCCATCGATGCCCTGCGCACCGGCGATGAAAAGGCCGTTTGCAAGGCGTTGGCGCTCTTCAAAGATCACAAAGTAGAAGAAATAGAAGACCCCCTGAATCGGCCCCCCTCCCCCGCCGGCGAACCGCGGGAAATCGACTATTCCCACCGCTTCTGGGAATCGTGGCGCGACGGCGAGAAGACCTGGTTCACCGATTTCCCGCCGCCGGCGGGCTTCACCGGCTACGAAAGCTGCGACTACGGTGATCCCGAGGAAGAGTATGAGCGCGAATGTTCTGCGCAAGAAATCGAGATCCTCAATGCCGACGCGGCCCGCGCCCGCGAAGCCGGACGCGCCGAGGAAGCGGGGCTCCGCGATCAATGGTTAGCGTTGCTAAAGGAGGAATGCGCCGCCGCCGGTTCCTGATCGCCGCAGCAGCCAACCGGGTTTGTTGACTCGTGTGGCCGATTTGGCCAGCTTTTCATCGGGTCACGACTTCGTTTTACGGCGCGCCGGGTGCTGCGCGCCCGGAAAAAGGGGAAACGGACTATGACGAACAGGATGCTTCTCGCTTCGGCGCTCGCCGTGTCGCTTGCAAGCATGGCAACGCAGGCAGCAGCGGCCGAGAATTGCGGGGTGCTCGATGAGCTTTACCGGACCGCGAAGAGCGAGTTCCCCGCGCTCAAGGACAAGCAGTTCGGTGGCGCGGTCTGCAAATACCGGGCGAAGGAATTCACCTGCCTATGGGGCTTCGGCACCGACCATTATAGCGACGCCCAGGATCAGCTGAAGCGGTTGCAGGCTTGCACGGCCGCCGTGCCCAATGCCCAGCCGCTGACGGCCAGGAAAAGCCTGGCGACGTTCCAGCTGAACCCCGAAACCCAGGCACTGATGCGCGGGCCCGATCCCAACAACGGCCACTGGACCATCCAGCTGAAGGTCACGACGACGTCGGACTGGAAATAGGCTCGAGCGGCCGAGCGGAGTGAAGCGCAGCGGTTGGTCTCAGCGGCGCCGGCCGACCGCCCGACGGCCCAGCGGCGGATCAGGCGGGGCTGACCGGCTCGTTGCCGTTGCCCTCAAGCGCGATCGACAGGACGATCGCCACGGGCACGGCGAACAGCACGAACAGGCCCGGCCAGTCGAGGCCATACGCCGGCCGGTCGCCCGGGCCCTGCGCGGCGGCAGCCGCCGCGGCTCCAGCGACGGCGGAAGAAGGCATTCCGGCGGGTACCGCGCAAGCGCCGGCCGTTCCACATACAGCCGCGTGCGATTCGGGGCTTGCCAACAGGCTGAGCGAGACCAGCGGATCGGAGGGGGGGACGCTCGCCGCCGGTGCGGCCCAGGCGGCCTGGCTCGAAATCAGTGCGGCTGCGCCAGTAAGAGCGATCCAGCTTCGCGATGCCATGACCATAAAGGCCTCCCGTCGGCTCGGATTGTTGGTGACTGGGAGCAAACTCGATGCTGCGGAGACAGTTCCATTCTGGATGCATTAAATTCCATTGTTGCCGTAAGTAGTCGCGCGGTTCGCTGGGGCGGCAGGCACCGGCATCCCGCCCGGCGGCGCGGGACGCGTCCGCACCGACACCGTCCGGCTTACATTCCGGGAACGCTGACCGGGTTTTCGTTGATCGCCTTGACCAGGGTGATCGGTCCGCGGGCGATGGTCTTCCAGTGGTCGCTGTCGAGGTCGTCCAGCATCCAGGCGCCCGCGACGCCGCACAGGAACCAGACCAGCACCAGGAGGACGATGGCCCACTTCATCGCGCCGGATATTACGCCATAACCGTCCGCCCGCCGAATGAAAAACAGTGGCCGGGAACTGTCTATCGACCCGCCCGCTGGCAGCGGATATCCTGATGAAATGACCCAGACAGACGCTGCAATCGCAATCGCCGCCGAGCAGGTCCGCCGTGCCGCCGACGGCCATGCGCCGAGGCCCCAGGTGACGACCTTCTTTCACGAGCCGACCTTCACCGCGACCCATGTCGTCGCCGATCCCGGCACCGGCCGCGCCGCCGTCGTCGACAGCGTCCTCGACTTCGATGAGAAGGCCGGCCGTACCTCGACCGACGCCGCCGACGCGATCGTCGCCTTCGTCGAGGCCAATGGGCTCGCGGTCGACTGGCTGCTCGAAACCCATGCCCACGCCGACCATTTGTCGGCCGCGCCCTACCTGCAGGACAAGCTCGGCGGGAAGCTTGCGATCGGCGCCGGCATCACCACGGTCCAGGAAGTGTTCGGCAAGGTGTTCAACGAAGGCACCGGCTTTCGCCGCGACGGGTCGCAGTTCGACCGGTTGCTGGAGGACGGCGACACATTTGCAATCGGCGACATCGCGGCGATCGCTCTCCACGTCCCCGGCCATACGCCGGCCGACATGGCCCATGTCGTCGGCGACGCCGTGTTCGTCGGGGACACGATGTTCATGCCGGACTACGGCACCGCCCGCGCCGATTTCCCCGGTGGCGACGCACACCAGCTCTACCGCTCGATCCGGCGGCTGATGCAGTTGCCCGATGAAACCCGGGTGTTCCTGTGCCACGACTACAAGGCGCTTCCCAACCGGACCCATTTCGCCTGGGAGACGACCATCGGCGCCGAGCGGACCGGCAACGTCCATGTCCACGAAGGTGTCGATGAGGAGGCGTTCGTCGCGATGCGGACGGCCCGCGACGCCACGCTCGACATGCCCAATCTCATCCTCCCGTCGGTGCAGGTGAACATGCGGGCCGGCCACCTTCCCGAAGCCGAGGACAATGGCGTGCGCTACCTGAAGCTTCCGCTGAACAGCCTTTAGGATGCTGGAGCCGATCTCACCTTTTTATGGCCTCGCCGGCGGCTTCCTCATCGGGATCGCCGCGGCGCTGCTGCTCGTCTTCTCGGGCCGGATCGCGGGCGTCAGCGGGCTTGCGGCGGCCGCAGCGAAGATCGCGGATCGCGGGCCGCCATGGCTGCAAGCGGTGAGCTTCATCGTCGGCCTTCCGCTGGGGGCGCTGATCGTCTCGAGCCTGGTTCGGACGCCGCATATCCAGGTCACCTCCTCGCTGCCGTTGCTGATCGCGGCGGGTCTTCTCGTCGGCTTCGGGACTCGTCTCGGCAATGGTTGCACCAGCGGACACGGGGTGTGCGGTGTGGCCCGCCTGTCGCCGCGCTCCATCGCCGCGACCGCGACCTTCATGCTGCTCGGCTTCGCGACGGTCTTCGTCGTCCGCCACCTGGTCGGAGGCGGAGCATGAGGCAGCTTCTGCCCGGCTTGCTCATCGGCCTGGTCTTCGGCGCCGGCCTCGCGCTTTCCGACATGATCAATCCGGCGCGGGTGCTCGCCTTCCTCGACGTTGCGGGGCATTGGGATCCGACTCTCGCCTATGTGATGGCAGGGGCGCTGGTGCCCTCCGCCATCGGCTATTGGCTGTCGCGGCGGATGAAGCGCCCGGTCCTGGAGCGTGAATTCCGGATTCCGCAAAATCGCACGGTCGAGCCGCAGCTGCTCGCCGGCGCGGCGATCTTCGGCATCGGCTGGGGCCTGGCGGGCTTCTGTCCCGGCCCGGGTATCGCAGCGCTTGGCTTCCGGCTCTGGCAGCCGTGGCTGTTCGTCTTCGCCATGCTCGGCGGGATGGTGGTTCACCGCTTCTACAAGAACAGTCAGCGGGGCGCGGCGTGACGCTCTCGCTGGTCCAGTATCTGCTCGGAGTCGGCTCGGGCGCGCTGGTCGGCTTCGTCCTTGGCCTGGTTGGTGGCGGCGGGTCGATCCTGGCGGTGCCGTTGATGGTCTATCTCGTGGGGGTGCGCAGCCCGCACGTCGCCATCGGCACCAGCGCCTTCGCGGTCGCCGCCAACGCCGCGACGGGCCTCGTCCACCATGCCCGCGCAGGCAATGTGAAATGGCGCTGCGCGGTTCTGTTCGCTGTCGCGGGGGTTGCGGGGGCTGCAATCGGCTCGACGCTCGGCAAGGCGTTCGACGGGCAGAAGCTGCTGTTCCTGTTCGCGCTCGTCATGATCGCCGTCGGGATCCTGATGCTTCGCCGCAAGGCGTCCGAAGGGAGCGCCGAGGTGAAGCTCGGCCGTGACAATGCCGGCAAGCTCGCGGCCTACGGCCTCGGTGCCGGCGCCTTCTCGGGATTTTTCGGGATCGGCGGGGGTTTTCTGATCGTCCCGGGACTGATCGCGGCAACCGGAATGGCGATGATCAACGCCGTCGGTTCCTCGCTAGTCGCGGTGACGGCGTTCGGCCTGACGACTGCGGCCAATTATGCGCTTTCGGGCCTCGTCGACTGGATCCTCGCCTTCACTTTCATTGTCGGCGGTCTCGCCGGGAGCCTGTTCGGTACCCGCCTCGCCAGGCAGCTGACCAGGAGCAAGGACCGTCTTACAATCGTGTTCGCGGTGCTGATCTTCGTCGTCGCCGCCTACATGTTGTGGAAGAGCTACGCAGCGGCGTGGGGGTGAGGGTCAGTTTGCCGCAGCGCGACGACGCGCCGGACGGCCGATCCCGCGATAGTCGAGCCCGGCCCGCTCCGCTTCCTCGGCGTCGTAAACGTTGCGAAGGTCGACCAGCGCCCGCCCGCGCATGCTCTTCGCGAGCTTGCCGAGATCGAGCGCACGGAACTCGTCCCACTCTGTGACGATGACCAGCGCATCGGCACCGTCGGCGACGGCTTCGGCGCTGTCGGCCCGTTCCATGCCCGGCAGCAGCGGCACGGCATGACTCATGGCGGCGGGATCGAAAGCGGCTACTGAAGCGCCCTGCTCGAGCAGGCCCTTCACCAGCGGGATCGAGGGGGCGTCGCGCATGTCATCGGTGTTGGGCTTGAACGCCAGGCCAAGCACGCCAATCCGCTTGCCTTCGACGGACCCGCCCAGCGCCTCGACCACCCGGCCCGCCATGGACTCCTTGCGCCGGTCGTTGACGTCGACGACAGTGCTGACGATCCGCTGCTCAACGCCGGCCTTCTCCGCCGTCTTCAAGAGCGCCAGCGTGTCCTTGGGGAAGCAGCTGCCGCCATAACCGGGCCCCGGATGAAGGAACTTCGGTCCGATGCGGTTGTCCAGGCCGATGCCGCGAGCGACCTCCTGGACGTCGGCGCCGACGACTTCGCAGAGATCGGCAATCTCGTTGATGAAGGTGATCTTGACCGCGAGGAACGCGTTGGCGGCATATTTGGTGAGCTCGGCCGTGCGGCGGCCCGTGAACAGGATCGGCGCCTTGTTGAGGAACAGCGGGCGATAGATTTCGCGCAGCACCTCGCGGGCATGGTCGTCGTCGGCGCCGACCACGATCCGATCGGGGTGCTTGAAATCGGCGATCGCAGCGCCTTCTCGAAGGAATTCCGGATTGGAGGCGACGCTGGTCCCTCCGGGAGCGCCCTCGTCGGCAAGGATTTTCGAGATCTCGTCGCCGGTGCCCACGGGCACCGTCGACTTGGTGATCACGATCGTCGGGCCCTCGAGGGCATGGGCAAGTTCGCGAACCGCGGCGAAGACATAGCTCAGGTCCGCGTGCCCGTCCCCGCGCCGCGCCGGGGTGCCCACAGCGATGAACACGGCGTCGGCGCCTTTGACTCCTTCTTTCAGGTCGGTCGTGAACTTGAGCCTGTCGCGTTCGACGTTCGACTTCACCAGGGCGTCGAGGCCCGGTTCCCAGATCGGCATTCGGCCCTCGAGCAGGCCAGAGATCTTGGCCTCATCCTTGTCGATGCACGTCACATCGTGGCCGAAATCGGCAAAGCAGGCGCCGGACACGAGCCCCACATAGCCGGTCCCGATCATGGCGATACGCATCGAATGCTCCTGAAGCGAAAAGCCGCGCCTCTTAGCCGCGGCATTGCACAATGAACAAGCGGGCAGGCGAGCGTCTTAAGCCTCGATTCAGCCGCACTTTTCCATTAGAGGCGCCGCCTTCCCGATGGAAACGACCACTCTGCCTCGACCCCCCCGTGTGGGCCTGGTGTCGCTTGGCTGTCCCAAAGCGCTTGTGGACAGCGAGCGGATCATCACCAAGTTGCGCGCCGACGGATATCAGATGTCCCCCGATTATGCGGGTGCGGACGTCGTCCTCGTGAACACTTGCGGGTTCCTCGATTCCGCCAAGGAAGAGAGCCTGGAAGCGATCGGCGAGGCAATCGCCGAGAATGGCC
>Ga0207678_10004310_pt1 | contig 12766 bp, 9 predicted proteins | sample KBSC63metaG_FD_184319 | JGI IMG/M metagenome (GOLD analysis project Ga0207678, IMG submission 184319) | Corn rhizosphere microbial communities from Kellogg Biological Station, Michigan, USA - KBS C6-3 metaG (SPAdes) (version 2) | ecosystem: Host-associated > Plants > Roots > Rhizosphere > Soil ... | reverse complement strand
GGCGAGCCGTCGCGGCCCGCTCCAGTGCGCTGACCATCGCGGGGATCGCAACGTTTCGCGCTCTGGCCGGCTGACTCACGGAGGACGTCATGACTCACGCAATACGCATTCACGCGCACGGCGGTCCCGAAGTTCTGCGCTTCGAGGAGGTCGCGCTCGGCGCGCCGGGCCCGGGCGAAGCCCGTGTGCGTCACACCGCAATCGGCGTCAACTACATCGACACCTACCATCGCAGCGGCCTGTACAAGCTCGCGCTTCCGTCCGGCATCGGCAGCGAAGCAGCGGGCGTCGTCGTCGCGGTGGGAAGCGGCGTCGACTGGGTGAAGGCGGGCGATCGCGTCGCCTACGCCGGCGGGCCCGTCGGCGCCTACAGCACCGAGCGCGTGATGCCCGCGGACAAGCTCGTGAAGCTGCCGGAAGGCATCGACGAGCGCACGGCGGCCACGCTGATGCTGAAGGGCCTCACGGTCCAGTACCTGTTCCGGCAGACGTACCGCCTGCAGGGCGGCGAGACGATCCTGTTCCACGCGGCGGCGGGCGGCGTCGGGCTCATCGCATGCCAGTGGGCGCGGGCGCTCGGCGTCACCGTGATCGGCACCGTCGGTTCGGACGACAAGGCCGCGCTCGCGCGCTCGATGGGGTGCGCGCATACGGTCGTGTACACCCGGGAGGACTTCGTCGAGCGGGTGAAGGCCATCACCGGCGGCAAGGGCGTGCCCGTCGTGTACGACGGCGTCGGCAAGGACACGTTCCCGGCGTCGCTCGATTGCCTGTCGCTGCGCGGGATGTTCGTAACCTACGGCAATGCGTCGGGGGCGATTCCCCCGGTGGACCTGCTGGTGCTGGCGCAAAAGGGCTCGCTGTACGTCACGCGGCCCACGCTGGTCTCGTATGCGAACTCGCGCGCGGCCACGCAGGCGATGGCCGACGAATTGTTCGCGCTCGTCCTTTCCGGCAAGATCAAGTCGGAAGCGCGGCAGACCTTCGCGCTCAAGGACGCGTCCGCCGCGCACCGCGCGCTGGAATCGCGCGGCACCACCGGCGCGACGGTGCTGCTGCCCTGACGTCGGCTACGGGTCCGCTGCGCGCGCTGCCGCGTTGACGAGCGCGCGCGCGGCGTCCGCGAGCTCGGAGGCCACGAGGCCGAGCGGCCCGATTCCGCGTGCCACCAGCGCATCCGCCGCGGCGCCGTGCAGGCACACCGCGATGCGCAGAGCATCGGCGGCGTCGAGCCCCTGGGCCAGCAGCGCGCCGGTCATCCCCGCGAGAACGTCGCCGCTGCCGGCAGTCGCCAGCGCAGGTCCGCCGCTGCCGTTGATGTCGAAGCGGCCGCAGGGCCGCGCCAGCACGCTGCCCGCGCCCTTCAGCACCACGTGGGCATCGAGCTCGCGCGCCAGCGTTTGCGCCGCGCCGACGCGATCGACGGCAATCCGCGCCGTGTCCACGCCGAGGAGGCGGGCAGCCTCCGCGGGGTGCGGCGTGAGCAGCGACGGTGCGGTACGGGCGCGAAGCGCCGCCCGCAGCGCGGCATCCTGCGCCACGAGGTTGAGCGCGTCCGCGTCCAGCACGAGCGGGACGTCGAGCGCGATCGCGCCGCTCACGAGAACCTTCGCGGCGGCGGTCGTTCCGAGGCCGGGCCCGGCGACGACCACGTCGGCGCCGGCGGCCAGCACGTCCGCAGCGCCCCGCAGCATCAGCTCAGGCATCGCCCAATCCACGGCCGGCGGCGCCGCCGCGAATCCCACCCAGACCTTGCCTGCGCCGGTCTTCAATGCCGCGCGCGCGGCAAGGAGGGGTGCGCCGGCCATGCCGTGCGCGCCGCCGACGATCGCCAGCGTGCCGAACGTGCCCTTGTGAACGTTACGCCGGCGCCGGTCCAGCACGGCCGGCAGCGCGCGCGCCAGCGCGTCCCAGCGGAGCAGGTCACCGGCGCCGTCACCCTCGGCGAGCGCAACGCCAAGCGTGTCCAGCGTCACGTCGCCGGCGCAGTCCAGTCCCGCGCCCGTCAGCAGGCCCGGCTTCAGCGCGATGAACGTCGCCGTCCCCGTCGCGACGATCGACGGCGCGAACGCCGCGCCCGTGTCCGCATCGATGCCCGAGGGAACGTCGAGCGCCAGCACCGGCGCGCTGCTTGCGTTCGCCCACTCGATCAGCCCGGCGTACGGCGGCGCCGGCGCCCGCGACAGCCCGAGGCCGAACAGGCCGTCGACGATCAGCGCCGGCGAGCCCGGCGGCGGATGGGGGACGCAACGCTGGCCGGCCGCGAGCAGCGCCCCGTGCGCGGCCGCGGCATCGGGCGGCAGGGCCTGCGGGTCGCCGCGGAACACGGTGACGACGTCGAAGTACGCCAGCGCGAGCAGCCGTGCCGCGACGAAAGCGTCGCCGCCGTTGTTGCCGGGACCGGCGAGCACGACGATCGCGCCGGCACGCCCGTCCGTCATCGCGCGCGCGACGTCCGCCGCCGCCGCGCCGGCGCGCTCCATCAGACCGTCGCCGACATGACGCGCTTCGGCCGCGCGCAGTCCCGCCGTGCGGAGGATCGGCGCCATGGACGATCCTGTTCCGGGGGTATTCCGTACGGGTATTGATGACGATGGCATCGGGCGCGGCGCGCGGACGCGAGGGAGCGTCGAGTGTAGCGGAACGGCCGTCGCGGCCGTCTGCCGGCCACGGTCAACCGGGCGGGGCTCGAGCCCGTTGGAGACGCCGGTCCGGCTTTGGACTTTCACTGCGGGGGCCCGTAAAATCGTCCGGCTGGGCACGCCCGTAGCTCACAGACTCTTAGATACCGAACCAGGAGAATCAAGGATGCGTAATTCCAAACTGACGCTGGCACTCGTGCTGTGTGCGTTCGCCGCCGCGCCCGCCGCCGCGCAGGAACTCACCGGTACGCTGAAGAAGATCAAGGACAGCGGCACGATCACCATCGGCCATCGCGATTCGTCGATCCCCTTCTCGTACTACGACGACAAGCAGCAAGTCGTCGGCTACGCGATGGACATCTGCATGAAGGTCGTCGACGCGGTGAAGGCCGAGCTCAAGATGCCGAACCTCAAGGTCGCCCTCAACCCGGTGACGTCGGCGACGCGCATTCCGCTGATGGCCAACGGCACGATCGACCTCGAATGCGGCTCCACCACGAACAACCTCGATCGCCAGAAGCAGGTCGGCTTCACCAACACCTACTTCGTCACCGCCAACCGCTACATCGCCAAGAAGGCGTCCAACATCAAGACGCTCGCCGACCTGAAGGGCAAGACGGTCGTGTCGACGTCCGGCACCACGAACCTCAAGTGGCTGACGGAGGAGAACGGCAAGCAGAACCTCGGCATGAACATCCTCACCGCCAAGGACCACGCCGAAGCGTTCCTGATGGTCGAGACCGATCGCGCCACCGCGTTCTTCATGGACGACATCCTGCTCGCCAGCCTGGCCGCGAGCGCCAAGTCGCCCGGCGACTACGCGATCGGCACGGAGGCGTATTCGATCGAGCCGTACGGCGCGATGATCCCGAAGGACGACGCCGCGTTCCGCAAGGTGGCGGACGGCGCCACGGCCGCGCTCTACAAGAGCGGCCAGATCAACGCCCTGTACGAAAAGTGGTTCCAGAAGCCGATCCCGCCGAAGGGCATCAACCTCAACCTGCCCGAGAGCCCGCAGCTCAAGAACGCGTTCGCGAATCCGACGAGCAACGGCGATCCGGCGGCGTACAAATAAGCGTCGCAGCAGGTATCGCACCACCGCAGTGCACAAAGCGGGGAGCTACGGCTCCCCGTTTTTGTTTGTTATAGTCGGGCCGCGACAAGCGCCCCGCGGTTCCCGGGGCGCTGGCTTGTTCGGGGAGCGAATAACTTGAACTACAACTGGAACTGGAAGATCTTCTTCGAGGTCTCGGCGGACGGCCGCCACACGTGGCTCACCACGCTGTTCATCGGCCTCGGCTGGACCCTCCTCACCGCCCTGTGCGCAGGGGTCATCGCGTTTCTGCTGGGCTCGATCCTGGGCGTCATGCGCACCACGCCGAACAAGTGGGCGGTGCGCTTCGGCAACGCGTACGTCGAGTTCTTCCGCAACATTCCGCTGCTCGTCCAGTTGTTCCTGTGGTTCTTCGTACTCCCCGAGCTCCTTCCCAAGGGCATCGGCAACTCGATCAAGCAGATGACGCCGCCCTGGGCGTCCTTCGTCCCCGCCGTGCTGGGCCTCGGCCTCTTCACGGCGGCGCGCGTCAGCGAGCAGGTGCGCGCCGGCATCCAGGCGCTGTCGCGCGGGCAGGGGCAGGCCGGCACCGCGCTCGGCCTCACGCTGCCGCAGCGGTACCGCTACGTGCTGCTCCCGATGGCCTACCGGATCATCATGCCCCCGCTCACGTCGGAGACGATGAACCTCATCAAGAACACGTCCGTGGCGCTGACGATCGGCCTGGTCGAGCTGACCGCGGCGGCGCGCTCGATGCAGGAGTTCACGTTTCAGGTGTTCGAGGCGTTCACCGCGGCCACCGTCATCTACGTCGTCGTGAACCTCATCGTCGTCAACCTGATGCGCTGGCTCGAGAAGAGCATCGCGGTTCCGGGCTTCATCGGACCGGCGGCGGTCGGCGGCGGAGCCCACTGACATGGGCGCCTTCGACTTCGGCGTCATCGAGCGCTCGCTCGGCTATCTCTTCCGGGAGGGCATGACCTTCACGCTGACGCTGACCGGGCTCGCGGCCGTGGGCGGCATCATCTTCGGCACGCTGCTCGCGATGATGCGGCTGTCGTCGCACAAGTGGCTCTCGCTGCCGGCCACCGGCTACGTCAACCTGATGCGGTCGATCCCGCTGCTGCTCGTCATTTTCTGGTTCTACTTCCTCGTTCCCTACATCGGCGCCTGGATCCTCGGCTCGCCGCGCCCGATCCAGGTGGGCGCGTTCGCGTCGTCGCTGATCACGTTCACGATGTTCGAGGCGGCGTACTACTCGGAGATCATGCGGGCGGGCATCCAGTCCGTGTCGCGCGGGCAGGTGTGGGCCGGCTACGCGCTCGGCCTCGATTACTGGCAGACGATGGCCAAGGTCGTGTTGCCGCAGGCGTTCCGCAACATGATCCCGATCCTGCTCACGCAAACGATCATCCTGTTCCAGGACACGTCGCTCGTGTACGTGCTCTCGATCACCGACTTCCTCGGCGCCGCATCGAAGATCGCGCAGCGCGACGGCCGGCTGGTCGAGATGTACCTCTTCGCCGCGCTCGTCTATTTCCTCGTCAGCTTCGCCCTGTCGCTCCTCGTGAAGCGGCTGCAGGCGAAGATTGCCATCATTCGATAGGTGCCCGTGCCATGCCGATGATCGAGATCAAGGACGTTTCCAAGTGGTACGGCACGTTCCAGGTGCTGACCGACTGCACCACCAGCGTCAACAAGGGCGAGGTGATCGTCGTCTGCGGCCCGTCGGGCTCCGGCAAGTCGACGCTGATCAAGGTGGTGAACGCCCTCGAGCCGTTCCAGAAGGGCGACATCGTCGTCGACGGGATCAAGGTCAACGACCCGAAGACCAACCTCCCGAAGCTCCGCGCGCGCGTCGGCATGGTGTTCCAGAACTTCGAGCTGTTCCCGCATCTCACGATCACGCAGAACCTGACGCTCGGCCAGATGAAGGTGCTTGGCCGCTCGCAGGATGAGGCCACCACGCGCGGACTGAAGTATCTCGACCGCGTCGGCCTCATCTCGCAGAAGGACAAGTTTCCCGGCCAGCTCTCGGGCGGCCAGCAGCAGCGCGTGGCGATCGCGCGCGCGCTGTCGATGGACCCCATTTGCATGCTGTTCGACGAGCCGACGTCCGCCCTCGATCCCGAAATGGTGAACGAGGTGCTCGACGTGATGGTCGGGCTTGCGAAGGAAGGCATGACGATGATGTGCGTCACCCACGAGATGGGTTTCGCGCGCAAGGTCGCCAATCGCGTGATCTTCATGGACCGCGGCTCGATCGTCGAGGACGCGACCAAGGAGGATTTCTTCGGCAAGCCGCGGTCGGAGCGCGCGCAGCAGTTCCTCGCGAAGATCCTGCAGCACTGATCTCGCGGCCGCGGCCGCAGCGGCGGGGGGCGCGGGCCGGCGTCTGTATAATCCGGCTTTAAGCCCGCCACCTTTCGATGGCCGACATCCTTTCGCTGCGGGGGCGCCCGGCGCTTTCCCCGTTTCGCCTCGCCAAGCTGCGCAGCGCCCTCGCTGCGATACGTCCCGACCACGGGATCACCGGCCTCGCCGCCACCTGGTGGCATTTCGTCGAAGTCGCGCGGCCGCTCACGCCGGGCGAGCGCGACAAGCTGGAGCGACTGCTGGCCTACGGGCCGCCGGAGGCCGACGCGCCCGACGGCGGACATCCGCTCCTCGTCATGCCGCGGCCCGGCACGATCTCGCCGTGGTCGTCGAAGGCCACCGACATCGCCCGCAACTGCGGCCTCGCTCCCGTCGTGCGCGTCGAACGCGGCACGGTGTTCACGGTCACCACGACGGGACGCATGCTGGGCCCCGCCGATCGCGCCGCGCTGCTGCCGCTCATCCACGACCGGATGATCGAGGCCGTGGCGGACGACCTCGACGCCGCGCGCGTCCTGTTCGCGCACGTGCCCCCGCGCCCGCTCACGACGATTCCGCTTATCGCCTCGGGTCGCGAGGCGCTCGTCGCCGCCAATGCCGCGCTGGGGCTCGCGCTGGCCGACGACGAGATCGACTATCTCGATCGCGGCTTTCGCGCGCTCGGCCGCGATCCCACCGACGTCGAGCTGATGATGTTCGCGCAGGCCAACTCCGAGCACTGCCGCCACAAGATCTTCAACGCGGACTGGATCATCGACGGCGTGCGCGAGCCGCAGAGCCTGTTCGCGATGATCCGCGCGACCCATGCCGCGCATCCGCAGGGGACGCTCGTCGCGTACTCGGACAACTCGTCGGTGATCGCGGGCGCGACCGTCGACCGCTTCTACCCGGGCACGGACGGCCGCTACCGGGCCGCGCGCGAGGACACGGCGATCCTGATGAAGGTGGAGACGCACAACCATCCGACCGCGATCGCGCCGTTTCCCGGCGCCGCCACCGGCTCGGGCGGCGAGATCCGCGACGAAGGCGCCACCGGCACCGGCGCCAAGCCGAAGGCGGGGCTCGTCGGCTTTTCCGTGTCGAACCTGCGCATCCCGGATCTCGTCCAGCCCTGGGAGATCGACGCCGGCAAGCCCGACCGCATCGTGTCGGCGCTGGCGATCATGCAGGACGGTCCCATCGGCGCGGCGGCATTCAACAACGAGTTCGGCCGGCCGAACCTCGCCGGCTACTTCCGCACGTTCGAGATGGAAGCCGGCGGCGAGGTGCGCGGCTACCACAAGCCGATCATGCTGGCCGGCGGCGTCGGCAACATCCGCGCGGCGCACACGCACAAGCAGCCGCTCGACGCGGGCACGCTGCTCGTGCAGATCGGCGGCCCGGGCATGCTGATCGGCATGGGCGGCGGTGCGGCGTCGTCGATGGCCACCGGCGCCAACGCGGCCGACCTCGACTTCGATTCGGTCCAGCGCGGCAACGCCGAGATCCAGCGCCGCGCGCAGGAAGTGATCGACCGTTGCTGGCAGGCCGGCGGCGACAACCCGATCCTGTCGATCCACGACGTCGGCGCGGGCGGCCTATCGAACGCGCTGCCGGAGCTCGTGCACGGCGGGCACGCGGGGGGCTGGTTCGACCTCCGCGCGATCCCCTCCGAAGAGCCTGGCATGGCGCCGCGCGAGATATGGTGCAACGAGGCGCAGGAGCGCTACGTGCTGGCGATCCGGCCGGCGGACCTGCCGCGGTTTCGCGCGACGTGCGAGCGCGAGCGGTGCCCGTTCGCCGTCGTGGGCCGCGCGAACGACGAGGGCAGGCTCGTCGTCGACGACACCCGGTTCCACAACGTGCCGGTGGACGTGCCGCTCGACCTGATCCTGGGCAAGCCGCCGAAGATGACGCGCGACGTGCAACGGCAGGCGCGCACGCTGGCGCCGCTCGACCTCGCGGCGGTCGACGTGCGCGCGGCGGCCTATCGCGTGCTGCAACTGCCGGCCGTGGCGGACAAGACGTTCCTCGTGACGATCGGCGATCGCACGGTCGGCGGCCTGTGCTCGCGCGACCCGATGGTCGGCCCGTGGCAGGTGCCGGTGGCCGATTGCGCCGTCACGCTGATGGATTTCCGCGGCCATGCCGGCGAGGCGATGGCGATCGGCGAGCGCACGCCGCTCGCGCTGATCGACGCGCCGGCGTCGGGCCGGATGGCGGTGGCGGAGGCGATCACGAACCTCGCCGCCGCGCCGGTCGCGGCGCTCGGCGACGTCAAGCTCTCGGCGAACTGGATGGCGCCGGCCGGCCATCCCGGCGAGGACGCCGCGCTGTACGACACGGTGCGCGCCGTCGCGCTCGAGCTTTGCGTGCAGGTCGGCCTTTCGATCCCGGTGGGCAAGGACTCGATGTCGATGCGCACGACGTGGCGGGAGGACGGCGTCGAGAAGTCCGTCACCGCGCCGGTGTCGCTCGTGGTGTCGGCGTTCGCGCCGGTGGCCGACGCACGGCGCGCCAGCACCCCGCAGCTTCGCCGCGATCTCGTCGACACCGTGCTGGTGTGGATCGACCTCTGCGGCGGCCGGCAGCGGCTCGGCGGCTCCGCACTCGCGCAGGTCTACGGCCAGCTCGGCGACGAGCCGCCGGACCTCGACGATCCCGCCGCGCTCGCCGCCTTCTTCGCGCTGATCCAGCGCCTGCGTGAAGCCGGCGTGCTGCACGCATACCACGACATCTCCGACGGCGGCGTGTTCGTCACGCTGGCGGAGATGGCGTTCGCGTCGCGCTGCGGCCTGGATGTCGCGTTGCCGGGCGGCGGCGGCACGCTGGCACCGCTCTTCGCCGAGGAGCTCGGCGCCATCGTGCAGGTGGAGGGCCATGCGGCGGCCGACGTCGTGGCGCAGGCGCGCGACGCCGGCCTGCTCGCGCACGTGGTGGGCCGGCCCACCGGCGGCACCCGCGTGCGCATCGCCGTCGGCGACGCGCTGGTGCTCGACGAATCACGGATCGACCTGCACCGCGCATGGTCGTCCACCACGCATGCGATGCAGCGGCTTCGCGACAACCCCGACACCGCTGATGAAGAATACGAGCGGCTGCAGGATGCCGGCGACCCCGGCCTCACGCCACGCGTCACGTTCGACGGCGTTGCCGATCCCGCCGCTCCGTACATCGGCATCGGCGCGCGGCCGAAGGTGGCGGTGCTGCGCGAGCAGGGCGTGAACGGCCAGGTCGAGATGGCCGCCGCGTTCGACCGCGCCGGCTTCGACGCGTACGACGTTCACATGAGCGACCTCGTCACCGGCCGGCGGGCGCTGTCGTACTTCCACGGCTTCGTCGCGTGCGGCGGCTTTTCGTACGGCGACGTGCTGGGCGCCGGGGAGGGCTGGGCGAAGTCCATCCTCTTCAATTCGCGCGTCCGCGACGAGTTCGCGGCGTTCTTCGCGCGTCCCGGCACGCTCGCGCTGGGCGTCTGCAACGGCTGCCAGATGATGAGCAACCTGCGCGAGCTCATCCCGGGCGCCTCGACGTGGCCGCATTTCGGCCGCAATGCGAGCGAGCAGTTCGAGGCGCGCCTGGTGGCGGTCGAGATCATGCCGTCGCCGTCGCTGTTCTTCACCGGCATGGCCGGCACGCGTTTGCCGGTGGCCACGGCGCACGGCGAAGGCCTCGCCGAGTTTCGCGACGCGGCGCATCTCCTGGCCGCGCAGCCCCACGTCGCGCTGCGCTTCATCGATCATCGCGGCGACGCAACGGAGCGCTATCCGTACAACCCCAACGGGTCGCCGGAGGGAATCACCGGGCTCACCAGCGACGACGGCCGCTTCACGATCCTGATGCCGCATCCGGAGCGCGTATGGCGCACCGCGCAGATGTCGTGGCATCCGGAAGCTTGGGGCGAGGCCTCGCCGTGGTTCCGGATGTTCGCCAACGCCCGCGCGTGGCTGCGCTGACGTTTCGTCCCCCCGTCCGCACGCACGAGGAACCCGCACGATGGAGCTCACCGTTTACTCGATCGACGGCATCACGCCGGTGGTCGATGCCACCGCCTTCGTTCATCCGAGCGCGGTCCTCATCGGCGACGTCATCGTCGGCGCGGGCTGCTATGTCGGCCCGGGCGCGTGCCTGCGCGGCGACTTCGGCCACATCGAAGTGCACGCAGGCGCCAACATCCAGGACACCTGCGTCCTGCACGGATTTCCCGGCGTGGGCACGATCGTGGAGGAGGACGGCCACATCGGGCACGGCGTCGTGCTGCACGGCTGCATCGTCCGCCGCAACGCGCTGGTGGGCATGAATGCCGTGATCAACGACAACGCGGAGATCGGCGAGTCGGCGATCGTCGCGGCGATGGCGTTCGTCAAGGCCAGGATGGTGGTCCCGCCGCGCACGCTCGTCGCCGGCATTCCGGCGCGGGTCGTGCGCGAGTTGAGCGACACCGAGCTCGCGTGGAAAGTCGAAGGCACCGACAGCTACAAGGAGCTCGCGCGCCGCAGCTTGCGCACGATGAAGGCCACCGCGCCGCTGACGGCGCCGGAGCCCGGCCGCAAGCATCTCGACCTGCCCGCGCTGAAGCCGCTGTCCGACACCAAGCGCGGCGACTAGCGCCCGCGCGACCCCTCGCGCTAGAAGCCCGCGGCCTGCCCATCACGCCGCGCGTCCGACGCGGCGACGTAGCCGTCTTCGGCGCGGACGATGAACTGGCCGGCGCCGAAGTCCATGTAGGAGTCCGGCACCGATTCCATGCGGTGTCCGAGTGCCAGCAGCCCTTCGCGCAGCGCCGCCGACGCGCTGGCCTCCAGGTCGATCGAGCGGCCGCCGTTGACCTTCCACCGCGGCGCGTCGAGCGCCGCCTGCGGATTCATCGCGTGGTCCGTCGTGCGGACGATGGTCTGCACGTGCCCCGGCGGCTGGATCGGGCCGCCCATCACGCCGAACGCCGCCCAGGGCGCGCCGTCGCGCATGCAGAATCCCGGGATGATCGTGTGATACGGCCGCTTGCCGCCGGCCACCTCGTTCGCGTGGCCCGCCTCGAGCGTGAAGCCGGCGCCGCGGTTCTGCAGCGAGATGCCGGTGCCCGGCACGACCACGCCCGACCCGAACCCCATGTAGTTGGACTGGATCAGCGACACCATCATGCCGCCGGCGTCGGCGGCGCAGAGATAGACGGTGCCGCCGCGCGGCGGCGCGCCGGCGCCGAAATCCTGCGCGCGCGCGGGATCGATCAGCTTGGCGCGTTCCGCGAGATAGCCGCGATCGAGCATGGCCTCCGGTGTCACCGCCATGTGGCGAACGTCGGCGACATAGCGATGCGCGTCCGCGAACGCCAGCTTCATCGCCTCGATCTGCAGGTGCTGGCTCGCCACCGAATCCGGCGGCAGCGACGCGAGGTCGAAGTGCTCGAGGACGCCGAGCGCGATCAGCGCCGCGATGCCCTGGCCGTTGGGGGGGATCTCGTTGACGGTGGTGCCACGGTAATCGAGGCCGAGCGGCGTGACCCAGTCGGCGGCGTGCGCGGCGAAATCGGCCTCGGCGTGCGCGCCGCCATGCAGGCGCGAGTGCTCGGCCATCGCGGCCGCGAGCTCGCCGTGGTAGAACGCGTCGCCGTTCGAGCGCGCGATCTTGTCGAGCGTCGACGCCATCGCCGGCGACGCGAAACGCTCGCCGGGCAGCGGCGCGCGTCCGCGCGGCAGGAAGTGCTCCTGCCAGCCGAGGCCCTGCGGCATCAGCGGCGCGGCCGCATGCCACTTCTCCGAGATGATCGGCGACACCGCGTAGCCGTCGCGCGCGTAGCGGATCGCCGGCTCGAAGAGGTCGGCGAACGGCAGCTTGCCGTAGCGGCGGGACAGCGCCACCCAGCCCGACACCGCGCCGGGAATCGAGACCGTGTCCCAGCCGCGCTGGGGCATCGCCTGACGGCCGGCGAAGCGCTGTGGCGACCACGCTGCCGGCGCGCGGCCGGACGCGTTGAGGCCCACGAGCTCGCGGCCGTCCCACAGGATGGCGAACAGGTCGGAGCCGATGCCGTTGCTGCACGGCTCGACGACGGTGAGGGTGATCGCGGTGGCGAGCGCGGCGTCGACGGCGCTGCCGCCGCGCGCGAGCATCGCCACGCCGGCCTGCGTGGCGAGCGGCTGGGACGTCGCGACGCATTGGCGCGCGAAGATCGGCTGGCGCCGCGAGGGGTAGGGCAGCGCCCAGTCGAAGCCGGGCGTGGCGCGGGTAGGGATGCCGTCGTTCATCGGCTCACTCCGTCAAGCTTCCTGGAACGCCTCTTCGCGCTTCCGCTTGATGTTGGGCAGGCCGATCAGGATGATCAGCAGCACCGCCGCGATCAGCAGCCCGGCGGAGATCGGCCGCTGCATGAACACGAACGGATCGCCGCGCGAGAGCAGCAGCGCGCGGCGCAGGTTCTCCTCCATCATCGGCCCGAGCACGAAGCCCAGCAGCAGCGGCGCGGGCTCGCATTCGAGCTTGGCGAACAGCACGCCGATCAAACCGAAGAAGGCCGTCTGCATCACGTCGAAGCTGGTGTTGTTCACGGTGTAGACGCCGATCGCGCAGAACAGCAGGATCGCCGGATACAGCACGCGGTAGGGCACGGTGAGGAGCTTGATCCAGATGCCGATCATCGGCAGGTTCAGCACCACCAGCATCAGGTTGCCGATCCACATCGAGGCGATCAGCCCCCAGAACAGTCCCGGATTGGACG
>Ga0207678_10004308_pt1 | contig 12767 bp, 10 predicted proteins | sample KBSC63metaG_FD_184319 | JGI IMG/M metagenome (GOLD analysis project Ga0207678, IMG submission 184319) | Corn rhizosphere microbial communities from Kellogg Biological Station, Michigan, USA - KBS C6-3 metaG (SPAdes) (version 2) | ecosystem: Host-associated > Plants > Roots > Rhizosphere > Soil ... | reverse complement strand
GCCAACGAAGCTTGGACGCCGGACAATCTCGAATACAACTTGGCTGCCTGCGCCAATGCCGGCGTCACACTGGTCGAGCAGCCGCTGCCGGCCGGGCGCGATGAGGCGCTGGCGCGCATCAAGCGTCCGATCGCGGTCTGCGCCGACGAAAGCGTCCATGACCGCGCCTCGCTCGAAGGCCTTCGCGCGCGCTACGACGCCGTTAATATCAAGCTCGACAAGACCGGCGGGCTGACGGAGGCGCTCGCCATGGCCGATGCCGCGCAAGCGCACGGCTTTGAGATCATGATCGGCTGCATGGTCGCGACCTCGCTTGCGATGGCGCCGGCCATGCTGCTCGCGCAACAGGCCCGATTCGTCGATCTCGACGGACCGCTGCTGCTGAAGCGCGACCGCGACGACGGGCTGCGCTATGATGGCAGCCTGGTCTATCCGCCGGAAGCCGCCTTGTGGGGCTGATGTGAGAGCCGGTCCCGGGCCAGCCAGACCACCAGCCCACCCAGGGCGGCCATGACAGCCATCACGTAATAGATGCCCTGACCCCAGGTTCCGTAGATCGTGCCCGAGGCGATCGACGCCAGGCCGGCAACGATGCCGCCGCAGGCGGTCAGATAGCCCTGCGCGCGCGCCATCACATGGCCGGGCACGTGGTTCAGCATCAGTCCCATGATTCCTACCTGCGTCAGCCCGAAGCTCAGTGCGTGCGCGAGCTGGACGACGGCAAGAATAGCCAGCGGTGGATCCTGCGCCGTTATCACCCACCGCGCGGCGGCACTCAGCGCCGCGATAATCACCAGCATCGACGGCTGCAGGGTGAATCGCGGCGACAGCGCGAACAGTACGATCTCGGCAATCACGCCCAGCACCCACAGGATCGCGATCGTCAGCCCGTCGAACCCGGCCTGCTGCCAGGCAATCGACGCGAAAATGTAATAGGCGGCATGGCTGCCCTGGATCAGCGCCGACGCCACGATAACAGCGATAAAGCCGCGATCGCGCAGCAACGCGCCAGCGCCCCCGGTGACCGGACGGGCGGTCCTGGTGTCGTCCAGCGGCTGCAACGCAAGGCTGGCCACTGCCCCGAGCGCGGCTGAGCCTGCGATGATCCAGATCAGATTTTGGGCAGCGATGCGGTCGAACAGCACCCCGCAGACCAGTGCGCCCAGCACGAAGGCAGCGGAACCCCACAGCCGCAACGGCCCATAGTTGAGGCCGTAGCGCTTGACCCCGCGCAACGCATAGGCATCGGTCAGCGGCACCATCGGCGTCCACAGGCAGCAGGTCGCGGCGTAGATCAGGAACACCAGCACCGGCAAATGCTGGGTACCCAGCACGAAAAAGCCCAGCGCGGTCGCAAAGGCGGTCACCATGATGCCGCCGCGCAGGGCCTGGCGCCGTTCCGCTAGACCGGTCACCAGCGGCAGCACCGTAAACCGGGTCACCGGAGGAACGGCCGTAATCAGCCCTATCCAAAATGCATCGATCCCGACCGACTTCAACCAGACCGTGAAAAACGGCAGGTGGGTGCCGGTCATGCCGAACAGCGTTGCGTAAAACAGCGCCACACCCGTCGCGAAACGGCGGGATGCATCTTGAGAAGCTGTGGGGATTTGTGATTCGCTCTGCATCAATTCAATTGCGATTCGGGCAATATCGTGTTGTCTCGTTATCGCAGTGCGCGCTGATTTGCGCGAAGAGTTTGACATGGCCGACGAAGCATTCGCCCTTTCGCCGATCTCAGCACGCGCCACGCTGCCGAGCGAGGAGGATTATGCCGCGATTGCCGAAGCCTTCATGGAAACTTCGCGCGGCCGCTGGTTCCTGACCGAATACGCCAAGCGCAACCGCAACGCCGACACCCGCATGGTGCTGGACGCGGTGGCGCGGATCGAGCAAAGCCTCGTCGCCCAGCGGGAAGAAAACCTCGAGCGGGAGGCAAGCCTCCAGCGCGAGGAAGGCCTTTCGGCGCAGCAGGCCGCGGAGGCTGTTGCTGCCGCAGCCGCGGCGCAGGAGCGCCTGACCGAAGCGCTCGCCGCCATTCGCAGTTCGGTGGAGGCGGCCGAGGAATCGGCGGTGGAGGCGCTCGACAGCCTCGCGCTTGAGCAACGGCTGGCGCCGGTCCGCAAGGGTGCGCGGGTGCTGCGGGAAATCGCCTGGCGGTTGCGCGAAATCGGCAATGACGGGCGTATCTGCGACCTGATCGATTCGCAGGTCACCGTCATCGAAAAGGGCACCGACCAGTTCTCATCCGTAGAGGCGCGAGCGGGGTTGCGCGCGGCCTTTGCCGCCCTGCAGGGCCGGCTTGTGGAATTCGGCGACGAAGAACACGCCTCATCAGCCCCGGCTGCCGAGACCGAAGCGGCTGTGCCCTCCTCGTCTGCGCCGGAAATGCCCTCGGCAGCGGAGCCGGTAGAAGCGGTTCTGCGGCAGGAAGCTGCAGCACCATCCGCTTCACTGGCCAATCCCGTCGAGGCCACGCCTGCTGCGGCGGCAGCCGTGCCGGCGCCAGCGGAAACGCCGCCGGTCGTCGAGGCCGCCGTCGCAGAAGAAACAGCGGTCCAGGAAGCTGCAGTCCAGAACGCGACCCAGGACAATGAAGCCGAGGACGAGGCGGTCCTCGACATGATCGCAATGGAGATGGGCGCGCCGGACCCGATCAACGACGACGAGATCCTGGAGGCGGCAGTTGAGCAGGCCCGCATGGCGGAGCCTGCACCGATCGCCCCAGCTGTCGTCGCAGAAGCGCCCAAACCCGTCGCTGCGCCGCCACCGGTTCAGCACACGGTGCAACCGCCGCCGCCCGCAGCCGCACCGGCGCCTGTGCCGGCAGTGGAAGTGTCGCTCGGCTCGACCCTCATCGCGAGCGGCATGCTGCGAAAGCCGGTCACGCCCGCCAACGACCCGCTGGCGCCGATCCGGCGCATGAGCCAGGCCGAGAAGATCGCGTTCTTTTCGTAGACGCTTCTGCGTCGTCGCTGACAGCGCTCCGGAATCCGAAATCTGCTTACGTGCTCGCCGCCGCCCTCGCCGTCGGGCGCCACGCGTAAGCCAGCCACCCGATGCCATGAGATATCAGATCGACGCCGAGCAGGAATCCGAGGACCCACAGTCCCGTCATCGGAAATCCCGTCAGGATCACGAGGCCGGCCAATACGCCGAATATTCCTGACAGCAGCATGATCCAGCCTGCTTCGCGCCAATGGCTGATACCGACCAGGATACGAACGATGCCTGAAATCAGCAGCGCCAGGCCAAGGACGTAGGTGAGGATCAGCGCGCTGGCGACCGGTTGGCTGACCAGCACTACACCCACTGCGATGTACAGGATGCCGAGCAACACCTGCCAGACAAAACCGCCCCATCCCTTGGTCCAGAACGCGTGGATGATCTCGAAGGCGCCGGTGAAGATAGACACCCAGCCGATGAACATGGTGCTGATGAGCGTGACCAGCATGATGTCGCCAAGAACCAGAATCCCGGCCCCGATCATCACGAGTCCGAGCAGAACACAGATCCAGACCGACGGCGCAGGCCGGCTACCGGCACCCGCTCTGCTGTCATATGTCGTCATGTCACTTCCTCCCTGGCCGAATACCCTCTCCTCGCCTCGTTTGCGCGCTTGAATCAATCTCCAATCTGTCGGTCACCGGTCAGCGCTTCGCGCGGAATAGACCTCGGGGAGCCGGAGCAGCGCCGGACAGACTTGTGAACTGTTCCCGTCGCCATTCGATTGGAACCGTCGGTGCGTATCGGACACCGACCTCGCTACCATCTCATGCTCGGGCAGACGTCGCGTCGAAATATATGGCCGGTCCGATTGCTCTGCGATCGAAGGAAAGTCCATTGGACCCTTCCAGGCGGCTCGAACGATATCTTTTGGAGATTGTCGGGCCGTTCAACGGCACATAAATCATATCCCGAGAAACGATCTCCAACGATCGCTCAGTTTTCTTATGACCCGCAATGAACGTAGTGCTTTGGAGTGCATCGAGTCAACCGCACAACCTTGAAGTCGGTTTGCGGCGTATGTGGCCGACCACAACACTTTGTGACAAATCGCGCGACGCGGACGACGCATCAACAAATCTTGGCGAATTAGAATCCAACTTAACCGGGCTCTGCGATCGGCCAAGCCTGATCGCTTGGCTGGCAGGCTGAGATAGCCTAAGGTTTGCGCCGCACGGCCACCGAGCGGCCGGCCGGTTGCCGCCGACAGGTCGGTGGCTCCAGCCGGGCGTTTGCCGCCGACGAACTTGCCGGCAGCGACGTGCGCCGCGCAGCCGAGGGAGTTGACCCGTCAAGAGCGCCCTGCGCGGCCTGCTTCATACCCATCATATCGAGCTGGAGGATACGCAGATGTCAGATCTAGTCGCGATCATCTATCCATCCGAAGCAAAGGCCGAAGAGGTGCGGCAGCGCCTGTTCAAACTGCAGAAGGAATATCTGATCACAATCAGCGACGCTGTGATTGCAGTGAAAACGGAAGCCGGTCCCGTCAAGCTGAACCAGCTCGTCAACACGACAGCCGTGGGCGCCGTATCGGGCAGCTTCTGGGGGCTTCTGATCGGCGTGATCTTCCTCAATCCCATCCTTGGTGTGGCCCTCGGTGCGGCTTCGGGCGCACTCGGCGGCGCCCTGTCGGACTACGGCATCGACGATGCCTTCATGAAGGACCTCTCGGGGAAAATGCAGCCCGGCAACGCGGCGCTGTTCGTGCTCATCAAGAACATGACCCCGGACAAGGTGCTGCGGGAGATTCAGGACATGGGAGGCACCGTGCTCAAGACATCGCTTGACGACACCAAGGAACAGCAGCTTCGCGACGCGCTTGCGAAGGCAAGCACCGAGCAGGCGCCGCCAAAGACGAACGCCGCCTAAGTAGCCGCGGCCAACTGGGGTAAGTCGACCGTGGAGCGCGATCCTGTCAGCATTGAAGACCGCATGCTGATCGATCCGCGCCACGGCGATATCGAAGACGATGCTGCCAGTCCCGGACAGCGATCGCTGCTTGCGATCGCCGGAAGTCTGCTCGTCGAAATCAGTTTGCCGAAGCTGCTGTTCGCCTGGACCATGTTGCTGCTGTTGCCGGCGATACTGCTCGGTCTGGCGCCGTTGCTGGCATCCGCCTGGTTTTCGAAATTATCGCAACGTCTTGCCGCACTGGGCGAGATCTACGCAGCCCTCGCCTTGATCGTGATCGCCGCGCTGGGGTGGTTCGGATGGCGCCCGCTGTTCCGGATCGCCGAAACGAGTTTCTGGTCGCTCAACGCACTCGCCGTGCAGCCCGGCTACGCGTTCGCACGCGAGGCGTTGCGTCACCTGACGGAGCGGATGTGGGGCAAGAAGCTGACCCCCGCCGGCCGGGCGCGGTTGCGCAGCGCCAATTCGATCGGCGCCGCCGTCATCTTGTCGGCATGCGCGGTGCTGATCGCGCTCGCGGCCTGGCCAGCCTCACGTTGGACAGGCAGCTGGAACGACCTGGTCTTGCTGCATCGCCTCGCTGTGCCGACGCTTGCGAATGCTGTCGTGCTGCTGTCCGCATATCTGGCGGCGGCATCGCTGGTTTGGGGATTTGCGGATGCCAGCATGCCGCAACCCGTCGATCTCGCCGCGTTCGATACCCTGTCCCCTGGATGCCGCAGCTGGCGCGTGGCGCATCTGTCGGACATTCACGTGATCGGCGAACGATATGGCTTTCGCATCGAAAGCGGACGCTCGGGCCCACGCGGCAACGGCCGGCTCGCGCGAGTCCTTGCGCATCTTGCCGCCATTCATGCAGCCGATCCGCTCGACCATATCCTGATCACCGGCGACATGACCGACGCCGGCCGCGCCGGCGAATGGGCCGCATTTCTCGACGCCATGGCGCTTCATCCTGAACTTGCCGCTCGCACGATCCTGTTGCCGGGCAATCACGACGTAAACATCGTCGACCGCGCAAATCCGGCCCGGCTCGACCTCCCGTTCAGTCCGAACAAGCGTCTGCGCCAGCTTCGCACCCTGTCGGCACTCGCGGCCATACAGGGCGATCGCGTACACGTCGTCGATGCCACTGGAAAGCCCGGCGCCACGCTGCATCAGGCGCTGGCGCCGCACCGTGATGCGATCGTGGCCCTGGCGGAGCACGGCGGCCCGCGTCGCGCTGCGTCGCTACGACACCTCTTCGACGATCTGTTTCCGATGATCCTGCCGCCGGACACCGATGACGGCCTCGGAATAGCGATCCTGAACTCCAATGCGGAAACCCACTTTTCCTTTACCAACGCACTCGGACTGGTGTCCCTTGAACAGACCCGTCGCTTCGAGAGCGCGGCCGCGCATTTTCCGAGGGCGCGGTGGATCGTCGCGCTGCACCACCACGTGGTCGAATATCCCATGCCTGTGAAGGCGCTTTCCGAGCGCGTCGGAACGGCGTTGGTCAACGGCAGCTGGTTCGTCCGCAGGCTGGCAGCGTTGGCAGATCGGGCCATCGTGATGCATGGCCACCGCCATATCGACTGGATCGGCACATGCGGCTCCCTGAAGATCATCTCGGCGCCCTCTCCGGTCATGGATGCGACCGACGATGAGCCGACGCATTTCTATATCCATACGCTGACCGCCGGCCCGGGCGGACGGCTTGGTCTGCCGCCCCCGGAGCGCGTTGAGATAGCCGGCGAGAAAGACGGCTAGCCGGGCTTCGCGGACTCCGGCCCGCCGAGCAGATCGGCGATCCAGCGACTTGACGGGTGCGCCGCGCAGAAGGTCAGAATTGCGAGTGCAATCGGCACGCCGATGAAGGTCCCGAACAGGCCCCAGAGGAACGTCCAGAAGAAGATCGAAAAGAATACGATGACAGGCGAGATCGACAGCATCGTGCCGGCCACCCGCGGCTCGATGTAGCTGCCGACCGCGAACTGAATGATGTTCAGGCAAACGAAGAGGCCAAGGACCGCAGGCCAGCTATCGAACTGCGTCATCGCCAGCAAGGTGGGGAACAGCGTCGCGACGAAAGGGCCGATGAACGGGATATAGTTGAGCACAAAGGCAATCACGCCCCACTCGAATGCGAATGGCAAGCCGGCGATCGCAGCGAAACCACCGACCAGAAGACCGGTCACCGCGCTCATCTTGGTCCGCACCAGCAGGAATTTTCGAAATTTCGCTGAGGTTGCCGCGCTGCCGTCGAGCAGCACACGCGCCGCCGTGCGATTATCCAGCCGCTCGATCCTTTGCCTGATGTTATCGACTTCGAGCAGCCCGAGCATGACGTAGACGAGTGCGATCACCCAGAACGTGAGCGTGGTGTTGACGCGCCCAGTGACGAACTGCGTCGTGCGCAGCAGCCAGCCAACGTTGAAATGTTCAGCCCACAGTCCGGCGACCGAAATGCCGTGGCCATCCAGCCAGTTCACCATGGTCGCGTAAAGGGCCTGATAACGCGGCAATTCCGCGACCAGCGATCGTCCGACGCGACCAAATCCCCAGGCCGCGATCGAGGCGAAGCCCAGACATATCGCCACCGTGGCGATGACGGTGATAGCGAGCGCGACCAGCTTCGGCATCCACGATTGCAACTGCTTCTGGACCGGCCACACGACGGCGATGATAAAAATCGCCGCCGCAAGCGGCGCAAATACCTTGCTTGCCTGCCCCAACGCCGCGACGGCCAGCACCGCCGCGACGATTCCTGTCGTGATCTGTAGCCCGAAGCTTCCCATCCAGGGCTCCTTCGATCTTCCCGCAATCCAGTTTCCCGCAACCCAAGACTGTCAGTTGCACCGAATGGCGGCAAGGGCTGCAGCGCCTCCCGCAACAACGTGATCGCGGTCACGTACAACGACGCCCGCCTGAACCTAGCGTGCTGCTCAAATCTCCGGAGAGAAGGAGCATCGCCATGTCCCGTTTCAAGTCACTGCTGCTATCTGCCAGCTTGCTGGCAGGCCTGTTGGGCTTTACCGGCGCTGCCTTCGCCGAAGCCCCCAGTGCCGATATCCGCACCGGCATGCAAACGCCGCCGCCGACTGATCAACGCATAGCGCTGGTGATCGGCAATTCGAACTACCAGAGCGCGCCAAAGCTCGCCAACCCCGGCAACGACGCGCAATCGGTGGCGCAGCTCCTGAACTCGGCCGGCTTCGAGGTCACCCAAGCGACCGACCTGACGCGCAGCGACATGGTCAGGGTCGTGCAGGATTTCTCGGCCAAGGTCGCCGAGCGCGGTCCTGCCACTGTCGCCATGATCTACTATGCCGGTCACGGCGTGCAGGTGGCGGGCGAGAACTATCTGCTTCCGGTCGATGCAAAGATCGCTTCCCCGTCCGATCTCGACGGCAACTCGGTTCGGCTGGTGGACGTGATGGGCACACTGGAATCGATCCAGAGCCGGATGAACATCGTCGTGCTCGACGCCTGCCGCAACAATCCGTTCCCCGAGGTCAGCGACACCGGACGTGGCCTTGCCGTCGTGGACGCGCCGAACGGCTCGATCGTCGGCTACTCGACCGCGCCAGGCATGGAAGCCCAGGATGGCGACGGCAACCACAGCCCTTATACGACGGCTTTCCTGGATACCGCGCGCGTGCCGAACCTGCCGATCGAGCAGCTGTTCAAGCGCGTCCGGCTCCAGGTGAACACAGCGACCAACGGCCGTCAGACGCCATGGGAAAGCTCGTCACTGACCTCCGATTTCTATTTCTTCGGCGATACGGCGGTTGCCGCAACCCGTGCGCCGGATCGCACCCCGATCATGCAAGCCGCGGCGAACCTGCCCTCACGCTCGGTGCGGCAGGCCTACGACTACGTGGTGTCCGAAGGTTCTCCCGAATATTATGAGGAGTTCATCCGGCTCTATCCGCACGACCCGCTGTGCGACGACATTCGCGTGCTGCTCTATAATTTGCGGGTGGCAAATGCGTGGCACAAGGCGGTGCTCGCGAATTCACCCTTCGCCTACAAGACATTCTACGACAATCATTCCAACAGCCTCTACGCTCCGGCTGCGCTGAAGTTGCTGGGTGCACCGAAGGCCGTCCCGCTGATGCAGTTCACGCATCTCGCCAAACAATCGCCGATGTACAAACCGGCAAACTTCGGCCACAGGCCCGGCAATTTTGGAGCGCACGCCAACATGTCCCCGTCGTCGAAGGTCGTAACCATGCCGGCGAAAGGCATGACGCCAATCAAGTCAGGCAATTTCGGCAACAGCGGAAAAATGGCGAAGCTTCCCGGCAAGTTCAACGCAAATCCCGGCAACCATGGCAAGTTCTCGAGAATGTCGGGCAGGATGAACAGCAATCCAATGGGTGGCGGCAACAAGCATATGTTCAACGGCGGACCACGTCGTTTCGGCGGCGGGATGGGCGGCGGAGGTTTCAGCCAGCGCTTCGCCTCGGGCCCGTCGCGCATGTCGTTCGCCCGCGGATCGTTCGGCGGCGGCCGCTCCTTCGGCGGTGGCGGCTTCGGGCGGCGCTGACTCCAACCAAAACTCCGTACAACGAAAAACGGGCAGAGCACATGCTCTGCCCGTTTCCATTTGAGACGGGACGATCAGGCGACTAGTTTGGCGAACAGGTCCGCATCGACATTGCCGCCGGAGAGCACGATGACAACGTTCTTGCCCTTCGCGTCGATGCGGCCGGCCAACAAGGCCGCGAGACCGACGGCGCCGCCGGGCTCGACCACCAGCTTCAATTCCCGATAGGCATAGGCGACCGCTGCGCCGACTTCCTCATCGGATGCGGTCACGGCATTCGCGAGCAGCTTGCTGTTGATCGAGAAGGTGAGTTCGCCCGGCATCGCCGCCATCAGTGCATCGCAGATGGTGCGGCCGGCGGCGTGATGGGCCTCGCGATGGCCGGCGCGCAGCGACAGGCCATGATCGTCATAGTCCTTTGGCTCGGCGACGATCACCTGCGCTTGCGGAAACTTTGCCTTCACAGCGGTCGCAACGCCGGCGATCAGTCCGCCGCCGGATGCCGGCGCCACCACGATATCGGGGACGAGCCCGAGCGCCGTCATGTCCTCCGCTATCTCACGGCCCGCGGTGCCCTGTCCGGCGATGACAAATGGATCGTCATACGGGCGCACCAGCGTCGCGCCACGCTTTGCGGCAATGCCGTTGGCGATGGCTTCGCGGTCTTCCTTGTCGCGGTCGTACAGCACCACCTCGGCGCCGTAGCCCTTGGTGCGCTCGCGCTTGGTGACCGGCGAGTCCGAAGGCATCACGATGGTCGCTTGCATGCTCAGGATCTGCGCTGCCGCCGCCACGCCCTGGGCATGATTGCCGGAAGAGAACGCAACTACCCCGCCACCGCGCTTGTCCTGCGGGATCGAGGCCAGCTTGTTGAAGGCGCCGCGGAACTTGAACGATCCGGTCCGCTGCAACATTTCGGGCTTCAGAAATACCTTGGTCCCGACGCGTTCGTTGAGGACGGGAAAGGACAGCAGCGGCGTCCGCACCGCAAAGGGCGCGACCACCTTGGCAGCGGCCTCGATATCGGCCGCGCCAATGGGTGGATTTTGGATGGGTTCTGGCATCCGCGATTTGTATCGCGGGCGCCAGCGGGCGGGCAAGACGATTTAGCGTGAACTTGGTGGCGCTTTAGATGCAGTCAGACCGGAAGACTTCTAGGCGGCAAAATGGGGTCTTCCGCCCCGAACCCGGCCACCTCGCCTTCCGGCTCGACCGGGCGAAGATTCAGGGCATGATCGACAAAAACCCGGGCGGAAGCCTGCCAGGTGTGCCCGGAGGCGAATTCGACGCAATCTTCCCGCGAAATCTGCAGCGCTTCGAGGCACGCCGTGCGCAAATCCTCGTTCAGGACCCCGACCGGCGCCGAGCCGATCACGTCGCGTGGACCGCTGACCGGAAAGGCGGCAACCGGCAAACCACTGGCCAACGCCTCCAGCAGTACCAAGCCAAATGTGTCGGTCTTGCTGGGAAACACGAAAATGTCGGAGGCCGCGTATATTTCGGCGAGTTCCTCGCCGTGCCTGGCACCCAGGAACACGGCCTTGGGATATTTCCGCTCCAGCGCCGCGCGGGCCGGCCCATCGCCGACGACGAGCTTGGTGCCGGGCAGATCGAGGTCGAGGAAGGCCTCGAGGTTCTTTTCAACCGCGACACGTCCCACGCAGAGGAACACCGGCATCGGCAGGCAAAGATCGGCGCTGCGCGGGTGAAACAGCGAAGTATCGACACCACGCGACCACAGCACCACGTTGCGAAAGCCGCGCGAGCGTAATTCGGCCGCCAGCGCCGGCGTTGCCGCCATCACCGCCCGGCTCGGCCGGTGGAAGCGGCGCAGTGCTCGCCACACCCAGGATTCCGGAATCGGCGAACGCGCGGAAACATATTCGGGGAAACGGGTGTGAAAGCTCGTGGTGAACGGCAAGCCGCGCTTGCGGCAATAGCGTCGCACCAACAGTCCGATCGGGCCCTCGGTCGCGATATGAATGCCGTCCGGCTTTGCCGCCTCGATCAGTTTGTTGATCTTTGCCGGATACGGGAGAGCCAGGCGCAAATCGGGATAGCTCGGCATCGCAAAGGTACGAAACGATTGCGGTGTCAGGAAACTCACCTCGACGCCAAATCCCTTCGCCGCCTCCGCCATCATGGTCAGCGTCCGAACGACCCCGTTGACCTGGGGATGCCACGCATCAGTCGCGACCAGGATATGCGTCATGCGGCGCGCGCCGCGACGCGGGGAACGGGCGCCGCCCTGCGCTGCGGATCGGTCCAGGTGATGATCTCGAACCGTCCGTCCTCGTGCTCGGCGAGCGCGGTGCAGCTCTCTACCCAATCGCCGCAATTCATGTAGCGGATGCCGTGCTCGTCGCGGATCGTGGCGTAGTGGATATGGCCGCAGATCACGCCATCGGCGCCGTGCCGCCGCGCCTCGCCGGCCAAGGTCTTTTCGAAAGCGCCGATATAGTTCACGGCGTTCTTGACCTTCAGCTTCGCCCATTGCGACAGCGACCAATATGGGACGCCGAACATCCGCCGGAAGAAGTTGACCAGCCGGTTCATCTGGATGGCGAAGTCATACGCCTTGTCGCCGAGATGGGCGAGCCAGCGCGCGTTCTGCACCACGAGATCGAAGATGTCGCCGTGGATGACGAGGTAGCGCTTGCCGTCGACACCCTCATGAACGGTGTTTTCCACCACGTCGATGCCGCCGAAATGGGTGCCGTAATAGTTGCGCAGAAATTCGTCGTGGTTGCCCGGCACGTAGATGACCTTGGCGCCCTTGCGCGCCTTGCGCAGCATCTTCTGCACGAAGTCATTGTGCGATTGCGGCCAGTACCAGCTCGACTTCAACGCCCAGCCATCGACGATATCACCTACGAGGTAGATGGTATCCGCGTCGTGGATTCTGAGGAAGTCCAGCAAACGATCGGCTTGCGAGCCGCGGGCTCCCAGATGGACATCGGAGATAAACAAAGTGCGAAAACGCCGTTCCGGGCTGTCTTCACTCAAGGAGTCACTACCCATACCTGTTCACCTGACAGATTTTTGTGACAGGGCGATGACTGATCACGCGAACGAAAACCCCACGAGAATCAATGCCGCGCCCCTGTCTCCGCGGATAGCAGCGCCATGCGACAGGCAAGCGACATTGGGGAGGCAACATCTCGACTTGTCCCTATCAGATGCGCAGTCGCGCGCAGCGCAAGGACCATCACTTCGAGATCTTGAACGTTAACTATTTCCGCGATGCCACGGATGAACCGCAGCGCGTTCGCGGCAGCAACGGCTAGTAGAACTTCTGAAAATGATGGATCGG
>Ga0207678_10004307_pt1 | contig 12768 bp, 11 predicted proteins | sample KBSC63metaG_FD_184319 | JGI IMG/M metagenome (GOLD analysis project Ga0207678, IMG submission 184319) | Corn rhizosphere microbial communities from Kellogg Biological Station, Michigan, USA - KBS C6-3 metaG (SPAdes) (version 2) | ecosystem: Host-associated > Plants > Roots > Rhizosphere > Soil ... | reverse complement strand
TTCGACCTGGTCTTCCACGGCGGCTCCGGGTCGGCGCTGGAGGAGATCAGGGAGGCCATCTCCTACGGCGTGGTCAAGATGAACGTGGACACCGACACCCAGTACGCGTTCACCCGGCCGGTCGCCGACCACATGTTCACGAACTACGACGGGGTGCTCAAGGTCGACGGCGACGTGGGCAGCAAGAAGGCCTACGACCCGCGCAGCTGGGGCAAGTCGGCCGAGGCCGGCATGACGGCCCGGGTCGTGCACGCCTGCGAGGACCTGCTGTCGGCCGGGCACGCCCTGACATAGCAGAGTAGGAGATATGGAACACAGGAACCTGATGGGCGAGCCGCCCGCCACCTACCTGCTCCCGGACACCGAGGCGGACGCCGCGGTGGCCGCGGGCGAGGCGCCGGAGAAGATCGCGGCCCGGTTCCCGGCCTACTCCGCGGCCTGGGCCTCGCTAGCCGAACGGGCGTACGCCCAGGGCGATCCGGTCACCGCGTACGCGTACGCGCGGACCGGCTACCACCGCGGCCTGGACCAGCTGCGGCGGGCGGGCTGGAAGGGCCACGGCCCGGTGCCGTGGGAGCACGAGCCGAACCGCGGCTTCCTCCGCGCCCTGTACATGCTGGGCGCCTCCGCCGCGGCGATCGGCGAGGACGACGAGGCGGAGCGCTGCGCGCAGTTCCTGCGGGACAGCAGCCCCGCCGCCGCCGCGGCGCTGAGTACCGACCAGCCGTGATCGTATGCAGAAGGGCCTCATCTCTGGCGCCTAACTGCACATGATGATGTGAAAGGGGCGGTGGCGCGGGGGGAGGGGGGCGTAGGGGGCGGGGGTGTGAGGTTACCCTGCGTTTTTCCGGGTAATGTCAAGTCGCAAGAGCCCCCTGCCGCGCTTGCGCCCGTGCGGGGGCTTCCGCATGTGAGGCCGAGGGGAATACCGCATGCCCGCCGTCGTGGTTGTCGGGGCTCAGTGGGGCGATGAGGGCAAGGGCAAAGCTACCGACCTGCTCGGGGACCGCGTCGACTACGTGGTCAGGTACCAGGGCGGGAACAACGCCGGCCACACGGTCGTCATCGGCGACGAGAGCTACGCCCTGCACCTGCTGCCGTCCGGGGTGCTGTCGCCGAACGTCGTCCCGGTGATCGGCAACGGCGTGGTGATCGACCCGCAGGTGCTGCTGGACGAGATCGACGGCCTGGCCGCCCGCGGCGTGGACTGCTCCAAGCTCCTGGTCTCGGCCAACGCGCACCTGATCACGCCGTACCACCGGGCGCTGGACAAGGTGACCGAACGGTACCTGGGCAGCGCGCGGATCGGCACGACCGGCCGCGGCATCGGCCCGGCCTACGGCGACAAGATCGCCCGGACCGGGATCCGCGTCCAGGACCTGTTCGACCCCGGCATCCTGCGGCAGAAGCTCGACCTGGTGCTGCGGGAGAAGAACCAGATCCTGACCAAGGTCTACAACCGGCGCGGGATCGAAGCCGAGGCGATCGCGGCCGATTACGAGCAGTACGCCGAGCGGCTCCGCCCCTACGTGGCCGACACGGCCCTGGCCCTGGGCCGGGCGCTGGACCAGGGCCAGGTGGTGCTGCTCGAGGGCGCCCAGGCGACCATGCTCGACGTGGACCACGGCACCTACCCGTTCGTCACCTCGTCCTCCCCCACCGCGGGCGGGGCCTGCGTGGGGGCCGGCATCGGCCCGACCCGGATCTCCGACGTCATCGGGATCGTCAAGGCGTACACGACCCGCGTCGGCGAGGGGCCGTTCCCCACCGAGTTGCGCGACGACACCGGCGAATGGCTGCGCAAGGCGGGCGCCGAGTACGGCGTGACCACCGGCAGGCCGCGCCGCTGCGGCTGGTTCGACGCGGTCATCGCCAGGTACGCGACCCGGGTGAACGGCATCACCGGCTACTTCCTGACCAAGCTGGACGTGCTGTCCGGCCTGGAGAAGGTGCCGGTCTGCGTGGGCTACCAGGTGGACGGCAAGCGCTACGACGAGATCCCGATGACGCAGACCGAGTTCCACCACGCGGTGCCGGTCTACGAGTACTTCGATGGCTGGTGGGAGGACATCTCCAAGGCCAGCTCGCCCGACGACCTGCCGGCCAGCGCGCGCGCCTACATCAGCGCGGTGGAGGACATGATCGGCGCCCCGGTCTGCGCGGTCGGGGTCGGCCCGCGCCGCGACCAGACCCTGCAGATCAGGGACCTGCTCCAGGATGGCTGACGGGCCGGGATCTCAGCTCAGGCCGCTGCGCCCCGGCTACCCGGTCCGCACCGAGCGACTGCTGCTGCGCCCGCTGACCGCCGGCGACGCCGACGCCCTGCTCGTCTACCGCGGCCGGGATGACGTCAGCCGGTACGTGCCGTTCGAGCCGATGAGCCGGCACGACATCCTCGAGCGGATCGCGGGACGATGGGCGCGCACCGAACTCACCGACGAGGGGCAGGCGCTCACGCTCGGCGCGCAGCTGGCCGGGACGGGCGAGCTAGCCGGTGACGTCATGCTGGCCTGGCACAGCCGCGAGCACGCGGGCGGGGAACTCGGCTACGTGTTCAATCCCGCCCTGGGCGGGCGCGGCTACGCCACCGAGGCGGCGCACGCGATGCTGCGGCTCGGCTTCGAGGGACTCGGCCTGCACCGCATCGTCGCGCGAATCGACGAGCGCAACGAGCCATCGGTGAAGCTGGCCGGGCGGCTGGGCATGCGGCAGGAGGCCCGGCTGGTGCACAACGAGTTCTTCAAGGGCGAGTGGAGCACCGAGGTCGACTTCGCGATGCTCGCCGAGGAGTGGTACCGGCTGGCGCGCCGGTAGGCTCCTGGCGTGCGCATACTCGTCATCGGGTCGGGCGGGCGCGAGCACGCCCTGGTCCGCGCCCTCAGTAAGGACGACGTCCACGCCGCCCCGGGCAACCCCGGCATCGAGGCCCTGGCCGAGACCCACCCGGACACGGCGCCCACGCCGGACGGCATCTTCGCGCTGGCTCGCAAGCTCGCCCCCGGCCTGGTCGTCATCGGCCCGGAGGCGCCGCTGGTCGCGGGCGCCGCCGACGCCTTGCGCGAGGCCGGGATCCCGTGCTTCGGGCCGGACGCCGCCGCGGCCAGGATCGAGGGCTCGAAGTCCTTCGCCAAGCAGGTGATGGCCGAGGCGGGCATCCCGACCGCGGCCTCGTTCACCTGCGGCACGCCAGGCCAGGCGGACCAGGCGCTGGCCGCGTTCGGCCCGCCCTACGTGGTCAAGGACGACGCCCTGGCCGCGGGCAAGGGCGTCCTGGTCACCGGCGATCTCGACGCGGCCCGGGCGCACGCCGCGGCCTGCGGCACGGTGGTGATCGAGGAGTTCCTCGACGGCCCCGAGGTGTCGCTGTTCGCGGTCACCGACGGCGCGACCGCGGTGCCGCTACTGCCCGCCCAGGACTTCAAGCGGGCCCGCGACGGCGACCAGGGGCCGAACACCGGCGGCATGGGCGCCTACGCCCCGCTCCCCTGGGCTCCCGCTGACCTGGCGGACCAGGCGATGGCCGCGGTCATCCAGCCCGCCGTGGACACCATGCGCCGCCGCGGCACGCCTTACAGCGGCCTGCTCTACGCCGGGCTCAGCCTGACCCGGGCGGGCATCCGGGTGGTGGAGTTCAACGCCCGGTTCGGCGACCCGGAGACGCAGGTCGTGCTGGACCGGCTGCGCAGCCCGCTCGCGCCGCTGCTGGCCGCCGCCGCGGCCGGGGAGCTGGCCGGTGCCCCTCCCCTGGAATGGCACCCGGGCGCGGCCGTGGTGGTGGTGATCGCCGCGGAAGGCTATCCCGAGGCTCCGGCCAGGGGGGACGAGATCATAGGGACCGAACGGGCAGGGAAAACCCACGCCTACCTGCTACACGCGGGCACCGCGCGCGATGCCAAGGGCGCCCTGGTAACAGCGGGCGGCCGGGTGCTGAACGCGGTCGGCTCCGGGCCGGACGTCGCGGCCGCCCGCGCCCGCGCCTACGAACTCGCGGCCACGGTCTCGCTGCGGGGCGGCTGGTACCGCCGGGACATAGCGGCACGCCTGTGAGTGATGATGCGGTAGAGGGTGGAGACGCCCCGCTGCGGGTCAGCACCCTCGAGCTCTTCTTCGACCTGGTCTTCGTCTTCGCCATCACCCAGCTGACCGGGATCCTCGCGCACGAGGTGACCGTCGAGGACGGGTTCCGGGTCCTGCTTATCTTCGGGGTGCTGTGGTGGATGTACGGCGGGTACGTCTGGCTGGCCAACGCGCGAACCCCGTCCCGGACCCCGGAGCGGCTGCTCATGCTGGTCGGCATGGCCGGCTTCCTGATCATGGGGCTGGCCATCCCGGAGGCGTTCGGCCGGGACGGCGTCGCGCTCGGCATCGGCTACCTGATCGTGGTGGTCGTGCACGCCTGGCTGTACCAGCGGGTGAACAGGAACATCGCCCGGATCGTGCCGTTCAACCTGGTCGCGGCGCTGCTGGTGATCACGGCCGGGATCGTCAAGGGTGGGGCTGCGTACTGGCTGTGGGCGGCCGCGCTGGTCGTGCAGGTACTGTCGCCGTTCGTGCTCCCGGTGCGCGGGCGGTTCGACATCCAGCCCTCGCACTTCACCGAGCGGCACGGCGCGCTGGTCATCATCGTGCTGGGCGAGTCGGTGGTGGACATCGGGATCGGCGCCGAGGGGCACCCGGTGACCGTCTCGCTGGCCCTGTCCGCCGTGCTGGGGCTGGCGCTGACCGCGGCGCTGTGGTGGGCCTACTTCGGCGCCGAGGACGACGAGAGGGCCGAACGGGCCATGGTGGCGGCGGACCCGGCGGCCCGCCCGCCGCTCGCGCTGGCCGCGTACTTCTACGCCTACATCCCCATGCTGCTCGGGATCGTCGCGCTGGCCTCCGGGGTGAAGCAGGCCATCGTGAACACCGGGAGCACGCTGCCGGCCGGGCCGTGCGTGGCGATGGGCTGCGGCGTCGCCCTGTTCCTGGCCGGCAGCGCGGCGTTCCGGCACGCGCTGCGGATCGGCCCTGGACGCTACCGGCTGACCGCGGCGGTCGTGGCGCTGGCCGCCTCCTGGGTCGGCGTGACGCTGAGCGTCGCGGCCGAGATGGCCGTTCTCACCGTGATCGTGGCGGCCGCGCTGGCGGCGGAGCAGCGGGCAGCGGTGGCGATGGATAGCGTGGACGCATGATCGAGCGGTACACGCTGCCCGAGATGGGGCGGGTCTGGAGCGACGCGCACAAGTACGAGCTGTGGTGCCGGGTGGAGGTGCTGGTCCTCGAGGCGCAGGCCCGGGCGGGCACGGTGCCAGCCGAGAGCGTGGAACCCGTCCGTTCGGCCCCACCACCAACCCCTGAAGCGGTCGCCGCGGTGGAGGCGGTCACCGACCACGACGTGATCGCCTTCCTGACCGCCTGGGCGGACAACACCGAGCCGCGCTCGGCGGCCGCCTGGGTGCACTTTGGCATGACCTCCTCCGACCTGCTCGACACGGCGCTCGCGGTCCAGCTGGCCGAGGCCAGCGACCTGCTGATCGCCAAGGCCACCGCGCTGGTCGCGGTGCTGCGGGACCACGCGCTGGCGCACCGGGACACGCTGCGGCCCGGCCGGACGCACGGCGTCCACGCCGAACCCGACGTCTGGGGGCACCGGGTCGCCGACTTCGCCTTCGCCATGGCCCGCAGCCGGGACCGCCTGGTCCGGGCCCGGGAGGCGGTCGCGGTCGGCACCCTGTCCGGGCCGGTCGGCAGCTACTCCAACATCGACCCGGCCATCGAAGCCGAGGTCATGCCCGCGCTCGGGCTGCGGCCTGCGGACGTGGCCACCCAGGTGGTGATGCGGGACGGGATCGCCGAGTGGGCGAGCGCGCTGGCGATCGTGGCCACCGTGTGCGAGGCGGTCGCGCTGGAGGTCAGGCACGGGCAGCGGACCGAGGTGCGGGAGCTGGCCGAGCCGTTCCGTTCGGGGCAGAAGGGCTCCTCGGCCATGCCGCACAAGAAGAACCCGATCCGTTCGGAGCGGATCTGCGGGCTGGCGCGGGTAGTGCGCGGTTACGTCACTCCGGTCACCGAGGGGATCCCTTTGTGGCATGAGCGGGATATCTCACATTCGTCCGTCGAGCGGGTCGCGCTGCCGGACGCCGCCATCGCCACCGACTACCTCCTGCACCTGACCACCGGGCTGGTGTCGGGGCTGACCGTGGACGCCGCGCGGATGCGGTCAAACCTGGACATAACCGGCGGGCTGATGTACTCCTCCGCGGTCCTGCTTGAGCTGGTCAGCGCGGGAATGTCGCGTGAAGACGCGTATGAGCTGGTCCAGGCGGCGGCGATGGAAACCTGGGACGCGGGCACCCCGTTCCGCGACACGCTGCGCAAACAGGCGGCGACACGCGCGGTTCCGCTGCCCGAAGGGGCACTGGACTCCGCATTCAGGCCGGAACGGTACGTTGCGCGGCTAGCTCCAGTCTTCGAGCGCCTCGCCCGGCTAAGCTAGCGCGCATGACTCTGGGACCCGAGACGAGTTACCGCGTGCGCGGAGGCGCTCCGCTGCACGGGACGGTTTTCGTGCAGGGCGCGAAGAACGCGGCGCTGAAGATGATCGCCGCATCCCTGCTGACCGGCAACGGCCATACGGTGCTGCGGAACGTCCCGCCGATCGAGGACGTCCGCCGCGCCGTCGAACTGGCCGAGGCGGTCGGCGCGGTCGTCGAGTTCCACGAGACCGAACGGACGCTCGTCGTCGACGCGTCCAACCTGACCAGCCCGGTGCTGCCGGCCGAGATCGCCCGCCGGTTCCGCAGCTCGGTGCTGTTCGTCCCGGCCCTGCTGCACCGGTTCGGCGAGGCCGTGATCGAGGGCGTCGGCGGGTGCAACCTGGGCAACAGGAACCTGGACTTCCACTACCGCGGCTTCGCCCGGCTCGGCGCGGTCGTGGACGAGGGCGACACCACCATCCGGATCAAGGCCAGCAAGCTGCAGGGCGCGCACCTGTACCTGGACACGCCGTCGCATACCGGCACCGAGAACCTGATCATGGCGGCGTGCCTGGCGCCCGGCCGGACGGTGATCGACAACACGGCGCAGGAGCCCGAGGTCCTCGACGTCATCGCGTTCCTGACCAAGATGGGCGCGCGGATCACCGGCGGCGGCACCGGCTTCATCACCGTGCACGGCGTGGACGAACTGAACGCGGTCGAGCACACCGTGATGGCGGACCGGATCGACGCCGGGGTGTTCGCGATGGCCGCGGCGATCACCGGCGGCGAGATCAACCTGGTCGGGGCCTCGCTGGACCACTTCGGCGTGTTCCGGTGGAAGCTGGAGCAGATGGGGGTCAAGTTCGGCACCAACGGCGCCGTGGTGTCGGTCCGGATGGACGGCCCGGTGCGCCCGATCAACGTCATCACCAGCCCGTACCCCGGGTTCGCCACCGACTTGCAGTCCCCGATCATGGCGCTGGCCTGCCTGGCCGAGGGGGCCAGCTACATCCGCGAGACGATCTTCGACGGGCGGTACACGCTGGTCGGCGAGCTGGTCAAGATGGGCGCGTCGGTCGAGCTCGACCGCGGCGCGGTCGTGGTGCACGGGCCGTCTGCGTTTACCGGGGCCGAGGTCGTGGCGCACGACCTGCGGACCGGGATCGCCCTGGTGCTGGCCGGGCTGGCGGCCGAAGGCGAGACGCTGGTCACGCCGTGCTACCCGATCGACCGGGGGCACGCCAACATCGCGCAGCGGTTCAACGCGCTAGGCGCGGACATCACCGCTGTTACCGCCTGAGCCTTCCGGGGTATTCAGCTGCTGATCACGCTTGTTCCGCGGCATGACAAAATGCCTGCGTTGCCCCCGGACGAAGAGGAAGCACGATGGAGCAGCTGACGACGCGCATCGGCATCGAGCCCGGCCCTGGTCTTGTCGGCCGGTTCGGCGAAACGGTCATCGTGATCCCGCGCGGGGACGGGGCGGGTTCTGCTCCGCCCTCGGCCGGGGTTACCCAGGAACTGCTCGGGCTGGCCGCCGAGGTCGGCTCCGACCGCGAGGCTTCGGCCAACGCGATCGCGAGCCAGCTGGCCGCCTGGGTCATCGGCCACATGGCGGGAGATGCTCCCGCGTTCGGGATCGTGGCCCCGATGCGCGACGGCGTGATCATGTTCCTGCGCGGCGCGGTGTGGTGCACGATCACCGAGGGCGGCGCGACCCGCGAGATATCCGGAGAGCAGGCTCTCACCTGGGTCGACCTGATCGTGCCCGGCACGTTCGAGCGGCTGGCGATCGGCGGCTCGTCCGGCCGGCCGGTCAAGGCGGACCCGCTGTCGGACCTATGGGGCGGAGTGGTGCCCGGGCGGGGCTTCGTGCTGAGCCGGGTCGCGGAGGTGCCCGGCGCGCCGGGTATGTCCGGAGCGGAGCCTGCCGCGGCGGCGGGCGCATCCGAGCCTACGCCGGCGCCTATGCCGGCGGCGGAGGCTATGCCGGTGCCGGAGTCGGCGGTGGAGCTGGAGCCTGTGGCGGAGCCGGAACGTGCGGTAGAGCCGGAACCTGCGGTGGAGGCAGAGCCGGAGCCCGAGCCGGCGGTGGCCGGCGGCGAATCCCGCGGCTTCGCGTGGCCGCCGTCCGAGGAGGTGCCGGGGCAGGCGCCGGATTCCCCCCAGGAGCCCTGGGGGCTGCGGGCCGAGGTCCCGAACCACCAGCCGACGATGGTCGTGCGGACCGGTGAACACGACCTGGGCTCCGGCCAGGCCGAGCCGGACCCGGCCTCGGTCGTTCAGCCCACGACGGTGGCACCGGCGATGCAGTCCCGGACGGCGGCCGGGCAAGGACCGCTCGGCGTGCTGACATCGCAGGACGCACCGCCGATCGTCCTGACCGGCGTGCTGGTCCTCGGCCGGGAACCGTCGCAGGATCCCGCGGTGGAAAGCGGGGAGGCCGCGCCGGTTCAGCTGCAGGACCCGGACCACGTGATCTCGCGGGTGCACGCGTACGTCTCGGTCGAGAACGGCATCGTGCTGGTCCGCGACGCGGATTCGATGCACGGGACCTACTTCAGCCCGCCCGGCGGTGAGCAGTGGACGCGGATCGGCACCGAGCCCAGCCCGCTCCCGCCCGGCTGGAGCATGCAGATCGGCCCGCAGGTTTTCACCTTCGAGCCAGCTGAGTCCGGCAGCGACCGCTAGCGGTATGCGGGTCCTGATCCTCGGCGGCACCCTGTTCATCGGCCGGCGGATCGCGCTGGAGCTGCTGGCCCGGGGCGACGACGTGATGGTCGTGCACCGGGGCCAGACCGAGCCTGCCGAACTGTCCGGCTGCGCGCATGTGCACGCCGCGCGGGACGCCCTGGCCGGCGTGGCTGATCAGCTCCGGGCTTTCCGGCCCGACGCGGTGATCGACACGCGGGCGATGACGCGGGCCCACGCCGACGCGGTGCTGCCGCACCTGCCCGACGCGTACCTGGTGCTGCTGTCCAGCATCGATGTGTACCGGGCCTACGAGCTGCTGCTGGCCGGGCGGGGCGGCGAACCGGTTCCGCTGACCGAGACGTCGCCGGTTCGTTCGGCCCGGTACCCGCTGCGTGACCTGCTGCCCGGGCTGGGCGAGCACTACGACAAGCTCGACGTGGAACCGCTGTACCTGTCGCGGGGCGGGTGTGCCTTGCGGCTGTCATTGATCTACGGCGAGCACGACGGGCAGCGGCGGGAGGAGTTCGTGCTGCGGAGGGTCCGGGCCGGGCGGATGCGGATACCGTTCGGGGCCGGCACCTCGCTGGACACGCGCTGCTATGTCGGCGACGTGGCGTCGGCCGTGCTGGCCGCGCTGGATCACGCTTCGGCGGCGGCGGGCCAGGTGTTCAACGTGGGCGACCTGGCCACCGGCACGGCGCGGGACTGGGCGCTGGCCATCCTGGCGGCGGCCGGCTCCGAGGCATCGCTGGTCACCGTGCCCGAGGACCTCGTGCCCCCGGACCTGGAGGGCACGAGGAGCATCGCCCAGCACTTCCTGGTCGACAGCCGCAAGGCGGCCCCCCTGCTCGGCTGGCGCCCTTCCGATCCGGCCGAAACCATCCCGCTGTCGGTCCGCTGGCACCTGGAGAACCCTCCCGAGGAGGTCGACGAGGACTTCTCCCCCGACGACCGCGCCCTAGCCGCCGCTACGCCGTAAGGGCGGGCACGGTGCCCCCACGGCGCCTTGCGATGTAGCTTGCTCCCATGGTTCTCGCCGATCCTGAGGCGTTCTTGCGTGCGATGGTGGCGCCGCTGAGCCGGGCCCGACCCGGCCAGCCGCTGCCGGGGGTGCCGTTCAGCCGGGAGGCGGTGGCCAACGCGTTCGTGATGCTCGGGCTGCTGCCGGGGGCGCGGGCCGAGGAGATCCTGGGCCAGTACCGGCCGGAGCTGGAGGCCAAGGGTTTCCGGCCGGGTGTGCTGACCGGCGAGCTGAGCGTGGTGCCTGGTGCGCTCGGGTACCACGAGGCGCGGGCGGCGAGCCGGGCCGACCTGACCGGGATTCCGCTGGCCGTGGCCGCGGGCCCGGTGCCGATCGCGTTCGGCGGCACGGATCTGGTGCTGACCATGGCGACCCTGACGCCGGACGGGGTGAAGCTGCATGTGCGCGCCGTCATACCGGACCCCGGCCAGCCGCTCCGCGATCTGCCGGGACAGCGGTTCGCGGCGGAGGTCAGGTCCGGGCTGTCGGTGACCGACGACCTGGGCCGGGCGTACCGGCTGCAGCCGGTGACCTGGGGCGACGCCCCCGGGGAGCCGGGACGCCGGCGGTGGCGGGGCGAGGTGCTGGCGGAACCGCAGCCCGTAGGATCCGCGACCGGCACAGCGGTGCGCTGGCTGGAGTTCGCGGGGGCGGAGAGCCAGCCCGTTCGGGTCGATATGCCTGATCCGGTGGCGGCCGATAGGGGTCCGACCAGACCGGCGTGGCCGACGCCGGCCGAGGCGTACCTGGCGGAACTGGCATCGGCCCGGTCGGTGACGATCGCCACCGGCGAGGACAGCGTGGAACTCGACGTCGCGAAGATCGTCGCCGCGGTGGCGGACACGCTGCTGTGGACCGGGGCGCTGCCGCCGGACAGCGCCCTGCTCTCCGACTGGGAGGCGCCGAACCCGGGCTGGCGGAAGGAGCTGGCGGAGCTATGGGGCCGGCAGGCGCACCTGCGGGCGCGCGACCACGAGCCCGAACGGGCCGGGCTGGCCGTCACCCTGCCGCTGCGGCGCGCCACGGCGGTGATCGAGAACATCGCGGCGCAGGGTGATCTGGTGTCCATCCAGCTGTACGGGCACCCGTGGGTCAGCGGCGAGTACTGGCCGATGATCGTGCCGAGCTTCCAGGTGCGGGCGACCGATGACGCCGGCGAGGAGCACCGGGGCATGCCGGGCGACGGCGGCGGAAGACCCGAAGGCAGCCGCGAGTTCTGGTTCTGGCCGCCGGTGCCGCTGTCGGTGAAGCGAATCCGGGTGACGGTCAGCACGCTGTGGGAGGCCGCCTGGGCCGAGCTCGATATCCCGGGGCGGCCTGGTTAGGCGTTGCGGTGCGGATAGGCGTGCGCCACGGCCAGGAAGGCGTCGTTGGCCTCGGCGTCGCCGATGCTGACCCGGGCGCCGTCACCGGCGAACGGGCGGATGGCGATGCCCTCGTCGAAGCAGGCCGCGGCGAAGTCCAGGGTGTGCTCGCCCAGGCCCATCCAGACGAAGTTGGCCTCGGTGGGGGGAACATCCCAGCCGTCGGCGATCAGCGCCTCGCGCACCCGGGTCCGCTCCTTGACGGTGTGCTCCACCCGCTCGAACAGCTCGTCCTCGGCGGCCAGCGAGGCCACCGCGGCGGCTTGCGCGATGCTGTTCACGCTGAACGGCAGCATGGTCGTCCGGGCCGCGGCCGCGACCGGCTCGGGCGCGATCATGAACCCGGTGCGCAGCCCGGCCAGGCCGTAGGCCTTGGAGAAGGTGCGCAGGACCGCGACGTTCGGCCGGCCGCGGTACAGGTCCAGGCCGTCGGGCACCGCCTCGTCGCGGACGTACTCCCGGTAGGCCTCGTCGAGCACGACCAGGCAGTCGGCCGGCACCTGGTCGAGGAAGACCTCGAGCTCGGCCGTGCCCACCACGGTGCCGGTCGGGTTGTTCGGGTTGCAGACGAAGATCAGCCTGGTTCGCGGGGTGATCGCGGCCGCCATCGCGGCCAGGTCGTGGGTCTGGTCGCGGAGCGGGACCCGGACCGAGTCCGCGGCGGCCAGGTCGCACAGGATCGGGTACGCCTCGAAGGAGCGCCACGCGTACATCACCTCGGCGCCGGGCTCACCGATCGCCTCGAGGAGCTGCTGGGTCACTCCGACCGAACCGCACCCGACCGCGACGTGCTCCGCCGGGACGCCGAACTTGTCCGCGATGGCCCCGATCAGGGCCTGCGCACCGTTGTCCGGGTACCGGTGGACCGATCGCGCCGCCTCGGCGATGGCATCCACCACCGAGGGCAGCGGCGCGAACGGAGTTTCGTTGGATGACAGCTTGTGCGTTTTTCCGCTCGAGCTGACCGGTACCCGCCCCGGCTTGTACACGGGGCAGGTGTCGAGCACCGAACGGAAACGTGGTGACGGATCAGTCATGTGACCAGTTTGCACCAGCCGCCGGCTAGGACAGTGACTGGCGGGCCGACGATGGTGACCGCGCCCACGAACCCGTCGACAGCAAGGATTGCGGATATCTGCACCCCCCATGAGGGGTGCAGATATCCGCAATCATGATTGCCGCCCGGCGGAGCGGTCAGGCCGGGGGGCCGGGGCGGGAGTCGGGGAGGTGG
>Ga0207678_10004305_pt1 | contig 12769 bp, 6 predicted proteins | sample KBSC63metaG_FD_184319 | JGI IMG/M metagenome (GOLD analysis project Ga0207678, IMG submission 184319) | Corn rhizosphere microbial communities from Kellogg Biological Station, Michigan, USA - KBS C6-3 metaG (SPAdes) (version 2) | ecosystem: Host-associated > Plants > Roots > Rhizosphere > Soil ... | reverse complement strand
CCGACGACCCGTTGTTGCTCCAGGACACAGCACGTCCACTCAATGCATTGCCAGCAGAATCGCGTACTGTAGCAGTCAGTGTTACCGTCTGGCCGGAATCGATCGTTGCACCATTCGGAACGATTGTCACAGATGCAACCGACGGGGGTGCCTGTGGCAGAACAGTTATCGTCGCGCTGCCACTCTTGCCCTCGCTGGTCGCCGTGATCGTCGCCGAGCCGGGCGCTATTGCGTTGACGACACCCGTGCTCGATACGGTCGCTATCGCTGTTGCACTGCTGGACCACGTAATCGCGCGTCCGGACAGCGTGGCGCCGTTCGCGTCGCGCAATGTTGCGGAAAGTGTGACAGATCCGCCGATGTTGAGGCTCGCGGTTCCCGGATTCACCACGACCGACGCCACCGGAATCGGTGGTGGCGGTGTCGTCGCCGTTACGACGACCTGCGCTGTTCCCGTCCTGCCTTCCGCGGTCGCGGTGATATTCGTGGTGCCCGCACCCGTACCGGTGACGAGACCGGCCGTACTCACCGTTGCAATCGACGTATTCGCGGACGCCCACGTGACGGGGCGCCCCGCCAGCGTGTTGCCGTTCGCGTCAGTTGCAACTGCGGTGAACGCCTTGGATGCTCCCACGTCGAGCGCAGCAGATCCGGGTATGACGGCAACTGCTGCAACCGGAATGACGGTAACCGTGATCGCGGAGGATGCGGTCTTTCCCTCGACGGTTCCGCTCACCGTTGCCGTGCCGGCGGCGATCGCGGTGACCTTGCCCGATGCATCCACAGTCGCAACCTGTGACGCCGAGCTGGCCCAGACGATCGATCGTCCGGTGAGCGGATTGGCATTCGCGTCGTATGCCACGGTTTGCAACGTGACAGAGCCACCGATCACGAGTGTCGCCGCCGATGGAAGCACAGCCACTGACGCGACCGGGATCTGCTGAACCGTGACCGTTGCTACCGCCGATGCGCCGCTGGAGCTCGCCGCAATCTGAGTATTTCCGACGGACTTGCCGGTAATGACTCCCGCCGATGACACCGTAACGACATTCGTGTCAGCGCTGGACCAGAATACGGTCGCGCCGGAAATCACCTGCCCATTCGCGCCGCGTACCTCGGCCTGCAACGTAGCCTGCGCGCCCACTGTGATCGACGGCGCGTTGGGCGTAATGACGATCTGAACTCCACCGCCACCACCGCCGCCGGGTGCCACCGAATCCGTCGCGCCGCCGCACGCGATAAGCGCAGCGACTGCCACGATCGCACGGCAGTCGATCCAGAAACGATGGACTCGCGACGCGAGCGATTCACGCCGCACAGGCATCCGGCTCTCAGGCTGGTTTTTCGATGTACGTCGGGCGGAGACGATGCTCGCGTGTTCCGTCGCCCAACTGTCCATCAAGGTTGTAACCCCAGCAGAAGAGATCACCGGTCTCGGTGGTACCGCACGTGTGTGATCCAAAGGAATTCACCGTCGTGAATGCGTGACCACCAGAAACGGGTACCGGTATCGTGCGAGTGACCGTGGAGCCGTCACCAAGCTGGCCGTACGTGTTGCGGCCCCAGCACCATGCATCGCCACTTCGCGTCAACGCGCAGGTGTGCACACTTCCCGCCGACAACGCAACGAAGTGCGCGCTGCCGCTCACTTCGGTCGGAGTGAAGTGCGTACCGTGCGTGCCATCACCCAACTGGCCGTACTGATTGTCGCCCCAGCAATACGCGGCTCCGCTGGCAGTGGTGCCGCACGTGTGTGCGCTGCCCGCGCTCAGAGTCGTGAACCGAACGTCGCTTCGGACCGGCGTCGGCGTTGAGTGGTCGCCAGTCGTGCCGTCACCCAGCTGTCCGGAGTCGTTCGCGCCCCAGCAGTACGCGCGTCCGGCTTCGGTCAACCCGCACACGTGATTCCACCCAGCCGCGAGCATCGCGAACGAAACGTTCGTGGCAACCTTCTCGGGCGTGACTCGCTCGCTCGCGGCTCCATCTCCGATTTGACCGCGGTTTCCCGCGCCCCAGCAATACGCGGTTCCATCACTTGCCAGACCGCAGCTGAATCCCGCACCACTCACGACGGATGTCAGCGACCGTGCCAGTGCGGCGCGCATCGGTGTGTCATGCGACGCGTGGGTGCCGTCGCCGAGCTGCCCGTGGTCGTTGTTACCCCAGCAGTAAACCGTGCCGCGTGCAAGAGCGCACGTGTGTGACAGACCGGCAGAGATGCTGGAGAAGTGCATGCTGCCAGTAACCGCAGTCGGTGTTGGCGCAGCACCCTGCGATGTGCCCGTGCCGAGTTGACCGCTGCTGTTGGCGCCCCAGCAATACGTGGCGCCTGCCACCACAATGAGACAGGTGTGGGCACCGCCAGCCGCGATCGTCGAACGGCCACTCGCCACTACGAGCAGTGGCGCCGGCGCCGCGGGAAGCGGCATCGTCGTCGGTACGTTCGCCTGTGCAGCGGATTCCGGCACCGTCGCGCCCGTCGTCGAGCCTGCGACTGCGCCTGCCGCTGCGCCCTTTGGCGCGCCAGGCGCTTGAGTGGACTTGAGCGTGCTCGAGTCGTGCGCGGCCACGGCTGCGATCGCGCCTGAATCGGCGTTGGTTGCAGATGGATCGGTCGCCGCTTGCGCCGCGCCGGCCGCAGGTACGATTCCAGCGCCGACGGAGTCGTATCTGCCGTAGTTGCTCACTGGTGCGTGAGGTACGGAAGCGGCGGCAGCATGTTTCGGCGCGGTGTGCGTTGCGCCGCTGCTTCCGCCGCCGATGAGCGGCACCCAGTTCGAGACGGGCCACGCAAACAGCAACGTTGCGCTCACGAGCGCAGCGCCGATCCCCGCGAATGGTGCAACTCGGCGAATCCTGCTCCGAACCTGGCGCGCCGGCGAGATCGTCATTGCGATGGTCTCGTCCGGCGCGGGCGCTACGAATTCACGCCTGCGCGGGATCGGCGCATCGGATATGAGCGCGTCCCGGAACTGCGCGGCGGACTGCCACCGATCGGCTGGAGACTTCTCGAGCAGCCGCTCGATCGCCGCCACCAGTCGCACCGGCGTTTCGGGTCGCAGTGCGTCGATTGCCGCAAGCTGGTCGTGCTTCTGATGATAGATGACGTTGTACAACGTCTCGCCATCCCACGGCCTCCGCCCGGTCAGCATTTCCCAGCCGACGAGTCCGAGACTGTAGAGGTCGCTGCGACCATCGACGAGCGATCCGTCGATCTGCTCCGGCGCCATGTAGGTCGGCGTTCCGATCGCGACGCCGGCGAGCGTCAGTTGCTGCGTGTCGTTGCTGACCGAGCGCGCAATGCCGAAGTCGGCGAGCAGCGCGCGGCCGGATGATTCGTCGATGAAGATGTTCTCAGGCTTGACGTCGCGGTGCACGATGCCCCGCTCGTGCGCGAAGCTCAGTGCAGCGGCAATGTCGCTGAGTATGCACGTCGCCTGATCGAATGCGATCTTCGGCCCGTCGCGCAGCATCTGCTTGAGCGTGCGGCCCGGGACGTGATCCATCACCAGCCCGAACCCCACCGCTTCGATCCATCGTACGGAGTGTGTTGCGACGATGTTCGGATGCTGCAGCTGCGCAACCAGGCGCGCCTCGCGATCGAAGCGCGCGAGCGCCTCCTCATCATCGAGGTGTTTCGTGTGAATCACCTTGACGGCGCGCTCGATCCCCGTTGCACGCTCGCGCATCAGATAGACGATCGCCATGCCGCCGCGGCCGATCTCACGAATCAGCTCGTACGAATCGCTGAACGGAGCGGCAACAGCCAGATCCGGCGGCGGATTCAGCGCGGACTGCGCCAGGCTATCCGGGAACGTCATGTCCATCGTGCGTGACTGTCAGCTCGCGAGGAAGCGCAGCGCCACTTCACCCAGCTCGATGCAGTCACCGTTGGATAGTTTCCGCGCGGTGCCGCCGTTGAGGAGGGCCCGATTGTTCACGAGTACGGGATTGGTCTTCGACAGGTTCGTGATCGTCCAGTGCCCATCCACGAAATCGATGCGCGCATGGCGACGGCTGACCGTTGGTGCCTCGAGCGTGATGTGCCGGTACGGCGGACCCGTCTCGCGTCCTACCACGATGTGCGGCGCCTCGCCGATCCTGCTCACCAGCCGAAAATCCTTTCCGGCCGCCTCGCCGGACAGGACGTGGAGCCGGCCGGGCAGGATCTGCACGGCCTCGTCCATCGGCCGGTGGAAGACGACCGTGGCGTCGGGCGACGGCTCGTCCATGTCATCGGCTTCTTCGATGCCACCCCGCACGTCGGCCATCGGCGCGACGCGAATCGGTTCTACGGGAAGGTCGACCGAAGGCGTCTGGCGCCGTCCGGTGGCTGTGTTATCGGCCGCTTCCTGGTAATCCGAGAGTCTGTCGAACGGCCGTTCGAAAGACTCTTCGTCCACTTCCGCCGTTTCTTCGGCCGGGGGACGCATCGGGGCACGGGCTCGCCACGGAACGGTACCAGCGGGCTGGATGTCGGACGAGTCCGGCGAGGTCGGAATTATCAAAAATGGGAGCGGCGGCTCGACATACTGCCTGCGCTTAGCGGCGGAGCGGTTGAATAGCAGGTCGCGGTTCACCACGACCACCGGTCCGACGACGAAGAGCAGGAGAGCTACTATTACCAGTGCGATGTCCATCTGAGCAGTAGTGGAAATCAGAACCCGGACTTCGCCGGCTGGGTACCAGCCAGCGCCACCTGCAATCCAATGAACCCGATCCTGGGGTCCACCATCGGATCACACTACCTCGCCGCAAGGTACGCCAGCCTCTCCGCGGTGATGACGTCACGCGGCGGCCCGATTTCTCCGTATACCGCACAAGACGGGCCCATGTTGCCTGTTCTGGAAGATAAGGGCTGGCCGCCAGGACCGTGAGGACTTCCGTCCGCCAGGCAGGTTGGCCGGTCGCAGAATGCCGGCAGATTACCACGAGGGCCGTGTAACGGCGAGAATCTCGTCACCGTGCCGGCGTTGTCACCCCCTCGGCTGCCGTCCTCATCATAGCCCGCGGGAGCGGGGACCTACGCATGGCGGCTGATTCGCGCGCCATGTCTTCCGCCCTGGCCAGCGCCCCCCCCGCGCGCAGTGGAGGTGCTGGCCTTCGGCGGAATGACGGCTCTTCTTTACCTCCGGCGCGCCGCGCCCGCCGCCGGCGTGACTATCTCGTATTCCTTCGGCGGCTCGGCGCCCATCAGATAGCGCACGAAGTAATCCCAGCGACGGCGCATCATGTAATCCGACGCCGCACCGTAACCGTGATGCACGTTCGGGATGATTATCTCGTCGAAGTCCTTGTTCGCCTTGATGAGCGCCTCCACTACGAGCATCGTGTTGGATGGTGGAACGTTGTCGTCCATCGATCCGTGCGCGAGCAGCAGATGTCCCTTGAGGTTCTTCGCGACACTCTCGTTCGATTCCTGAGTGTAGTTGTCGGTGCCGTCGGCGTTCTTCACCAGCAGGCCCTGATAACGCTCACCCCAATCGTCTTCGTAATTACGCTGGTCGTGATTGCCCGACTCTGAGATCCCGACCTTGAAGAAGTCCGGATAGCGGAACATCGCATCGGCGGTGGCGAAGCCGCCACCCGAGTGCCCGTAGATTCCCGCACGATCGATGTCGATCCACGAATAACGTGACGCAAGCTCCTTCATCGCCGCGACCTGATCGGGAAGCGTGTTGTCGCGCCCCATTGCGCCGTAGTAAGCGTCGTGGAAGCTCTTGGATCTGTCCGGCGTTCCCATTCCATCGACAGTGATCACCACGAAGCCAAGCTCCGCGAGCGCCTGACGGTCGCCGCGCGCTGGCGAGAAGCTGCGCGATCCCACGCTGCCTGACTGCGGTCCGGGATACGGGTTGTTGATGATGGGATATTTCTTCGTCGAATCGAAGTTGGTGGGACGGAACATCAGACCATACAGCTTGGTCTTGCCGTCGCGCGCCGTTACCGTGAACGGAATCGGCGGCTTCCATCCACTCGCGACGAGCTTCGAGATGTCCATGTGCCCGAGTTGCATCACGACGCGACCGGTCGCATCGCGCAGCACGACGGTTGGCGGAACGTCCGGCTTGGAGTACGTATCGACGAAGTAGCGCCCGTCCGACGACATCTGGATCGTGTGGTCGCCGCTTTCAGGCGTCAGCTCCTTCCATCCCTTTCCGTCCAGCCCGACGCGATAGTAGTGCCTGAAGTAGGGATCTTCGGATGGATTGCGACCCAGCGCACCGACGATGAGCGAGCGGCCCTTCTCGTCGACGTGCGCGATCTGCGTCACCGGACCTTCACCGGTCGTGATCTTGTTTATGAGCTTGCCGGTATTGAGATCGTACAGATACAACTGGGCCCAGTTGTCGCGCTCGGACGACCAGATGATCTGGTGTGCCGGCCAGATGATGCGCCATCCCGCGATCGACTCGAACTGAGTCGGCGAGCTTTCCTCGAACAGCGTGTGAACTGCGCCGGTGTTCGCGTCGGCGAGCTTCACCGTTTCATGCTTGTGGTCGCGCGACGTGTTCACGTACGCGAGCTGCGATCCATCCGGGCTCCAGATGAGATCGGCCATGTTTATGTTGTCGCCCAGCATTGCGCGATGGTACGCGGGCGCATCCTGAAGACGAATCACTTTCGCGTTGTCGACGTCGATCACCACGCGCGAGATCATCGAGATCACGCTGTCGCCCGGATACGCACCCTTCCAGTGCTCCAGGTGCGAATGACCGACGCGCGTGTCGATGAGATACATGTCGCCGACGTGACGGTCGTCCTGCTGCTGTGTTGCGATCTTCTTCGAGTCGGGCGACCAGAGCACGATCGGGCGATCGCTGTGCACCCAGCCCGCGTTGTCGGTGGCGTAGCCGAAATTCTCGGTGCCATCGGTCGTCAGCTGCTTTTCCTGGCCCGTCGCGACGTCGCGGACCCAGAGATTCCAGTCGCGGATGAACGCGACCTTCTTTCCGTCCGGAGACATTCCCGGCGGCGGCCCGAATGGACCGGGACGCGGCGTAGTGTCGTTCACGGCGTTGCAGGTGCCGCCTCCCACATCGCAGCTCCAGCGCCGTCGCCCGATGTCGAGCACGACATGCTTTCCATCCGCAGACAGCTCGGCGCGTTGCGCCGGTATGTTGCGCGGGTCGATCGTGCCCGCGCCAGCCTTCGTCAGCGCCTCCGCAACTTCCGGAGCCTTGAAGAGCGGCGTGCTGGTCTTCTTCGCGGGGTCGACGATCAACCATTCGGCGCCCGTTGGAGTGGTGTTCTGATAGTAGAACCGATCGCCAGACAACCAGGTGGCGCGGACCGAGCCGCCGTTCACGAGCGGATTGAGATTGGGCGCGAGCATCTTGACGGCGCGGTCGTAGTCCGCCGTGGTGAGCGTGCGCTGCTGCGCGTGGATTGCCGGCGCGACAGCGATGACGGCCGCTGCAAGGGCGACACCGAAGTGAGAGCGGTAGCCGGTGCGGCAGCTGGTGGGGAAGTTGGCGCTTCTGATGTGCATTGTCGTGCGGGTAAGTGGAAGAATCCGCCGGTACAGCGGTCGATGCAGGGTTGACACAGGCTTGATGCAGGCCCGAGGCAGCGCATCGGGCAACGCCGTGGCAGTGCTGCGACACAAGGAGTACGGGCTGCTACGCAAGCGGGTTGTAAGAATCACGTGGATATACAGGCATGAGGCTGGGTCTGCCAGTACCATCGTCTGTACGGTGTCCGACAGATGATGGTATTGACAATGCATGTTATAACACGTATTATGTGTCATGACTCGCACCCTGCAGGAGGAGATCCGTCAGACCAAGCCGTTTCCATCCAGGACGGCCGAGGCTCTTCTGTCCATCCTGCGGACTGCGACCGTGCTCGAGCATGAGCAGAACGAGGCGCTCAGGCCGCACGGGCTAACGCACACGCAGTACAACGTTCTTCGCATCCTTCAGGGTGCGGGGAAGGACGGCTTGTGCGGCCGGGAGATAGCCGAGCGGCTCATCTCGAAGGTCCCCGACGTCTCGCGCCTGCTGGACAGGATGGACGACATGGAGCTGGTGAGCCGAGTGCGTGATGCGGCCGACCGGCGGCACGTCACGGCGCGGATCACGCCGAAAGGTCGTCGTCTGCTCACGCAGGCGACTCCCGACCTCGAAGTGATGGAGCGCAAGCGATGCAAGCACCTGGACCCGCGCGCGGTGGCGTCGCTGGTCAGCACGCTCGCCGAGATAAGAGAGCCGGCCTGATTTTTTTTTGCAATAATAGATGTTATAACAGCTACTGTCATACCACGCATTTCCCGAAGTCCTTCAACCACATTTACCAACTACTCAAATGACAACACCATTCATCGATGTCGCGACGGCCAGCATTGGATTGCTTATCGTGCGGGTCGCGCTCGGACTGCTGATGGCGGCGCACGGCAGCCAGAAGCTGTTCGGCTGGTTCGGCGGGCATGGACTCGCCGGAACGGCGGGATTCTTCGATTCCCTCGGCTTTCGCCCAGGCCGGTTCTTCGCGACGCTTGCTTCGGCGACTGAAGTCACCAGCGGACTTCTGCTCGCGCTCGGATTTCTCGGACCGGTCGGTCCCGCGCTCATTATCTCGGTGATGATCGTCGCCGCGGTGAGCATGCATCTCAAGAACGGTCTGTTCGCGGCGAACGGCGGCATCGAAGTGCCGTTGCTCTATGGCGTGGTTGCAGCCGGCTTGTTGCTGACCGGGCCGGGTCAGTACTCGCTCGACGCAGCGCTGGGTCTCGGATATATGGCGACGCCGATGTTTGCGTGGGCCGCGCTCGCGGTGGGCGTTGTCGGCGGCATCATGAATCTGTTCGCGCGCAGGCCGGTGGCGGCGTGAACGGTGCGTGGATCCGGATTGTATAATGCGTAAATGCGTAGGGCGCGGATACGTCGCGATCATCCGGATTCGATCGCGCGTAAATGGGCCAGGCGCGGATACATCCGCGCCCTACGCAGGCGTACCAATTCGGCGCGTCGATGGGGTGTTATCGACGCAATTCGGCCGTGGCGTTCGTTACCAGCGCGGCTTCGGCGTTCAGCGCGGCTGACACGCGGGCCATTTCGCTGGTCGCGAGCGTCCAGTTCTTCGCTTCGATTGCTTCGCGCACACCTGGGATGGTCTTCACTCCGTAACCTGTGTTCACTCCGGGTGCGTAGAGCAGGTGCTTGAACCATGGGCGGCCTGGCAGTCCGGCATCGGACGTCAGCATGTGCTCGCTCTTTATCAACTGCGTGTTGAGCGCGGCGTAGTTCTCCGATGTGGTCGCCGCGTCCAGTGCGTGCGTGAACGTCGTGTTGTACGCGGCTGCTGCGCGCGTCAGTGCCGCGGTGGCGCTGTCGAGTGCCGAGAAGTCGAGCTTCGGAACGTCGGGTTCGATGGTCGGCGCGACCATTGGGTTGCGCGGATCTGTCGTGAGAATGAAAGTGCTGTCGCGCACTTCCCGATTGTGCTCCACCGCGTCGGCCGCCATGCCGCTGGCCAGCCGCTTGAGCTCGCCTACGTAACCCTGCACGGTTTCCGCGAGATCGGTGTAGTCGTACGGAATCACATCCGCGTCGGCCAGGCGCATCACCGCCATCCCGGTGGTCTGCGCAAGCGCGCGTGCGTACACGAAGCTGGTGTCGGAGAAGTGCGTGTACCAGTAGAAGTCATCGTACGCTGAGTGATACGATCCGCGCCCGCCCTCGCCGTAAAAGCCAAGGTCCATCGATGGAATGCCGAGGTGCTGCAGGAACGTGGTGTAATCGGAGCCGGAGCCGAGTGCGCCGATCGGAAGATCTGCGCGCTTGCGGGTTGCTTCGCGCCGCGCCGCAGGTGCGCGCATTTCCTCGGCTGCACGCATCCTGCGCTCGAGTGTCGCGCCGGTCTCGGGATCTATCACGTCACGCGCGACACCGTTGATGAACTTCTCGAGTATGTGCGAGCCGCTGACGCTCAGATATCCGCGGCCGCTGTTGTCGCTGTTCAGATACGCAACTGCATGTTCGCTCAGATCTGCCGCGTGGGTCTCCGCCCATTCTGCCGAGCCGAGTACCGCCGGCTCCTCGCCGTCCCAGGCGGCGTAGATGATGGTGCGCTTGGGACTCCATCCCTGCATCTTGAGCGCGCCCAGTGCGCGCATTTCCTCCAGCTCGGCGACGAGACCTGCGACTGGATCGTCCGCGCCGTTGACCCACGCATCGTGGTGATTGGCACGTATCACCAGCTGATCCGGTTGCGTGCTGCCCGTGATCCGCGCGATGACATCGTAAACCGGCTTGATGTCCCAGTTGGATTTTACAACGAGGTGAACGCGTGCGCGGCCGGGCCCGATCTTGTACGTGATTGGCAGCGCACCACGCCAATCGCGCGGTGCAACGTCACCGGTGATTGCAGAGAGCAGCGGCTTCGCGTCGGCGTACCCGATGGGAAGTACGGGGATTTTTGTGAATACCTTTACGTCCTTGAGCGGCAGACGCTTTGCATCTTTGGTCGCGCCCACTCCCGGCGTCAACGGATCTCCCTGGTAGAGAGTCATCTCCATCACGCTGCCGCGTTGCACACTGTACGGAGCGCGAGCTGGTCCGACGGGGAAGGTGTCGTCCTGAGTGTATCCATCGTCCGCCGGATCCGAATAGATGATGCAGCCAACGGCGCCATGCTCACCGGCGATCTTCGGCTTGACTCCGCGCCATGATCTGCCGTAGCGCGCGATGACTATTGCACCTTTCACGGAGATTCCGCGTCGCGCGAGCTCATCGTAGTCCGACGGGAGCCCGTAGTTGACGTACACGAGCGGGCCCGTGACGTCACCATCGATCGAGTAGGCGTTGTATGGTGGAAGTTGTTGCGACGTCTGGTATGAAGTTGGGTCGCCGGGCACTGGTGGCTCCGCGAGCTTCGCGACGAAACGTGTCGGCGATATCATCTCCAGTTTGCGTTCTTTCGGGGTCGGAAAGAGCACGTCGAACTGTTCGATGTGTGCATCCCAGCCGGCTTCCTGGAACTGTTTCAGCAACCACTCGGCGTTGTTCCTGTCGTACGGCGAGCCAACGTGGTGCGGAAATGCGGTCAGGCGCTTCATGTCGGCTCGCATTCGCGCCGGACTTGGCAGTGCGCGGAACTTCGTTTCCCATTCCTGCTCGGCGCGCGACGACGCTGGCGTGAAGCCAAGTATGTCGCCGGACGGCGCGATTGTGATCGGCGTCGCAGGAACGGCTGCGATCGCGGCGAGTGAGACGACGAGAGGAAGGGAAGTGAGTCGCATCGAGACCGTGGTGGCTGTGGGCTTGGTACTGGAGAACGGGTTCGTTGCAGAATATACGAATGCCCGGGTCCATGTGCGCTGGCGGACACTGCGTGTCGACCGCTCGCCAGGCGTAGCTTGCGACCGCCCACGGACGCTCATACATTCGCAGCACGTTGCACGATGCCGGAGCTGCCATGCACACGCAATCGGTCTTCGCACTTGCCGCGGTCGTGGGGTTCGTCCTTGCCACCGGACGAGCACCGACGTCGTCCGCGCCCGCACCGCTCGTTCAGGCGAATTCGAACATCGAGCGCGCCGGAGTGCTGCACGATGGAGTGCTCGCGGTCACGCTCGAGGCGAAAGAGAGCGCATTTCTCATCGACGGTCCACACCGTCCGCCGATGCGGATCGCGGCCTTCGCCGAACCGGGAAAGGCGCCGCTCATGCCCGGACCGTTCATACGCGTACCGCGTGGTACGCAGCTTCGCCTCTCGATCCGCAACTCGCTGGGAACCCCGCTCACGTTCCGAATGCCCGCGGCGCTCAGGGGTGGCCCGGACCGGCTCGGCGCTGACGACTCTGTCGTCGTTCCAGCTGGCGACATGAAAATCGTTACGACGAATGCCACCGTGCCCGGGAACTACGTGTATCGCGCGACCACCGCGCGCGGTTCGAGCATAAAGGCACTGATGGAAGGACTTCTGGCCGGCGCGATCGTGATCGACACGGCGTCGAAGAGCGAACCGGCGCATGACCGTGTGTTCGTGATCATGCAGACGCTCGACTCGGCGTTCGCGGCGTACGAAGACACCGCGCGCGCACCGATCGCCGTAGCACCAGCGGAAGCTGGGCGCACGATATTCACGATCAACGGTCGCTCGTGGCCGAACACGGATCGGATACACGTGACTGTGGGTGATTCGGTTCGCTGGCGAGTCATCAATGCGTCCAGCGAGATACATCCGATGCACCTCCACGGCTTCTATTACCGTGTCGATGCCTTCTCTGGCCCTCTGGCCGACTATCAGGGCAGACCTCATCCCGGACAACTCGTCGTGACCCAGTTGATGTCGCCGTTGTCGGCTATGTCGATCACGTGGTCGCCGGACCGGCCGGGCAACTGGCTGTTCCACTGTCATTTCGCAATCCACCTGGAACCGAAGAATTCCCTCCCTGCCGAGACGGAAGACCCGCAGATGCGCGATATGGCGGGGCTTGTGCTTGGAGTCGAGGTCGCCGCGCGACCAGGCATGGCGTCCGTCGTCGAGCCCAATGCCAAGCGGCATCTACGCCTGATCGCAATCGCTGATTCGTCGGTGCATCACGCTGGTCGCGCGGATACGCTGCCGTCGATGCGGTTCGTGCTCGAGGAGCACGGCCGTCGCATCGACACCGGCAGGGACTTCAGTCCGGAGATCGATCTCACGCGTGGCCAGCCGGTGTCGATCACGATCGTGAATCATCTGGCCGAGCCGACAAGCGTGCACTGGCATGGAATTGAAGTCGAGGACAGTTACGTGGATGGTGTGCCGGGTTTCAGCGGCG
>Ga0207678_10004304_pt1 | contig 12770 bp, 10 predicted proteins | sample KBSC63metaG_FD_184319 | JGI IMG/M metagenome (GOLD analysis project Ga0207678, IMG submission 184319) | Corn rhizosphere microbial communities from Kellogg Biological Station, Michigan, USA - KBS C6-3 metaG (SPAdes) (version 2) | ecosystem: Host-associated > Plants > Roots > Rhizosphere > Soil ... | reverse complement strand
CCTCGCGATTCACGCATGCTTCGTACAAAAAGGCGCGCCCCTCTTTCGTATGGCGCAAGTACCCCTTGCCTTCCATAATCCGCAGCATCGTCAAAACCGTGTTGTAGGCCAGCGGCGGCTCGCCCGTCACCGCGTCGGCCACCTCGCTTACCGTCGCCGGACCCTTATCCCAAAGCACATTCATCAGCCGCAGTTCCGCTTCCGTGAAATGTGCTGACCTTGTTCGTGCCACGCTTACTCCATCTATTAAAGAATTAATACTTGACTAAGATATACCGCTGGCTATCGGACCTGTCAACTAATTTTTTAATAGTTCAGCCGGCACGCAGTACTTTTTGCGTCCGGAGTACTGCGTCAAACGGGGGCTACCTTGCCGGCAAGGCGTTGCAAAATGCTTCAAAGAGGCGTCGTTGCTGTCCATTGACGCCTGCCTGATCCTCCGGATGCCACTGTACGGCGATCACAAAGCGCTTGTCCGGGCGCTCCAGGCCCTCAATCACCCCATCCGCCGGATCGACAGCCGAGACAACCAGGCCATCGCCCACTCGTCCAGCCGCCTGGTGATGCCGCGAATTCACCTCCCAGCGTTCGGCCCCCGCGATTTCACTCAGCTTGGTACCCGGCAGGATCGTCACTGCGTGGACCGGAACACTGGGGTCCGGCGTTCTCCGCCTATGTTGATCGCTTGTAGGCAGATGTTGAACTAAGCTGCCGCCGTGCTGCACATTCAGAATCTGCAATCCGCGGCAGATCGCAAAAATGGGCAGATCGCGCTGCAGCGCCTCCGCGATCAACGCAAGCTCGGTGCGGTCGCGTTCAAGATCTAATGCCTTATCGGTTTCAGGTGCGGCCTCCTGCCCATAGAGTTCCGGGCTCACGTCGGTTCCGCCGGTAAGAAGCAGCCCGGCAACATCGCCCAAACGCAAGCCTTTGTTGGCCACTTGCGAAACTGGCTCCATGCCTGCATCGCGCACCGCTTGCTCATATGGGGCGATTTTATTCTTGTCACGATAGGGAAGCAGAACGCGCAGGCTCATATCGTCAACTCCCGCCTCTTACACTAAACTTCATTATTTGAGCTCCTACGACAACATTGCTGGCCTTTACCACGCTTTCTGGGCCGACTGGTATCTTCCCGCCGCCATGCCGGCGTTAGAATCGCTCTTCTTTTCCCGGCTCGGCCACGGCGCAACGGTGCTCGATCTCTGCTGCGGCTCGGGTCACGTCACAAAAGAATTAGTAGCCCGCGGCTACCGCGTCACTGGAGTCGATCTCTCCACCGCCCTCATCGAACAAGCCCGCGTTGCTCTTCCAACCGCAGAGTTCGTCGTGCAAGACGCCCGCGAACTTCATCTGGGTTTACAGTACGACGCCGTTCTCTCCACCTTCGATTCCCTGAACCACATCCTTACGTTGGACCATCTCCGTCAAGTCTTCGCCCGCGTTCGCGCCCATCTGAAATCGGAGGGCCTCTTCGTCTTCGATATGAACAGTGAAGCAGCCTACTTCGCTGATCTTCGCCAATGGACCGCCACCGTAAGCGCCAACGACGTCGGCCTGGTCCGTGGCACTTACGAAGCCTCAACAAAAACCGCGCGCACCGAACTTCTCTGGTTTCAAAAACAGGACCACACGGGTCTCTGGAGCAAAAGCGAAAGCATCGTGGAACAGCGCTGCTACCCTCAAGGCGAAATCCTGACCGCCCTGTTAGAAAGCGGCTTCACCAATGTAGAAGCAATCTCTGCCGAAGATGCCGGTGTCACCTCCGACCTCGGCTTCGGCCGCATCTTCTACTCGGCCCGCCCGTAACTACGAGTGCGGAAACACCCGCACGTCCATCCCCTCCGCCTGGCGAATCAAGCGGTCCAAATCATTGCCGAACGCGCGCTCCCACCAACTCTTGCGGCCTTTGTGTCCCACATAGATTTGTGTGATCCCACGCTGCCTGGCATACCGCAGGACGGTTTCTACCGCGTCCTCACCGTCCAATTCCAGGATCTCGGCGTCCTTTGATCGCCCGCGTTCAATTCCCTCTTCCACTTTCTTTCGCTGCTCGGCCGACCAGTCGGGACGGTTTACGTAAGCCACCATCAACTCACCATGAAAGCGGTCTCGATTCCTCGCGGCGCCGTCGATCATCCGGTTAAAGTTCGCCCCTGGCGTCAGAAAAACCATGATGCGTTCCTGCGTCCCCCACGTTTGCTCAATCCCATGGCGCGCCAGATATCGGGAAAGCTGTTCGTCCACTACATCCGCCGCCAGCAGGAGCGCGATTTCGCGCAACTCCGAAAGCTGCTGCTGGCTCAACCGGTCCACGCTGTTGGATGACCCTTCTCCGGTCACGCGCATACACGCATCCGGCGGCGCATCCACCACCACAATCTCGTACGCAGTCTTTAAGAAACTCAGCGGCACCGTCTGGCTGACGTGCTTGCCCGTGATGGCCTCCACCTGTTGTGATTCCTCGTCGATGTGTTGCAAATTTACCGACGTAATCACCGAAATCCCCGCATCCAGCAACTGCTGTACATCCTGCCAGCGCTTCTCATGCTTTGAGTGCGGTGGATTGTCATAGGCCAAGCCATCCACCAGACAAACCTTCGGCGCGCGATTCAGAATGGTTTCCACATCCATCACCTGGATGCCGTTCTTTTCCTGCAGCGGAATTACTTCCAGCATGGAAATGGTCTGCAGCGCCTCGGGCCCAAGCTTCGGCTGCAAAGCGCCCACCACCACATCTTGTCCACGCTCATGCCGCCGCCGCCCTTCATCCATCATCCGAAAGCTCTTCCCCACCCCGGACGCATAACCCAGAAATATCTTCAAACGCCCGCGTGAAAGAAAACTTTCGTCTTCCGATTCCACCCGCTCCAGCAACTGTTCCGGTGTCGGCTTTCGCTCCGTTATGACAGGCACACCTTTATTATCGGACGGCCGATTCAAAAACAGTAGCGCCCTTTTTCCTTTGCGCATCCCATAGAAGTTATGATACGCTTCCTTGTGCATGCCAAAGGAACAGCGGATCGCACCTCTGAAGTCGGACGTACTGCAAGGAACCCTGGATCTGATGATCCTCAAAACGCTTGACGCCATGGGACCACTCCACGGCTACGGAATCGCCCGCCGCATTGAACAATTAAGCGAAGAAGTGTTGAAGCTCAACGAAGGAACGGTCTACGCATCGCTGTTAAGGCTGACGCAAAATGGCTGGATCTCCTCCGATTGGGGCACGTCGGAGAATAACCGTCGCGCCAAGTTTTACTCGATCACGAAATCCGGCCGTAAACAACTGGTGCAGGAGACCGAGAGTTGGGAACGCATTGCCGGCGTGATCGGCCGTGTCCTGCAACTCTCTACTCAGAAGTAACGCTATGCTGCGGAGCCACCTTAGAACTTTCGCATCCCGCCTGCACTCGCTGCTCCGCCGCCGCACTCTGGAAACCGAATTCGACAGCGAAGTAGAAGCCCACATTGCCCTGCTCGCTGACCGGTTTCAGCGTCAAGGCATGACGCCGCAAGAAGCCCACTACGCCGCCCAACGTCAGTTCGGAGGAATAACCCAAATGAAAGAAGAGCTTCGCGACCGTAGAGGGTTTCCCTTCATCGAAACTCTCCTGCAAGACACCCGTTACATTTTCCGTCAGCTTCGCAAATCGCCGGTGTTTACGGCATCGGCCGTGTTAACGCTGGCACTCGGCATAGGCGCCAACACGGCCATCTTTTCGCTGGTGGATCAACTGATTCTGCGATTGCTCCCTATTCGTGATCCGCAACAGGTTGTCGAACTCGTCGGAAAGGGTAATTACTACGGCGGAAACTCCGGCTACAACGTGCTGTCTTATCCGATGTACGAAGACATCCGGGATCAAAACCGTGTCTTCAGCCGAATGATGTGCCGCCGCAGCGAAAACTTCACCATCGGAATCTCCGGACAGACGCAAGTTGTTCGGGGCGAACTTGTATCGGGCAATTACTTCGGAATGCTCGGCATTCGCGCACTGCTGGGCCGAGTCTTCACCGCGAACGATGATCTCCGCGCAGGAGAGGGCTCCGTCGTCGTTCTCAGTCACGCGTACTGGGCTACAAAATTCGGCGGAAGTCGCAATATCCTTGGCAAGACCATCCGAGTCAATAACTATCCCATGACGATTGTAGGCGTGAGTCAGCCGGGCTTCGACGGCATGGAGCCGGGTTTACCAGGAGAAATCTTCGTGCCCGTCACGATGAGCCTTCGCCTGTTTTCTCGGCAATACCTGTCGCATTTGTACGACCGGCGCAAACGCAGCGTCAATGTTTATGGGCGGCTCAAATCAGGCGTCACAGAGGTAGAAGCCAAAGCGGCTCTTCAACCGCTGTTTCATCAGATTCTGAATCGCGAAGTGCGCGAGCCCGCTTTCCGGCATGCCAGCACCTACGACAAGCAACAGTTCCTCCGAATGTGGCTTGATGTGATCCCAGGTTCGCAAGGAAACACCACCCTCCGGCGTCAATTTGAAAAGCCGTTGTGGATCCTGATGGGCATCGTCGGCCTGGTATTGCTCATCGCCTGTACGAACCTTGCCGGTCTACTGATCGCTCGCTCTGCCACGCGCCAGCGGGAAATCGCTGTGCGTCTTGCCCTCGGCTCCAGCCGCTTCCGAATGGTTCAGCAACTTGTTACAGAAAGTCTATTGTTGTCGGTGGGCGGCGGCATTGTCGGAATTGGAATAGCCGTTCTGCTTGTAAAGGGTATATTCTCGTTCCTTCCGGCGAATATCGGCGGGTACGACCTGTCCAGTGCCGTCGATTGGCGGCTGATCACCTTCAGCTTTCTTCTGTCGTTATTCACCGGACTTGCCTTCGGCCTTCTGCCCGCCCTGCAATCCGTCCGGCCCAATATCGCCGAAACGCTAAAAGATCAATCCACCAGTGTGTCGGGCGCTACAGCCCAAGTGAGCTTTCGAAAACTACTAGTGGCCGCGCAGGTCTCGCTCTCTTTGCTTTTGCTCATCGGCGCAAGCCTTTTCATCCGCAGCCTCTCCAAGCTTCAATCTCTCAATCCTGGTTTTCAAACGAGCAACTTGCTCCAATTTCAGTTGGCCCCAGCGTCGCTCAACTATACCGATGCTCAGGGCCGGGCTGTTTTCCGCCGGATTGAACAACGCTTATCCGAAATTCCGGGCGTGCATGCTGCGGGCACAGCGGTGGTTGCGTTACTTTCCGACGACGACTGGGAGAACGGCATCACTGTTGCCGGCTACTCTGCAAAGCCAGGAGAAAATATGTTCCCATATTTCAACGCGGTCAGCCCCGGCTATTTTCCTGCCTTGAGAATTCATGTCCTTGCTGGTCGAAACTTCCGGGATAGCGACACGGTGCACTCCGCGAAAGTGGCTATCGTGAGTCAAAGCTTTGCCAGCCACTATTTCGGAAGTAATCCGGCTGTCGGACAGCGCATAGGACTTGGAACCGACCCGGGCGCCCCTACCGATATTGAAATCGTAGGCGTTGTGAATAACACAAAATATGAGAGCTTACAGGAGCAATCGCCGCGTGAAATCTTCGTCCCTGCTGCGCAAGCCTATGCCGGTAACGCCACCATCTACGTACGTACCGAACAAAACCCGGAGAGCGCAGTTCAGAGCATCCGCCAAATCATCCATGAGATCGATCCCAAGCTCCCCATCACCAATAGGAGAACCCTGGATCAGCAACTAAACGAATCGCTGGTCACCGAACGCATGATCGCAACACTCTCCACTGGCTTCAGCATCCTCGCCACTCTCCTGGCGGTCATCGGGCTCTACGGTGTTATGTCCTACACCGTCACGCGCCGCGCTCGTGAAATCGCCATCCGCATGGCACTCGGCGCTCTGAAGAGAAACGTCATCTGGCTGGTCATGCGCGAAGTCCTGCTACTGGTCGGCGTAGGCATCGTCGTGGCAATTCCCTTAGCGCTGGCTCTCGCTCATCTCGTGCAGGCCGAACTCTACGGTCTTCAACCCACCGATCCTTTCTCTATTGCTTGCGCAACACTGCTGCTCGCCACCGTCGCCCTCCTCGCCGGCTACATTCCCGCTCGCCGCGCCGCCGCTCACGATCCTATCCGCGTTCTTCGATACGAATAACTCCACCCCGATTCCGTCCAAGGTCTGTCCTCCGTATCGGCACCATCCAAAGTTTTGATTGGAAAACGGAGAACTTTCAAACACATAATGGCCTAACTAAATAGCATCGGCTTTTCAGCTCGTCTCCTACAACGGGCCAGCCGCCGAAGTCTTCGCAAAAGGGGAATCATGGCATCTCGCTTTACGTACGGCCTTTTATTAGCAACGTTTTGTGCTCCAGGTTGGGTTCAGTGCTGGGCTCAGACGACACCCGATTCGTCATCGCCTTCACAGAACAGCGCGCCGTCTCCATCGGCGCAGTCCACTCCCGCGCAAGCCGCGCCGCCCCCGGAGAACGCTTTCTCCACTTCATCCATTCGCCTGGGTGGAATCGATTTCAGCGGCTTTGTCGATGGCTACTACAGCTTCAACAACAATCATCCTGCCTCCGGCATCAATCAGCTTTATGACTTCAACGATCACACCAACGGATGGGATCTCAATTTGGCAAAGCTCACCTTGAACAAAGATCCGGGGCCCATCGGCTTTCACGTGGATATCGGCTTCGGCCGCGCCTTCGAAATCGAAAAAACGCCTCGTCCCAATCCCGAATTTTTCCGCTTCATTGAGCAGTCCTATATCAGCGTGAAGCCGAAAACCTGGAAGGGAGTGGAAGTGGATCTCGGCCAGTTCACCACCTGGGCTGGAGCTGAAACTATCGAAACAATGAACAACTGGAACTACTCGCGTTCCATCCTGTTCGCCTGGGCCGTGCCCTTCTATCACTTTGGCGTCCGCGCTACCGCGCCCGTCGGCAATTGGACGTTAGGCGCGCAGGTTGTCAATGGCTGGAACGCCATCGTCGACGATTACGGAAACAACATGAAGACTGTCGGGTTCACGGCTGCTTACACGCGCAAAAAATACGCTTGGACCAACGTCTACTATGTCGGCCCTCAATTCACCGGCGTTGACGATATGAACCACAACATCAACCGCAACCGCAACTTACTGGATTCGGTTCTGCTCCTCACGCCCACTGACAAATTGAACGCCTACGTCAACTTCGATTTCGGCCAGCAGAACTTCGCCGGTGGTTCCGGCCACTGGACCGGTATCGCCGGTGCGCTCCACTATCAGCTCACCAAGCGTTTCGCTCTCAGTCCGCGCGTGGAATGGTTTGACGATCCTCAGGGCTTTTCCACCGGCACAGTCCAGCAGTTGCATGAAGTCACCGTCACTGGAGAATGCAAGGTAATCGATGGCATCCTTGCGCGTCTGGAATACCGGCACGATGGCTCGAACGCCGACTTCTTTCAACATGGCCTTCAGCCCAACTCATCCAAGCAGCAATCCACTGTCACGCTCGGTCTGATCGCCTACTTCCCGCCAAAACATTAATGGCGAAAGCATTAACGATGGATACCGCGCGTTGCCCGATCCAGCTTGAGGTTCAATTCCAGGACGTTCACTCTCGTCTCGCCCAGCAGAGCAAGACTCCGCCCGTGCGTGGCGGAGTGAATGAATCTCAAAACATCGGCTTCGTCGATGCCACGCGCCTTCGCTACTCGTGACGCCTGCGCTATCGCATTCGCAACACTGATGTCGGGGTCCAGGCCGCTGCCCGAAGCCGTTACGGCATCGGCCGGAATGGACCCTTCGTGTTCTGGATTCTCTTCGCGAAACCTCGCCGTGTCCGTCTTCACGCGCTCAAGCAGTTCTCGACTCGTCGGTCCTAAATTAGAGCCGCCCGACGCGCTTGCATCATACCCATTCTTTCCCGCCAGAGAAGGTCGTCCATGAAAATACTCTGCTCTGTTGAAGCGCTGCCCAATCAAGGAAGATCCCACCACCCGGCCCTCTTCGGTCAGCAAGCTTCCATTCGCCTGCCGCGAAAACATCATCTGACACACTCCCGTAACCACGCCCGGATAAACCAGCCCGGTCAGAATCGTTAGAAAGATCGTCATCCGCAGCGCGGGAAGAAATTGCTGTACCATCGCCTATTTCTCTAACAAAAATCTCTAATGAAAGCCCCGCTGCCCTCTAAGCCAGATGCAGAATGCCCAGCAGCTTATCCAAAATCCAGATGCCCGGAAACGTCACAATCAATCCCCCGAGTCCATAGATCAAAATATTTTTCCGCAGCATCGCCGCGGCGCTCACCGCCCGATACTTCACGCCTTTCAACGCCAACGGCAGCAGCGCAAGAATCGCCAGCGCATTGAAGATCACGGCCGCCAGCACCGCGCTCTCCGGCGTGTGCAAATGCATGATGTTGAGCGGCCCCAGCGCTGGATATGCCGCCAGGAACATAGCCGGGACAATCGCAAGATACTTCGCTACATCGCTCGTCACCGAAAACATCATCAGCGCCCCGCGCGTAATCAATAGCTGCTTCCCGATCGCAACAATCTCAATGAGCTTGGTCGGATTGCTGTCCAGGTCCACCATGTTCCCGGCTTCCTTCGCGGCCGTGGTTCCGGTATTCATCGCCACGCCCACATCGGCCTGCGCCAGCGCCGGAGCGTCATTCGTTCCATCCCCCGTCATCGCCACCAGCCGGCCTGTCGTCTGTTCGCGTTTGATGTACGCCAGTTTGTCTGCCGGTGTGGCCTGCGCCAGAAAATCGTCCACGCCCGCCTCTGTCGCGATTGCCGCTGCCGTCAGCGGATTATCACCCGTAATCATCACCGAGCGAATGCCCATCGCACGCAGTTGCGCTACTCGTTCCAGCATGCCTCCTTTCACAATGTCCTTCAGATAAATTACGCCGAGCGCGCGTGGTCCATCCGCCACCGCCAGCGGTGTCCCGCCGCGCCGGGCAATCCTCTCCGATACTTCCTCGAATGCTTCGGGCAGCGTCCCGCCCGCCTCTTTGATGAAATTGGCAATGGCGCCGCTCGCTCCCTTGCGCAGCATCCGTCCGTCAATGTTCACGCCGCTCATGCGCGTGTACGCCGAAAACGGAATGAACTGCGCTTCGTGCTCGCTCACCTCGCGTCCACGCAATTGGTACTTCTCCTTTGCCAGCACCACCACCGACCGCCCCTCAGGCGTCTCGTCCGCTAAGGACGATAACTGCGCGGCGTCGGCCAAATCCCTCTCCCCCACTCCTGGAAATGGAATGAATTCCACCGCCTCACGGCCGCCCAAAGTCACCGTACCCGTCTTATCCAGCAGCAATGTATTCACGTCGCCGGCCGCTTCCACCGCCCGCTCCGTCATCGCTAGCACGTTGTGCCGCACCACGCGATCCATACCTGCAATGCCGATCGCCGAAAGCAATCCGCCGATGCTTGTCGGGATTAAACACACCAGCAGCGATACCAAAACCGCCACGCTCGGCATACTCTTTACACCCGGCGGCGACGCATACATCGCAAACGAAGGCAGCGTCGCCACCACCAACAGAAAAATCAGCGTTAGTCCGGTAATTAAGATCGTCAGCGCCACTTCATTCGGAGTCTTCTGCCGTTCCGTGCCCTCCACCAGCGCGATCATCTTGTCCAGAAACGTCTCGCCCGCATTCGACGTAATGCGCACTTTTACATAATCCGAAAGAATCCTTGTGCCGCCCGTCACGGCGCTTCGGTCACCGCCCGATTCGCGAATCACCGGCGCGCTTTCCCCGGTAATCACCGATTCGTCCACTGTCGCAATGCCCTCGATCACCTCGCCGTCGCCAGGTATCAGATCACCGGTCTGCGCCACCACCACGTCGCCCGCGCGCAGCTTCGAAGCCGGCACGGTCTCCACCTTGCCCTTCTGCACCAACCGCTTGGCAATAGAATCCGTCCTGGTCTTGCGCAGTGTATCCGCCTGCGCTTTGCCCCGTGCCTCCGCCATCGCCTCGGCAAAGTTGGCAAACAGCACCGTAAGCCAGAGCCACAGCGCAATCTGAATCTCAAACCCCAGCCCCTTCGGATCGGCTCCTATGTTCCGCACTAGCAACACGGTCACCAGTGCCGCCCCTGCTTCTACAACAAAGATCACCGGGTTCCTATACAGTGTCGCCGGGTTTAGCTTTGCAAACGCATCCCGCACTGCGCGCCGCACAATCGCACTTTCGAAGAATCTGTTCGCCATAAGAAGTGCTCTTCTACGCTCCCCACGGTAACGGCAACAGCGAAAACGGCCCGCCCTGCTCCATCAAAAAATGCTCGGAGATCGGGCCCAGCACCAGTGCCGGAAAAAACGTAAGCGCCCCAATGAAAACGGTTACTCCTATCAGCAGCATCACAAACAACGGACCATGCGTCGGAAATGTCCCCAGCGTGCGCGGCGTCTTCTTCTTCATCGCCAGGCTTCCCGCCATCGCCATCAGCGGAATAATCAGCAGAAAGCGCCCTATCAGCATCGCCAGCCCTAGCGTCAGGTTGTACCAGTGCGTGTTCGCGTTCAGCAGCCCTGCAAACGCGCTTCCGCTGTTGCTCGCCGCGCTTGAATAGGCATACAGCGTCTCGGTGAACCCGTGTGCGCCCCCGTGGTTCACGCTCCACGCCGAACAAGCCGCCGTAAAAGCAAGCATGCTAAACGCCGTCGCCAGAAGCGCTAACATCGACATCTTCACTTCTTTCTGTTCAATCCGCTTGCCCAGATACTCCGGCGTGCGTCCTATCAGCAAGCCGGCGATAAACACCGTCAGCATGACGCGAAGCAAAATGCCGTATAATCCCGCTCCAACGCTGCCGAAAATCACACCGCCCATTTCGATGTTGAACAGCGGCACTAATCCGCCAAACGGGGTAAAGCTGTCGTGGCTTGCATTCGTCGCGCTTGTACTGGCGTCCGTCGTAACAGCTGCAAACAATGTGGAAGCCGCAATGCCGAACCGCATCTCCTTGCCTTCCATGTTGCCGCCCGGCTGTGCCGCGGTGGCATGCATCTGCACACCGGCCCCCGTCAGTATGGGATTTCCTCGTTGTTCGGCCCGATAGCACGCAAATGCACCGGCCGCACACAAAATCGTAAACACCCAAAAGATCGCCCAGCCCTGTTTGTGGTCGCCCACCATACGCCCAAACGTGTACGTCAATCCTGCAGGAATCAGAAACATCAAAATCATCTGCACAAAATTCGTCAGCGGCGTCGGATTCTCAAACGGGTGCGCGGAGTTCGCATGGAAAAATCCGCCCCCGTTCGTCCCCAGCAATTTGATTGCTTCCTGTGAGGCCACAGGGCCTTGCGCCATCACCTGCTTCGCGCCTTCCAAAGTCGTTGCTGTGGTGTACGCATGAAAATTCTGAATCACTCCCTGCGAACAAAAGAACAGTGCGGCCAGAAAGGAAATCGGCAATAAGATATAAACCGTGCCGCGCGTCACGTCCACCCAAAAGTTGCCCAGGCTGTTCACCTGCTGCCGCGTGAACCCGCGTGTCAACGCAATCGCCACCGCCATGCCCGCCGCGGCCGAAGCAAAGTTTTGCACCGTCAACGCTGCCATCTGCACGAAATAACTGAACGTCGCCTCGCCCGCATACGATTGCCAGTCGGTGTTCGTCAAAAAACTGATTGCCGTATTGAACGCCAGGCTTGGGCTCACCAGCGTGCGCCCGAACCCCTGCGGGTTCAGCGGCAGCCCGCCTTGAAACCGCTGCAGCAAATACGCAAACAAAAACGAGAACAGACCAAACGCCAGCAGCGACGCCGTGTATTGAGTCCAACGTTGCTCGGTTCCTTCGCGAACTCCGCAGCATTTATACGCCAGCACCTCCAGCGGCCGCAGCGCCGGATGCAGAAACGTTCTCCTGCCCTCAAACACCGCCGCCATAAACGCGCCCATCGGCTTGGTCAGCGCGCCTACGACAACCAGGAAAACAATGATCTGAAAAATGCCGTTGCCCGTCATAAGTATTGCGTCCTAAAACGACTCCGGCTTCAACAGCGCATAGATCAGATACGCCGCCACCAGCGCCGCTGCAATCCCGCCCAGCAAGTAATCCATCGTTCCCCTTTACAGCCGGTCGCAAAGCCTCGCAAAAAACCAGCAGCCGAAGAAGAAAAGCACCGCCAGTCCGATATATGCCAGATCTGTCATTTGTTTTGCTGTTTATTCAATCTATCGGACTACCTTTAAGAAGTCATAGCCTGGGCAGCAAATTTCATTCCGGTGACGTCGCGCGCTGTGTTATGCTTCGAATATCCGACGTTTTCCACACTCAAAGGGGACGTAGCTCAGTTGGTCAGAGCGCTGGCCTGTCACGTCGGAGGTCGCGGGTTCGAGCCCCGTCGTCCCCGCCAACCTCACCGAAACCGGTAATCGCAAGCCCATCAAAAGCTTCGTGGATACTAGGAGCATGACTACCGGGCAACCACAGCCAAAGCTTCAACTCACCAACACGGCCGATTACCGCGAAAGTTACGCAAATAGCGTGCAAATGCGTGTGAATCTCTGGGATTTCTTTCTTCTCTTCGGAACGGTAAATCAAAGCGCCCCTGACGCCGTCACCATTCAAAATTTTCAAGGCGTCTATCTCAGCCCGCCCCAGGCGAAGGCCTTGTTTAACGTCCTGCAGCAAAACCTGAAGCAGTACGAAGCCGCCTTCGGCGAAATCCGCCTGGAAGCCCACGGTCAAGAAAACGTTATTCAATAAGCGGGGAATGTCCACGCCGCGCCGCCCGCCCATGCCCAAGTTGCCCCCCTTCGCCTTGGCGGACGAGCCGCCGGGCGTGCACCAGCGG
>Ga0207678_10004298_pt1 | contig 12781 bp, 9 predicted proteins | sample KBSC63metaG_FD_184319 | JGI IMG/M metagenome (GOLD analysis project Ga0207678, IMG submission 184319) | Corn rhizosphere microbial communities from Kellogg Biological Station, Michigan, USA - KBS C6-3 metaG (SPAdes) (version 2) | ecosystem: Host-associated > Plants > Roots > Rhizosphere > Soil ... | reverse complement strand
ACTCTGCTGCCCTCCGGCAAGGTGGCAGTGGCGGGAGGACAAAATCTTACTGACTTGAGCGGCGCGGAACTCTATGATCCGGTAGCGGGAAGTTGGAGTAGCACCGGCAGCCTCGCCACCGCACGCGTCTCTCACACTGCAACTCTGCTGCCCTCCGGCAAGGTGCTGGTAGCGGGAGGATTCACCCTTCCCGCCGGCGACTTGAGCAGCGCCGAGCTCTATGATCCGGCGACGGGGACGTGGACGGCGACAGGCAGCCTCGTCACCGCACGCGACTCTCACACTGCAACTCTGCTGCCCTCCGGCAAGGTGCTGGTAGCGGCAGGGGAAAGTGATAGTAGTGGCTTGAGCAGTGTGGAGCTCTATGATCCAGCGACGGGAACGTGGACGGCGACAGGCAACCTCGCCACCGCACGCGCGTTTCATACGGCAACACTGCTGGCTTCAGGCCAGGTGCTGGCGGCCGGGGGAACCACTGATGGCGTTACTGGCTTGAGGAGCGCGGAGCTCTTCAATCAGGGTCTCGGCTTTGATCCCAGCTGGCAACCTTTACTCACTACAGTCTCGCCCTCAATCTTGCACAGTGGTAGCGAGCTGACGGCTTCCGGCTCACGCTTCAAAGGCATCTCCGAAGCTTCCGGCGGCAACGGCGCGCAGAACTCTTCGTCCAACTATCCGCTCGTCCAACTGCTGAGCCTCGTTAACGAGCAGACGCTTTTCCTACCCGTGGAGTTCTGGTCTAACACCTCTTTCACTTCTACGCCGATCACTCTGATGACCACCAGTTCGAGCGGCTTTCCCATTGGGCACGCGTTGGTGACTGTCTTCACCAACGGTGTCCCCAGCCAATCGCAGTTCGTAGTTGCCGTTCCGGAAAAACTTGGTTCAACACAGAGACCGACACCGACGCCTCGGCCACGCCCAACACCGCCGCCACGCCTAACTCCATAGAACTCCAGTATTGGAAATCATCGCTGGGCACCAGTTCGTTCATCTTTGATCGTAGGTTGCATGCAGTTGCCTTACGCTCGTCGGCGCGCCGCGAGGGATTTTCGTTTCGCCCGCCGCCAGATGGATGTCGACGCATTCGCGATCTTGAGTGCAGCCTCTGCGAGGAACGCCGCGCCTTGAGCGAAGCGGGCCCGCTTTATCATTGAGTCGCCTTCCGGTGCTTCGAGCAAACTTTGTTCCCACAACCGCGCATATTTCCCACCAAGCGCTACCAGTTGCTCGTGGGTTCCGCGCTCGACGATACGGCCGTGATCAAGCACGAGAATCTGGTCTGCGTGCATGACAGTGGAAAGCCGGTGCGCGATTACGATGCAAGTACGGTCGAACATCAGAGTTTCCAACGCCTCCTGGATGAGTCGCTCCGTAGTCATGTCCACGCTCGCAGTCGCTTCATCTAAAATCAGAATTGGCGGATCCTTCAACAGGGCGCGCGCAATCGAAAGCCGCTGCTTTTCGCCTACGCTCAACTTTACCCCGCGCTCGCCTACAACGCTGCTCAATCCGTGTGGCAGCCGATCAATGAAAGGACGCGCGTTTGCCACCGCCGCTGCCTCCAGCAGTTCTTCATCCGTTGCATCAGGCTTTCCGATTTGCAGGTTTTCGCGGATGGTGCCGTTAAACAAAAAGCATTCCTGCGTCACCATCCCGATCTGTTCCCGTAATGCACGAATGTTGAGATCACGGATCGGACTTCCGTCGACTAAGACCTCGCCGCTATCGAACTCGTAGAAGCGCGTGAGTAAATTGATGACCGTGGATTTTCCCGAACCCGTCGTGCCAACAAGCGCGACCGTCTCACCCGGACGTGCGCGAAATGAAATTTCACTTAGGGTCGGCAGTTCGCCGGAGTAACTGAAACTGACGTTCCGAAACTCAATCTCGCCACGCACTGTCTCAGCAATTTTTTCTCCGCCGTCCGGTTCGCCTTTTGAATCGAGAATTTCGAAGACGCGTTCGCCGGCGGCGCGTCCTGCCTGCACCAGCTGATTGAGTTCATGCAGTTTCCCCACTGGCTCGTAGAGAAAACTCGCAAGCACAAGAAAGGCGCCAAAATCCCCCAACTGCAAAGCGCCTGACAAAATATCGCGCGCTCCCACGGCCACCACCAGCAGCACCCCGAGCGATCCGAACAAATACATTGCAGAATGGTAAAGTGCCCACACGCGCGTGACGACGAAGGTGGCACGCCGCAACTCGTCACTTTCTTTGTTGAAGCGACGATTTTCCTCAGGCTCGCGCACAAAGCTCTTGATCTGACGAATGCCGGAAAGATTGTCGTGCAGAAGCGAATTCATGGCTGAAGCCGCGTGGCGGTGCAGCCGATATCGCCGGTGCGCCGTGAGGGTATACCAAAGCGCGCCGCCGGCCAGCAACGGCACCGGCGCGAGCGCGACCAACGCCAGTCTTGTACTGAGGTAAAACATTCCTCCCACCACCACTATGATCTGCAATATCGCCACCGTGCCTTTCTCGATGCCGTCGATAAGGACGCGCTCGACCGAGTTCACGTCTTCCAGAATCCGCGTCATTAGATCGCCGGTGGGGCGATTATCAAACCAGCGGAGTGGCAGAGTTTGAATGTGCGAATACAGATCGCGGCGCAGATCGAAAATGACTTTTTGCTCGAAGGTGTTGTTGAGCAACAGGCGAACATAATCCAGGCCTCGTTGAACTAGCATGGCGAAAGCCACGAGAAGAAGCAACGGAAGCAAACGGTCGGCGTGGTGACCGTTGATGACGTCATCGAGAATATATTTCGTCGCCGCAGGTGGAACGACCATCATGAGCGTGCCCATGATCGCGCAAGCCAGCGTCGCAATTGCGAGCACCGGATAGCGTTTTAGATAAACAAAGACGCGCCAGACCGTTTTCATTTCCCTTGAGACTCAGTGACGTAGATGGGATCGAACTATTCACTCATACACAATCACAAGCAAAGAAGCCGAGCTGACCGTGGTTTCGAATCCCATCTTTCGCGCCAGTTTCTAGTGAATCATCGGAGGTTGGTTGCTAAAAAGGATTTGAATCCAACACAACCATTTCGAATGATCGCGAACAACAACCACTCTCTATGAACCATTGGAAGCGTTGGCTGCCGGGACTTCAGATCCTAAGCGAGTACCAAGTCGCTTGGTTTCCCCGCGATGTAATGGCTGGTCTGGTACTGGCTACCATGCTCGTGCCTGTCGGTATCGCTTATGCGTTGGCTTCAGGCGTTCCCGGAATTTATGGGTTGTATGCCACGATCGTGCCTCTGCTCGCATACGCGCTTTTTGGTCCCAGCCGCATTCTCGTGCTCGGGCCGGATTCGGCTCTCGCTCCAGTGATTCTGGCGGTCGTGCTCCCTCTCTCGGGTGGCGACGCCATGCGTGCCGTAGCCCTCGCGAGCATGATGGCGGTGGTCTCGGGTCTGGTGTGCATCTTGATTGGTATGCTGCGTCTAGGGTTTGTCACGGAGCTACTCTCCAAGCCCATCCGTTATGGCTACATGAACGGCATCGCGCTGACGGTGTTGATCAGTCAGCTACCAAAGCTTCTTGGTTTCTCAATCAAAGGCGCAGGACCATTGCGCGACCTTGCGCGCATCACTGAAGGCATTCTCGGGGGACAGGTGAATTGGACGTCATTCGCAGTCGGCGCCAGTACACTCGCAGTAATCCTCTTACTGAAGCCCTACAAGCGCATCCCAGGCCTGCTGCTCGCAGTTGTCGCCGCGACTATCGTCGTCGGTGTACTGAACCTCGACGTTACCGCCGGCGTTAAAGTTCTCGGTCCACTGCCCCAGGGACTGCCTTCGTTTGCCTTGCCGATAATCAATTTTGACCATCTCAATAATGTCATAATTGGGGGATGTGCTGTTGCCATGGTGGCGTTCGCGGACACGAGCGTCCTGTCGCGGACGTACGCCGCCAAAATGCGCACGCCGGTCGATCCGAATCAGGAGATGATCGGCCTCGGCGCTGCGAATCTCGCAGCCGGCCTTTTTCAAGGATTCCCGATCAGCAGCAGCTCATCTCGCACACCGGTCGCGGAAGCAGCAGGATCCAAGACGCAACTCACCGGCGTTGTGGGCGCCGTCGCGGTCGCGTTCCTCTTAATGTTCGCACCCAATCTCCTGAAGGATCTGCCGAGCAGCGCGCTGGCCGCAGTCGTAATCGCCGCTGCCATTGGTTTGTTCGAGTTCGCAGACTTGCGTCGCATCTTCCGGATTCAGCAATGGGAATTCTGGTTATCGATTGTCTGTTTTGTTGGTGTTGCAGTGTTCGGCGTGATTCCAGGCATCGGCATCGCAATCGTCATCGCGGTAATTGAATTTCTTTGGGATGGCTGGCGCCCGCATTTTGCGGTGCTCGGCCGGGTCGATGGTATTCGCGGCTATCACGACGTCACGCGTTACCCCGCTGCCCGTCGCATTCCCGGGCTGGTTTTGTTTCGTTGGGACGCGCCTCTTTTCTTCGCGAACGCTGAGCTTTTCCATCAGCGAATCCTCGACGCCATTGCAGAATCGCCGAGTCCGGTGCGGCGAATCATTGTTACAGCCGAACCGGTCACCAGTATTGACGTGACTTCGGCTGACATGCTCGCCGAACTCGAGCACAGCTTAAGCGAATCTGGGGTGGAGTTGCGGTTCGCAGAAATGAAGGATCCGGTCAAGGACAAGCTGAAACGCTTCGAACTATTCGATCGCTTTGGCGCCGCCGACTTCTATCCGACGATAGGCAGCGCAGTCGACGCCTACCTGGAAGAACACGCCGTCGACTGGAAGCCTTGATGACGCAACGAATCGCTGCTGATAACCGTTCGCAGGGCCAAATGGCTGCGCAGTTCCGAAGTTTATTATAGAGGTTTTGCCCGCAGTTTCGCTGATCCGCTGCTCCAGGATGAGCGTTCGGGAATCACCGGAGGAGGAATGAAGCGGTTAGTCATAATAGTTGGATTTGTTTTGAGTTTTGCTTGTCACCCGTTCGCCAGCGACCGTACGACACTCGCTCGCATCACGGTCTATTGGCCTGGCGAAGGTTCAGGCAAGAGTGCTGCCTGGAATGGTGCACGATTAAGTGACGACCACTGTGCTGTAGATCCCAAAAAAATCCCTTACGGCAGCAAAGTTCTTTTTGCTGACGGCGAGTGCAGGGCCGTAGACACCGGCCCGGACGTAGTCAAGCGCAAGGCTGCCCGCTCGTTAGGCCGAACTTCGGTTGAGCGGGAGGCGATCGTCATCGACCGATTCTTCGACACCAGGCAAAAGGCGCTTGTGTGGGAAAGTGCGCATCCACATTTCATGATGGTGCGAGTTCAAACTGCTGAAACCAAGCAAGCCGCAGACTAGCGGCCAGCCGATGGATTCAATCTGGCGCCTTAATCCGGTGGATCGCCTTTTGCAGCCGCCGGCTCTGTAGCGGCCGCTGCGCAGATTTTCGGGATCGAATTTTCAGGTTGAGCATTTCGACAAACAGCGAGAACGCCATCGCAAAATAGGTGTAACCCCTGGGAATGTGAAACCCGAGACCTTCGGCAATGAGGTTCACACCGATGAGAAGCAGAAAGCTGAGTGCGAGCATCTTGATCGTTGGATGACGTTCGACGAAGCCGCTTACGGGTCCAGCAAAGACCATCATGACGATCACCGCCACGATTACAGCGATGATCATAATGGCAACTTGATCGACCATCCCGACAGCAGTGATCACGGAATCAAGCGAAAACACGAGGTCGAGGAGAATAATTTGCACGAGCACAGCGAAGAATGAGGCAACGGCGCGCGCGTTTCGATGTTCGTCCTCGCCTTCAATGCGGTCGTGAATTTCATGCGTGCTTTTCACCAGAAGAAATAATCCGCCGGCAACCAGAATTATTGCGCGGCCGGTGACGTCGAAACCGCCAATGACGAAAAGCGGGCGCGTGAGTCGCGTGATCCAGGTGATCGAAAGCAGCAGCAGGATCCGCATGATCATGGCCAGACTGAGGCCGATAGAGCGCGCTTTCTTTTGCTGATGCGCAGGAAGTTTCCCCGACAGAATCGAGATGAAAACGATGTTGTCGATGCCCAGGACGAGTTCGAGAACTGTTAATGTTAACAATCCGATCCAGGCATCCAAATCAGTGAGCCATTCCATGGACGATTGTTCAGTCTACCGCGCGGGGCTTCGTGGTGCACGACCTTACGCTAAGTAAGTTTAGAGGCGTGGTCTTAGACAAAATTGGCAGTCAGCGACGTCTTTGATTGTGGAATCATTTGAATCCGATCACTTCGCGGGAGGCATCTTACCTCAAAAAGAAAACGCTGTTGCATCCGATAGGTTCAACGGCACTTTGCTGATTCTGCTCTTTTTACTTTATGAATATGCTTTGTCGTATCTTTTCCATTTCGATCGCGATTGTCATTTGCTCGTTGGCGACTGCCCCGGCGCAAACGCAGCCCAAGACAACGCGATTACTGCGTTTTCCGACCACGAATGATCGCGACATCGTCTTCTGTTACGCAGGCCAGCTTTACACGGTCGGCAAAGACGGCGGGACGGCGCGCCGCCTAACAAGTGGCCCGGGATACACTTCGTTTTCACGGTTTTCGCCGGACGGAACCCAAATCGCCTTCAGTTCGGAATACGATGGCAACAGGGAAGTCTATGTTATGCCAGCCGAGGGTGGCGTCCCGAAACGCTTGACGACTTCGGCCACACTGGGCCGCGACGACGTTTCTGATCGCATGGGTCCTAACAACATTGTGATGGCATGGGAAAATACCAAGCCGCTGGTCGTCTTTCGCTCGCGCATGAGATCGTTCGACGATTTCGTCGGCTCGCTTTTCGCCGTAGGTCTGGACGCGGAATTGCCCCAACAATTGCCGGTGCCGCGCGGAGGCTTCGTTTCATTTTCGCCGGACGATTCAAAGATGGCATTCAACCGCATCTTCCGCGAGTTCCGCACTTGGAAACATTATCGCGGCGGTATGGCGGATGACATTTGGCTTTACGATTTTAAAACCGGCGCGACCGAAAACCTAACAAACAATCCCGCCCAGGACATCTGCCCGATGTGGGGACCGGACAACAAGATCTATTTCATCTCCGATCGCGATAACCGGATGAATCTTTTCGTTGTAGATCTTGCAACGAAAGAAACAAAGCAGCTGACGCACTTCACGGATTTCGACATCAAGTTCCCATCGATGGGCAAACAGTCGATCGTCTTTGAACAAGCCGGTCTCATCTGGCGGTATGATCTGGCGATCGGCCAAGCAGCGCCTGTGCCGATCGACATCAAGGAAGACTTCGACGGCGGCCGCGGGGGGCTGGTCGATGCGGCCAAACATGTTGAATCTGTAAACCTCGCGCCTGATGGCGAGCGCACGATTGTCGTTGCACGCGGTGATCTCTTTTCGGTTCCGGCCAAGAACGGGACGCCTCGCAATCTGAGCAAAACTTCGGGAGCACACGAACGCGATGCGGTTTGGTCGCCTGACGGAAAATGGATTGCGTACAACTCGGACGCGACCGGCGAGAACGAGCTGTACGTGCGTTCGCAGGACGGCAAAGGCGAGCCGCAACAGATCACGAACGGTGGCGACAGTTATTATTACGCGCCGAAATGGTCACCCGACAGCAAGAAACTGTTATGGAGCGATCGGTTGCAGCGCTTGCGCTTTGTCGATGTTGCCTCAAAAGCTGTGACTCAGGTCGATCAGGACAAATTCGGCGAGATCCTGGGTTATAACTGGTCGCCCGACAGTCAGTGGATTACCTGGGCGCGCCCCGAAGAAAACGATATGCCGCGCGTCTATCTATATTCGCTCGCGAACAAACAGCAGACCGCAGTCACTGACAGTTGGTACGGTTCGGGCGAACCGGTCTTCAGCGATGATGGAAAATATCTGGTGCTCGCATCTGCGCGCGATTTCAAACCAACTTTTGGCGATCAGGAATTCGCGAACGTTTACCGCGATATGCAACGTGTGTATCTCGTAACGCTGGCGAAAGACACTCCCAATCCGCTTGAGCCAAAGAGCGATGAAGTAGGAAAGGCCGCAGAAAAGCGGGAAAAGGAAAAAGCGAAGCAAGCCGAAGAAAAGAAACCGGAGGCAAGTCCGGGCGAGAAAAAGCCGGAGGAAAAATCGAAAAAACCGGTCGTAGTAAAAGTTGATACCGATGGAATCCAGAACCGGATCGTTGGTTTGGAAATCACGCCCGGTAACTATCGCAATATTCGCATGCTTGATGACGGCCGAATCTTCTATCTGCGCCGCACCGCCGGCGATGAGGTGGGCGAGGACGACGAAGAAGGATTCTCGGACAAAGACAAGAAATCGCACCTCTGCGCTTACAATCTCGACGACCGCAAGGAGACCGTGCTGGGCGACGTCAATAATTATCAGATCACTTTCGACGGAAAAAAGATGCTGGTGAAGAACAAAAAGGATTACGCCATCATCGACCTCCCCAAAGACAAGATCGAAACCAAGGACCACGAGCACAAGATCCAGGGACTCGACATGCAGCTCGATCGCCGTGCGGAGTGGCGTCAAATTTACTTCGAGAGCTGGCGGCAAATGCGGGATTTCTTCTTTTCGCCAGCGATGGACGGCGTTGATTGGAAAGCCATGCGCGATAAGTACGCTCCGCTCTTGCCGTTCGTAAATCATCGCAACGATCTTACATACTTGTTAGGCGAACTGATCGGCGAATTGAATATCGGCCACGCTTACGTTGGCGGTGGCGAACGCCCTGACACTCCACGCATCAAGTTGGGCCTGCTTGGCGCGGAACTTTCCCGTGATCCGGCCACGCACGCCTATCGAATCGATCGCATCTTGCCAGGCGAAAACTGGGACAAGAAAACGCGCTCACCGCTTACAGATATCGGCGTGAACGTGAAGCCCGGCGATTACATTCTGGCGATCAACAACACGCCCGTCTCGAGTTTGCCAAACATTTATGACGCGCTCATCGGCACTGCCGGCAAACAAGTGATCTTGCGTGTGAATTCCAAACCGACCGATGCCGGCGCGCGTGACGTCACGGTTGTGCCAATCGATGACGAAGCGCCACTTTATTACATCGATTGGGTGCAGAGGAACATCGATTACGTGACGAAGAAAACAGGCGGCCAGGTTGGTTACCTGCACATTCCGGACATGGGCCAGCCAGGCCTCAATGAGTTCACGAAGCTTTACTTTCCTCAAATCCGGAAACACGCGCTCATAGTTGATGTTCGCGGCAACGGCGGCGGCTTTGTTTCGCCGCTCGTAATTGAGCGATTGCGGCGCGCGTTGGTAATGATCGGCATCGCGCGCAACGGCATGCCGCAAACCGACCCGGCACAAACGTTCACAGGTCCGATGGTGACATTGATCAACGAATTCTCTGCCTCCGATGGCGACATTTTCCCGTTTCGCTTCAAAGCGCTTGGACTCGGCAAACTCATCGGCAAACGGACATGGGGTGGTGTAACTGGCATTCGCGAATCGTTGCCGCTTGTCGACGGCGGACAATTCTTCAAACCGGAGTTCGCGATTTATTCCAAAGACGGCAAACAATGGATCGTGGAAGGTCACGGAGTTGATCCCGACATCGTCGTCGATAATGATCCGGGCAAAGAATTTAAAGGCGAAGATCAACAGCTCGATCGCGCCATTCAGGAGATTCAGGACGAGCTGAAGACAAAACGCTTCGATCTTCCATCGCCCCCGCCCTGGCCCAATCGAAATCCTGGCGGCTGATCGCAGGGCCGTGGTTACAGATATATTTCGCCCCGTCATAGCGAGTCCAATTTGTGCAGGCGGATTGTGAAGCTGGAAGCGATCAACGCTCTGGCGTAACTCATCGCCACGAGCGAACGCACTTAAAGACGCCCATTGGCCAACTGAGGCGCGAAATCTTAACGTAAGTACGTGGAGCCCCTATTTCCTGCGCTAGCTTCAACTTGAGGCGGCGCGATCAGCGGCATGGAACGAGCCTTCATTAACCGAACCGAAGCGGGACGGTTGCTTGCGGAAAAGCTCGGAAATTATGCGAACCGGAATGACGTCGTTGTGCTGGGGTTGCCCCGAGGAGGTGTCCCTGTCGCCTACGAAGTCGCGAAACGCCTGAACGCGCCGCTTGACGTTTTCATCGTCAGAAAACTCGGAGTGCCTGGATTCGAAGAACTGGCTGCTGGCGCGATCGCCTCAGGCGGTGTCCGTGTTTTGAACGACGATGTGGTGCGCGCAATACCATACGCAAGCGAGGCGATTGAAGCGGTCACCGCCAGGGAAACAGTGGAACTTCAAAGGCGCGAACAAATTTATCGTGAAGGACGCGCCGCACCGGAATTGCGCGACAAAATCGTGATTTTGGTAGATGACGGATTGGCCACTGGCGCGACCATGCGCGCCGCAGTAAAGGCGTTGCGGGAGCGCGCTGTGGCGAAAATCGTCATGGCAGTGCCGGTGGGACCGCCAGATACTTGCGAAGAGCTTGCACGCGAAGCTGATGAAGCCGTCTGTCTAAGCACGCCTCCATTCTTTCAAGCCGTGGGACAGTATTACGAAGACTTTTCGCAGACTAGTGACGACGACGTGCGCGAACTGCTGACCCAAGCTGCGCTTGCTGGTGAAGCGAGCGATTAGATTTGTAGGGTACGCCATCCGGCGAAGGCGATCACGATTCTGTTTAAGTATGATTGACGTGCAAATTTTCGCCGGCCGCGCAGCGCTTTCGGGTAGCCTTACGATTCGGGAAAATTCGGAGGGCCTGGTGCTATTTGCGCATGGTAGCGGGAGCAGCCGGCACAGTCCGCGTAATCAATTTGTCGCGAGCACACTCAATCGCGCTGGCCTCGGAACGTTACTTTTCGACTTGCTGACGCCCGAAGAGGAAGCGCTCGACATCCACACTCGTGAGCATCGATTCAACATTAGTCTGCTGGCCCAGCGCCTTGTGCATGCTACAAAATGGATCCGGCAACAAGAGCAAATGCGCAATTTGCGAATTGGATATTTCGGCTCAAGCACCGGGGGCGCCGCGGCACTGGTTGCGGCAGCGGAACTTCCAGAGGACGCAAGTGCGGTTGTTTCACGTGGCGGTCGTCCAGATCTGGCCGGCGATGCCTTGCCAAAGGTCCAGGCGCCGACATTGCTCATGGTCGGCGGCAACGATGACGTTGTGATCGAGCTAAACGAAATGGCGCGCGATCAGATGCGCTGCGAAGTGAAGCTGGAAATTATTCCAGGGGCAACGCACTTGTTTGAGGAGCCGGGCGCGTTGGAGCAAGTAGCCAAACTGGCAAGCGCTTGGTTCGTCAATAAGATTGGAACGTGCAGCGCTCACTGAAGGGCACTTCACGAAACCGCACAAAGTCGCGCGCTTGATGATGGAATCATCCACTCACAACTTCTCTGCCCTTACGACCGACCTGTACGAGGTCACGATGGCGTGCGGCTACTGCAAAGCTGGCGTGGCCGACCATGAGGCCGTTTTTCACGTCACGTTCCGGGAGCTTTTACTACGGCAGCCGTGTCGCCGTTCCTACACCTAATCCCGTGCCGCCAGCACCTACAACCTGGGTGGTCCAAAGCTGCTTTGCACCCGCTCCGACGTACATGTTAAAGCTTGGGCCGTTGGGGATTGATATCGTACCCGTGCAGTCCGGTGCGACCGTATAGGTTCCACCCGGGCCGGTGACGTCGATGATAATCGTGCCCCCGATGTTCACCGTGCCGAATTCATTGAACGTCGTACCATCTCCGTTGAACCGGGTGCCTTGCATAACGGCTTTCGGTACCAGGGTCCCACCGAGGTCTGCGTACCCGTCGAAGGTCCACATATACAAGCCGTGCAGCATTTGCATGCTGCAAGCCTGCGGGAACCGCTCCGTCGCCCGCGCAGTACTGGACGTGCCCAGCGCCATCGCGGCAACCAGGCAGCCCAACGCACAAGTGAAGGCCAGGGAGCACATTATCGTTTTAGTTAATTTTGGTTTCATAGTTACTGTTTCTTTCTATTTGGTTTTGCCTGTTTTGGCCTTCTTTGATTCCTCATCGTGAGGAGCTATTTCTGGCCGTTCACCGAAGTAAAGAACGGAAACCAGCGCGAGGTTATGGGGAAATGCAGAAACCTTACTTGGGCGAGTACTGTCACACCGATTCGGGCGAGAGCGGGAAAAGAGCCAGGTCCGACTAAATGGTGCGTTGCAGAGAAAACTCACACCACTCTGAACAAGTTTCATAGCCAACACCTCAGTGATGCGGACCACTCCCTGCGATTCGCGGTTTCCCACGGGAAGAGGGTCAGGTGACTTGGCTGGAGACGCCTAACGAACTTGACGCAATGGAATGCTCGTTCGCAACGAGGCTTAGGTCAACCCCAGACGTGAAATGCGGATCTGCTAGTGTGATCTGGTCGACTAATGTCGCGCAGCGCCAAAGCCTATTGTTGACGCACATCGCGACAGAAAGCGCTGCGCAAGCAGCCGTTGTCTTTCGACTTCTCAACGACGAGCACGAAAACAGAATGAAAATGCTTCTGCACTACAACGTCACGAGCAGGCGAGACACGGACCTCACCTCCTGTTTTTCGATGTCCTTCTGGATGGCTCGCGGTCTTGAGCTTGATTCCGGCGACATAAGTCGCGCGCTGGACGAAATGAAGCGCGCCGGAGCCGTCTTTGTAAAAAGCAGCGATCTGTAGGCGGCTACAATTACGCTGGGAGCACGGTCGAGAGCGTCACTTCTTTGTCGATAGTTTCCTTGATGACTTTTTCGACGGTGGCGCCGAGTTTCGATCCGTCGCGATCA
>Ga0207678_10004297_pt1 | contig 12781 bp, 11 predicted proteins | sample KBSC63metaG_FD_184319 | JGI IMG/M metagenome (GOLD analysis project Ga0207678, IMG submission 184319) | Corn rhizosphere microbial communities from Kellogg Biological Station, Michigan, USA - KBS C6-3 metaG (SPAdes) (version 2) | ecosystem: Host-associated > Plants > Roots > Rhizosphere > Soil ... | reverse complement strand
CATCGTCGCGGCCGGCATCCTCACCACGGTCGCGCAGGCGTGCCGGGACGAGGAACGCCTCCGTTTCGCTTACGCGGCAAGGGGTGCCGCCCCGGCCGAGCGCGAAGCCGAGCCGCACCGGCTGGTCGCGCAGGGTGGCCGCTGGTACCTGGTCGCCTACGACCTCACCCGCCACGACTGGCGCAGCTTCCGCTTGGACCGCCTGACCGGCCCCCGCCCGACCGGCGCCCGGTTCCGGCCGCGCGAACTGCCCGCCGAAGACGCGGCCGCGTTCGTGCGGACCAGCACCGGCACCCCGGCGGCGCACACGGTCCGGGTCCTCGTCCACGCGCCCGAGGCCCGCGTGCGGCAGGCGGTCGGCCAGTGGGGGACGGTCGAAGCCGCCGGGGCGGACCGCTGCCGGCTCACCGTGATTTCGACGAGCCTGGACTGGCCGACCCAGGCACTGGGCAACGTGGGCGCCGACTTCGAGGTGCTCGGGCCCCCGGAATTCGCCGAGCACCTCCGGGACTGGGGTACCCGGTTCGTCCGCGCCGCAGGCTGACGCCGTCGTCGGCGATTCGTGCGGACACGCTGTCCGGACCGGCCGTCCGGCTACGATCGGCCGGAACGATCCCCCGCGCCTGGAGTTGCTCATGCCCTCAGTCACCCGGCCGGCCGGCGGCAGGCGCCACGATCGCCGGGAAGAGCTGGAGCGGCGCCTGTTCACGGCCATCGAGGAGCTGGTCGGTGACGGCGCCGGTTTCACCGAGCTCAGCGTCGAACGCCTGGCCGCCGCGGCCGGCATCTCCCGCTCGACGTTCTACGTCCACTTCGAAGACAAGGGCGACCTGGTCCGGCGGCTGGCCACCACGGTGCTCGCCGAACTCCGCGACGTGTCCGGCCGCTGGTGGGAATCGGCCGAGCACGCCGTGCCCGCCGACCTGACCGCGGCGGTCTCCGCGATCGTGGCGATCTACCGCCGTCGCGCGGCGGCCTTCACGATCATCACCGAAACGGCGGCTTACGACCCGGCGGTCGCCGGCGAGGTGCGCACGCTCATGCAGTCGATCATCGACGCCACCCGCGAAGCCATCGAACGCGGCCAGGCCGCCGGCGTGATGCGCCAGGTGGCCCCGGCCGAAACCGCAGCCGTCCTGACGTGGATGGTCGAACGCGCCGGTCACCAGCTCGTCCGCGGTGCCGAACCGGCCCACGACCAGCGAGTCGTCGAAGTCCTCACCGACATCATCCGGCGGACGCTCTACGACGCCGCCTCCTGACCGCTCGCGAGGGCATGGCGGGCTTCCTGCTCGCCTTCGTCGTGCTCGAGGTGATCGACGGCGGCGGCTCGGCGCTCGTGCTGCTGATCGCGTCGGCAACGCCGGCGGGCTGGGGGACCGGGTGCCGCTGTTCACGGCGGGGCTCGGCTGGCCGGCGCACATCGCCCTGGACCGGGCTTCCGGCTACGGCCTGCGCGAGCGCGACGGGAGCCGGCGAGCGCGCTGGAGAAGGCCGGGTCCTTGACCGAGCTCGCGGCGGCGTTGCCGCTGGTGCGCGCGGTCGGCGGCGAGCTGATCCGACTGCCTGCCGATAGCGGGATCCGCCGAAAAACTGAGACGTCCATCCCGTTGCGCGACCGGGCTTTTCATGGCCTCCCGGGTGGGGGCGTCCTTCGGCCTTCCCGTTGCGCCACAAGGAATTTCGTGTCCTCGCCGGCACCCCGATAGCTTCGGGATCATGGAATGGAGCTTGAGGACAGCCGAAGAACTCGTGGCCGCGTTGCGGGCCGGTGCGGTTACGTCGGTGGAACTGACCGAAGAGGCGATCGCGCGCATCGAGCGCGACGACAAGGCGATCAACGCGATCTGCGTGCCGGACTTCGACCGTGCGCGGGCCGCCGCGCGCCGGGCGGACCGGGCCCGCGCCCGTGGCGAGGACCGGCCGCTGCTCGGTGTTCCGGTGACGGTCAAGGAGTCCTACAACATCGCGGGGCTGCCCACGACCTGGGGCATGCCGCCGCACCGGGACCACGTGCCGGCCGAGGACGCGGTCCAGGTGTCGCGGCTCAAGGCCGCGGGCGCGGTCGTGCTCGGCAAGACCAACGTGCCGTTGGGGCTGCAGGACATCCAGAGCTTCAACGAAATCTACGGCACCACGAACAACCCGTGGGATCACCGGCGCACCTCGGGCGGCTCCTCCGGCGGATCGGCGGCGGCACTGGCGTGCGGCTTCGGCGCGCTGTCCATCGGCTCCGACATCGCCGGCTCGCTGCGCACCCCCGCGCACTTCTGCGGCGTCTACGCGCACAAGCCGACGCTCGGGCTGGCCGCGAGCCGCGGTATGGTCCCGCCGTCCGAGCCGGCGTTGCCGGTCGAGCTGGACCTCGCCGTGGTCGGGCCGATGGCGCGCACCGCCCGCGACCTCACGCTGCTGCTCGACGTGATGGCCGGGCCGGATCCGCTGACGCACGGCGTGGCGCACACCGTGACGCTGCCGCCCGCGCGCCACGATCGGCTCGGCGGTTTCCGGGTCCTGGTCCTCGACGAGCACCCGCTCATCCCGACCGGGTCCGCCGTGCGGGCGGGCGTGCACCGGGTGGCCGCCGCGCTCGCCGACGGCGGCGCCCGCGTCGAACGGCACAGTCCGCTGCTGCCCGATCTCGCCGAAGCCGCGACGCTCTACACGCAGTTGCTGATTTCGGGCTCGGTGGCGCGTTTCCCCACCGATTCGGACGAGCAGCTGCGGGCCCGCGTCGCCGGGCTGGGCGCCGACGACCGGAGTCTCGACGCGACGCGGTTGCGTGCCATGGTGTTCAGCCACCACGAATGGCTGGCGGCGAACCACCGCCGCGAGGTCCACCGCCACGGCTGGCGGCAGCTGTTCGCCGAGTTCGACGCCGTGGTCTGCCCGGTCACGCCGACGCCCGCGTTCCCGCACGACCACCACCCCGATCCGCTGGCACGGCGCATCGACATCGACGGCGCCGGGTACCCGTACTTCGACCAGCTCGTCTGGGCCGGCCTGGCCACCATGCCCGGCCTGCCCGCCACCGCCGTGCCCGCGGGCCGGTCCCCGGAGGGCCTGCCGGTCGGGGTGCAGCTCGTCGGCCCGATGTTCGAGGACCGCACTCCGCTGCGCCTGGCCGAACTGCTCGAGCCGAAGACCGGCGGCTTCCGGCCACCGGTGTGATCGTCGCCGGTCCGCTGCACCCGGCTCCAGCGCCGCCGACCTGAACCGCTTCTGCCACGCCTTGCTCGGCGGCTCGGGCTGATGCGCATCTCGCTGACCGGCCTCAGCGGGCCGCCAGCACCCGGCGCACCTCGTCCGCGCCCAGGACCACGGGGGAGCGCAGCGATCCGACGTCGCCGATCTCGATCTCGACCACGTCGCCCGGCCGCAGCCCTTGGTCGAGCCCCGGCACGACGGAGGTGCCCGTCGAGAGCACGGCGCCGTCCGGGAAGTCGTTGTCCCGCCACAGGTACTCGACCAGTCCGGCCGGTTCGCGGTTGAGCTGACCGGTGTTGGCTTCGCCGGCGAACACCTCGTCGCCGTCGCGCAGGATGCGCATGCGGAGGTCGAGCGACAGCGGGTCCGGCACTTCCCACGCCGGCCGCACCCGCGCCGAGACCGCGCACGAACCGGTGTAGATCTTGGCCTGCGGGAGGTACAACGGGTTTTCGCCTTCGATGCTGCGGGAGCTGACGTCGTCGACCACCAGGTACCCGGCGATCTCCCCGGCAGCGGTCAGCAGCAGGCCGAGTTCCGGCTCCGGCACGTTGTTGGCGGAATCGGCGCGGACGGCGATCGGCTCGCCGTCGGTGACCACGCGCCACGCGGGCGACTTGAAGAACAACTCCGGCCGCTCCGCGCGGTACACCCGCGCGTAGACGTCCTCGTCGGCACTCTCCTCGCGGCGGGCCTCCTCGGACCGCAGGTAGGTCACACCGGCGGCCCACACCTCCATGCGCCCGTCCAACGGCGGCAGCAGGCGCGTCCCGGCCGCGGACACGGGCTCGCCGGCGGCTTCGGCCAGCTCGCGGATCTCCGCCACGGGGCGGCGCAGCAGGTCGCTCATCGACGTCACCGCGAGCGGCCGCAGCTGCTCGCCGGTGAGCAGAGCGACGCGGCTGCTGCCGGTCCCGTCGGCGAATCGCACCAGGTGGCTCATGCCGGACCTCCTCGTTCGATGTCGACCCAACGCGTACGCCACAATGCCAGACGTCAGGCGGACTTCGCCTCGTGGACGATCGCGGCGGCGGCGTGCGGGTCGGGGACGGTGATCGTCACGGTCCGGCCGCTGTGCAGGGTCAGCTGCAGGGCGGGACCGGTCCGGAGCGTGAAGTAGGTGTGGCGAGGGGTCCACCAGAAGCCGAGCGGCAGGCGCCACAGCGACATCGGCAGGTCGGTCACCTCGGCTCGGTCGATCTCGTCCAGCCGGTAGGTGCGGTGTGGCCAGCCGAACGCCCCGCAGTGGACCGACACCCCGTTCGGGCCCGCCGCCGTCCTGACCCGCAACCCGGCCAGCACGATGGCGAGCACGACGACGGCCGCGGTGAGGAGCGGGACGGCGGGGCCGGCCGGGTCCAGCCAGTTGCCGTGCGACAGGCTGCCCAGTGACAGCAGCGGGACCATCAGCGCGGCGCCGAGCACCACCAACAGCGGCCAGTTCGTCACGCGGCCGGTGTAGATCGAGTGCCGGCCAGGGAACGCGGATGCCGTCATGGGGCACCGTCCTCTCGACGTGTCATGTCATCCTCTCGATGAGGCGAAGCAAGTCCTGGCGCCCCAAGCCATGCCGGCGAGCGACGGCCACGAGTGCCCGGGCCGCCTCGGTGACCGGGGCCGGCTCGGTGACGGCGGACGCGACCCGTGCCCCGCGGCCCCGGCGGAACTCCAGCACGCCTTCGTCGCGCAGCTGCCGGTAGGCGGTCAGCACGGTGTTTCGGTCGACGGACAGCGCTTTCGCCAGCTCGGCGGCCGGAGGCAGCTGCTCGCCGACGGCGAGCTCGCCCGAAGCCACGCCTCGCCGTACGCACGCCACGATCTGGCGTGGCAGCGCTTCCCGTGACGTGTGATCGACTTCCCATCTCATGGTGCTAGTATTATTAGCACCATCCGGCCGGCTGGTCAAGAACCTCAAAATCGCTGCCCGAAACTGCCGGATTGAGGAATGTCGAACCGATTCCTCCGGTGGATCTTCGAGCTTTGTGACCGTGGTAGCGAGGTGGCGTGCAAATCCGATGTCTCCCACGGGCGCCGAATTTCGGAGGGGGAACGATGCCGTACCTGAAAATTCATTTCACCGAAGCCGACCTGGGCCGGATCAGGCTCGCGTCGCGGATCGACCACATGTGGGAGATCGTGAGCTCGGTGCAGCTGCTGCAGCACCGGGACGGGGGCCTGTACTTCGACGGCTGGCGGCGGCGGGTGCGGCAGGAGGCGCTTGCCGACCAGCGGCTGCAGCGAATCCTGCACGTGCTGCCGCGCATCGCCCCGCACGCCGAGTACTTCCCGGACTTCCTGACACCGGCCGGAGAGTACGACGACCTCGGCGATGCGCTCGACGCCGTGGTGTCCGTGCCGAAGGTCCGGGTGCGGGCGGAGATGGCCTTGCTGGGCGACCGGTCGATGCCGATGCGTGCCGTCGCCGACGGCGGGGCGCCTGCTCTGCGCGGGTTGCGCGCCGCGTTGGGCGGCTTCTACCGGGCGGCCGTGCAGCCGCGGCTGCCCGTGGTCGAGGCCGCCCTGCACGCCGACCTCGCCCGGCGGATGCACACGTACCTGCACGAGGGCGTCGAGGCGGTGCTGACCGGAATTGCGCCGGGTGTCGTCTGGGAGCCACCCGTGCTCAGGGTGCCTTACGTGGTCGACGGCCACCTGCCCCTCGCCGGTCGGGGGTTGCGGCTCGTGCCGTCCTATTTCTCCCTGCAGCGCCCGGTCTCGCTCGCCAACCCCGAACTGCCGCCGACGCTGACCTTCCCGATAGCTCCCGCCACCCGTCTGCTCGCGGAGGAGCGCCGGGCGGGCGACCACCTCGGTGCGCTGGTCGGCAACACCCGTGCGGAGATCCTGCGGCTGGTGATGGCCGGCTGCAGCACCCGCGAGCTGATCCGCCGCACCGGCGTCGCCCCGGCCACGGTCACGCACCACACGACGATCCTGCGCGACGCCGGCATGATCGCCACCCGCCGGGACGGCGCCGCCGCGTCGCACCACATCACCCCGCTGGGCCTGCAAGTGCTCCACCGGACGGGGTGACGCGCTCGGCCGAATTCCTTTCGGCGTTCGACGAGGGTCGAAATGCCTCCTTCGAGCTCCTTTTCAGCGGGAAACTGCCGGTGACGATCCTGTCGGGCAAACAGAAAAGGATGTGAGAATGCGGATCACACGCGGAATCGCCAGGGGAGCCGTCTACGGCACCCTGATCCTCTCCACGTTCATCGCGGCACCGGCGGTCCAGGCCGCGGTGCCCGCGGAGAACGCCGCAACGACGAGCGTGCCCGACCGGCGGCTGCACCCGCCGGAGGTCAGCCCCATGGTGTCGTGCGGGTACTACTCGGGCACGACGGAGACCGTGCGGGGCAACACCGGCAACCGCGTCCGGGAAGTGCAGTGCCTGCTCCTGTACTGGGGCTACAGCGTGGGTCCCTCGGGCGTCGACGGCGATTTCGGTCCGGCCACCGAGTCGGCGGTGCGCAGGTTCCAGGCGGACACCTACGGCGTCTGCGGCCCGCCCGGCCTGGTCAGCGACGGCCGGGTGGGTAGGCACACGTGGAGCGCGTTGCGCGCTCCGAACGGCTGCCCGACCGAGTAGCGGGCACCGGACCGGCTCCGCCGCGAGCACGAGGCGGAGCCGGTCCGAGGCCGTCTGCGGAGGAGCGAGCGAGGTCGGTCGATCGGGGTCGACGATGGCGACGACCCCCGCCGAGTCGCGCACGAGCTGCTGGCGCAAGCCCATGCCGTCTTGACGATCGCGGTGCGCGACGACGTACTGCGGGAATGGTGCCCGCCAGGGCTCGAGCTCGTAGTTGCCCAGACGGCGGCGAAGGTGGCAGTTGCCGTGGGTGGCTCCGTCCTGCTCTCCACCGCCTGATCGAAGCGATGCGGTCGCCGAAAGCAGGAAAGATCCGTGCGTCCTTCGCGCTCGCGGAGGCGACGAGCGATCTCCTGCCGGAGACGGCCCTGCCGTACCGACCGGATGGTATGTTGACCCGGTGATCGATGCGGCGCGGCGGACCTGGCGGCTTCTCGAGCCCTACCACGGAATGATCTACTTCGCCCCGGAAGCCGTTGCGGCGTACGGGGAACTCGGTGTCCACGGCCGCGCCGGCTACTTCGCGTCGAGGTCGGCGGCGCTCGGCGTGGTTCCCGCGCCGGTCGTGGTCGCCACCTTCTACAACTTCAATCCGGGCCTCGTCGCGGACTCGATCGACGGCGTCTGGGCCGTGACCGACCCGGCCGCCGTCCTCGCCGCCCGCTACGCCGCGGCCGACCGGGCCCTGCGCGGCATCCTGGGCGACGCGATCACCTCACCCGAGATGCGCCGCGCCGCCGCTCTCCTCCGTGCGGCCGCCGAGACAGTCGCCGGCGACGTCACCGGACGGCCCCTGTTCGCGGCCCACGCGGCCCTTCCGTGGCCCGACGAGCCCCACCTGGTTCTGTGGCACGCGCAGACCCTGCTCCGGGAGTACCGCGGCGACGCCCACGTCGCGGCCCTCCTGACGGCCGGCCTGAGCGGCATCGAAGCCCTCGTCACCCACGCCGCGTCCGGTGCCGTCCCCGCCGAGACCCTGCGTACCTCCCGGGCGTGGTCCGAGGCCGACTGGAGCGGAGCCGTCGACGGCCTCCGTGCGCGGGGCTGGCTCACCGAAGACGCCGAGCCGACCTTCACGCCCGACGGCACGGCCCGCCGAGCGGAAATCGAGAAGGCGACCGACGAGAACAGCGTGACTCCCTACGCGCACATCGGCGAGTCCGCCTGCGACGAACTGCAGGTCTTGGCGCGCCCGTTCAGCCGGGCGCTTGTCGAGAAGCTCATGCCCTGGGCCCTCGCGAGGCAGTAGCGGGCGCCTCACCGAAGCCGGGCGGCCAGCCAGCAGGCGATCGTGGTGAGCAGTTCCTCGTCCAGCGGCGCGCGGAGCAGCCGGCGGTAGGCGAACACGGACGCCGGGCCGTCGGTGCGGCGCAGGATGTGGGTCAGGCCGGGGATCCGGTGGGTTTCGGCCCCGCCCGGCACCAGGCGCGCGATCACGTCCAGGTCGTCCGGGTCGACCTGGGTGTCCTTGTCGCCGGTGACGGCGAGGACCGGAACCCGGATGCCCGCCAGGTCCGCGCGGGGGTCGTAGGCCAGTTGCTCGCGCCACCACCGGGCGTTGACCCGGATCCCGCCGATGCGGGCGGCGTCGGTGGTGGTGGCGGCCAGCCGGGTCAGCTGCCGGGCGGCGACGCGGCGCAGGACGGGCAGCAGCGGGCGGACGGCCGTGGGCAGGGCGTCGGCGAGCTGAGCGCCTTGCCGGCGCACGGCCTGGTCGCCCGGGCGGGCGTAGCCGGCGACGAAGACCGCCGCGGCGACGGGGGTGTGGGCGGCCAGCCACATCGCGTGCACGGCGCCTTCGCTGTGCCCGAGCACACCGGCGGCGCGCGGGTGGATGTCCGGATGCGCGCGCAGAGCGTGGAGTGCCGCCGCGGCATCGGCGCGGTTGTCCAGGAATCCCACGGTGTGCCAGTCGCCGGGCGTGGCGCCGACGCCGCGACGGTCGTAGCGCAGCGAGGCCACGCCGTGCCGGGCGAGGGTGGCGGCCAGCGGGCGGCCGAGGTCCATGCGCACCCGGCCGGCGTTGGAGTCGCGGTCGACCTTTCCGGACCCGGGCAGGCAGAGCACGGCCGGGTGCGGGCCGCGGCCTGCGGGCAGCGTGAGCGTTGCGGCCAGGGGGAGCCCGTCGGCGGCCGGGACCGTCAGCTGCAGTTCCCGCAGATCGGCTGGTTCCGTGCTCGTGCCGCGGTGTGTCATGCCCGCCTCCATTGGTATCAGTTTTGATATTAGTATCAGAGATGGGAGGATGCGTCCATGGCCACGCTCGACCTGCTGCTGCACCCCGTCCGGTTGCGCATCCTGCGCACGTTCCTCGACGGCCACCCGGCCACGACGGCGCAGCTGCGCGAGCGGTTGCCGGACATCCCGCACGCGACGATGTACCGGCACGTCGCGGCCCTGGCGGGCGCGGGCGTCCTCGAGGTGCTCGACGAAAAACGCGTGCGGGGCACGGTCGAACGCACGTACCGGCTGTCCTGGGACAGGGCCGAGATCGGCGCACCCGACCGGGCCGCCATGACGACCGACGACCACCGCAGGACGTTCACCGCGTTCGTCGGCGGCCTCCTGGCCGACTTCGACCGGTACCTGGCCCCCGAGCCGGCCGACCCGACCGCCGATGGCGTGACCTACCAGCAGGCCGCCCTGTGGCTGACCGACGCCGAGGCGGCCGAGCTGCTGACCGCGATCCGAGCTGCCGTCGCCGCCCGAATGGGTCAGGAGCCCGGCGCGAACCGCACTCGCCGGATGATCAGCCTGGTGACGATGCCGGCGGAGTGATCTTTGTGGTCAGAGTGCAGGCTTGCCGGGCCGATAGAGCCAGGTGTGGAAGAAGGAGTCGAGGTCGCGGTTGGTCAGCCGCTCGACGAACTGGATGAACTGCTGCGTCGAGACGTTGCCGTACCGGTGGGCCGTCGGCCACTGCGTGAGCACTCGGAAGAAGGCGCGGTCGCCGATCTTCGTGCGCAGCGCGTGCAGTGTCATCGCGCCGCGGTTGTAGACCAGGTCGTCGAAGATGTGATCGCGTCCGGGGTCGGCGACTTCGCCGCTCCAGTCCTTTTCGTCGGCGTAGGTCTTCGCGAAGGTTTGCTGCACCGGGACGTTGTTGAACTTCTCCTGGTAGAGCCACTCCGAGTAGGTCGCGAAGCCTTCGTTGAGCCAGATGTCCGACCAGCGCACCGGGGTGAGGCTGTCGCCGAACCACTGGTGGCCGAGTTCGTGGGCGAGCAGGTCGCCGTCGACGTCACTGGTGTCCTGGTCGTAGACCGGGCGGCTCTGCGTCTCGAGGGCGTAGCCGACGCCGACGTCGGCGAGGATGCCGCCGGTCGAGTCGAACGGGTACGGCCCGTACATCGACGATTCCCATTGGACGATCTGCGCCGTGGTCTGGTTGAACACCTTGCCCTGACCGGGTTTGGTGTCGATCGGCTTGCCGATCGCGGTGATGTTCGGCAGGCCGCCGGCCGTCGTGCCGCGGACGACGTCGTAGTCGCCGATCGCGAGCATGCTCAGCTCGCTGGCCATCGGCCGGTTCATGCACCAGCGGAAGGTGGTCTGGCGATCGTGCGTGGTGGTGGGCCCGGGTTCGCCGTTGGCCAGCACGGTGAGCCCGGCCGGCACGGTGATGGTCTGGGTGTAGGTCGCCTTGTCGTTCGGGGTGTCGTTCACCGGGTAGTAGGTCGCCGCGCCGAACGGCTGGTTGAGCGCGACCGCGCCGTCCTTGGTGGCGACCCAGCCGGAGACGCCCAGCGCGGGGTCGTCGATCTTCTGCGGGACGCCGGCGTAGCTCACCGAGACGACGAACGCACTGCCCTTCCGCAGACCGGACGGCGGGGTGATCACCAGCTCCTGGGCACCGCTGCGGGTGAAGGCGGCGTTCCGGCCGTTCACCGAAAGCTTGCCGATCGTCAGCGGTCCCTGGAAATCCAGGTCGAAGCGGGAGAGATCCTGGGTGGCCGTGGCGAAGATCGTGGTGGTCGCGTCGATGGCCCCGGTCTCGGGGCTGAACGCCAGCCGGATGTCGTAGTGGCCGACGTCGTAACCGCCGTTGCCCATGTCCGGGAAGTACGGATCCCCGGCGCCCGGCGCACCGGGGGAGAACACCGGCGCCGCCTCGGCCGCGGGGCTCGTCACCGCCAGCAGAGCGGCGGAAAGTGCACAGGAGAAGACCACCAAGCGGCCACGGTTGAGGTTGGCGCCTCGCATCGGTCCTCCTCGGCAGTCATCGCCGCTGAAGACTAGGACCGACCCGCCACCCGGATCAACCCTGTTGCGGCGCCTGGAAGTCCGGTTCGGGCGGTTCCTGGCGGGTCGTGCTGTTCAGGACTCCCGGAACGATCGCCGGCGCGTTTTCGTACGTTGGTGTCGCCGGGAGCTGGAGGGGGGAGCTCGTTCGATCGGCAGCGGGGACGAGAAGATCAACGTGGCGTCACGATCGTGCCTGTGCCGTAACAGGACGCGCCCGGAGCGTGATAGTGAATCATGTGACTCCGCTGATCGAGAGGCAGGGACCAGGCGTCGAGGCGCTGGCCGTGCTGTCCGACCTCGTCGAGCCTGCTGCCCCGTGGCCCGCGCTGACCCGAACGCTGGACCGGTCCGTTGAGATCAGCGCACCCGCGCAACGCTGGCTGGCGGTGGCCGTCACGCACAAGTCCTGGTTGTACGAAAACAGTGTGCTCATGCCTGGTGTGGGTATCAGTTGCCTGGCGCTGTTCGCAGACGTGGGCAAAGCGGCGTTGGACCTGGCCTTGCGTGAAGTGATCATGGCTGATCAGCCGACGATGCGAGCGGGGCAGTTGCACGGGCGCTTCGTGGAGTTGCTGCAACGTGCTCGACCGTGGCTGATTGAGGCTCTCGAGACCCCGGCAGTAGCTCGATTCGGGCGAGGCGAACAAGCCAAACTCGCCGGGCTCGGCGACAAAGCCAAGAACCTCCGCAGCCACGAGGACGTGATGTGGCAGGTGCTCGGCTGGATCAGCGTGGTGTGCCCGACGGTGTCGCTGACTCCGCTGGTGCGCCGGGCGGTCAATGAGCTCGGACGGACGGACGAAACGCAGTTCGACTGGCGGACTTCCTTTGAGCAAACGTTTGGCGGACCTCAGACACGGCAGGAAGTGGAGACGAGCGGTCCCGATCACGCTTTGCAGTTCCGGGTCAAGTTGATCACCGCCGATGGTCGTGCCGGGATCGGCGAAGCGTCGTCGAAACGACTCGCAACGCGATTCGCAGCTCGCGACTACCTGCGTCGGCATGCGCCGCAGGTTGCGGCAGCTCTGATAGCGAACCCTCCGCGCACCCCCCTTCCTCCGCCGGTGCGCCTCGACACCAGGGCGACGGCGGCTTTGATGCGCACGTTCGGGGGAGGTGATCTGGCAATATTCGGCCGGGCACTGACTCATCGCTCCTGGGTCAAAGAAAACACTCCGAACGTCGACCTGGACCTGGCGAGCAACACTGTTCTCACGCAGCTGGGGAATGCGGTGCTGGTGGCGCTCGCGTCGGTTATCCGGGCCCGCACGCTCCTGACTGCCACTTCGGACCCTGATCCTGATGAGGCTCGGGCATTGACGCTTCCGGACGAATTAGTCGCACCGCTTGCCGAACGGCTGGGCATAGCGCGGCTTGTTCGTCTCGGCCGAGGGCAGGCCGCGAGTGGCCTTTCGGTTCAGATGGCATCGGGAGTGGTCAAGGCCGTGCTGGCGGCTGCGTATCTCCGCACCGGCCACCTGAGCTCACTCGAGCATGGGATACCGACTCAGCTCAAGCAGTTTCTTACCAAGCAGGCGCGCATACCGCTGCTGGATCCGTTCAGCAAGCTCTGGCAGGTGGCCAGCGAAATCCAAGCCGAGGTCGAAGTCGAAGACGAAGGGCCCACGGGGCCCGATCACCGGACCGAGTTCGAAGCGCGCATCACGCTGACTCGCGGGGCAGAGCGCGTAGAGCTTGTCGGCAGAGGTCCGGGCAAGAGCGAGGCCCGCAAGGGCCGGC
>Ga0207678_10004295_pt1 | contig 12786 bp, 12 predicted proteins | sample KBSC63metaG_FD_184319 | JGI IMG/M metagenome (GOLD analysis project Ga0207678, IMG submission 184319) | Corn rhizosphere microbial communities from Kellogg Biological Station, Michigan, USA - KBS C6-3 metaG (SPAdes) (version 2) | ecosystem: Host-associated > Plants > Roots > Rhizosphere > Soil ... | reverse complement strand
TGCGGTTGCGATGATCGATCATCGACTTGCGCCGCACCTCGGTGGGGTGCGCGGTCAGCACGGGCACGATCAGGCTATTGTCCAGCAAGGCGGAGATCGCATCCTTCTCCACGCCCTGCCCGCCCAGCTTCGCGATCGCCGCCGCCAGGTCAGCGCCGGGCTCGGCCGCCACGCCCTGCCGATCCTCGGCCAGGTTGGCGAGCATCGAAAAAAGCATGAAGCCGCGCGTGAAGGCGAGCATTTCCTCCAGATCGAGCGCGTCGAGACCCGGATCGACGTCGCCCCCCAGGCCGCGCGCGCGATCAACCGAGGCCGAGCGGATATATTCGATCCGCTTGAACAATTTCTCGCCGCCATATGCGCGAATGACGTCGCCAAGCAGCTTGCCGAGGAAGCGGACGTCGGGATTTTGCGCGATGGGCGGAATGATGTTCATGACGAGTCTCTGCTGCAATGCAACACCGCCCCTACAAGCATCCTCCTTGCGTCGCACCCCCAAAACCAGCAAGGAAATGTCGTTGGAGGCTGATCGTTGCGGAAAAAGCGCTATGCGCTTTATCGGAGCGGAAATCGGGTTTCCAGCAAAGCAAGATCGTGAACTGGAACATGATCGGGGGAAAAGAAAATGGCGAAACCCATCCTGTTCGTTCTGAACGGTCCAAACCTGGAATTGCTGGGTGAGCGCGAGCCGGAAATCTACGGCAAGACCACGCTTGCCGATATCGAAGGGCTATGCCGTGCGGAAGGGGACGCCGCCGGTCTCGAGGTACGCTTCCACCAGACCAATGCCGAGCATGAGATGATCGGCTGGCTGCATGAGGCGCGGAAGAGCGCGGCGGGAATCGTCATCAACCCGGCAGCTTTCTCTTATGCGGGCTATCCGATCCTGGATGCTCTCAAGATGTGCGGCTGCCCGATCGTGGAGGTCCATATCTCCAATATTCACGCGCGTGACGAGGCTTGGCGTGCAAATTCGCTCATGACCGCTGCCGCGACCGGTATGATCACCGGTCTTGGCCCCCACGGTTATGTGTTGGCGGTCCGCCATATTGCGAAGTTGCTGGCGGAGTAACTCCGAGGCGTTCGCGGGCACGAGGATCGGGAAAAAAGCGCCCCCCGGGAAGGTCCGGGAGGCGCTCAGGGTGGTTCCCCAACTGGAAGGGTTGTGGGGAGGGAAGTCAGAAGCTGTAGCGGATGCCCCCGCGGTAGAAGCGGCCCAGCGAATCCTGGAGCGCCGGATAAGCGAGGCCGCCGACCCAAACGACCTCGACCATGGTCGTAAACCCTCTCGACGATGGTCGTAATGGCCAGCGGCCACGCCGCGCCGGATATGAGGCTATCCCTTGCGGGCCGCTTTCCGCGGCTTGGAAGTGGACGCCCGGGAGATGCTGATGGGGGGAAAAGATGAGAGACTATCCGCCCGCGCGATCATTGTAATGGGCGTCAGCGGCAGCGGAAAATCGACATTGGCGAGCCTGCTCGGCAGGCAATTGGGCAGCCCCTTTCTCGAGGGCGATGCCTTCCATTCGAGCGCCAATATCGCAAAGATGAGCAGAGGCGAGCCGCTGACCGATGCGGACCGCTGGCCCTGGCTCGATAAGCTGGGCGAAGCCATCGGCGCGTCGGTGCGGCGGGAGGGCACTGCGGTCGCGGCATGCTCAGCGCTGAAACGTGCCTATCGCGACCGGCTGCGCGCCGCGATCGGCGTGCCGACCAGCTTCATCATGCTCGAGGTCGGGCGCGACGAGCTGGTTCGGCGGCTCAACAGTCGGCCCGATCATTATATGCCCGCCAACCTGATCGACAGCCAGCTCGCCATTCTGGAGCGGCCGGGCGCGGATGAGCGCGCGACGATGATCCATTCGGCCGTCGCGCCCGAACATGAGCTCGAACAGGCGTTGCAGTGGCTGGCGTCGGAACATACCGACGTGAGAAGGCCCGCAAAAGCGGGTTAGGCCATCAGCCGCTTGCGGCCCTGAGTAAGATGCCACCGCATCGCCAGCGCAGCGCCATCCGCGTCCTGCACCTGAATCGCCTCCACGATCATATCATGCTCATGCATCATCGCCTGGATCACCTCGGGCGGGCGCGAACGCGAAATGTCGACTCCGGCACGCAAGATGTGCTCGACCTCGTCATGCAACAGATCGAATGACGCGACGAAGGCGGGGTTGGCGGTCGCTTGCGCGATGGCCCGGTGCAGGGCCCAATCCTCATCATGTGCCGAGGCGGACGACATCAGCGCCTGGCGGAGTTCGACCAGCCGCTGGGTAATCTCCGCCATCTGCTCCGGCGAGCGGCGTTGCGCGGCCAGCCGTGCAGCTTCCGCCTCGATCACGAAGCGCACCTCGTAAGTGCCGAGCGTGGCTGACAGTTCGGACATGGGGACGTGCGCACCGAGCCGCGCCGAGGGGCGGCTCTTCACATAGGAACCAGCGCCGCGCCGTGCCTCGGTGATGCCGTCCGCGGCGAGGCGCACCAGGGCCTCCCGCACAATCGTTCGCGACATGCCGAATATCTCGGCCAGCCGCGCTTCGGACGGCAAGCGGTCGCCCACCGCCAGCCCGTCCCGATCGATGATCTCGACGATCCCGGCATAGGCGCGATCCGCCAGTCTGCCTTCCTGCGCCAGCATATTCGTGGCCAAGTGTGAGGCCCCCCCTCTCCCTGCCGTGGCTTAGCGTGGTCCGCGATATGCGGCCAGCCCGGACCCATGGTCAGTCGACCCGGTATACCAATTTAAAAATCTGTCCAACAGCTTTAACGATAACATCGCGCCGAAACGCACTCTTGACGCGCCATTTTCAGACAGTTAACGTTAACCTGTCCAACCGATTACAGCGACTCTTCGTGAGGATAGCTGGGACGGGGGCAGGCCGGCGGTGAGCCTCTGCAGCGACCCGCCTTCTGGCTTTGGGTGCATGCGCCCGGAGAGGGGATATGATGGGACTGATTTCGAGGATCGAGCCGTCCGTTTTTCGGGGTATGGACCCGGGGCTACCACCGGGGTTTGCCGACCTCACGCCCACTCAGCTCAAGGTCTTGCACGGCGTCCATTCCGGCTTGCTCAACAAGCAGATCGCGTTCGATCTCGGCATCGCCGAGGCGACGGTGAAAGCGCATATGACTGCGCTGATGCGCAAGTTGAACGTACGCAACCGCACGCAGGTGGCGATCGTCGTGGAAGCTGCCTTGTGGGCGCAGCAGGACGAGGCGGCCTGAGGTTCGCTAAATTTCCACCGCGAATAATGCGTGGTGGGCAAGAATGAAGAGAGTCCGGCCCTTCGCTCCGCCGAAGATGAGCTGCAGCGGCCGTTCGGGCACGTCGATCCGGCCGACTTCGGAACCGTCGGCGGCGTAGACGAAGACCTGCCCGTTCGCGATATAGACGCGCCCATCCGGCCCCACCGCCACGCTCTCGCCTCCCCGGTTCGCGAACGACTTCAGGCCGGTGACGCTGCCGCCGGGCCCGACGACGCCGCTATAAGTCTTGCTCTCTGATCCGTTGCTCAGAAACAGGCGTTCGCCCGGCTTGGCGGTGACGAAGCCATATGTGTCGAGCGTGTCCGAGAAGCGCCAGCCGAGGAAATTGGGCGGGCCTTGCTCGTGGGTCGGAAAAGCGGGCAGCACCAGGCTGCCGTCGGGCGAGACATATTCCTCCGCCTTGGGCGCGCCGATATCGCGCGCGAACATCTCCCCGAGAGTCGTGAAGCGATAGGTGCTGAGGTTGAGCTGGTCGCGGAATTCGCCGTTATTCCAGACGTTGCCGGGTAGCGCGACCCTTGCATCGCGGTGCTCTTTGACGGGCGTGGGTTTGAGGACGTCGACCTTGCTGTCGGCGCTGCCTGGTTTGAAGGAATAGACGGTGCCGGCGGCGCCGTCCGACGACAGCACCAGCAGATTGCCGGACGTGTCGAACGCCAGATTGACCGGATCGAGCGCATCGTCGCGTTCGATCGTCAGGGCTTCATCCTTCGACCAGCCGTAGATTGTCTGCATCTTGCGATCGACGAAATAGAGCTTGCCCTTCGCATCGACCGCCGCACCCGCAATCGAATAGAAACCGCTGTGCAGCGTCTGCACTTGCGGGCCCTGCGCGGGCGGAGGAGGCGCGCCTGGCACGTCGAGCATCGCGAATTCGCGTTCGCGCACTTCGAGCCCGCTCGTCACGTCGATGATAACGTTCTCATAGGGGTATTTGCTGGCGCGCAGATAGGTACCGCACCCGCCCGCGTCGCAGAAGGAGAAGCCGCTTTCCGCATTCACGTGGACATTGCGGAAGCGGATGTCGGCGGAATTGACCAGCCGCACCGCTGTCGCGGCGGGCTTAAGCGAGCGCGTGACGCGATAGGCGTGGTAATTGGCGAACAGGATGTTGCGCGAATTGCGGACGTCGAGGCTGATCGTGTCCTGGCTTTCGCCTGCTTCCTCCTCGGTTTGCGGCGCGAGGAATTCCCAGTTGCTGACGGTGTCGAGCACAATCTCCGCGCGGACATGATGCTCGTTCGACAGTTCGTAGACGTGACCGGGCGTGTCGGTGTCGCTGACCTTGAAGCCGGCGGTCGCATATGTGTCTGGCGACCAGATATCGGTGAAGGTGCCACCGCCGCCATCCGTCACCCAGATGCTGGGATATTGCGCGTCCCAGCGCCGGGTTGGATCGGCATCGCCCGTATGGTTCGCGTTGTAGGGATCGAAACGCGTGCCGTCGGCCAGGCTGGTGCCGTGGCCGTTCTGGATTTTGACGTCCTGCACGAGCGACGCGGCACCTGCCTTCCACAGCAAGGCGGTTGCGCGCGGATTGATGCCGTTGGTGTTGAGGCCGAGGCCCGAGACGATCGCATCGCCCCCTTTGGCGCTTTCGATCAGCGCCCTGGGCGAGCCGATACCGGCATAAGCGGGCGAATTGTCGGGTAGGATGATCTGGGTGAGGCTCGGGTGCAGGCCGATCAGGACGGTGTCGGAGCGGAGCTTGAGCGTGTCGGTGGCGAGATAGCGGCCGGCGGGGAAGTAGACCACGCGATGGCCATCGATCGCGCGCTGAATCGCGGCGGTATCGTCGGTCTTGTTATCGCCCTTCGCGCCGGCGTCGCGAACGTCGAACCATGAACCCACCGGCGGTAGCAGGCGCACCGCGCGCTCGCGAGGCGCCGGCAGTGCCTTGAGCGGCCTGGCCTGCATGTTGATCGCATAATGGCCGGTCTGGCCGAGGCCGGGCACGACCATACCGTAACTGAAGTCGGTGACGCGATAGGCGGCACCCGGCCCAGCGACCGTCCTGCCGCTGTCGCGGAAGCGGGCGAAGACGGGGGTGGCGCTGGCGAGTGCATCGTCGAAGCCGATCTGAGTGTAGGCGTTGTTCTCGTTCGAGATAATTACGCCCGCCTTCGACACATTCTCGAAGCGAACCTGCTTGCCCCACAGCCAGTCGCCATAGCCCTCGTCGATGTCGATCCCGACGGGCGTGTTGCGGATGCCGACATTGACGAGCGTCAGCCCGGCCTCATGCTCGCGGATCGCGGCGTCGCGCTGACCGTCGAAGCTGGAGTCGATCAGGGTGAACTGCCAGGCGGGCGAGGGCTTTTCGGCGAGAATGCCGTAGCGGCCGCCATGGAAGTGGAGGTCCTCCGCCTCGTTGCCGACCTGGTAAAGGCCGGCAAGGCCGGAACCGATCTGGAAGTCCATATGGCTGAGATAGGCATGTTGCGCGGTGTGGAAGCGGATCGCCGTCGCGACCGGATTGCCCGCCCCGATCTCGAAGTCGACGTTGGACATGGCCGAGTAGAAGGTGCCCGAATTGGCGTCGGCGATCTTGTCGGAGGCAGGGACGCTGCCCTGCGGCGGCACCGGCACCCTGAACGGACGGCCGGGCACGGGCGGCCGCGCGGGGTTGAAGCCGGCGAAGATCACCATCGTGCCGAGCCCTTGGCCGAAGCCCGGCGTATTCGGCCCGAGCAGGATCACGGGCCGGGTCTTGCCTACGCCGAACAGGCGCACGCCGGGCCACATATAGAGCGTGCGGCTGATCCGGTATCGGCCCGCGGGCAGGAAGACGATGCCCTCGCCGGTCTTGCTCGACCCCGCCTGGTCGATCGCAGCCTGGATCGCGGCGCTATCGTCGGCACGCCCGTTCCCCACCGCTTTGACGGTGACGGCACCCGGCTCGGCGGGGGCGGTCAGAAAGGCGGACGGGGAAGCCGCGGCGGCGGCGAACGGGAGGCCAAGCAGAGCGGTGGTGGCCAGCAACCAATGGGGGGTGCGCATAGCGACTCAGTACCGGCCTGTCCGCCGTCGTGAAAGCCACTACAAAAGTCGTATGGCAGGCTGCGACGAGCCTGGGATACGCCTTGGAAGGACGACACGTCGGCCGAGCCCGGAGCGAATGGGAGGTCTTGCCGGCAAAGTGGACTCAGAGCGCCCGCATCCCTAGATCGCGGGCATGTCTTTTCGCTTTCACAAGATGCACGGGCTCGGGAACGACTTCGTGGTGATCGATGCGCGTGACCAGAGCGTTGCGATCGACGCGGCGCGGGCGCGCGCGATTGCGGATCGGCGCGAGGGGATCGGGTGCGATCAATTGATCCTGATCGAGCCTTCCGACGTCGCCGACGCGCGGATGCGGATCTGGAATTCGGACGGCGGCGAGGTCGAGGCCTGCGGCAATGCATCGCGCGCGGTGGCGCTGCTGCTTGGCCGCCAATCCACGCTCGAGACGCTCGGAGGGACGCTCCAGCTTGCGGTGGAGGGCACGCTCGCCACGGTGGACATGGGGTCGCCGCGCTTCGGCTGGGACCAGATACCGCTCGGCTACGCGATGGACACGGGGAGCATGCCGGTCGGCTGGGAGGATCTGAGCGATCCTGCCGCAGTCAATGTCGGCAATCCGCACGTCATCTTCTTCGTGCCTGACACCGACGCGGTCGAGCTCGACCGGCTCGGCCCGCAAATCGAGAATGACCCGCTCTTCCCCGATCGGGTCAACGTGAACGTGGCCACGATCGAGGACCATGACCGCATTCGCCTGCGCGTGTGGGAGCGCGGCGCCGGACTGACCCGCGCGTGCGGCACCGGCGCCTGCGCAACCGCGGTTGCCGCGATCAAGGCCGGCCGCGTGCAGAGCCCGGTCACGGTCGCGCTGCCCGGCGGCGAATTGCTGATCGACTGGCGTCCAGGCGGCAGCATCAGCATGTCGGGGCCCGCTACCCACGTTTATACCGGCGAGGCCCACGGCCTGTGAGCGGCGCCACTTTGATTTCGCACGGTTGCCGCCTGAATATCGCCGAAAGCGAGAAGATCGCGGCGATGCTGGGCGGCGAAGACGATCTGGTGGTCGTGAATAGCTGCGCCGTGACGGCCGAGGCGGTGAAGACGGCGCGGCAGGCGATCCGGCGGGCGCACCGCGATCGGCCCGGGGCGCGGATTGTGGTTACGGGATGTGCGGCGGAGACCGAGCCGGAGACGTTTCGGGCGATGGCCGAGGTGAGCGCGATCGTGCCGAACATGCGGAAGCTGGAATCCGCTTCCTACAGGCCCACGCGCCGGCGCGAAGCCGGAGAAGCAAAGCTCGCCTCACCGTGGACCCCGGCCTTCGCCGGCGTGACGAACAATGGGCATGCCCGCACGTTCCTGCCCGTTCAGAACGGGTGCGACCATCGCTGCACGTTCTGCATCATCCCTTATGGGCGCGGGCCGAGCCGGTCGTTGCCGGCGGGCGGGGTGATCGAGGAGACCAGGGCGGCGGTCGATCAGGGCGCGCGGGAAGTCGTGCTGACCGGCGTCGATTTGACCGCTTATGGCGCGGATCTGCCCGGCCAGCCCTCGCTCGGCAGCCTGGTCGCGCGCATCCTGAAGCATGTCCCCGAATTGCCGCGCCTGCGTTTGTCCTCGCTCGATCCATGCGAAGTGGACGAGGCTTTGCTCGACCTGATCGCGCATGAAAAGCGGCTGATGCCGCACGTTCATCTTTCGCTGCAGGCAGGCGACGACATGATCCTCAAGCGGATGAAACGCCGCCACAACCGCGCGCAGGCGGTCGATCTGGTCGCGAGGCTGAAGGAGCTGCGTCCGGAGATTGCGATCGGGGCGGACCTGATCGCCGGTTTCCCGACCGAGGATGCGGCGATGTTCGCCAACACGCTCGCTTTGATCGACGATTGCGCCATCGCGCTCGCGCATATCTTCCCTTATTCGCCCCGCGCCGGCACGCCCGCCGCGCGCATGCCGCAGGTGGCGCGCGAGGTGATCAAGGAGCGCGCGGCCAGGTTGCGCGAGGCGGCGGCGCAGGCCAAGGCGGCATGGTTAGAGGAGCAGGTTGGACAGGTGACGGAGGTTTTGGTCGAGCTGGATGGCGTGAGCGGACATGCGGCCAATTTTGCGCGGGTCAGCCTTATTCCCTCTCCCCTTGGCGCCATTGCTCCTAATAGGATCGTCCGCAGCCGCATCACCGGCGTGCACGGCGACAGCCTGATCGGGATCGCGGCATGAGTAGCTGGACCGAACGGCTGTTCGGCGGGTTTCGCCGTACCTCCGACAAGCTTGGGGAAAATCTGTCGGGGCTGTTCGGTAAGGCGGCGCTCGATGCGGAGACACTCGACCAGATCGAGGAGGCTTTGATCGCGTCCGATCTGGGCCCGGCCACCGCCAAGCGCGTGCGCGAGCGGCTGACGGGGGAGCGGTTTGCGCTCGGGCTGACCGAGGCGAGTTTGCGCGAGGTCGTGGCGGAAGAGATAGGCGAGATCCTCGCTCCTGTGGCCAAGCCGCTGGAGATCGACGCCTTTCCGCGCCCGCAGGTGATCCTCGTGATCGGGGTCAACGGATCGGGCAAGACCACTACCATCGCCAAGCTCGCGCATCTGTTCACCGAGCAGGATTATTCGGTGATGCTGGTCGCGGGCGACACGTTCCGCGCGGCCGCGATCGGCCAGCTCAAGGTGTGGGCCGACCGGATCGGCGTGCCGATCATCTCCGGCAAGGAAGGCGGCGACGCGGCGGGCCTGGTGTTCGAGGGCGTCAAGCGTGGCACCGCCGAGGGCACCGACGTGCTGATCGTCGACACCGCCGGGCGCCTGCAAAACAAGGCGGGCCTGATGGACGAATTGTCCAAGATCCGCCGCGTGCTCGGCCGATTGAACCCGGCGGCGCCGCACAATGTCGTGCTCGTGCTGGATGCGACCACCGGCCAGAACGGATTGAACCAGATCGAGGTATTCCAGAAGGAAGCGGGTGTGACTGGCCTCGTGATGACCAAGCTGGACGGCACCGCGCGTGGCGGCGTGCTGGTGGCGGCGGCGGAGAAGTTCGGGCTGCCGATCCATGCGATCGGGATCGGCGAAACCATCGACGATCTTCGCCCGTTCGAGCCGGCCGAAGTGGCCCGCGCGATCGCCGGAATCGAACGTCTCGCGCCGGAGAAGAGCAGATGACCAGCCCGACGAAATCCGCCGAGCCCGGGATCGGCATGCGCCTTGCGCTCGATCTGGGCCCGCTGATCGTCTATTTCGTGACCTACGCCGCGACCAAGCACGACATCTTTGTATCGACGGCCGTGTTCATGGGCGTGACCGCGGTGGCGATGCTGGTGTCGCTGATCCGCTTTGGCAAGATTTCGCCGATCCAGATCTTTTCGGCGATCATGGTGCTGATCCTCGGCGGCCTGACGATCTGGCTGCACAAAGACTGGATCATCAAGATCAAGCCCACCATTTATTATCTGACGGTTACCGCGATCCTCGTCTGGGGCCTGCGCACAGGAAAACCGACGTTGCAGATGGTGCTGGGCCAGGCCTATCCCGGCCTGGATGAGGAAGGCTGGCGCCTGCTGACGCGCAACTGGGCGATCTTTTTCCTCGTGCTTGCGATCGCGAACGAGCTGGTGTGGCGGAATACGTCCACCGCTTTCTGGCTGAGCTACAAATTATGGGGTTCGATGCCGGCGACGTTGATCTTCGCCGCGTGCAACGTGCCGATGCTGATGCGGCATGGGTTGGCCGCGGATGATAATAAGGTGGTGTTGCCGCCGGAGGAGTAGGCCGCCCCCGCGAATGACTCGCATTTGGGAAGCGCGTGCAACCTCCCCCCGTTCGTCGCGTTAGCAGCCGCCCTGATCGAGGAGATTTTGGTGCGGGCAGGCTTGCGGACGACGCTTGCGATAGGCGTGTTGATTGCGCTCGGCGGTTGCGACCAGTTGCGACGCCTTACCGGCCATAAAAGCGCGGAGGTGAGCGCACCCCAGGCGGCCGTCTGGACCGCCGCGACCGCACAGCAATTGCGCGAAGCCCTTGCCAGCCGCGCCGCGCATGGCCTCGATCGCCTCCCGATGGAGACGGGTGGCACGCCGGGAACGGCCGATGGCGACGCCGCGCTCACCCGCACAGCACTAGCCTATGCCAGGGCGCTGGCAACGGGTGCATCCGATCCGACCAAACTCTACGACATCTACACGATCCCGCGCCCGCATCCGGACCTCAAGCGCGGCCTGACCCTCGCGTTGCAAAAGCGCGACGTACGTGGCTGGCTGGAAGGGCTCGCGCCGCAGGACGAAAATTATCGCCGGCTGTCCCGCGCTTATCTCGCGATCGTGCAGCATGCGAGCGCACCCGCGCCGGTCATTCCCGACGCGGGGAAGGAGATCCGTCCGGGCTCCGCGGATCCGCGCATCCCGCTGATCGCCCGACAGCTCGCCGCACTCGGCTATCTCGACGCCCGCTTTGCCGACCAGCATCGCTATTCCGTCAAGACGGTCGCTGCGGTCCGCGCGTTGCAGGCCGATTACGGCATCAATCCCGACGGCCTCATCGGGCCCGCCGCGCTCGCCATCCTCAACACCACCGACGAGGATCGCGCCCGCGCGCTGGCCGTGGCGATGGAGCGACTGCGCTGGCTAGATCGGTCGCCGCCGCCGACCCGCATCGACGTCAACCTTGCCGCCGCCAAGCTCACCTACTGGCGCGACGGCAAGATCGCCGACAGCCGCAAGGTCGTCGTCGGAGAGCCGGACAAGGAGACGCCGCAGCTCGAGGCGCCGATCTACCGTCTGGTCGCCAATCCGACTTGGACGGTACCGCGCTCCGTCCAGGAGGCGGAGCTGGCCGGGCAGAGCGAGGAACAGCTTCAGGCACAGCGCATGGCCTGGAAGGACGGCTGGATTGTCCAGGAATCGGGCCCGAAAAACTCGCTCGGGCTGGTCAAGTTCGACATGGCGGACGACCAGGCCATCTATCTCCACGATACGCCCGCCAACGCCCTGTTCGGCCTGGTCCAGCGACAGCGAAGCCACGGCTGCGTGCGCGTCGAGGACGCGCTTGGTTTCGCCGCCATGCTCGCTGCTGACGAGGGCGTCGATGCCGACTGGCGCGCGGCTCAGGCGACCGGCGAAGAGACGTTCGTCAAGCTTCCGCGGGGCATAAAGGTGCGGCTGCTCTACCAGACCATCTTGTTCGACGACGATGGCGAACCCGTCATCCGCGACGATCCGTACGACTGGAACGAGCGCGTCGCGGAGGCGCTCGGCTTTGCCAAGTCCAACTCGATGGCGCTCAAGGCGAGCCGCACCGACGTCGGCCCCTGATCCGGCACTCGACCGCAGGCCAGTCAGCCTTTCAACGGCGACGGATATGGCTTCGCCGGAAGCGAGAAGGCAGCCGTGGGGCTGCACCTCGTTTTTGTCAGCCCGGCAAAGTCGCGGTCTGGCGTAGCGCCTCGCCCAGCGCGAGCGCGGCCGATGTAGCCAGGTTCATCGAGCGGACCTGCGGCCGGATAGGAATGCGCAATCGCGCGTCGCAGATGTCAGCCACCCGGGCCGGCACGCCCGCGCTTTCCTTGCCGAAGAGCAGAATGTCGTCTGGCAAGAAGGCGAATTGATACGGCGATTGGCGGCCCTTGGTGGTGAAGAGCAACAGCCTGCTCGAACCGATGGTCGCCCCGAAGGCTTCGAAGCCGGCATGCCGCTTGATCTCGACATGATCGATATAGTCCATCGCGGTTCGGCGAACGCGGCGATCGTCCCATGCGAATCCCATCGGCTCGATCAGATCCACCGCCGCGCCCAGGCAGGCGCCAAGCCGCAGGACGGCGCCGACATTCTGGGCGATTTCGGGTTCATAGAGGGCGATGCGCATGCGGGGTGATTGGCGCCGCGGCGCGGGGCGCGCAAGCCGGTGCGCGATCCCGGGCTCTGAAATGGAAAGGGGCGGCGGGCCGTCTGACCGCCGCCCCCTCACCATGTGCGCATGCCCCCTCCTCTTGCGGAGGAGGATTTGATTATTGCTGTTGATCTGCCCGGCTGGCGCCCTGGCCGTCGAGATTCTGCGAGACGAAGTCCCAGTTGATCACGTTGCCGAGGATGGTCTCGGCGAACTTGGGCCGCGCATTGCGATAGTCGATATAATAAGCATGCTCCCACACATCGAGCGTGAAGAGCGGGGTCACGCCATGCGCCACGGGCGTGTCGGCGTCGTGGTAGGAGGTGACCTTGAGCTTGTCACCCTCGAGCACCAGCCAGCCCCAGCCGGACGCGAAGTGATTGACGGATTCGGTCGCGATCGCCTTCACCAGCGCATCCTGACCGCCGAAATCGTCGATCAGCTTGGCGAGCTTGTCCGACGGCTTGGTCGAGCCTGCGGGGGCGAGGCAGTTCCAGAAGAAGCTGTGGTTCCAGATCTGGGCCGAGTTGTTGAACAGGCCCTTGTCGGAGGTGTCCTTGGCCTTCTTGATCACATCCAGCAGCGACAGGCCGGCAAGGCCCTTTTCTTCGATCCAGCCATTGGTCTTGTCGACATAGGCCTTGTG
>Ga0207678_10004293_pt1 | contig 12787 bp, 10 predicted proteins | sample KBSC63metaG_FD_184319 | JGI IMG/M metagenome (GOLD analysis project Ga0207678, IMG submission 184319) | Corn rhizosphere microbial communities from Kellogg Biological Station, Michigan, USA - KBS C6-3 metaG (SPAdes) (version 2) | ecosystem: Host-associated > Plants > Roots > Rhizosphere > Soil ... | reverse complement strand
GTCCGAGGTCGAGCTCGAGCCGCTCCTCGACCTCGTCGCCCGGCGGATGCGGGAGCTGGTCGGCGCGCGGATCGTGCTGATCGCCTTGCCGGACGCGCGTGGGTCGCTCTCGGTCAGCGCGGCGGCGGGTCGCGACGGCCTCGTCGGCATCGCCATCGACCCGCGCACGAGCAAGGTCGGACGCGTGCTCGAGCGGGGGCAAACCGAACGCGTCAACGCCATCGTCGACGATCCGGAGGTCGACCAACGGGTCGCGCGCGAGCTCGGCGTCACGTCGGCCATGTACCTGCCGCTCACCGTGCGGGGCACGCCCATCGGCGTGGTCGCCGTGCACGACAAGCTCGGCGCCGACGCGCGTTTCGACGAGGGGGACGTGCGTCTCGCCGAATCCCTCGTGGCGCGCGCGGCGATCGCGGTCGACCTCTCCGAGCGCGTGAGCCGCGACGCGCTGCGACGCGTCGTCGACGCGCAGGAGCTCGAGCGGACGCGGCTCGCACGGGAGCTGCACGACCAGACGGGCCAGGCGCTGACGTCGATCCTGCTCGGCCTCAAGCACCTCGACGACGTCGTCGAGACGGACGAGGCCAGGGAGGCGACGGCATCGATCCGCGAGCTCGTCGCCTCGACGCTGCAGGACGTCCGCAGGCTGGCGGTGGAGCTGCGCCCGAGCGCGCTCGACGACTTCGGGCTGGTGCCCGCGGTCGAGCGCCTCGCGTCGAACCTCTCGGAGCAGTCCGATCTCGTCGTCGACGTCGAGGCCCGGCTCGGCGATTCGCGCCTGCCGCCCGAGGCGGAGACGGCCCTCTACCGGATCGTGCAGGAGGCGCTGACGAACGTCGTGAAGCACGCCGCCGCCCGCCGTGTCAGCATCACCCTCGTGCGCAAGGAGGCATCGGCGGTTGTCGTGATCGAGGACGACGGACGAGGGTTCGACCCCGAGGCCGTGCGCGCGGGCGCGCTCGGGTTCACGGGCATGCGCGAGCGCGTCGAGCTCGTCGGCGGTCGCCTGACGGTGGAGGCCTCGCCCGGCGCCGGCACGACGCTCGTCGCAGAGGTCCACATCACAGACGGCACGACCTCCGACGACGGCGGCGCATGACGATCCGCGTCGTTCTCGTCGACGATCACGCGATCCTTCGCTCCGGCCTTCGCCGCGTGCTCGACGCGGAGGCGGACATCGAGGTCGTCGGCGAGGCCGAGTCGGCCGACCGGGCCGTCTTCGAGACGATCTCGAACAAGCCCGACGTCGTGGTGATGGATCTCGTGATGCCGGGCAAGTCGGGCATCGAAGGGATGCCCGCCGTTCTCCAGGCGTCCTCCGACGTGAAGGTGCTCGTGCTCTCCATGCAGGACGATCCGCGCTACGTCCGTGAGGCCTTCGCGGTCGGCGCCGCGGGCTACGTGCTCAAGGAGGCGGCCGACACCGAGGTCGTCGGCGCGATCCGCGCGGTTGCAGCAGGCGAGCGGTACGTCCATCCGGCGCTCGGGGCGCGGCTCGTCGCGGCCGATGCGGAGGAGCGAAAGCGTGCCGATGCCGACCCGCTCTCCGAGCGCGAGCGCGAGGTGCTGCGGCTCCTCGCCCTGGGCCACACGAACCAGGAGATCGCGAAGATGCTCTACATCTCCGTGCGCACGGCCGAGACGCACCGCGCGCACATCATGCAGAAGCTCCGCCTCTCGAGCCGCGCCGAGCTCGTCCGCTACGCGCTCGAGAACGGCCTCATCGAGGGCTGACTCGCGTCAGCGGACGACGAGGACGTCACACGGGGCGTCTCGTACGACCTTCGCGCTGACGGAGCCGAGCACGACGCGGCGCAGCGACCGGCTGCGGCGACCGAGGACCACGAGGTCGGCGTCCAGCTCGCGCGCGGTCTCGACGAGCTCGGCGGCGGGCTCGCCGACGGGCTGGAGGTAGGTCGCGGGCACCTGCCGGCGCACGAGCTGCTCGCGTGCCTGGTCGAGCGGCCCGGCCTGGTAGCGACCGCCGTCGCGCGCCACGCTGACGACGGTGAGCGTCGACCCGTAGCCGGCCAGGTCCGCCGCCCGGTCGAGCGCGCGACGCGCGGCGTCCGAGTCGTCGAAGGCGATCATGATCTTCCGCGGTTGCGCTGACATGCCTGCATGGTGGCGCAGCGCACGCGGGCAGTCGTCCGCGCCGAGCCGCAGTCGCGTGCGGGGAAGTACTGAGCGGACGCGGAGCACGAGGGTGTCCGACTGAAGTCGGACACCAGCGGGGGTTACACCTCGTCCGGATCAGGCGCCGTCGAGGGCGGCTTCGCCGCCCGGGAGGCCAGGCGACGTCTGCTGCGGCGCTTCCAAGAGAAGGGGGCCCATGGGGAACCAGGGTTCCCCATGCTGGGGCGGAGGGCCGCTTCGCCGCCCGGGAGGCCAGGCGACGTCTGCTGCGGCGCTTCCAAGAGGGGGCCCATGGGGAACCAGGGGTTCCCCATGCAAAAGAGAGGGCGGCCACGAGGCCGCCCTCTCGTCTCACTCCGGGAGGTCGGAGCGATCAGTGGCCGATGGCCACCTTCGTCGTGACCCCAGCGGCTGTGGCGGCCTCCTCGCGGAACCTTCCGCCGAGCACTGCGAGCGCCAGGATCATCAGTCCGACGCCTGTCAGGAGCAGCGCGATCCCGACCACGATCCCGAAGATCGAGAGCTGCGACGCCATGTAGCTCGTGTTGAGCGCCGTCGTCAGCGCCGTCTCCGTGACCCAGATGTTGCGGGCCCCGTTCGCGATCGGCTGGCCGCTGTCGTCCTTCGCGGCGGCCGCCTCGTCATTGGTGCCCTTCTGGTCGGACGGGTTCGCTGCCGACTGGAAGCGGCCCATCTGGGCGTATGTGAGCCCGCCGGTCGCCTCCAACGTGTGCTCGCGCATGACGTTGGCGAACGCGCGTGCCTGCTCGCCGGTCTTCACCTGCTGCCCGGCCCACTGGTCGGCGTGCTTTGCGACGGCGGGGTCGGACGCCTCGCCGAAGAAGATCTGCTCCTGCTTCAAGCTGTCCTGGACGGTGCTGCGGCCGTCGAATCCCATGTAGAGCGCCGCGGCGCCGAAGATGATGAGGACGACGCTCGCTGCGAGCCCGCCCCATTCGAGCATCCTTCTGGTGTTCATCGCTCCTCCTCCCGATGGATCACTTGTGGAATACCCGGAGCTTCGTCGCCGGGCGCCGCCGCGCCATCGGGGATTGGTCGCCGCCCGGCTGGGCGAAACCCCGCTCCGCACCTGTGGAGAACTACGCACGCACGGCGTCCGCCGCGCCCTACCAGCTCTTCGTGCGGGCCACCGCGTCCGGCCTTCGCACGCGGATGCGGGCGTCGACGGCGACGCAGCGGCCGGGCAGGGCGAGCACGGGGTTCAGGTCGAGCTCCGCGACCGCGGGAATGTCCTCGCCGAGGCGCGCGAGGCGCAGGACGAGGTCGACGAGCGCCGCCCGGTCGGCCGCCGGCGCGCCGCGGAACCCGGCGACCAGGCGGCCGGCCTTGCCGCCGTCGACGAGCTCCTCGGCGTCGATGTCCGTGAGCGGCGCGATCCGGAAGGCCGCCTCGCCGATCAGCTCCGCGAACACGCCGCCGGGGCCGAACGCGACGAGCGGCCCGAAGACGGGGTCCTGGACGACGCCCGCCAGGAGCTCGGCGCCGCCCGCGAGCATCGGCTGGACGATCACCGGCGTCCCGATGCGCGCCGCCGCGGCCGCGACCGCCTCCTCGTCGGCGAGGTCGAGCGCGATGCCGCCCGTCTCCGTCTTGTGCGCGCCGGGCGCCGCGGTCTTGACGACGGCCGGGAAGCCGAGCCCGCGCGCAGCCGCGACCGCCTCGTCGACGGACGTCGCCACGCGCTCGGGGACGAGCGGCAGCCCGTATGCCTCGAGCAGCTCGCGCGTCGCGGCCGGGTCGAGCCACGTGTCCTCCTCGGCGTCGAGCGCCCGCTCGACGACCGCTTCCGCCCCGGCGCGGTCGATCGCGTCGAGCGTGGGCACCGCGCCCTGCGGGCGCCGCAGCCAGGCGGCGCGGTCCGCGACGCGGCCGAGCGCCCGCGCGGCGGACTCCGGGTAGGCGAACGACGCGACGCGATGGGTCCCGCGTAGGACGACCGGCGTCCCCTCCGACGTCATGATCACCGCGAGCACGGGCTTGTCGGACTCGGCGCGCTCGACGGTCTCGACGACCGCCCGGGCGATCTCGTCGGCCGTCGCGGTGACGGCGGGCACGAAGAGCACGATGCAGGCGGAGACGTGCGGGTCGGCGAGGACGTGCGGGATCGCGGCCGCGTACGTCGCGGCGGTCGCGCTGCCGAGCATGTCGACGGGGTTCGCGACGCTCGCCTCGGCCGGCAGCACCGCGCGCAGACCGGCGACGGCGTCCTCGCCCAGCGCGGGCAGCTCGAGGCCCGCCGCCTCGCATGCGTCGGCGCAGAGGATCCCGAGGCCGCCGGCGTTCGTCACGATCCCGACCGAGCGGCCCTCCAGCCGCCCGCCCGACGACAACAGCGAGGCGACGTCCACGAGCTCCTCGAGCGTCTCCGCACGAATCACGCCGGCCTGCCGGAAGAGGGCATCGGCCGCAGCGTCGGAGCCCGCGAGGGCTGCCGTGTGCGAGCTCGCCGCGCGCTGGCCGCTCTGCGAGCGGCCGCTCTTGAGGGCGAGGATCGGCTTGCGGCGCGCCACCCTGCGGGCGATGCGCGCGAACCGCCGCGGGTTCCCGAACGACTCGACGTAGAGCAGGATCGCCTCGGTCGACGCGTCGTCCTCCCACCACTCCAAAAGGTCGTTCGTGGAGACGTCCGCCTTGTTGCCGATCGAGACGAACGCCGAGAGGCCGAGGCCGCGTGTGACCGCAGCCTCGAGCAGGGCGAGCCCGAGCGCGCCGCTCTGCGACGAGAAGCCGATGTTGCCGGGCGGCGTCGAGCGCGACGCGAAGGTGGCGTTGAGGCTCGGGCCGGCGACGGAGATCCCGAGGCAGTTCGGCCCGATGAGGCGCGCGCCGTACGCGCGGACGAGCGCGAGCAGCCGCTCCTGGCGCTCGCGCCCGTCGCTGCCCGTCTCCGCAAAGCCCGCCGAGATGACGACGAGCGCACGCACGCCGTGCGCCAGCGCCTGCTCGGCCGCCTCGATCACGCCAGCCGCCGGCACGCAGATCACGGCCACGTCGACCGGGTCCGGGATCTCGTCCACCGAGCGGTAGCCACGGACCCCTGCGACGGATGCGCCGTCGCGGTTGACCGGGTACGCGGCGCCCTGGAAGTCGCCCTCGATGACGTTGCGGAAGAGCTCGCCGCCGATCGTGCCGCGCCGTCGCGAGGCGCCGATCACGGCGACGCTGCGCGCCTCGAAGAAGGGGCGCAGGGAAGCGGTGACGGCGACGTGGTCGCGTTCGGCGAGTCTCTCCTCGAACCGCTCCGTCCGCCCGATCGGGAACGCGACCTCGACCTCTCCGCCGGCGAGCTCGCGCGTCAGCTCGAACCCGAGGGCCTCGAAGACGCCGAGCATCCGCCGGTTGTCGGGCAGCACGAGCGCCACAAACCGCTCGATGCCGTGATGGGCCGCGCGCTCGGCGAGCTGTTCGACGAGGCGCGTGCCGACCCCGCGCCGCTGGATGCCGTCCGCCACCGCGAACGCCGTCTCGGCGGTGGAGGGATCGCGGAGGCGCGCGTAGTTCGCGAGCGCGACGACCCGCTCCGATCCGTCCTCGACGAGCGAGCCGAGCAGCGCGCCCCGCTCGGCCCAGTCGGAGTCGAGCACCTGCTCGACCACCTCGGGCCCGAGCGACGGGAACCCGTGGAAGCGCATGTAGAGGCTCTGCTCCGAGAGGGCGCGGAAGAAGTCGAGGATCGCGTCGGCGTCCGCGCGCGTCGGCGGGCGGAGCCGGAGGGTGCTCCCGTCGCGGAGGATCACGTCGACGACGTCGGCCATGGGCGCATTCTCCCCGTGGTGAGGGATCCGTTGCATGGGTAGTTCTCCACTGCTTCGATCCGGCGGACCGCGGATGCCCGCCCGCGTGCACCGCCGCAACCCTTCGTGGCGACACCAGGAAAAGGGGGTTGCGATGAACGCCAGGGCGGTCACATCCGGCGGAACCGGGCTCGACGCGACGATGGTCGGCGACGCGATGCACGAGGGCGTCCTCTCGTGCTCCACGGACGCGCCGCTGTCGGCCGTCGCCGAGATCATGGCGGCGCGCGGCGTTCACTGCGTCGTCGTCACCGAATCCGACGACCTCGGGGTGTGGGGCGTGATCTCCGATCTCGACCTCGTTGCCGCCGCCGGCGTCCGCGACCTCGACGCGCAGTCCGCCGGAGCATCGGCCGCGACGCCCGCGCTCACGATCCACCCCGGCGACACGCTGCAGCGCGCGACCCAGATGATGACCGAGCACGCCGTCGCGCACCTGCTCGTCGTCGACGACGAGTCGGGCAGGCCCGTCGGCGTTCTCTCGACGCTCGACATCGCGCACGCGCTCGCGGAACGCAGCCGGCGATGACACGAAGTGCCGCCCGGAGGCTGCGGCCCGCGCACGGTCTCGGGCTCGTCCTCGGGGCCGCGCTCGCGCTCGTCCCGCTCGGCGCCGCACGGCCCGGCGAGCTTCCCCTCCGCCCGTGCACGCTCGGCGGCGCCGTCAGCGCGAGATGCGGCACCTTCCGCGTCCCCGAGAACCGCGCCGCAGCGAACGGCAGGACGATCGGTCTGCGGGTCGCCGTCGTGCCCGCCCGCAACGGGACGTCGAGCCCGAACGCGCTCCTCTACCTCACCGGCGGCCCCGGCGGCTCGGCGATCGCCGACGCGGCCGGGGTGCGGCAGCTCTTCTCGACCACAAACGAGACCCACGACATCGTCCTTCTCGACCAGCGCGGGACGGGTGCCTCGAACCGCCTCGAGTGCCCGTTGCCGAAGAAGGCGCTCGGCACCGAGGCGAACGCGATTCGCGCATACGTGAAGGAGTGTCTCGCGCGCTTCGACGCCGACGTCCGCGAGTACACGACCGCGCCCGCGATGGAGGACGTCGCCGACGTCGTGCGTGCGCTCGGCTACGAGCAGGTCGACGTCTACGGGATCTCCTACGGTGCGACCGCCGCCCAGTATCTCCTCGCCCAGCATCCCGAGCTCGTACGCACGGCGATCCTCGACGGCGGCACGCTGCTCGACGTCCCCATCTTCGAGCTCTGGGCGCCGAGCGGGGAGCGCTCGCTCCGGTCGATCCTCTCGCGTTGCGCACGCTCTCCCCGCTGCGCCCGGGCGTATCCGCGCGTCCGCAGCGAGGCGTTCGAGATGATGCGGGCGCTGCGGCGCACGCCGGTGCGGGACAACGACACGGTGATCGACGCGGCGTCGGCGGCCGAGACGCTCCAGGCGCTCTCGCGATCGCCCGAAGGCGCCGCGCGAATTCCGTGGATCGCGCATCGGGCGCGCGCAGGCGACTGGACCCCGCTCGAGCTCTCGATGGACGAGCTCGGCGGCGGCACCGAGACGCGCCGGCTCATGTACTGGTCGATCGTCTGCAACGAGCCGTGGGCGCGGTGGAATCCGGCGCGGACGCGCCTGGCCGCCCGCGGCACGTACCTCGCCGAGCGCACGGCGGCCGATGCAGCGCTCGCGGCAATCGTGTGCTCGGCGATGCCGAAGGCCGCGCAGCCGGCGTGGTCGAAGGCACGGGTGCGCGCGGACGTGCCGGTGCTGCTCGTCGTCGGCGGCGACGACCCGCAGGATCCGCTCGCGAACGTCCGCGACGCGCGCCGAGAGCTGCCGGCGAGCCGCACGCTCGTCGTCCCGCACGCCGGGCACGGATCGCTGCAGCTCGGCTGCACGGCACGGATCGCACAGGAGTTTGTCGCGCGCGGGACAGCGGAAGGCCTGGACACCCGCTGCGTCGCCCGGTACACGCCACCACCGTTCGTCGTCGTACGCTGAGCTTGTCGAGATTCCGAGAAGGAGGCCCGATGTCCGCCGCCCCGTCCTATCCCGTCCGCGTCGAGGGCAGGCTCGAGGGCGACCCGAGCCGCTGGCTCTGGCTCGTCAAGTGGCTGCTCGCGATCCCGCACTACGTCGTGCTCGTGTTCCTCTGGATCGCGTTCTTCCTGCTCGGCGTGGTCGCGTTCTTCGCGATCCTGTTCACGGGCCGCTACCCGCGGTCGCTCTTCGACTTCAACGTCGGCGTCCTCCGCTGGACGTGGCGCGTCGGCTTCTACACGTACGGCGCGCTCGGGACCGACCGCTATCCGCCCTTCACGTTGAGCGCCGACGCGGACTACCCGGCCACGCTCGACGTCGAGTACCCCGAGCGCCTGTCGCGGGGCCTCGTCCTCGTGAAGTGGTGGCTGCTCGCGATTCCCCAGTACGTCGTCGTCGGGGTGTTCGCGGGCGGCGGCAGCTGGCTCGCGTGGAAAGGGGAGAACTGGGGCTGGACCTGGGGCGGCGGGCTCATCGGGCTGCTCGTCCTGATCGCGGGCGTCGCGCTCCTGTTCACCGGGCGCTACCCCCGCGGTGTCTTCGACCTCGTGCTCGGCCTCGACCGCTGGGCGCTCCGCGTCGCAGGCTACGCGGCGCTCATGACCGACGCCTACCCGCCGTTCCGGCTCGACCAGGGCGGGTCGGAGCCCGGCGCTCCCGCGCCGGACGAGGCGGCGCCCGCGCCGTTGGCAACGGGCACGGGATCGGCGGGAGGCTGGAGCGGCGGCCGCATCGCGCTGCTCGCCGTCGGCGCGGTCACCGGGCTCGTCGCCCTCGGTGTCCTCGCGGGCGGCGCCGCGGCGCTCGCGATCGACCGGACGCAGCGCGAGGACGGCTTCGTGACGAGCCCGTCGCACACCTTCGTGACGCCGACGTACGGGCTCGTCTCCGAGACCGCCGACCTCGACGGCCCCGACTGGGCCTGGAACGACCTCGTCGGCACCGTGCGGATCAGGAGCCGGAGCGACCGCCCCGTCTTCGTCGGCATCGGCCCGGAGGCGGAGGTGCAGCGCTACCTCGCCGGCGTGTCGCACGAGATCGTCGGCGACCTGCGCGACGATCCCGGCGACTACGACCGCAGACCGGGCGGTGCGCCCGCCACCCCTCCCGGTGAGCAGACGTTCTGGGCCGCCTCGGCGACCGGAAGCGGCGAGACCGCGCTCGACTGGGACCTCCGAAACGGGCGCTGGGCGGTCGTGGCCATGAACGCCGACGGCTCTCGCGCGGTCGACACGACGCTCGACGTCGGCGCCGAGCTCGACGCGCTGCCCTGGTTCGGCGGAGCGCTGCTCGGCGCGGGCGCGTTGCTCGCCCTGCTCGCCGCCGGGCTGATCGTCCTCTCTCTGCCGAGACGAGGTCGCTGAAAGGCCGCGCCCTCAGGCCCCGCGCACGACGACCACGACGCCGCGCGCCTGCGCGGCGCAGTACTGGCTCACCGAGCCGAGCAGGAGGCTCTTGAACCCGCCGCGGCCCCGGGAGCCGACGACGAGCAGGGCAGATCCGTCCGACGCGGAGACGAGCGCTGGGCCGGCTGCGCCCTGGACCGCCTCACCCGTCACGCCGACGCCCTCGGGCGCCGTCGCCTGAGCGGCGTCGAGCGCTCCCTCGGCGTCCGCGGCGAGCGCGGTTCGGAGCTCTGCGACCGCAGCGGCGCTCGACATGCCCAGGGAGGCGATCCCCCACGGCTCGTCATAGGCGCAGACCGCGTAGACGCCGACGTCGCGCAGCCGCGCCTCGGCGCACGCCCATTCCAACGCCGCGCTCGCCCCCGGCGAGCCGTCGACGCCGACGACGATCCGCGACCGCTCGGTCGGACCGGCGTCGTGCACGACCGCGACGGGGCAGGGAGCATGGTGGAGACAGGCGCGGGACACGGACCCGAGCACCGTGCCCGTGACGCCACCGCGACCGCGTGAGCCGACGACGAGGAGGTCCGCCCCGGCCGCCGCCTCGACGAGAACGCCGGCGGCGTCGCCCTGGGCGACGTGCTGCTCCACCTCGGCGCCCGCCGCGGCGTCGGCAACCTCCGCGAGCTCGCGGGAGAGCACCTCGCTCGCCGAGTCGGCCAGCTCGGTGCGCAGGAGGTCGAACGCGGGGATCATCCCGACACCTGTCGCGGCGAGCGGCGGGATGGCCCACGAGCCGACGACGACGACCCGAGCGCCGCGCAGGGCCGCTTCGGCGAGAGCGAAGCGAAGCGCCTGCCGCGCGTGCGCCGATCCGTCGACGCCGACGACGATGCGGCCGGCCACGCGCTCCTACGAGCCCGAGGGAAGCAGCCCGTCGCAGGACTCCGCATCGGTGAACGCCTGCCGTAGCTGGTCGTCCACGTCGCGGAGCGAGCCGAGCTGATCCAGCGCATCGGAGAGCTGGGACGAGATGTTCGCAAGCGTGGCGCTGACGGAGGAGACGGCCGGGAGAAGCCCCTGGACGCCCGAGACGTCCTGTACCGCCTGCTGGATCGCGTCGACGTCACCCTGCAGGCCCGTCGAGAGCGTGTCCAGCGCACTGCGCGCCTCGTCGCCCGACTCGGTGTCGGGGGCGCCCAACCCCTTCAGCGTGTCGACCAGGGTCTGCGTCGTGCTCTTCGCGTCGTCGGCGGCCGCCTGGAGGCCGGCGCGCGTCGGGTTGCTCGTGACCGAGCTCGCGGTGGCGGCGATGTCGCTGCGCCAGGTGTTGACCGCCGTGCAGACGTCGCCCGCCCACTGCGTCGCGGCCGGCACCGACTCGTCGTCCCCGCCGCACCCGGCGGCGACGAGCGCGATTCCCGCGACGAGCGCGGCAGCGAGCGTACGTGTGCGGGTCATGGGGCCCTCCCTTTCGGCGTCGTCGGCCCCGGGAGACTATCGCCGGCTCGAGTTGCCCGACCGGTCGACGGCCCACGAGAGCTCGGAGCGGACGCCGACCACGCCGGCCACGAGCGGGATCCGCTTCAGGAGCAGCTCCGCTTCGACCTCGGTCTCGGCCTCGCCGCGCAGGACGACCTCGCCCTGCTCGACCTCGACCTCGATTCGCTCGGGGGCGATCCAGAGCCGCTTGACCACGTCCTGCCGGATGTCCCGCGCGATCTCCTCGTCGCTCCGCGTGAAGAGCCGGACGAGGTCGGCCCGCGAGACGATGCCCACGAGCCGGCCGTCCTCGACGACCGGCAGCCGGTTGACGCCGAGCGAGACCATCGTGCGCGCCGCCTCCGAGACGGAGCTGCCGGCAGGGACGGTGATCGCAGGCGCGGTCATCGCCTCGCCGGCGGTGCGTGCCCGGAGCTTCGCGAGATCGGGCGCGCTCGCCGTCTCGACGAGCCAGGCGAACAGCCCGCCGGGCCGCTGGGGCGACCCACCCTGCTTCACGAGCAGGTCCGCCTCGCTCAGCACGCCGACGACCGCGCCGTCGGCGTCGCACACCGGCAGGCCGGAGACCCCGCGCTCCACGAGCACGGCCGCGACGTCCTTGAGCGGTGTCTCCGGCGTCACGGAGACGACATCGCGCGTCATCACGTCGCCCACGCGAACGTTGCTCTCTCCCACGGTTCTCTCCTTCCCTCAGAATCCCAGGCCGATCGAGAGCCGGTCCGGGTTGCGCCGCGATCGCGTCACGTCCCGGAGGCCGACGATCCCCACGGGCCGCTCGTTCTCCACCACCGGCAGGTGGTGGATGCCGTACTCCGTCATCAGCGTCTCCGCCTTGTCGAGCGTCGTCGACGCCGTGACGGTGATCGGGCTCGCCGTCATCCACCGCCCGACGGCTGCATCGCCCGGGCTGACGCCGTGGGCGACCGCGCCGAGCACGTCGCGGGCGGTGAGGAGGCCGACGAGCCGCTCGCCGTCGACGACGAGCACGGATCCCGCATCGCGCTCGCGCATTCCGCGCGCCGCCTCGGCGAGCGTCGTCTCAGGCCCGACGAGCGGCGGGCACGAGCGCATCGCCGTGCCGACCGACCTCGCCTCCGCCGCGGGCGAGGCCGGTGACACGTCCGGGCCCGAGAGACCGAGCCCGAGCCCACAAGGGTCGAGCGGCACGTCCACCGGCACCCCTCCCACCGGCGGCTCGAGGCCGGAGACGGGCATCTCGCCCGTCAGCGCTGCGAGAAACGGAGCGAGTCGCCGGCCGACGATCTTCGTCGGCGGCCACCAGATCGGCGAGGCGCTGGCCCAGTCCGGCTCGCCGCCGCCGGAGAGGTCGCGCCGGAGATACTGCGGCTCGGCACCGGTCAGGAGCAGTCCACGGAGAATCGGACGGAAGGGATGGGGCACGAGGGACGCTCCTGCGAGCACCGCGATCGCCTCGGCCGCGGCCACGGCCTGCTGGGCGGCGATCCCGCCCTGCTTCACCGGGAAGCTCGTGACGTCTCCCGCAGCGAACACGGAGTCGGTCCCGCGGACGCAGCAGTGCTCGTCGACATCGACGAAGCCCTCGAGCGTCTGCGGAATGCCGTCGATCCGCTGCCCGCGGAGCCGCGGGAGCGCGACGACGCGATCCACGGATAGCGCCTCGCCGGAGAGGAGCAGGAGACTTCCCTCGACGTAATCGACGGCGTAGGCGCCGCCGACGAACGCCACTCCGGCCTCGTCGAGCAGCGTGCGGACGGCCTCGCTCGCGGTCTCGCCGAAGAGCTGGAGCGGATGGAGCTCGGGTGTGACGATCGCGAGCTCGACGTCGTGCCGGCCGGATGCCTGGAGGTACGCCGACGTCATCAGCGCGAGCTCGTAGGCGGGCAGCGACCAGGTCGCGCCCCACGGCACGACGAACGCCACCGTCGTGACGTCGCCCCTGTCGATCGCGTTCAGCACCTCGCGGATCCGCTCGCTGTCGGCGGGGCCGCGGAACGTGATCGCGCCGGGGACGGC
>Ga0207678_10004287_pt1 | contig 12794 bp, 9 predicted proteins | sample KBSC63metaG_FD_184319 | JGI IMG/M metagenome (GOLD analysis project Ga0207678, IMG submission 184319) | Corn rhizosphere microbial communities from Kellogg Biological Station, Michigan, USA - KBS C6-3 metaG (SPAdes) (version 2) | ecosystem: Host-associated > Plants > Roots > Rhizosphere > Soil ... | reverse complement strand
GATCTCCTTCGACCGGCAGCGGCGCCGTGGAGAGGAATCGGTCAGGGAGGAGCGGAGTGGAGCGTCTCCCGGGCAGCGGCCCGCTGCTGCTCCGCCAGGGCCACCCGCTGGTACGCCACGTAGTACTTGAAGATGTTCGAGACGTAGGTGACTGGCTCCCGGCCGACACGCTCGGCGACCACGTACTCCACGTTCCCGAACCAGCGATTCGAACAGCCGTTGTGGCAATGACGACTGCTGTGCTGGATCTGATGAAGAAGTAGGCCAAGCCTACGTGATTCGTTAAATCGTTGAATCGTTAGAGGGCGGATTCCGATGTAACGGTGTAACGATCTAACGCTTCAACGGCTGCGAAGCATCACTTCACTTTGATGTTTTTCCGAAGATACGTCGGGACATCGAGGTCTTCGCCTTCGATGATTGTCGGTTCGCTTTTTTCGAAGCGCCCGCGTGTCACGGGCTCAAATTGCAGGACTTCCTGCTTAGCCGGCGTCTCTGATTTTTCGGCCGGCGCCTTCTCTTCCTTCCACCGGACCGGTTTCTCCTGCGGCGTGGTGGTCGGGGGCTCGGGCTCGCCGTTACGAGCCGTTTCCACGGGCGATTCGATAGGGATGGACGTTGCGACTGGTGGCGCTTCCGCCGAGACAGTTTGTTCGAACGGAATCGTTTCCGCGAGAGGTTGAACTTCGACAGTCGGTTCTTCAGATTGAATTTCAGGTTCGGCTGTTGCCGCTTGGTAGCTTTCTCGAACTTGAGACACGGCGGACGCACTGCTCGGCGCGTGATGTGTCAAAACTGCATCCTCTTCTTCTGAAAGCGAGCTGATGATCGTAACGCTCAATCGGTCTCCGAGCCTTGCGTCCACGACTGCGCCAAACAGAATTTGCGTCTGATCGCTAACGTGACGCCCGAGTTCCTGCATGAGGATTTCAACCTCGGAGAGCGTCACGCTCGGTCCGCCAGCCACCTGCACGAGCACGTGCGTCGCGTCTGCCAACATCCGTCCACGATCCATCAACGGGTTTTTTAGCGCCTGCTTAAGCGCTTCATGCGCGCGATTGTCCGAATCGGCTTCGCCGTAGCCAAACACGCAACGGCTGTTGCGTGTGCGCAGGGCTGCGAGCAAGTCATCGAACCCGATGCGAATGAGTCCCGGCCGCTGGATAAGGTTCACGATTGATCGCACGCTTTGGCTAATGGTCATGTCCGCCAATGCGAAGGCCTGATGAATTCCCGCCTGCGGCGGACTCAGATCGCCCATTCGATCGTTGTCGAAACAGACTACCGCATGGGCAAATTCGCTGAGCCGCACTAGCGCCTCGCGCGCCTGCACGTTTCGCCGTTTGCCTTCAAATCCAAATGGAAGAGTAGCAAAAGCGATGACCAGCGCTCCGGCTTCACGGGCCGCTTGTGCAATGTACGGCGCCGCGCCTGATCCCGTTCCTCCACCGAGCCCTGCACAAATGAAAATCACACGCGCATCAGTCAATGCCTCGCGAATTTCCTCGGCCGATTCCAGAGCTGCTTGATAGCCGACATCGGGGTCGCCGCCCGCACCCAAACCACGCGACACACTACGGCCAAGCTGCACCTTGCGCGTCGCGACCGAGCTTGTTAGCGAGTGCACATCGGTGTTGATTGCGACAACATCGGCTCTCTCCAATCCGTCAAGCACGATGCGGTCGAGCGCGTTTAAACCGGCTCCGCCCACGCTGACGATTTTGATTGGAATAAACTCTGCCAGACGTTCCGGGAGAGTGTAGTTTTTGTTTAACTGGATCATGTCATTGCCCTATCTGGGTTTGCTTTTGTCCTCATCGTTTTCCGCTGAAAAGTCCTCTAAAGATCCGGCCAAATCCTCGAGACGGCCGGTCGGTGTGCATCACTTGCGCGAATTTCACCAAGCCAATCGCGGTGGAGAACTGAGGATTTTCCACCGCGGATGTCACACCCCAGGCTGCCTGCGCGTGCGTTAGATTGGCCGGTATTTCGAAAATGTCCGCGGCGAGATGATCGATTCCGCTGAGAAGACTGCAGCCACCGGTAATGAAAATGCCGGCGCCCAGATAGCCGAGATACGGTTCCTCTTCGAGTCTGCGTTTTAGCAACTCAAAGGCTTCGCGCAGCCGCAGGTGAATGATGGTGTTCAGCGTTTCGCGCTCGACCTCTTTCCCCGCAAAACCGGAATCGTCCTTGAGCAAGATCATTTCGCCAGGCAGGCAATTTCCGAGAACACAGCTGCCTTCTTCGGTTTTCAATTTCTCCGCTCGCGCCATCGGGATGCGCAGACCCATCGAGATGTCATTCGTGATGTGATCGCCGCCCACAGCAAGACAACCACTCTGTCGCACAGCACCTTCAGAGTACAAGACGTAATCAGTTGTTCCTCCGCCCATGTCGACCACCAGTGCGCCGAGATCCTTTTCATTCTGGGTGAGCACGACCTGCGCAGAAGCCAGGCCGCTAAAAACCACATCCTCCACGTCCAGCGGCAGTTCTTTCACACATCGAATGGTGTTTTGAATCCGTGTGCGCACCCCGTGGACGATGTGGAAATCGGCTTCCAGTTTTTCCCCGAGCATGCCGACCGGGTTCAGTATCCCTTGCTGTCCGTCGACTTGATAATGTTGAATGACCGAATGCAGGAACGCGTTTTGCGCAGGAATGCTTACCTCCCGCGCATTGATTTTGACGTCTTCGACATCCTGCTCATCAATTTCGTCGCGGTCCTCCGGCAGCATTACGCACCCGCGATTGTTGAAGCTCTGCAAGTGTGATCCGGCGACAGCGACGTAAACGCTCTTGATCATCACGTCACTTTTCTGTTCGGCATCCACAACGGCTTCGTGCACGCACTTCATCGCCGTTTCAAAATCGACGATCTCGCCTTTGCGCACGCCGCGGGACGGCGCCTGACCTACCCCGAGGATTTTGAGCGTGCCATCGGGTCGGCTCTCTCCGACGACCACGCAGATCTTTGAGGTGCCAATCTCGAGACCGACCATTAAATTATTGTTCGCCATTTTTATTCGGCTTTCTTTTGTTGGTTACGAATTGTCTTGGGCTGTGGGGGGGAAGCAGCGCGAGCTTTTGGCGCTGACGATCCAGTTTGTTGTGTGCCGGGATCCTGGTGACCCCGGATTTCCGTCGCATGCAACGGGATTGCTTTCATGATCCGCGGCTCGACGGCGGGCTCCAGTGTGTTGTTGATTACATCCGTCGCCGGACTGGTAAACGTCACGGGAATGTTGCGTTGCGCGACCAGGTTTAACGTCTCCAGCTCTTGTTTGGTGTTATCACAGTAATCAAGAAACACTTGCAGCCGCCGCAGTTCCTCTTCGAGATCATTCAAACCGAACATGACGCGACTGCGATTCTTGTCGGTGACCAGAAGGCAATAATTTTTCGAGATATCGATTTCGCGAATCTGAAACCGCGTTTGCAGGGAGCTGCTTTCGGTTAGACGCAACAACTCGAGTGCTGTCTTTGCTTCGGCCGATTCGAGAGTTTTTCCCGTTTCAAGAGATTCGCCAGAGCAACCTACGATCAGTGGCAATCCAAGATATTCGGGCAACAATTTTTTTTGTTTCATTAAAACACCCCGGGCGCCCACTAAAAAAGCGGCATCCGACGCAAATGGATCAGTGATTTCCTTTTCGCTGGTGATCCAGGCGACCGGTTTTCGTTCCACAATGCGAATATCGATTTCGCTGGGTAATTTTCGGACTATCTCAACTTCGTCCGCCTGGGGAAGTTGCTGTATGCGATCGCGCACCTTCGCCAGGTTCACGCTGAAGATGTTTGCGCCTTCGTGCAGGTCTGCGGCCTTTAGCACTTGTTCACGCTGGAGAGTGCCGTCGGTCTGCAATTCGATTGTTTGAACGTGGTACTCTGGATTTTCGAAGAAAAGGCGCTTTGCACCTTCTCGGGCACCCAGGTAACCGGCTGCGCACAAAATTACGAACAGGGCCATCTTCCATACCGTGTGCATCGCGCTCCGAATGCGGTGCTGGGTTGCTCGGCGGGAACGAACTTTCACATCGAGCAGATGTTGCTGTCGGCGTTGCCGCACATTGGACAGCCGCCGATTGCGCGTTCTGGAAGTTTGCCGAAAACTCATCGTTGGTCTTCCGTTCTAGCTCGCGCCCGCGCATCGCGTTGGCGAACTTGGGAAAGCGCAATGATCCGCGCGCAAAGGTCTGTATAACTGATACCGGCCACCGCGGCTGCCTCTGGTAACAGGCTGGCTTCGGTCATGCCCGGGATGGTATTGATCTCCAAAACGGTCCCCGGTCCGTTGTCGGGTAGAATTACGTCCACGCGCCCGTAAACCTGCAAACCAGCGGCCCGAAACGCGCGAAGCGCGAGTTTCTGGATCTCATTTGTTTTTTCCGCGGCAATGTTTGCCGGACAGACGTGCTCCGCTCCGCCACCCGCCTTCGGATTGAGAAACGGGTACTTATTGTTGAAATCGTAAAAGCCGCCCTTGGGAATTATTTCAATAATGGGCAAAGCCTGATCACCGAGGATACCTATCGTTAATTCGCGGCCGGATACAAATTTTTCTATCAACAATTCGCGATCGTATTTTGCTGCTTCGGCGATGGCGGACTCGAGCTCGTTTTCGCTTTTCACGATGACGACGCCTACCGTTGATCCCTGTCGCGGCGTCTTTACCACGATTGGCAAGGGAATCGTCGGTCGCTGTCCCGCATGAATCACTTCCCATGTCGGTGTCGCCACGCCGTGCTCCCGGAATTTTTCTTTAGTGCGAATTTTGTCGAACGCGATCTGGGACGAACTGACGCCCTCGCCGGTGTATGCAATCCCGCGACGCTCCAGAATTTTCTGAATTTCGCCATCTTCGCCGAAGGTTCCGTGAATGGTGATGAAGGCGAGATCGACATCGCCTGGCAGTTGGAAGTTTTCGTCGCGCACATCCACCTCCACCACTTCGGCGCCTAACGATCGAAGCGCTTTCGCCACCCCTCGTCCTGTCGCAAGCGAAACCTCTCGTTCCGATCCCGGTCCTCCCATGAGTACAGCAATTTTCCCTGGTAACTCCTCGCCTGTTGTCATTCCGTTTCTCCCACGATTTCCACTTCGGTTTCCAATTCGATGCCGCGTTTTTCGCGCGCGACTTTCTTGACGTTATCAATCAACTCCAGGACCTCCGCGGCGGTCGCATCCCCATCGTTCACGATAAAATTTCCGTGCACGCGCGACACCCGCGCATTTCCGACGTGCGAGTTCTTTAGCCCCAATTCGTCCACCAATTTTCCGGCTGGAATGGTAATGGGATTTTTGAAAATGCAGCCTGCGCTTTTAGCGGCCGGCTGTGTTGTGCGGCGTTTCTCCTGCGATTCGCGCAAACGTGCATCGATTTCTGCGCGCTCTGCTGGTTGCCCGCAGAAGGTGGCAGAGATTGCGAAGTTCTTTTCGAGCAATGGGAACCGTCGATAAAAAACTTCCAACTCTTCACGGTTTTTGACGTGTGAATTTCCGTCGGCATCAAGATAACGAATGCGCATTACGTTCTCGAAAGTTTGCGCGCCCATGGCGCCAGCATTCATGCGCAATCCGCCTCCGACCGTGCCCGGAATTCCTTCCATCCATTCGAATCCGCCGAGATTTGCCGCACGTGCAGCATAAGCTACCTGCCTCAATTTTACTCCTGCCCCCGCGGTGATTTCAGACCCGTTGACTTCGATCTTCTCGAAATCGCCGCCGTGCGGATGAACGACCACTCCACGAATGCCGCCGTCGCGGACAAGAAGATTCGATCCGCGTCCGATAACAAACAGCGGGAGATGGTCATCGCGGCAAAGGCGAATGAGCTCGGCGAAAGCCTGTTCGGTGCGCGGCTCGGCCCAGAACTGCGCGGGACCGCCAACACGCAGCGTGGTGTGATTCGATAGCGGCTCGTAGAGGCGGATCTCACCCTCTGCGCCCACAATCGCCTTTAGTTTCTCGGCGATCACGAGATCGGCGGCGAGGATCTCCAGTTGTTCGTGGATGTTGCCGGCGCCGAGGCTCAAAACCAGGTCGCCGGCTTCCAACATGTTTCCTACGTGGCGATGCACTGATTCCAAACGCGCCTGATAAGTAACGCCACGGTGTCCGTGTCGCAGGATTTCATCGACAATAGTTTGACCTGTGATTCCGGGAATCGGGGGCTCGCTGGCAGGATACACATCCGTGATCACAATCCGGTGGGCATCATCGAAGGCGCTGCCAAATTCTCGAGAGAGCGCTTTCGTTCGTGAGAAACGGTGCGGCTGAAACATCGTGACGAGCCGCTGCCGTCCGATTGACTTCGCTGCGCGAAGCGTGGCACGAATCTCCGTCGGATGATGGCCATAATCATCGACGAGTAAAAATCTGTCGCTCGCATATTTGATCTCGAAGCGGCGGCGCGCGTGCTCGAATTTCTGAAGCGACGCGGTGATCTTGTCGAACGGGACCGAAAGCTCGGAAGCCAGTGCGATTACTCCAAGCGCGTTATGTACATTGTGTTCTCCGGGAACATTCAGAATCGCTTGTCCGAGTTTTTCGCCGTGACGATAAACCAGAAAGGAGGAACCAAAATTCCGCAACTCGACGTCGACTCCACGGTAATCCGCCTGCTCGGAAAATCCGTATGAGACTGCGCGTTCGCGTTTTCGGCACAATCGAGCGGCATTCGGATCATCAATGTTGTAGAGAACGCTTCCGCTGGTTTGATCGATCAGTTGCTGAAACACTTTTTCGATGGCGGCGAGATCGGGATAAAAATCCAGGTGTTCTTCCTCGATGTTTAGGATGAGCGCGTGCTCGGGATGAAAGAAGCGCAACGTGCCGTCGCTTTCGTCGCCTTCGGCAACGAAATATTCGCCGCGCGGATTCCAATATGCGTTCGTTCCGAGGATTGGAATTTCAGCGCCTACGTAGTGGGACGGATGCAGTCCGCCTTCGCGAAGTGCATGTGCGGTCATTGCGGACGTGGTTGTTTTGCCATGCATGCCGGCGACCACAATGCCGCGCTTGGCTTGCATGATTGCAGCCACAGCTTCCGCGCGTCGACACAGCGGTTTTCCGCAACTCCGTGCAGTCAGCAGGATTGGATTGTCGTCCTTGATCGCCGACGAAAAAACAATGAAGTCTGCCGCTTTCGCATGCTTGCCGAGATGCTGCCCGTGGAAACTCAGACCGAGTCGTTGCAGTCGCTCCGTCTCTGTCGTTGTAGCCTTGTCCGAGCCGCTCACTGAGTGTCCCAGCTCGATGAGAAGCCCGGCAAGACCGCTCATCCCGCTTCCCGCCACACCGACGAGGTGAATTCGGTGCCGTTCGGTGGTTAGAAATCGCGACAAGTCTGCCAACGGATCGCGACGCCGGGATTTTTTGCGCGGAGATTCGGCGCGCGCGGCAGTCGGTTCAGACGTGAGCTTCATGATTAGTGTATTTTTCTATCGTGCTCGCGACGCGACCAGCTGCGTCTTTCGGTGCGAGACGTGCGCTATTCTCCGCCATTTGCTGCAGGCGCTGTGGGTTTTCCATGAGCTCCCGGATGTTGCGCGCGAGCAAATCACTAGAGAGATCCGACTGCTTGAGAAGAATTGCGGCATCCGCTTTAGCGTAGATCTCTGCATTGCGCGTTTGGTGATCATCCGCGGCGTACGGAAATGGAATGAGAATCCCGGGCAACGAAAAGCCGGCGAATTCTGCCAGGCTGGCTGCGCCCGCCCGGGCCACGACAAGATCGGCGGCACTGTACACTTCCTCCATCTGATGATGAAACGCACCGATGTACGCAGGGACATTTTCCCGGCGATAGTTGTCTGCAACCAGCCGTTCATCCCGCGTGCCGGAAAGGTGGATCACCTGGAGCGGCACCCCTTGTAAAAACTCCAGCGCTTTGATGAGTGCCTGATTAATTCCGCTAGCGCCCTGGCTGCCACCCATAACCAGCAATGTGGGCAGGTCTTCTCGCAATCCGAGTTTCCGCCGCGCATCTGCGCGATCCAGACGCACCAGTTCGGTGCGAACCGGTGTGCCCGTGACTTCAGTACGTGTCTTCGGAAAAAACGGCGCGCATTCCTTGAAACCGAGCATCACGGCATTCACGACCCGCGCGGTCCAACGGTTTGCTTTCCCGGGGATGGCGTTCGATTCGTGAATAAAGGTTGCCACGCCGCGGAATCGGCCAGCCAATACCGGCGCCGTAGAAGTGAACCCACCCATGCCCAAAACGGCCTGCGGGTTGAACTTGCGATAGATAGACCTGCAAAGTGATAAGCTTTCAACAAACCGGCGGGTAAATCCAAAAAACGCCGGCGAAAATGGCGAAGGCAGCCCCACGGTCGGTAATTTTTCGACTTGGAAATTCGTCCGGCCGGAAAGCGCAAGCGCGTCGATGTCCTTTTCGGAAACCAACAGCATCACCTGGTGGCCGCGGTTTTGCAGCACTTCGGCTACAGCGATGCCCGGGAAAAGGTGTCCACCGGTTCCTCCGCATGCGATTACAGCGTTCATGTTGGGTTGATCTGAGCTCTTGGGTTAATCAAATTCGTCGCGTTACTTTGGCGTTCATCGTGGCGCGTTTTACCGGCGCCGGCTCAAGAATTCCCTGGCGATAAATGTTCACCAATATGCCAATGCCAAACATGCATGCAGCCAGGTTCGAACCTCCATAGCTGATAAACGGCAACGGAAGTCCTTTGTTAGGCAGCAGCGACGTCGTGACGCCGATATTGACTGCTGCCTGCAGAGCGAGCAGCGAGACAATTCCGCAGCCCAGCAGCAATCCAAAACGATCACGGGCGTGGAGCGCAATCATGATGCCGCAAACAATTATCACAACGAACAAAAAAACCACCAGAAGACTAAACCGCAGGCCAAGTTCTTCGCCGATGATTGGAAAAATAAAATCGGTGTGCGCATACGGCAGATACAACATCTTCTGCCGGCCGTTGCCCAACCCGAGCCCCTCCATCCCACCGCTGCCCCACGCGATCAGGGCCTGCATCTGCTGCAATCCGGCATCGTCCTTGTAGTTTTGTGGGTGAAGAAACGCAGAGAGTCGCCCCATTCGCTCCGAGATTTGCGTTGCAACGAGGATTAGCCCACTCAACGCCGCGAATGCAAGGCCGCCAAGCCATAGAGGATTGGTGCCGGCGATAAACATCACGACAAATGTCGTTGTTGCGATCAAAGCCGTGGTCCCAAGATCGACTTCCCCCAGTATTAGCGCGGCGGGCAGGCCGATAATCGCAAGCGGAATAACGAATTCCGACCACATGTTGCCGTCCGGTTTTTCGCGTCGTGCGAACCAGGCAGCGAGAAAGAAGATCGTTGCGATTTTTGCCAGCTCCGACGCCTGAAATGTAATCGGACCGTAGCCAATCCAACGGCGCGACCCGTTGATGCGCATTCCGATGTGGGGGATGTAGCAAAGCGCAAGCGCGACCAGCGCCGCTCCGAACCAAAGCCACCACGTTTTTTGCCAGAAATGGTAGTTCATGAGCGCGGCAAAAATGCACCCGACGAGCCCAATCCCAATCCAGATCGATTGGCGTCTAATAAAAAAGTAAACATCTCCATGGCTGTCGCGCGCGTATGCACTCGTGCTGAAGAGCATCACGATGCCAATGACGAGCAGTCCCAGAACCGCTAAAAAAAGTATGTAGGCGCTTTTACGACGCATAGAGTGTTAAGGCATGAAAGCGACGCGAGGACGCGTGCGCACTCCAAAAGCTTGTGCGAAACGAAGCGCGGCTGTCCGTCGATTTTACGGGAATCGCTTTGGGAATTCGATGCGTCTTCGCATCGCTTTTTTTACTACCGACTTCATCGCTTTTTTTCTTTTTATCCGCCGCTTTAGCGCTCGTGGTCTTCGGCTTTGCTGCCTCTGGAACTAGAAGCTTTTGCCCGATCTGCAATTTCCTTGCATCGTCAATGTGATTGAGCGCCATCAAATCGTTGTAGGAAACCGTCAATTTCTTCGCGATCCCGACTGGATTATCGCCCTTCTTCACGATGTAGGTCTTTCCTGAAGACGAAACGGTCTTTGCCGGTTCGTCCTTGGCGGCTGAATGAGGAGGTTTTGGGTCGTGTTGGCGCTCGTTTTCCTTTTGCGGCGCTGCAACTCGAAGCTTTTCAGTACTGGCCTGATTAGCCGCTTGCTCGGTGGCAGCGGTTTTATTTTCCGTTTCAGTCGATGTCGGAGGCACAAATGCACGTTCGCGTGTCTTGATGGCGTTGAATGCAATGATTCCGGACACAGCAACGACGTGCAGAAGCAAAACGATGAGCAATGCCCGCGACAATTTCATGTTTGGCTCCGGAATTCCCTCGAAGTCCATTCCTGCGGACGTCGCTGACGCCCGGCGCGCCGTCGCTGCCGATAGTTTCTTAGCACTAAAAAGGCGCGGGATTTTAATCCGTTTCATTGTGGGAGCGTCTGCACCAGTTTGCGAAATTGGTCGCCGCGATCGGCGTAACTCTTGAACATGTCGAAGGATGACGTGCCCGGAGAGAAGAGGACAACGTCGCCCGCCCCGGCGACACGGCGCGCGCGCTCGACCGCGTCGGCGAGGGAACCTGCGATTTCGGATTTGACCGCGCCGTCCCATGAGCCCCTGATGCTTTCAGCCATTTCACCGATCAAGACTGCGGATTTAACTTTGTCTTTCACCAGAGCACGCAAAGGATCGAACGTGAATCCTTTGTCTTTCCCGCCGGCAATGAGCACCACCGGTTTGGTCTGTGCCGCCAGTGCTTTCTCGACGGCGTCCAGGTTTGTTGCTTTGGAATCGTTTATGTACTCGACGCCATCGAGTTCGCGCACAAATTCGCATCGGTGCGGGCGTGGTTCGTAACCGCTGATCGCCGGCAGCATCTGCGCGAACGATAATCCGCGGGCAACGCCGACAGCGAGCGTCGCCATCAGGTTCTCGATGTTATGCAGCCCACGCAGTTTTGTGTCAACCAGACGAAGAACCGGCTGATTTTCGTAAACGATTGCGCCCTCAGCCAGGCGGAAATCTGCACGGTTAGAGTAAGCACTGAAAGTAATGCGCCGGGATCGAATTGCCGGAAGCGCTTCTACAGCATTGACGACTGCCACATCCTGCTCGGTCTGATTTTCAAAGATGCGCAGCTTGGCCGCGCGATACTCAGCGACGGACCGGTAACGATCCAAGTGGTCGGGAGCGAAGTTGAGCCACACCGTTATCGATGGACGAAATGTCTGGGTCGCTTCCAGTTGGAATGAGCTCACTTCAACTGTGAGCACGTCCAACGGCTGCTTTTCCCGCGCGACCTCTGAGAGAGGTTTGCCGATATTGCCACAAGCGATCGTTCGTTGACCACAGGCATTCAGCATTTGCGCCAGCAACTCCGTCGTCGTGGTTTTGCCGTTCGTACCGGTCACTGCAATGACTGGCATTTCACAGGTGCGCCAGCCCAGCTCGAGCTCACTGATTGTATTAATGCCGCGCGACGAAAAATTGCGCGCCAACGGAGAAACCGGATCGATGCCTGGACTTAAGACCATCCAATCAAATGGAGCTGAATCCTCGTTGGCCGCAGATCCACAGACAACACGCACCCCGTGTGCCCGCAGATTGTCCAGTGTGGATTTCAGCAAATCATTTTCACTGGCGCTGTCGAGCACTGTGACCTGCGCTCCCTCCGAAGCGAGAAGCAATGCCGCAGCGCTCCCGCTTAGACCTGCTCCGAGCACGGCCACGTTTTGATTTTTGTAGCGTCCGTTATTCATCGCAGTTTCAACGTCGCCAGCCCCAGCAAGGCGAAGATGATTGAAAGAATCCAGAAGCGAACAATGACGGTCGTTTCCTTCCAGCCGGTTAACTCAAAATGATGATGAAGCGGAGACATGACGAAAAACCGCTTGCCCGTCAGTTTGAAACTCAGGACCTGCAAAATCACCGAGACGGCTTCGATCACGAAAACGCCACCCACGACGACCAGCAGCAGTTCCTGTTTACAACAGATCGCGACAACGCCGAGCATGCCGCCAATAGCCAGAGATCCGGTGTCGCCCATGAAAACCTTGGCCGGATAACAATTGAACCACAGAAAGCCCAAACCCGCGCCGATAAGCGCCGCGCAGACAACTGTGAGTTCGCCCGCGAACGAATAAAACGGGACCTGCAGATATTCCGCCACGCGAAAATTACCGGCCGCGTAACAGAGCAACGCATACGCAAATGCCACGGTGATGGTGCAACCAGTTGCCAAACCATCCAGACCATCCGTGAGATTGACTGCGTTCGATGTGCCGACGATCACCAGCACAAAAAAGAAGAACGTGAACCAACTCATGTTCGTAACCACGGCTGTCTTGAAGAAAGGCACGTAGAGCGTGCGAGCCTGCACTTCCACCAAGGGATCGGTGAGAAAAACGCCAGTAACAATTGCCGCCAGAATGATTTGAAAGAGGAGTTTAATCCGGCCGTGAATCCCTTCGGATTTCTTCTTCGTGACTTTCAGGTAATCATCGGCAAACCCGAGTCCGCCCAGGTAAACCATGGTAAACAGCGCGAGCCATACGAACTTATTGTCGAGACGCGCCCACAGGAGGCTCGAAACAACAACGGCCCCAATTACCAGCACCCCGCCCATGGTCGGTGTGCCCTGCTTTACCCCTTGCAGCTCGGCGAGCCGGTGGACTTCCGCCTCTCCTCGAATTGGTTGTTCGGCTTTGAGTGCCCGCAACTTCGCGATAACGAAATTTCCAAAAATCAGCGTGGTCAAAAACGCGGTGACTGCCGCAGCGATGGCCCGGAAAGTTA
>Ga0207678_10004285_pt1 | contig 12795 bp, 11 predicted proteins | sample KBSC63metaG_FD_184319 | JGI IMG/M metagenome (GOLD analysis project Ga0207678, IMG submission 184319) | Corn rhizosphere microbial communities from Kellogg Biological Station, Michigan, USA - KBS C6-3 metaG (SPAdes) (version 2) | ecosystem: Host-associated > Plants > Roots > Rhizosphere > Soil ... | reverse complement strand
GGGCGGCGAGTAAGCACAAGGGCCGGATGAATCCAGGCGCTCTCTGTAACCCCGAGTGTCGCACGCCTTGTCGTCGGTGCACAGCGGCCCACCAGAACTTCCGGGGCCGTGAGGAAAAGCCCTGGTCAGGGCAGGCGTAGCACGGGTGCGCCGCCAGGGACTCGAACCCCGAACCCGCGGATTAAGAGTCCGCTGCTCTGCCAGTTGAGCTAGCGGCGCGTTCAGAACGGTGTGATCGTAGCAGCTACCGGCGGCGCATTGCGAATCGCGCCGGCCCCCGGGCGGGCTCCGGCCGTCGGCGGTAGCAGGGTCCCGGCACGTTCGGAAGAAAAGATTCAGAGCACCCATAATCCGAACGGCCCGCGGTACTTGTAACGGTGTAACGGCCTGCGCTGGTGGGTGAGCGCCATTACCCTGGTGCGCTGAACCGCGCGCGAGATGTGGACGTGCAGAGAAAGTAAGAGACGCTAGGGCAGAGCGGGGTATTAGCGGGTGACGAACTCATGACCAGCCGTGACGTAGTCGAGGCAGGATCTGTGTCCGGACCACCCCGGCCTCCGCAGCGCCCCGCGTCGGCCCCGGCCGCGACGGGAACCCGGCTGGCCTGGCTCGACGTGCTGCGCGGGCTGGCCGCGCTCGCCGTGGTCTTCGATCACATCAGCTACTACGTGCTCCAGCACGTGCGGCACATCGTCTACCAGTGGTTCGACCCGGGCAACTACGGCGTGTTCGTCTTCTTCATCATCAGCGGGTACATCGTGCCCGCCTCGCTGGAGCGCAAGGGCAGCGTGCGGACCTTCTGGGTGAGCAGGCTGTTCCGGCTGTACCCGCTGTACCTGCTGGCCGTGGGCATCGCGGTAGCGCTCTACTTCGCCCACTTCGGGTCGATACGCGGTGAGAACTCGGACCCGGCGACCTCGGTCCTGTCCCAGCTGCTGATGATGTCGAACGTGCTGGACGGCAAGAACCTGCCCAACGTGGTCTGGTCGCTGTCCTACGAGATGGTGTTCTACCTGCTGCTCACCGCCTTGTTCATCGCCCGGGTGCACAAGCGCAGCAGCTGGTACGCGCTGGGCTTCGCGGCCGCCGCGGTCGCCATCGGCGGGCTGCTGCCGCGGGCCTTCTTCACCCAGAACGTGGCCACGCCGAGGCTGATCGCGCTGGTGGCGGACCTGGCCGTGATGGCCGGGCTGGCCTTCGCGGTCGCATCGCGCGGCATGTCGCGGCTGCTCGGTGCGGGGCTCGCCGCGCTCGTGGGGATCACGCTGCTCGCCTTCAACGGCGGCTGGATCTGGCCCTGGGAGGCCCTGTCGATCCTCGCCCTGATGTTCACCGGGACCATGCTCTACCGGGCCGAACAAGGCCAGTACCCGTGGCCCCGGGCCATCGCGATCGGGGTGACCGTATTCGGGCTCGCCATCGCCGCCGGCCTGTGGCACAGCCGGGCCTGGGGTTTGCCGGCGCACGCCGAACTGCTCTGGTCCCGCCGCTGGGTCTCCGCGTTCATGCTGGCCGGCCTGACGTTCGCGGCCGGGCTGGCCTTCCGCCACGTCAGGTGGCCGAAGGTGCTGACCTGGCTGGGCCTGATCAGCTACTCCCTCTACCTGCTGCACCCGCTGGTCATCGAGGTTTACCACCACCTCTACCCGTCCCGCCAGCACCCGTTCGGTGTCCAGGTGCTGATCGCCGCGGGCTTGCTGGCCCTGATCATCGCGATCTGCTCGGTGACGTACCTGGCCGTGGAGCGCCCGGCGCAGGGCCTGGGCCGACGGGTGGGCCGCCGCCTGGACGCCCGCTACGGACCCGACCGGATCCCGGCCGCGGTGCCCGCCCAGGAGCCCGCCATGGCCGGGCGCGGTCACCCGGCCGCCGAGTAGGCCGCGCCGTACCGCATCCTGGTGTCATGGCCCTTCCATCAGCGGCTGAGCTGCCGTCCCCGCGCGAACCCGGCGCTCCGTACCGGGTCTGCCTGGTCTGCCTGGGCAACATCTGCCGGTCGCCGATGGCCGAGACCGTGCTGCGCGCCGAACTGGCCGCGGCCGGCCTGGACGGCGCGGTCGTGGTGGACAGCGCGGGGACCGGGGACTGGCACGTCGGCGACACGATGGATCCGGACGCGCGGGCAGCGCTGGCCGTCCGGGGCCGCGACGGCTCTGCGCACCGGGCCCGCCAGTTCCAGCCGTCCTGGCTGTCCCGGTATGACCTGATCCTCGCCATGGACTCGCGCAACCTCGCGGACCTTCGGCGGATGGCCAGGGCTCAGGGCGAGGCCACGGACCGGATCCGGCTGTTCGGCGAGGTAGGCGGCCTGACCGGTACCGGGACAAGGGACATCCCCGATCCGTGGGGCGGCGGCCCGGACGAGTTCGGCCACGTGCTCGACCTGCTCGGCGCGGCCGCGCCGGTCATCGCCGCCCGGCTGGCCCGGCGGCTCGAGACCGCCGGGTGAGCCTGTCCGTCGCACGCCGGATCGCGCGGCAGACCGGCCTGGCCGTGCGCGAGGCGCGCGTCGTCGGTTCCCAGCACGGTTACCAGCACCTGATCATCGCCCTGCCCGGCGGGCAGCGCGCCTTCGCCAAGGTGGCCGCGGAGCAGGAGGCGGTCCCGGCCGAGATGGGCGCCGCGTTCGCGGCCGAGGCCAGTGGCCTGCGCTGGCTGGCCGAGGCGGACGCCGTCCCGGTGCCCGAGGTGCTGGCCGTGACCGAGACCGCGCTCGTCATCTCGATGATCCCGCCCGGGCACCCCACGCCGTCGGCCGCGTTCGGGTTCGGCGCCGGACTCGCCCGTTTGCACGCCGCCGGGGCCGCGGACTTCGGCGCCCCGTGGCGGGGGTTCATCGCCAGCCTGCCGCTGGACAACACGCCGAGTGGGACCGGATGGCCGCACTGGTACGCCAGCCGCAGGCTGCTGCCCTACCTCACGATGGCGGTGGACGCCGGCGCGCTGCGCCCCGAAGACGGGCGGCTGGTCGAGGCGGTGACGGAGCGGATCGAATCGCTGGCCGGGCCGCCCGAGCCGCCGAGCCGCATTCACGGCGACTGCTGGGCCGGGAACGTGCTCTGGTCCGGCGACCGGGGCTGGCTCATCGACCCGGCCGCCCACGGCGGGCACCGCGAGACCGACCTGGCCATGCTGGACCTGTTCGGCGCGCCCCACCTGGACCGCATCCTGGCCGGCTACAACGACACGGCGCCGCTGGCGGCGGGCTGGCGGGGCAGGATCCCGCTGCACCAGCTGCATCCCCTGCTGGTGCACGCGTGCCTGTTCGGCTCCTCGTACCGGGAGGGCGTGGTTTCCGCGGCCCGTTCGGCCCTGTCGGCCTAGATCCCGGCCGTCTGCCGGGAGTTCCGGTACCCGCCTGTGTCAAACCCATACAATTGGTCCCCTTGGGGCGGCAGGTAAGGAACTGCAGTCGGGGACACCTGGGGAAGATGGCAACATCGTGAGCGGAAGTGACGGCCGTTCGGCCGGGGGCTACGGGGACCAGGCCAGCCCGGGCGGGATCCCGCCGAGCTTCGGCGCCTCCTCACCGCCGCCACCCCCGCCAGCGACTCCCGGGCCAGCCCCCGCGGCTCCCGAGCCCAGAACCCTGATCCCGGCGGCTCCCGGGCCAGCTTCAACCTCCCCCGGGCCCGGGATCCTGATCCCTGCCGCGGCCGCGGTCCCCCCGCCCGATCCTGATCCCGTCCCCGAACCCGACAACGGCCCGACCGTGGGCTGGTATCCGAGCGGGCAGCCGGCTGCGGGCCCGTTCGCGAACCCGGCTGCCCCGCCCCGGCGCCGGGTCCCCGGCCTGTCCCGGCTCGCCAAGCCGGCCGGCGCCGCCGGCTGGACGCGGGCTTGGCGCGGCCGCAGCACGCTGATGAACGCCCTGCTGTTCGGGGTGGCCCCGGTGACCTTGGCCGCCGTCATCGTGGCCGCGTTCCTGATCGTTTCCCCGGGCCAGGGGTCGGCCGCCAGCCTCGGCTTCAAGGCCGGCCCGGCGCCCAGCACGCAGCAGCTCACCGCGAACGCCATGGCCACCCCGTCCCAGTCGCCGTCTGCCTCGCCCTCGGCTCACAAGAAGCACCCGCGCGCGACGAGTTCGGCCTCGCCCGGGGCCAAGACAGCCCGATCGGGAACGAGCGCGAAGGCCACCCCCAAGCCCGCGCACAAGGCGGGCAAGGTGACCCCGCACAACCTGGGCCGGCCTAACTTCGCCGGCTACTGCCAGCACATCGGCCACCGCACCGCCGAACTGGTGGCCAGCAACGCCTACGGCTGGCGCTGCACGCTGAAACCGAGCATCGTGCTCAAGACCGTCAGCGTCTGCGCCTGGACGTACCACCTGAGCACGAGCCGGGTGATCGACGTGAGCACGAACTACTACGATCCCAACGCCTGGCAATGCTGGCGCATCAACCGTGACCTTGGCGTGCTCGACGTCACCAGGTACTGCGTCGCCGCCGGGCACGGCACCAGCAAGCTGGTCGCGAACAATGCCTACGGCTGGCAGTGCACCTCGCCAGCGGCCGCGGTCGACACGACGGCAGCGTGCGACCTGCTCTACCACGTCACCAACGCGGTGTCCCGGTTCGCCGTCTTCTCCAGCCCCTACTACTGGCAATGCTGGAACTAAGCCCGCCCATGGGTACGGGGGTTGTGTGCCCTTACCCCCGTCCTTGCGGGGGTTGTGTGCCACAGCCCCCGCTGGACACCCTAAGCCGACTGCGACCCGCCGGCTGGCTTGCCGCCGAACGTGACGACGTCCTCGCCCGCCTCGTCCGCCGCGCCGCCTGCCGGGCCCGGGTCCGCGGCCTCGACGGCTTCGTCCAGGTCGGGATCGTCGTCCGCGGCCGCGCCGCCGCGCGCCTCCGGGGCGAGCGGCAGGGCGATCCGGAACGTCGCCCCCTTGCCGGGTGCGGTCCGCACCGAGGCCACGCCGCCATGCGCGGAGACGAGGGCGTTGACGATGGCCAGGCCGAGCCCGCTGCCGCCGGTGGCGCGCGTCCTGGCCTGGTCCGTTCGGTAGAAGCGCTCGAACACGCGGTTCGCCTGTTCCGGCGTCATGCCGGGCCCGTGATCGGTCACGTCGAGCGTCACGGCCGGGGGTGAGTCGGGCAGCCGGGGGTCGAGCGTTCCGGACCCGATCGACACCTCGATCGGCGTCCCGTCCGGGGTGTGGGTGAGCGCGTTGCTCATCAGGTTCCCGATGACCTGCCGCAGCCTTGGCTCGTCGCCGATGACCAGGAACGCCGCGCCGGGCTGCACCGACAGGTCGACGGTCCTGGCCGGGGCGAGGAGCCGGGCATCGTGCACCGCGTCGCCCGCCAGCGAGAGCAGGTCGACCGGCTGCCTGGCCAGCGGCCGCTGCTGGTCCAGCCGGGCCAGCAGCAGCAGGTCCTCGACGAGCAGGCCCATCCGGGCCGCTTCCTTTTCCACCCGCTGCATGAGCCGGTCCAGGTCGCTGGGGGTGAGCCCGTCACCCGTCGCGGGTGCCTCATCGCTGTCCCAGCGCGTCTCCATCCCGCCGCGCTGGCGGTAGTACTCGGCGAAACCGCGGATCGCGGTCAGCGGGGTTCGCAGCTCGTGGCCGGCGTCCGCGATGAACCGGCGCATCCGCTCCTCGGACCGGTGCGCCGCCGCCTCGGACTCCTCGCGCGCGTGGAAGGCCGTCTCGATCTGGCTCAGCATGCTGTTCAGCGACCGCCCGAGGCGGCCGATCTCGGTGCGGGGATCGCGCTCCGGCACCCGCCGGTCGAGGTGGCCGTCGGCGATGGCCTCCGCGGTCTCCTCGATCTCGTCCAGCGGTCTCAGGTTGGCCCGCACCACCGCGACGCCCACCATCGCTAGGACGAGCACGATGACGCCGCCCACGATCATGTCGAAGTAGGCGATGCGGCGGACCGTGGCGTCGATGTTGCCGAGGTCCGTGCCGGCGACGAGAATGCCCGTTGCCTGCTGCGTGCTGCCCGTGCTGGAGACAGTCTGATAGTTGAAGGTCGCTGCCTTCACGCGCCAGGTGTCGCCGCCGGACTGCGCCGGCACGGTCACCAGGGTCGGGCTGATCCCCGCCCAGTCTGCGCTCGTGGGCAGGGCTGGGAGCGACTGCCGTGCCTGCCTGGACTTGCCGATGTCGGGCATCCCGCTATAGGGCATGGCGAGCTGGCTTCCCGGTAGCTGGATCCCGACGTACAGATTCTGGAAGCCAACCCCGTACAGGTATCCGGGGTTGCTGACCAGACTGCCTGGGTCGACGTAGGCGCTGTTGAAGACAGCCGTCAGCTCGTTATCGCGCTGTGTGGTCAGGTAGGAGTGCAGGACGTAGACGCTGGCGACGCCGATCGCACCGAGCGCGATGGTAACGAGGGCAAGCACCGCCGTGATCAGCTTGACCCTGAGCGGGGTACGCTCCGACAGCCGATGGATGGCGCGCCGTTGGCGTCCGATCCAGCGGCGGGTCCAGGTGCCCGCTCCCTGCAGCATCATGTCCAACGCACGCTAAGAAGACGGCAGCCGCAGCACGTATCCCACGCCACGCAGGGTGTGGATCAGCCGGGGTTCCTTCGTGTCCACCTTGCGCCGCAGCACGGACACGTACGACTCGACGATGCCGGTATCGCCGCGGAAGTCGTAGTCCCAGACGTGGTCCAGGATCTGCATCTTGGACAGCACCCGGTTGGCGTTGCTCATGAAGTACCTGAGCAGCTTGAACTCGGTGGGGGAGAGCTGGATCTGCTCGCCGGACCGCCACACCTCGTGGCTTTCCTCGTCCAGTTCGAGGTCGGCGAAGGTGAGCCGGGGCGTCGGCTCGACCCCGTCCCCGCGCGTCCGGCGGAGCACGGCGCGGATCCGGGCGATCACTTCCTCCAGGCTGAACGGCTTGGTGACGTAGTCGTCGCCGCCCAGCGTGAGGCCGCGGATCTTGTCCTCGGTGGCATCCCTGGCGGTCAGGAAGACGACCGGGATGCGGGCGCCGCCGCCGCGCAGCCGCCTGATGACATCGAATCCGTCCATGTCGGGCAGCATCACGTCGAGCACGATCAGGTCAGGCCGGTGGCGCTGAGCGGCCTGTACCGCCTCGGTTCCGGCTGCCGCCGTAACGACGTCGAAACCGGCGTAGCGCAGGCTCGCGGACAGTAGCTCGAGGATGTTGGGCTCGTCCTCGACGACGAGCAGCCTGGCATCCGCTCGCTGCCGCGCATCGGTCAGCGTTTCCATGCTCTGTATTCTCGCCCCCCACGCTGAGGATAACCTGAATGCCCGCTGGATAAGATCTCCGTTCCGCGGCCTGGGCCGACCACGGAAAGTCCCGCAGAACGGGCCGGTTACCGGTGCGCGGGCCCGGCGGCCTGGCGCCAGTAGGCGATGGCGGCGGGCCGGGAGCCCACGCCGAGCTTGGAGTAGATCCGGCGGACGTGGTTCTTCACGGTCTTCTCGGCCAGGAACAGGCGAGCGGCGATCTCCCCGTTGGTCTGACCGTCCGCGATAAGAGACATGACCTCCACCTCGCGCGCGGATAGCCCGTGCGGTTCCCCTGCGCCATTGCCAGCAGAGCTGAGAGCCGGCCCCTCGCCGTCCGGTCGAGAGACCTTCCGATCATCCATCTGACCTCCGGCTGCGGACGGCGGCCCGGGTGGGAGCTGTACCGCAGCGAACGTACCAAACACGGTAGGTACCGCGTCAATCCCATGAAAATTCATGCAAATGCGCACATGGGCCGATATGGACCGACCTAATCAGTACTTGTACCCAGCATCCCGACCTGCATACACGGGTCGCGAGAGTGCTCGGTTCGCCGCTAGGCCGTGCCCTGGACAGAGGAGCCGGTGACGAGGTCCTTCGGCAGCGGCTGATCGTGCGCGAGGTCGTGGAAGAACTGCGTGGCCTGGTCGTGGTTCCATTGCACGGCCGACCCCGCGGCCGTGGGCAGGTTCGGGTTCGCGATCGGCACCGTCGTGGTCACCGGGTTGCGCAGCGCGAACGCGACCGAAATCAGCTGGGTCAGGCCGGTGCCCTGGTCGATCGTGATCGCGGACGCCGCGCCGTTGGCCGCGGGGACCACCGCGAACGGGTTGGCCAGCGTGCCGGGCGACGTCATCTTGGACAGGATGCCCTTGATCAGGATTCGCTGGTCCTGCTCGCGCTGCAGGTCGCTTTGCGCGAAGTTCCGGGTCCGCACGAAACCGAGCGCCTGGTCGCCGTTGAGGACCTGGCATCCCGCCTTGAGGTTCAGGCCGGCCTTGGGGTCCTTCATCGGGCCGGGCAGGCACACGCGCACGCCGCCGATGTCGTCGACCACGCTGACCAGCCCGCCGAAGCCGATGCCCATGTAATGGCTGACGGGCAGCCCGGTGACGTTCTGCACGGTCTGCACCAGCAGCTTCGGCCCGCCGAACGCGTACGCCGCGTTGAGCTTGTTGTAGCCGTGCCCCGGGATCGGCACGTAGGAGTCCCGCGGCAGGCTGACCAGCGTGGGACGGGTCCCGTTGGCCGGCACATGAAGGAGCAGGATCGTGTCCGAACGGTTGCCGGAGATGTCGTGCCCGAGGGCGAGCTGATTTTCTTCCTTCTTGGTCAGCCCGGCGCGGCTGTCGGACCCCGTGATCAGCCAGTTCGTCCCGGCCGAGGTGAACGACACCGGAGTGAGCACGTCGACCTTGGTCAGCTTGGAGTTCACGCTGAAGTAGACCGCCACGGCGGCCACCACGATCAGCGCGATCAGCCCCGCCAGGATGGCCAGGATGCGCCGCGGGCGCAGCCACCGGCGCCCGCCGCGCGGCCGGTACCCACCACCACCGCCGGCGGAGCCCCCGCCGCCGGTCCAGGATCGCGACGGCGGCTGCGCCGGCCATGCGGCCCGGTCGCCGGGAGCGTTCCAGTCTTGCCCCGCGGGGTTCGGCGGGCGCTGGCCCCGCGCACCCGGCGAGTTGGGCGTGAAGCTCGGCTGCGCCCGCTGCTCACCCGCGCCGCGCCGGCCGGGCTCGTCGCTGTACCACCCGTGTGGCCAGTCATCGCTCATGACGCCCCCAGACCGTAGCGGTGCGGCTACATCCTCGGCCAGACCGGATGAGACGGACCATTCCCTCCGCTGGCACGGAGTAGATGCTATTAGCAAGACGAGAATGTTTTAGTCAACCCCTGACATGAAACGCCGCCCGACTGAGACCAGCCATCGTGACTCCCGCCGGACCCGCTCCTGGTCAGGTGCGCCGGAACCCGCTGCCGTTGCGTCCGGCGCATCGAGTCGGCCGCCGCAACTTCCAGATTCCTGGACATCCTGGACGGCCACCAGGCTGAGGTTTCCCCGACCCGCCGCGGCCTCACTCCTTTCGGGTGATGTGAACGCGCGCTGCCGCGACGAGGCTGTGATGTTACCGGTCGTCGTGATTGCGATACAGGGAGCCGATGTGACTGAGTCGGAGCGCGCGCGGGGCTCACGCCGGTGGTCGCCATGGGTGGTGCTCGTGGCCGCGTTGGTCGTCGGCGGCTGCACTACCGGGTCGGCAAGCTCGTCGGCTACCAGCACCGCTTCGGGCAACTCCGGCGCCGGTTCGGGTAATGCCACGGTCAGCGCGTGCGCGGTTACTCCGGTCGCGAACGAGGTCATCCCCTCCGTGGTGACGATTGCCGCCCACGGGCCCAACGGGAGCGGCACCGGGTCGGGCGAGGTGATCCGGTCAGACGGCTACATCCTGACGAACAATCACGTCATCTCGATAGCCGCCGCTAGCGGTGGTTCGGTCGAGGTGCAGTTCTCCGACGGCCAGGTCGAGTCCGCCACGATCACCGGCCGGGACCCGCAGACCGATCTCGCCGTGCTCAAGGTCCAGACTTCCCGCCAGCTCAAGGTGATCGCCCTAGGCTCTTCGTCATCGGTGCAGGTCGGTGAGCCGGTCGTGGCGATCGGCGCCCCGCTCGGCTTGTCCGGCACGGTGACGTCCGGCATCGTCAGCGCCCTCAACCGGACCGTGCAGGTCCCCGGCGACAACGACGGAACGGCGCTGCTCGTGTCCGCGGTGCAGACGGATGCTTCCATCAACCCCGGCAACAGCGGCGGCGCCCTGGTCGACTGCGAGGGCAAGCTGGTGGGCGTGCCAACGGCCGGCGCGACGGTGCCGAGCCCTTCCGGCGAGTCGGGCGGCGGCAGCATCGGGCTGGGCTTTGCCATCCCGGTCGATCTGGCCAAGTCCATCGCTGACGAGATCATCGCCACCGGCCGGGTAACCCACGCCTTCTTCGGCGTGCAGACGACGCCGATACCGCCCGCGGCCGCCGCCCAAGCCGGGGTACCCGAAGGGCTGTTCGTCCAGGCCGTGTCGCCGGGCGGCCCGGCCGCCACGGCAGGATTGCGCCCTGACGACGTAATCACCACCATCAATGGCGAACCGGCCACCAGCAACATTCAGCTGGAGGAACTGACCTTGACCAAGAAGCCAGGGGACACGGTCTCGATCGGCTACAACCGGGCCGGTCACTCGGCCAAGGCAACGGTTACCCTGGCCGCGCAGCCATGAGCTGGCGACAATACGTCACACCTCCGCACGTGGCTGACGCGTAGGTTTTCCGGCGAGCAAACACCAGGACGACGGGGAAAGAAGAAACCTTGTGCCCGCGCGTTACGAGATCCGTATCGGAGGTCGGCTCGATGAGAGGGCGACCGCCGCGTTCGCGGGCCTGGACGTCGCCGATCGCGGCAGCGTCACGGTGATCAGGGGAGAATTCGATCAGGCCGGCCTGCATGGCGTGCTCGAGCGAATCCGGTTTCTCGGTCTTGACCTGGTCGAAGTGCGCCGCGTTCGCGGATCGCCGGCCGGCGGTGACGACAGCATCACCTCTGACGGGTGACGGCGGGAGCAGCGGAATTCACCCGCCGTGTATGAGGCGAAGCTGGCCGCCCGGCGGCAGGCTCGCGCAGTATGAGCAGAGTGACGCTGAGCCGGCACGCCTGCCGGGGCATTCTCCTTTCCGGCCTGGTGCTGCTGGCGGCCGCTTGCAGCTCCGGCGGCAGCGTATCCGGGAGCCCGGCGTCCGGCGGCAGCCCTTCGTCGAGTGCCGCCGCTCCGTCGGCGTCCGGCTCGGCGACGTCCGCCTCGGCGGCGTCGTGCTCAGATGTCGCCGCGCTGCGCGGATCACTGCAGGAACTCACCAGCATCAGGCCGAGCGCTAGCACGGCAACTGAGCTCAGATCCGCTGTGCAGAACGTTCAGGCGAACCTGGCCACCCTCGTCAGCGCCGCCGGTACCTTGTGGAGCGTGCAAATCCAGAATCTGAGATCTGCCCTGACCAAGCTCCAGTCCGCGGTCAGCACCCTCGCCACCCAGCGCAACGCCAGCAGCGTGTCCGGCGTGGTCACCGCGCTCGGCGGCGTGTCCACGGCGGCGCGTCAGCTCCTGGACGCGGCCAGCCCGAGCTGCCCGTCACCGTCGGCATCGTCCGGATCCAGTGCCTCATGACCGCATCGGAGCTCAGTCCCGCCACCGGTGTCGCCGACCTGGAGCAGCTGTACCGCGATGTGCACGCCAACCCCGAGCTGTCCCTGCAGGAGCATCGCACCGCGGCGCTGGCGGGCGACCAGCTCGCGGCCGCGGGGTTCGAGGTCACGACGAATATCGGCGGCACCGGCGTGGCCGGCGTCCTCGCCAACGGCCCCGGGCCGACCGCACTGGTCCGCGCCGACATGGACGCGCTGCCTGTCCGGGAAGAAACGGGCCTTCCCTATGCCAGCCGCCAGCGGGCCACCGACCGGGACGGGTACGACGTCCCGGTGATGCACGCCTGCGGCCATGACATGCACGTCGCCTGCCTGCTCGGCGCGGTGCGCGAACTGGCCGCCGCCCGTGGCTCGTGGTCCGGCACGCTGATAGCGGTATTCCAGCCGGCCGAAGAGCTGGGGACCGGGGCGCAGGCCATGATCGATGACGGGTTGTTCGACCGGGTCGGCCTTCCCGACGTCGTGCTCGGCCAGCACGTGGCCCCGATCCCGGCTGGCCTCATCGGGATCCGGCCCGGGCCGGCCTTCGCCGCGGCCGACGGGCTGCGCGTCACGCTCTACGGCCGCGGAGCCCATGGCTCGCGTCCGGAGGCCGGGGTCGACCCGGTGGTGATGGCCGCGGCCACGGTCATGCGGTTGCAGGGCGTGGTCTCGCGTGAGGTCGCCGGCGACGAGACCGCCGTCGTCACCGTCGGGGCCCTGCGGGCCGGGACGAAGGAAAACATCATCCCCGACGACGCTGAACTGCTGCTGAGCATCCGGACCGTCGATCCGGCCGTGCGCGGTCGGGTGCTGGATGCGATCGGGCGCATCGTGCGCGCCGAGGCCGCCGCGTCCGGCGCCCCGCGTGACCCGCTCATCGAGACGACCCACAGCTTCGGTGCCGTGGTCAACGACGAGGAGGCGGCTGACCGCATCGGCGCGGCGTTCGCCCGGCGGTTCGGGGCTGACCGGGTGTTCGACCCCGGGCCGGTCACCGGCAGCGAGGACGTCGGCCTGTTCGCGATCGCGGCCGGCGCCCCGTGCGTGTACTGGCTTCTCGGCGGCGCCGACCCGGGCCACTTCGCCGGCGTCACGTCCAAGGCCGGGATCGCGGCCGCGGTACGGGACCTGCCGTCCAACCACTCGCCGCTCTACGCCCCCGTGCTCCAGCCCACCCTGGCCACCGGCGTCGCCGCCCTGGTGACTGCCGTCCGCACCTGGCTTCCGTCAGGCAGCACCCGGAACGAATGAAGCCGGCCTTGCGATTAGGTCGGATGCCGATATTTTCCGCCCGCTGGGCTGACATGAAACGTCGCTTGGCCCGAGACTAGCCATCATGA
>Ga0207678_10004284_pt1 | contig 12795 bp, 12 predicted proteins | sample KBSC63metaG_FD_184319 | JGI IMG/M metagenome (GOLD analysis project Ga0207678, IMG submission 184319) | Corn rhizosphere microbial communities from Kellogg Biological Station, Michigan, USA - KBS C6-3 metaG (SPAdes) (version 2) | ecosystem: Host-associated > Plants > Roots > Rhizosphere > Soil ... | reverse complement strand
TGCACCAGCCGAGGAGGGTATCGACATCCTGCTGCGAGTAGGCGCGACCGGTGCGCATGGGGGCTTCAGCATGGATGGAGATGCCGCGAAGGAAGACAGGCTGGCCGTTGAGGAGGATCTCGGTGCCGCGGGCTTCGATGGTGCGGAAGCCCATCTCGTCTTCGAGTTTGTCTTCATTTGTTCCGGAGCCGCTGGCTAGTTCCACTTTGTAGAGCTTCGGGTTTTCGGGCGACCAGAGGCTGAGGGATTTTATGGGGAGGGTGATGGCGGCGCGGGATTGCGCGTCGGTGGTGGCTTGCGCGGTGGCGTGCAACTCCGGGATGGAGACGGTGACGGTGGTTCCGGCGGCTGCGCCCTCGACATGGACGTAGCCTTCGATGGTGCGATTGGTGCTGGACTCATCGGGAGTGCGGACGAGGTGAAGATCGTAGTCGTCGATGAACTGCGTGGGGACGTCGACGAGGGAGACGTCGCGGGTGAGGCCGCCGTAGTTCCACCAGTCGGTCTGGAGGGTGGGGACGCCGTCGGGGATGCGGGTGTTGTCGACCGCGACGATGACGAAGTTGTTGCCGTCGTGGAGGACGCCGGTGACGTCACAGTCGAAGGGAGTGAAGCCGCCCTCGTGCTCGCAGACGGACTTGGTGTTGACCCAGACGTGGGAGCGGTAGTTGGCCGCGCCGAAGTGGATGAAGGTGCGGGTGTTGGGTTTGGAGGTGTGCTGGAAGTCCTTCTGGTACCAGATGGGGCCTTCGTAGTAGAAGAGGTCGGGGCGCTGGGTGTTCCAGTCGCCGGGGACCTTGAGCGTGGGGGAGATGGAGAAGTCGTACTCGACGGGGCCGCCGCCGGGGTGGGGCTTGGCGTTCATGAAGTAGCCGTTGGGCTTGATGACGTGGTGGAAGTCGTAGAGGCCGGTAGCGTAGGGATCGACGATGGCGTGCCATTCGCCGTCGAGCGAGGTGGCGGGGCGATGGTCGATGTCGACGAGGAGGGTGGTGTTGGCGGTCTCGACCTTGCTGGGAGGGTAGGCGTTGTATTGCGCGAGGAGAGCGGCAGGGAGCGTGAGGAGTGCGGCGAAAAGCGCGGCGCGTGTGGCGTGGATCATGAGGAATTCTCCGGGATGGGTGCAGTGAGACGTAGGATGACGGATGCGTAGCCGCTCCCTAGCCATGATACTTCGAGCTTTGAACGATTGGCGGGGAGTCGTAAATGACGAGCGGTCTGCTTACGGACAGGATGCCGTGAGAGCCGCGATGCTCACGATGACGAACTCGGCGGGCTGGATGGGTGCGAAGCCGATCACGATGTTGACGCGGCCGTTGTCGATGTCGTTTTGCGTGGTGGTGGTGGCGTCGCATTTGACGAAGAAGGCCTGCTGCGGAGTGCTGCCCTGGAGTGCTCCCTTGCGCCAGATCTGGAGCATGAAGGCGCCGACGGCGAGACGGATGGCGGCCCAGAGGATTTCGTTGTTGGGTTCGAAGACGGTCCATTGGAGGCCGGCTTCGAGACTGCTCTCGATGTAGATGGCGAGGCGGCGGACGCTCACGTACTTGTAGTCGTAGCTGCTGCCGTCGCCACCGGCGGCGGTGCGTGCTCCCCAGACGACGGTGCCGTATGTGGGGAAGGTGCGGATGGGGTTGATGCCGAGCGCGTTGAGTTCGCCACTGACGGGATCGGTGAGAGGGACGACTGGCGTGGCGTTGGCGATGGTCGCATTGGTTCCGGCGGGGGACTTCCAGACGCCCTGCGTGCTGTCGGTGCGGGCGTAGATGCCGGCGACGGTCCCGCTGCTGGCGATCTCGCGCGAGAGAGTGGGATGGAGCGGATCGGCGATGATGAGGCGCGGGTAGTAGACGGCAGCGGAGTTGAAGGTCGCGAGGCCGGTGTTGGCGAACCAGGCTTCGATGGCGGCGGGGGTCGCGGCGACGGTGGAGGGTGGGATGTCGGCGATGTAGAAGGCGCGCTGGGTTTCGCAGAAGGTTTGAGCGGCGAGCATGACGGTGTGCGCGTCGGCAGGTGCGAGGTTGGCGGTGGCGGGGAGAGTGAGGAGATTGACGGGGAGGGTGAGGCCGGTCAGCGCGGAGTTGAGGGCAGAGACGAAGAGTGGTGACGAGGGTTCTGCGGCGATGTTGTAGACGATGGCGGACTGGCCGCCGTTGTTGAAGAACTGCAGGAGCTGGTAGCTGGCTTCGCTGCGTGGGTCGAGGCCGCCGAAGATTTGCTCGAAGGCGGCAAAGCTGGTGATCGGCGTGGGGATTTCTGTGGGGCCGGTGGCGAAGAAGTCGATGAAGGCGGTGATGGCCGTGGGGGCGTCCGGGATGGCGCGCGGAGATGTCGGAGTTTCGTCGATGTAGATGCCGCCGCCTGACATGGTTGCAAGGATGCGACTTTCCGGCGGTGTTTGTATAGAGGGTTGTGGGAGAAATTTATGCCAGGAGTGACGGAGCGCGGTTTGCGCGAATGCCCACGTCCCAGAAGCGGGACGTGGGGGTGCAGATTTGTGGCGGTTCTAGGTGCGGGTTACGGTGCGGAGGTGGAGTTCGCGCATCTGCTGGTCGCTGACCGGGGTGGGCGCGTCGACCATCAAGTCGATGGCTTTGGCGGTCTTGGGGAAGGCGATGACTTCGCGAAGGCTGGTCGCTCCGGCAAGGATCATAACGATGCGGTCGAGGCCGAGGGCGATGCCGCCGTGCGGAGGCGTGCCGTATTCGAGCGCGTCGAGGAAGAAGCCGAAGCGTGCCTTGGCTTCTTCGTCGGACATGCCGAGGGAGCGGAAGATCTCTGCCTGCACGTCCTGCCGGTGGATACGGATGGAGCCGGAGCCGAGTTCGGTGCCGTTGAGGACGATGTCGTAGGCGAGTGCGCGGACGGCGCCCTTGTCGCTGGTGAGGCGACCAGCCTTGATGTCGTCTTCGTGCGGCGACGTGAAGGGATGGTGCGCGGCGTTCCAGACCTTCGCTTCTTCGTCCCACTCGTACATGGGGAAGTCGGTGACCCAGGCGAATTTGTAGTCGGCTTCGGTGTTCGTCTTGGTGAAGCGGCCGTGCTTGTCGGCGAACTTCTGCGCGAGTTGCAGGCGGAGTGCGCCGACACGCTTGTAGATCCACTGGGGATCGTGGTTCCACTTGGCCGGGGTGCCGAGCTTGGGCGTGATGACGATGGCGAGGTCGTCTGGTGTGATGGCCAGCTTCGACTCGATGGCGGCTGCGAGCGGAGCGAAGGCGGCGCTGGTCTTGAGGCGCGGCACGTCGAGGAAGTCGAGGCCGCAGTCGCCGAAGGTGGTGCGGATTTCGCTCATCAGGGCCTTGCGCGCGGTGCCGGAGAGCTCGCCGACACCGGGGATGATGAAGCCGAGGACCGGGAGCGCCTGCTCGATCTTCAACGATTCGCGCAGCTCGGGCGTGAGTTCTTCGGTGAGCGAGACCATGGCGGGGAGGCGCATGTCGGGCTTGTCGATGCCGTAGTTCTTGATGGCGTCGTCGTAGGTCATCTGCACGAAGGGCGTGGTGAGCGTGATGCCGGCGGACTTGAAGGCGGCGGTGAGGAAGCCTTCGACGACGCGGAAGATCGTCTCCTGGCGCGGGAAGGACATCTCAAGGTCGATCTGTGTGAACTCGGGCTGGCGGTCGGCGCGGAGGTCTTCGTCGCGGAAGCAGCGGGCGATCTGGAAGTACTTGTCGAAGCCGGAGATCATGAGGATCTGCTTGAAGATCTGCGGCGACTGCGGGAGCGCGTAGAAGCTGCCCGCGTGGACGCGGCTGGGAACGAGGTAGTCGCGTGCGCCTTCGGGCGTGGAGCGCGTCATGAACGGGGTTTCGATCTCGAGGAAGCCCTGCTCGACGAGGTAGTTGCGGATGGCCATCGCGACCTTGCTGCGCAGCTCGAAGTTGTGCTGCATCTCGGTGCGGCGCAGGTCGAGGTAACGATACTTGAGGCGGACTTCCTCGTTGGCGATGGCGTCTTCGGCGGGCGAGAAGGGGGGCGTCTTCGACTCGTTGAGGAGGAGAAGCTCGTGGGCGACGACCTCGATCTGGCCGGTGGCCATGTTCGGGTTATCGAGCCCCGCGCCGCGGCGGCGGACCTTGCCCTTGACGGCGACGACGTACTCCGAGCGCGCGGCTTCAGCTTTGGCGTGGGCCTCGCTGGAGACTTCCTTGTCGAGGACGACCTGGGTGATGCCGGTGCGGTCGCGCACGTCGAGGAAGATGAGGTTGCCGTGGTCACGGCGGCGGTTCACCCATCCCATGAGGACGACGTCGTGGCCGTCGTGGTCTACGCGGAGATCTCCGCACATCTGCGTTCGCTGCAAACTGCCTAGAAAATCCAGCATTGTCCCATTCACTTTCACAATCTTGGTTGCAAATACGGCTTCGTGGTTCAGACAGCGACAGTCGAGGCGAGGCTGCATGACTTACGTCGGAAGAAGCTCAGACACGCTTCAGACAAAAAAGTCAGCGGCGTAGCGCCTCTGCCAGATCGCTACGTGCAACCTTCGTCTGCTCGCCTGCAGTAAAGTCTTTGACTGTCAGGATACCGGATGTGACCTCATCCTCGCCGACGAGGACCATCCTTCTGGCGAGTTTGTCGGCAGCCTCGAAGGACTTCTTCAGGCGGAAGGTTCCGTCGCCGACTTCGACGGCGAGTCCTGTGCGGCGCAGCTCTTGTGCCAGCACCAATGCTGCCGCGTTCTGGGCGAGGCCGATGGGAGCGATGAAGGCATCGAGCTTCTTCTCCGCGGCCGCCTCAGCCTGAGCTTGCAGGGTGAGGATGAGGCGGTCCTCGCCGATGGCGAAGCCGATTCCCGGGGCCTTCGGACCGCCGAGCATTTCGCTCAGCCCATCGTAGCGGCCGCCGCCGAGCAGCGCGTTCTGTGTGCCGAGACCGCTGCCGGCTTCCCCAGATGCGGGGACGGTGAACTCGAAGGTGGTGCGGGTGTAGTAGTCGAGGCCGCGCACGAGGCGGGGGTTGACGGTGTAGGCGACGCCGCAGGCATCGAGCGCGGACTTGACCTGAGCGAAGTGGTCGCGCGAGGCCTCGTCGAGGAAGTCGGCGATCTTCGGGAGGTCGTCGATGGTGGCCTGATCGCCCGGCTCCTTGCAGTCCAGCACGCGGAGAGGGTTGGTCTCGGCGCGGCGCTGGCAGTTCTCGCACATGTGAGTCTTGACCGGGGCGAGGGCTTCGCGCAGAGCGGCGATGTACTTTGGCCTGTCGGTGGAAGAGCCTACCGAGTTCAGCGTCAACTGCCAGCCCCTGATGCCTAGCTCGTTCAGGAAGGTGGCGAGCATCTCGAGGACTTCGGCGTCGCGGAGGGCGCTGTCCGCGCCGGACCATGCGGGGCCGAGCACCTCCGCGCCGATCTGCCAGAACTGGCGGTAGCGGCCACGCTGGGGACGCTCGCGGCGGAACTGCGGGCCGATGTAGAAGAGCTTCTGCAACATGCCGCTCTCGTCGAGGCGGTGCTCGATGTAGGCGCGGACGACGCCGGCGGTGTTCTCCGGGCGCAACGTGAGGCTTTGGCCCTTATCGCTCTCGGCGCGGCCACGGTCTTCCCACGTGTACATCTCCTTGGAGACGATGTCGGTCTCTTCGCCAACGCCGCGGGCGAAGAGTTCCGTTGTTTCGAAGAGGGGCGTACGGATTTCGCCGAAGGCGTAGCGCGCAAAGACCGCGCGGGCCGTGGCCTCGACGTGATTCCAGAGCGCGGTTTCGGGTGGGAGCAGGTCCCGGGTGCCACGTACAGCTTTCAAAGTTGCCATTGCTTTCAAGTGTAGCGAATTTGCCACTTCCACGGGATAGCAGCTATTCCAGGAGCGATGCGGGGTTGCTTTCGCTTCCCTGAGTGAGTGACTCGCCCTGATATCGCCAGGTGAAGTGCTGATGTACCGTGATCGGTGAACTACCCTCGTCAAGATTGAATTGGCTCAAACCTCTTGCCGGAAATTGCCAACTGTATTGTTCTTGCAGCTTTTTTGCGACTGAATCCGTCTTACCATCATTACGCAACTACATTGGTATCTTTGCGGAGGTTGTATGTTACGCACGCCCTCACTGGCACTCGTAAGTGTGCTGATACTGGCCAGTGTTTCAATGAATGCTCAGAATCAAGGGCCCGGGCCCAGGCCGGGAAACCAGCCACCACCTCCGCCACCTACTGCCGGCGCGAGGCTCGAAATCGCTGAAGGCTCCTCCGCAACCTATCGTGTCACAGAACAGTTCGTCGGCGTCGCCTTCACCAACGAAGCGGAAGGCACCACGAATCTGGTCAGCGGCACTTTGACGATCGACGCCGACGGAACCATCGCGCCGGGCTCTAAGCTGACGATCGATCTACGTGGACTGAAGAGCGATCAGGACCAGCGCGATGGCTTCATCCAGAACCGCACCCTTGAGACCGCCAAGTTCCCGAATGCTGAGTTTGTGCCCACCAAGGTCACCGGCCTCGAGAAGATGATCCCTTCCACGGGACAGGCGGGCATCGCTCTTACCGGCAACCTGACCATTCATGGCGTCACCAAGGAGGTTACCTTTCAGGGCATCGCAACCTTCAACCCACGGAACAACTCGGTGGCTGGCCGCGCCAAGACCTCGTTGACCTTCGACGAGTTTGGCCTTAGCCAGCCCAAGATTGGCCGTCTGGCGAGCGTGGATAACAAGATCGACCTCGAACTCGTCTACCGCTTCAAGCGCAGCATGCCTTAGTGGCCGCTGGCAGAGATGAAAAGGGCCCGGAGAGATCCGGGCCCTTTTTGTGTGCACATTGCGTGTCCTCTTTCGATAGGTCCGACGCTGCGATCGTCCTGGCTCATGAAAATCCCAGAGTTTAAGTTCCTGGATCACGCGTTCATCGGAACTGGTTCACACCCTATCTCTCGTTCAAATAAATTGCCGTGTAGTCGAGGTAGTTCTGCGCGTACTTGAGGATGAGGGCGCGGTCGGCGTCGCCGAGAGTGCGGCGGATCTTGCCGGGAACGCCGGTGACGAGCGAGTTGGGCGGGATGACGGTCTGCTCGGGGATGACGGCTCCCGCCGCAATGATAGAGCCTTCACCGATGCGCGCGTTGTTGAGGATGGTCGCGCCGATGCCGACGAGGACCGCGTCCTCCAGCACACAGCCGTGCACCGTCGCGTTGTGACCAATAGTGACCATCTCGCCCACGATGACGGGATAGAGGTAGCGCATGCCGTGGAGCACGGCGCAGTCCTGTACGTTGCTCTTCGCGCCGATGCGGATGGAGTTGACGTCGCCGCGGACGACGGCGTTCATCCAGATGCTGGCCTGGTCGCCGAGAACGACGTCGCCGATGACCTGCGCGGAGGGGTCGACGTAGCAGGTGGCGGGGATGACTGGGCTTTTTCCCTGATAGCTGCGAATCATGAAGCAGATTCTACGCTGGGAGACTGCCGGATGGTATGTGGTTTGTTATGCGTGAGTTAGGATGCAGAGGCAAGGCCGCCTCTTTCATCGGTCGATTTGGACAGATTTCCTTAAAGTTTGCTTAAAATACCCCGGGGCAAATGAGATTCCATTCCAGCCATTTCTGTGTATTTCTTTACAAATTACTGATTATGCGTGTACCTTTTTGATCGAAACAGAGTTATTCTTGTAGTTATCCCGATTGGGACTGTTTGGAGGTGTATTTTTCTTGGCAGAGGTTCGAGTACAAGAAGGCGAACCCCTTGAGAATGCCCTGCGGCGCTTCAAGCGCAAGGTGCAGACCGAAGACATCATCAAGGAAGTCAAGCGTCACTCTTTTTATCTGAAGCCCGGTGAAAAGAAACGCGTGAAAGAAGCGCTGGCACGCAAGCGCAATCGCAAGAAGGTCCGCAAGGAGCAGGATTAGTTTTCAGCTCCGTAACCAGGGCAGGCCGTTTCCCAACCCCAGAGTATGGAGAGACGGCCGCCTGAACCGCCAGAGATGGACTCCCGCCGTCAACTGGCCCCGGCAGAGAGAGCCTGCACAACGGCTCACCATGACCGGCACACCATTGCAGTTGCTGCGAATTCGCAGTTCCCGGGCCCCCTTTTAATATCCGAGAAGTAACGATCGCCAACAGGGTTGACGCTTGGATGGCCTGCGATAGATCAGGTCAGCGGGTGTCCATCTTTTTCCGCACCACGGGAGAAGCGGCAATGGAATTTGTAGATCGTCTATTAACCTGCGCAGATTGTGGCGGTGAATTCATCTTCACTGCTGGGGAACAACTCTTTTTCTTCGACAAACAATTCAAGAACGACCCGAAGCGCTGCAAGCCATGCAAGTCCAAACGGGCTGGAGCAGGACTGGCTGCGGGTTCGGGACCGGCTGCGGCCGGGCTGTCGCGCACCGAGACGCGCACGCAGTGCTCGGAGTGCGGGGTAGAGACCACGGTGCCCTTCAAACCGACGCAGGGACGGCCTGTGCTCTGCCGGCAGTGCTTCCAGGGCAAACGCGTTGCTGCCTCGGACGCTCCAGCTACGACGCAGGTCGATTCGGGCATGGCCTCCGTTGGAGAACATTCTGCGGTCAGCGCTGAGTTGATGTCTGCGGCCCAGGCTCCGCACGTTTAGACAACGCGCCTTGCCTGCTGTCCTCACAGTACGATGTGAGTGAGGACATCTCTATGCAAAGAGCTGAGAACGCTGGCGACAGCAGTGCCGGAGCCAGCGGTGCGCCTGTCGAACCCGATCCGAAGGCTGCTTCGGAGTTGGTTCGCGCGCGCACGCAAGTCGGCGATTTCGAACTGACCGTCTGTACCGACGGCCCTTACCGGCTGGATGGCGGCGCCATGTTTGGCGTAGTGCCGAAGACGCTGTGGCAGAAGCGCGCTCCTGCGGATGAGGACAACCGGATTCTGCTCGGTCTGAATACGGTGGTGGTTCGGACAGGCAAGCAGACGGTGCTGATCGAGACCGGCATTGGGAATAAGCAGAGCGCAAAGATGCGCGCCATCCACTGTAACCATGAGTTGCTGCCAACATCGCTGGCTGCCGCTGGAATACGCGTGGAGGAGGTCGATGTTGTCATCAATTCTCACCTGCACTTCGATCACTGCGGATGGAACACGACGCTGCATCCCGATGGCTCCGTGACGCCGACGTTTCCGAATGCGCGCTACTTCGCTCATCGCGGCGAGGTGGAACATGGGCATCTACAACTGGACCGTGACCGCGTGAGCTATCTTTCGCCCAACTACGATCCACTGATCGAGTCGGGACAGATGACCTTGTTGACGACTGAAGGCATCCGCGCAAACCCGGAGATTGTTCCGGGCATCAGCGTCGAACTCTTTCCAGGCCACACTGCGCAGTTGATGGGGATCCACATCGAGTCGAAGGCTGCTGGCGGCGCGGCACAGCACGCCTGCTACATCTCGGACCTGATTCCGACCAGCGCTCACCTGGACCCCACGTGGGTGATGGGCTACGATCTCGATCCGCTGACTTGCATCGAAGAACGAAAAAGATTTTATAAGCGAGCCATTCCAGAGAAGTGGCTGGTTCTGTTCACGCATGACCATTGGACGCCCATGGCACGCATCGGACTGAATGAGAAGGAGAGGCCGGTGGTTGTTGCAACAGAGTAAGTCCAGACGCGCAAAAGCCCTGCCGAGGCAGGGCTTTTGGATGCTGCAGAAAGCGATTTAGACGGGAACGGATGTAAGCTCTGCCGGATCAACGTTGACGAAGCGGCCATGCTGGCCCTTATCCTGAAAGCGCACGATGCCGTTGACCTTGGCGAACAGAGTGTCGTCCTTGCCGCGACCGACGTTGGCGCCGGGCTTGAGCGGTGTGCCGCGCTGCCGCACGATGATGCCGCCACCAAGAATCGTCTGACCGCCGAAGACCTTGACTCCGAGCCGTTGCGCGTTTGAGTCGCGACCGTTTTTAGAAGAACCTAGACCTTTTTTATGTGCCATTTCCTTGCCTCTTTCGCGCGGCCTTCTGGCATTCGCGCCGAATCAATCTAAACTTGATGATGAAAGATGCTTTACTGAAAAAGCTCTTACTTGCCATCTTCCTTGAAGCTCTTGCCGTTCACCAGGATCTCGTTGATCTTGACCTCAACATAGTTCTGGCGGTGGCCCTGCATCTTCTTGTACTGCTTCTTGCGCTTGAGCTTGAAGACGAGGATCTTCTCGCCGCGGCCTTCGCCGACAACAGAGGCGAGCACCTTGGCACCCGTCAGGTCCGACTCGAACTTACCCTCTTCGGCGCTGACAGCGAGGACATCGGAGAACTCGACTGCGCCGTTCTCGTGGGCAGTGGTTTCAATCTTCAACTTTTCGCCAGGGGAGACAAGATACTGTTTGCCGCCGGTGCGGATCACTGCGTACATAACTAAAACCTCAGACGTGGCGCCGTTGGGCGCGAACCGTTTCCTTCAAAGTAGATTGTGCTGCGTGGGGCGCATGCAGGAGCACTGAGCATCGCTGCACGAAGTCAACCGGCCGAACCATCGCAGTCTCGATCCAAACGACCGCCAGGTTCATGCATGTCGTCCCTGCAACCCTTGAGATGAAGACACGCAGGCTACAGCGCCAAACTTAAAGAGTGTACCGTGTTCCCGCAGCCGGGTCAATAACCGTACATAACGAATAGAGAAAGTAGAAGGGCAGCGAGCCGTATGGCGCGCTGCCCTGGGAGAGCTTTCCTTGTATCTTACTGTCCGGCTTCGACCCGCGGAGTAATGAGGCCGATATTGTCGACCCCAGCTGCGTGGCCAAAATCGATCACTTCGGCAACCTTGTCGAAGTCCAGATCCTTGTCACCTTTGACGAACATCACCTTCTCCTGCCGCGTCGAGTAGATATCGACCAGCTTAGGCTCGATGTCTGACTTGTTGAAGGTGGTGTCATTGATCTTGTAGGACGGCGGCGCTGCTCCATTCGACAGCACCTGCACCACAATCGTGCGGTCGTTGTTCTGGTCCACCTTCTTATCCTTAGGCGGCTGGGGGACGAGCGTCTCCAGGCCCTTGGGGGTGACCGGAACGATCACCATGAAGATAATCAGCAGCACCAGCAGCACATCGATCAGCGGCGTAACGTTCATATCCGACATTGACCCGCCGGAGTTTCCTCCACCACCCATGCCCATAGCAATTCTCCTTATAACGCTTCGGCTACTCCATCGCTGCGAGTCCGCCGTTCAACAGAATCAGAATCTACTTCTTCGGCTCGGGAGTTTCACTCGTGTCGCGCTTTTCCGTCAGCAGCCCAAGCTGGCTTACGCCGGCGGAGCGGATGCCATCGATCGCGTCCATCACCTTGCCGTAGTTCGCGCGCATATCGGCGCGCATGAAAACCTCTTTATCGGTCTTGTTCTCCAGCTTTGCGGAGATCTTCGGACCGAGATCGTCAATCGTCATCTGGTCGGCGCCGAGAAACGTTCTACCGTCTCGCGTGACCGCCACAACGATGGCGTCTTCCTTGTTTGCGTTTTCCATCACCGTGGCTGCATCAGCCGTCGGCAGATCCACGTTGACCTTGTTGTTCAACATGGGGGTGATGACCATGAAGATGATCAACAGAACGAGCATGACGTCCACCATGGGGGTCACGTTGATGTTCGAGTTGACCTTCTTGCCTTCTTCCCGCTTATTGATGCCCATTACGTCGGCTCCGTCCGGGGTTCCCGGGTTTGCGATTGAACTTCTCTTCCTGCGGCTCATGACCCCGGATGCCGTTCGCTGTCGGCATCCGGGGATCCTTTCAGAGCTGTGATTCTCGCAGGTTACTGCCTGTTACCCGGAATGATGAGACGAACTTACCGGTGGCTCTGCTTGATGAAGTAGTCGACCAGTTCGCTCGAGCTGTTGTCCATCTCGACGTCGAACGCTTCGACCTTACCGGTGAAGTAGTTGAAGGTCATGACGGCGGGGATGGCGACGAGAAGACCGAACGCCGTCGTCACCAGGGCTTCCGAGATACCACCGGCAACTGCACCGATACCGGAGGTCTTCTGGGTTGCGATCTGCTGGAAGGCGTTCAAGATACCGACCACCGTTCCGAACAGGCCGATAAAGGGCGCCGTGGAGCCGATCGTTGCGAGACCGCCGAGGCCGCGCTTCAGCTTGGCATGGACGATTGCCTCAGAACGCTCGAGCGCGCGCTTGGAGCTTTCCACCTGCTCCTCGGTAATCTGACCGCCGGAACCGAAGCTGCGGAACTCCTGCAGACCGGCCGTAACAACCTCTGCGAGGTGAGACTTCTTGGAGCGGTCGGCAACCTTGATTGCCTCGTCCAGACGGCCATCCTTGAGAGCGCCGGCAACCTTCGGCGCAAACTCGCGGGACTGCTTGCGGGCGGCCGAGAAGTAGAGGGCACGGTCGATCATGACAGCGAGCGACCAGATGGACATGATGAAGAGCAAGATAACGACCGCGCGGGCCAGGTTACCCATGTTGCCCCAAAGCCCCATGGGGCTGAAGCTGACCTGTGCCTCTTCGAAGAACAGGGCGAGCGATGTGGGTACGTGAGCGAAGGTTGCGAGATGAGCGAGAATCACTGGAATATTTCCTCCTGGTAGAACTCTAACTTTCAAAATCTGGACCCGTGAATCCCCCAAAAGTTCGCTACAGCGGAGGACCCATGGATAGACGTTTCTGAGCTGGTAAAGTCGGGTCTAGCCGCCGCCGAAGTTGAAGTTGACGGTAATGGTCGTTTCGACCTCCGTGGGTTCACCATTGAGCAGATAGGGTTTGTAGCGCCAGTTCCGAACTGCGTCGAGCGCGCTCGCTCGCAGCATCTCCGGACCGCTGAGAACCTTCAGGTCGGTCACGACGCCGGTCTTCGAGATCATGGCGTGCAGCACGACCG
>Ga0207678_10004283_pt1 | contig 12797 bp, 13 predicted proteins | sample KBSC63metaG_FD_184319 | JGI IMG/M metagenome (GOLD analysis project Ga0207678, IMG submission 184319) | Corn rhizosphere microbial communities from Kellogg Biological Station, Michigan, USA - KBS C6-3 metaG (SPAdes) (version 2) | ecosystem: Host-associated > Plants > Roots > Rhizosphere > Soil ... | reverse complement strand
CTACAAGCCGCGCACCAGCCCGTACAGCTTCAGCGGTCACGGCCCTTCGGCGCTCACCTTGCTTCGGGAAGTAGCCGACGAGCTTCAGATGCCGTTCGTCACTGAGGTCATGGACACCGCCGATCTTGAGCTAGTGGCGGAGCATGCCGATGCGGTGCAGGTCGGCGCGCGCAACATGCACAATTTCGCGCTGCTTCGGGCCGTCGGCGGGTGCGGTAAGCCCGTGGTTCTGAAGCGCGGGCTGTCGGCAACCATCGAGGAGTTCCTGCTCGCCGCGGAATACATTCTCGGCAGCGGCAACGAGCAGGTAATCCTGTGCGAGCGCGGGATCCGCACCTTCGAAACCGCGACCCGCAACACGCTCGATTTGAACGCAGTCCCGTACATAAAGCGCAAATCGCACCTTCCGGTGCTGGTCGATCCATCACATGGAACCGGCGTGCGGGAGCTGGTGACCCCGATGGCGCTTGCCGCAGCGGCGTGCGGCGCTGACGGAATCATGGTCGAGGTTCATGAGAACCCGCCGGCGGCGCTATCCGACGGCGCGCAATCGCTTTATCCAGATCAGTTTGCGGAAATGGTCCAGGCGCTGCGCCCGGTGGCGCAGGCGGTGGGACGCACGCTGTGATGCACGGACGCGTCGGCCAATCGAAAACTCGGGTGCTTCAGCGGCGTCTTGGCCGCAAGCTGGATGCGCTCGATCTTTATGAAGCGCTCAGCGACCGCGGAAAGCGCGCCGACACCGCCCTTTTCGAAGCACCGGACGGAAGCGCTCTACTGATGGCCAATGCGGCGGTTCGCGCCGAATGCCGCGGTAGCGGCGTACGCCTCATCGCCCTGTCCCCGAACGGCCGGGCACTGCTGCGGTCGATCGAGCCGCTCGTGCAAGATTTCGTCGCTCGAAGCGCCGATGACAGCCTCGACCTCACCTTCCCCGAGCCGACGACGCTCGACGCCGAAGAGAGACTTATGGCGCCCGCACCGCTGCACGCGCTCCGGCGGCTGATTGAGGCCGCCGCCGTTCGCGGCGCCGACGAGCCGTTCGGCGGGATAGTGCTCGGCATCGTCGCTTTCGATCAGGCCGCATTCGGCGAGGATGTTGTCGACAACGAAGAAGATCCGACCGGCTTTCCCGATTACGTCTTCTGGGTCCCGGATTCGCTCGTCGTCTTCCCGCCTGGATCGCCGCCGCGAGTCCTCTGCACTGCCTTCGATGGCAAAAATGCCGAGCGTAATGTCAACGACGCGATCAGTCGGCTGGAGCGGCTCGTGGGTGCGTGCCAGCAGTTGAAGCCGGTCTTGCGGAACGCAATCAATCCGTCCTCGCCCGACGATGTGGCAGTCGATCTCTCTGACGCTGAGTATATGGAGATCGTCATTCGAATGAAGGAGCACATCGCTGCGGGCGACGTGTATCAGATCGTCCCTTCGCGGATCTTCTCGATGCGCTGCACGGCACCGCTTCCAGCGTTCGCCGCGCTGCGCTCGTTCGAACCGGCTGGGTACCACTTTTTCGTTCGCGGGCCGGACTTCACCTTATTCGGTGCCTCGCCCGAAACTTCGGTACGCATCTCCGGAGAAACCATTGAAGTGAAACCGATTGCGGGTACCCGTCCGCGCGGGGCCAGCGACGACGAAGACAGCCGCCTCGAAGCCGAGATGCGGCTCGACGGCAAGGAGCTTGCCGAACACATGATGCTGGTCGATCTTGCTCGCAACGACGTAGCCCGGGTCAGCGAACCCGGCACCCGCAAGGTCCCGCGTCTTCTCACCGTCGAGCGCTATGTGCGCGTGATGCATCTCGTCTCGTCGGTCACCGGCAAGCTTGCCGAGCGGTTCGACGCGTTCGACGCGCTTGCCGCGTGCCTCAATGTCGGGACTTTGACCGGTGCGCCGAAAATCCGTGCGACCCAGATTCTTGGCAATACCGAGAAGACGCGCCGCGGGCCCTATGGCGGCGCGATCGGCTGGATCAATGCCGCTGGCGACATGGACACCTCCGTCGTGATCCGCTCCGCGCTGGTGAAGGGCGACACCGCCTTCGTCCGCGCGGGAGCGGGAATTGTCCACGATTCCGATCCGCAGGCGGAAGCCGACGAAACGAGGCGGAAGGCGTCCGCCCTGCTGTCGATCCTTGCCGGAGCGAACAAGGAGCAGGACGGATGAGCAAACGCGAAATCCTGCTGATAGACAATCTCGACAGCTTCTCGTTCAACCTTGTCGAAAGCTTTCAGCGATTGGGCTGCACCGGCCAGACGCTGCGCCATAGCGTCGCGGCGAAGCACGCGCTGGCGATCGCGCTCGAGCGCAAGGCCGTGGTCGTGCTGTCGCCGGGTCCGGGGAAGCCCGAGGAGGCCGGCTGCTGCATGGAACTCATTGCGCTTGCGAAGGGCAAAGTTCCGCTTCTCGGAATCTGCCTCGGTCATCAGGCGATCGTGAAGGAAGCGGGCGGCACCGTCTGCCGCGCACCGGAGCCGGTCCACGGGAAGACCACCGCCATCGATCATGACGGGCGCTCCGCGTTCGAAGGGCTGCCCAACCCGCTGCGTGTCGGCCGGTACCACTCGCTTTGCACGCGCGACTTGCCAAACCGCTTCATCGTCCATGCCCACATCGAGGGGATGGCAATGGGCATCAGCGATCCGGATGCGATGCAAACCGGAATCCAGTTCCACCCGGAATCGATCCTGACGACTCACGGCGACCGCCTGCTCGCGAACGTTCTGGACCAGGCTTTCGCGCCCGCTTAGGGCGGAGCGGTGGCTTCCGACCTGACGACATTCGCCCTCAAGCTCGCCGCGGCCGCGCGGGCGGAGACCCTGCCGCGCTGGCGCGACGGCGTGACTGCGGAGCATAAGGGCGACGGCGCCTTTGATCCCGTCACCGATGCGGACCGCGAGGGCGAACGGGTTATGCGCGCGCTGATCGAACAGCATTTCCCCGATCACGGTGTCAGCGGGGAGGAGTTCGGCGTCACCGGCGGCACGTCGCCCTTTACCTGGTCGCTTGATCCGGTCGATGGCACTCGGTCTTTCATGTGCCGGCTGCCGACGTGGACGACATTGATCGCACTCCTCGAAAATGGCGAGCCGGTGCTCGGGGTGATCGACGCCCCGGTGCTCGGCGAAACCTATGTGGGGCGTGGTGGCCAAAGCTGGCTCTATGGCAATGAGAACAATGTCGAAGTCCGCACCAGCGGCTGCACCAGCATCGACGATGCGCGGCTATCGACCACCGATCCGTACCTATTCAACGAGCCGCGCCCGTTCGAGCGCATTCGCGAGCGGGCGAAGGTCACCCGCTACAGCCACGATGGCTATGCCTATGCCTGCGTCGCCGCGGGGTCGCTCGATCTGGTCATCGAGAGCGGGCTCAAAGCCCACGACTATACCGCCCTGATCCCGGTCGTGCGCGGTGCCGGCGGTTATATCGGGGACTGGAACGGCGGAGAGGACTTTGGGCCGGGACAGGTGATTGCCGCCGCGACGCGCGAGCTTTACGAAGAAGCGGTAACGCTTCTTTCCGAGTGACGCTTCCTGAGCACACTTACGACTTCGTCCCAGTCAAAGCCGCGAACCTCCATCAGCACGGCTATGTGATAGAGAAGGTCAGCGATCTCCTCTGCGCAGCCTGACGGATCCCGCGTCACGGCGGCAAGCGCGACCTCGGTACCCTCTTCGCCAATCTTCTGCGCGATACGCTCCACACCGCGGGCGATCAGCTTTCGGGTGTAGCTTGAATCGTCATCCGATGCCGCCCGCTCGCCAACGATCTGCGACAGTTCCGCGAGCCAGCCCGGCCCATCCGGCTCCCCGGCAAAGCAGCTTTGCATTCCTAAGTGGCAGGTCGGGCCTTTCGGATCGGCCAGGATCAACAGCGCATCCCCGTCGCAATCCTCATGCACCGACGCGAGCTTGAGGACATTGCCGCTGCTTTCCCCCTTCTGCCAAAGCCGCTGCTTGGAGCGGCTGAAGAAGGTGACGAGCCTGCTCGACAGCGTCGCCTCCAGCGCCTCGCGATTCATGTATCCGAGCATCAGCAGGCGACCGGTCGAGCGATCCTGCACCGCCGCCGGCAGAAGGCCGTCCATCTTGTCCCAGGCGAGCGAGTCGATCTCGCCCACCGTTAGCGGCGCATTTCGATCCCGCATTGCCCAAGATACTCCTTCAATTCGGGAATGGCGATCAGCCGGTCATGGAAGACAGTGGCCGCCAGCGCTCCGCTTGCGCCCACTTCGAACGCCTCGCGGAAGTGCTCGGGCTTTCCTGCTCCGCCTGACGCAATCACCGGTACCGTTACCGCTTTGATCACTTCTGCGGTATGAGCAACATCGTAGCCGGTGCGCATGCCGTCGCTCCGCATGCAGTTGAGCACGATTTCGCCCGCTCCGCGCTCGGTGCCTTCACGAACCCAATCGAGCGTCCTTTTGCCGATGTCGCGCATCAGTTCGGGCTTGCCGGTATATTGCTTTACCCAATAGTCGCCGTCCTGGAACGAGCTGTCGACGCCGAGCACGACGCACTGGCTTCCGAAGTCGCGCGCCAGTTCCTCGATCAATTCGGCCCGTTCGAGCGCCGGCGAATTCACCGACACCTTGTCCGCGCCCGCGTCGAGACAGGCGGCAGCATCGTCGCGACTTCTCAGCCCGCCGGCGACCGCGAAGGGAATGTCTATCACCCCCGCGACGCGCTTTACCCACTCCACGCTGAGCATCCGGTCTTCGGCGCTCGCGGTGATATCGTAGAAAACGAGCTCGTCCGCGCCCTCGTCGCGATAGCGCATCGCCTGCTCGACGATGTCTCCGGCGTCGCGATGGTTGCGGAATTGCACGCCTTTGACGACGCGCCCGTCCTTGACGTCCAGGCAGGGGATGATCCTACGCGCGGGCAAGGGCGTCCTCCAGCCGGATTCGGCCCTCCCACAACGCCTTGCCGACGATCGCTCCCTTGGTGGTTAGCCTCGCGAGGTCGGCGAGCGAGGAGACCCCGCCCGATGCCTGGATTCTGAGGTTTGGCAGCCGCCGCCCTGCCTCCTCGTAAAGTGCGAAATTGGGACCCTCGAGCATTCCGTCGCGGCCAATATCGGTAAGGAGTAAATGAACTGCTTGCGGATAGAGTGCGGCAACATCCCATAGGCTTCGGCCGGAGTCCTCGGTCCAGCCGGAAACCGCGACCATTGGCGTTCCCTTGAGCACGCGGACGTCGAGCGACAACGTGATCCGATCGGCCCCGAACTCGCTCAGGAACCCGGTGACCGTCTCAGGCTGCTTCACTGCAAGGCTTCCGATCACCACCCGCTCGACTCCAGAGTCGAGCATGCGCTCGATCTGGTCCCGCGTTCGAAAGCCGCCCGCGACTTGAAGCTTGAGCGGAGAGGACGCGGCGATTTCCGCAATGAGCTCATGCTGCATCGGCTGGCCGCCGCGAGCGCCATCCAGATCGACGATGTGCGCCCACTTAGCCCCCGCATCGGCGAAGGTCTGAATCGCCTGTGCGGGATCGTCCGAATAGCTAGTCGAGTCGTCAAACCGTCCTTGGCGCAGGCGAACAACCCTGCCGCTCATCAGGTCCATCGCTGGATAGATGATCATCGCAGGAACGTCCTCAGGAACTCAGCGCCGGGGTCACTTGATCGCTCCGGGTGGAATTGAGCGCCAAGCCAATTGCCGCGCCGAACGACAGCCGGGATTGCGCGGCCGTAACAGGCGCTTGCAACCATTGCCTCGCTTGGGTCGGCGGCGTAGCCGTTGGCAAAATAGACGTAGTCCCCCGTCTTCAGCCCGATTGCGGAGTCACGAACGTCGAGCCGGCTCCAGCCCATGTGCGGCACCGGCCGGCCTTGCTCAGGTTCCAGTGCCCGCACCGTGCCTGGTATGATTCCGAGGCATTCCGTGTTCGCCTCCTCGCTGCGCTCGAACAGCAATTGCATGCCGAGGCAGATGCCGAGCGCCGGTTGCGTCAGGGACTTCAGTGTCTCGCGCAGTCCTAGCGTATCGATCCGCTCCATTGCGTAGCCGGCGGCGCCGACGCCGGGCAGCACGACGCGATCAGCCGAGGCAATTGCCTCCGCGTCGCGGGTCAGCACGCCGTTCGCGCCGATCCGCTCAAAGGCCAGCTCGATCGATCCGATATTCCCGTATCCCAAGTCGACGATCGCGAGGTTCACAGCACGCCCTTCGTGCTTGGCAGCGCCTCGCCTTCGCGGGCGACCGCCTGCCGAAGCGCGCGGCCGAAGGCCTTGAAGCAAGCTTCTGTCTTGTGGTGGTCGTTCTCGCCCTCGACTTTGACGTGAATCGCCGCGCCCATGCTGTCGGCCAGCGAGCGGAAGACGTGCGCCGTCATCTCGGTCGGATAGTCGCCGATATGGCTCGCTTCGAACGCACCCTCGAAGCGGACGAACGGCCGGCCCGACAGGTCGATCAGCACCTGCGCCTCCGCTTCGTCCATCGGCAAAGCGAAGCCGTAGCGGCCGATCCCGCGCTTGTCGCCGAGGGCCTGCTTCAGCGCCGCTCCAAGTGCGATCGCGCAATCCTCGATACTGTGATGCGCGTCGATCTCCGTATCGCCATCGCAGGAAAGAACGAGGCTGAAGCCGCCGTGCGCCGCGACCTGGTCGAGCATGTGATCGTAAAAGGGAACGCCGGTCGCGACCTTGCGCGGTGCGGCAGCGTCGAGATCGATGGCGAGGGCGATCTGCGTTTCCTTGGTATCGCGCGTCACTTCCGCGCGGCGGACGGACTTTGCGTTTGTGGGGACGCCGAGCGCGGTCAAGGCGATGGAATTTTCCGCCTCGGTGCCGACGGTGAGCCTTAGACCTCCTGGAGCCGCATTAGGGCGGAAGCGAACGCGGATCCCGAGGCCGCGAAGCTTCTGTTCGAGTGGGCCCGGATCCTCGACTTCGAGAAAAAGGTAGTTCCCGCCACCATTGCGGACTTTGCGGACGATCGGTGACTGCTCGAGCAGGTTCGCCAAGCGATCGCGGTCTTCCTTGATCCGATCGATCCGCTGCTGCTGCACCGCGCGGCGCGAAGGGGACAAAGCCGCCATCGCCGCTTCGACGCTGAGGCTCGGCAGCGGATAAGGCGGAAGCGCACGCGCGGTAATCGCGATCGTGTCGCGTTCGCCAATGGCGCAGCCGATCCGGGCGCCGGCCAGCCCAAAAGCTTTCGACAGCGTCTTCAGGACGACCAGGTTCGGCCGCTTCGCCGCTTCTGCGCTAAGGCTCTCGGTAGAAGCGAAATCGCCATAGGCTTCGTCGACGACGACGATTGTGTGCGAAAGCGCGTCAGCGACCTTCAACAGCTCCTCCGGCGCGATCTCGTTCCCCGTTGGATTGTTGGGGGAGCAGATGAACGCCAGCTTCAGCGACGGGTCGTCTCTTACGGCGGCGATGAACGCATTGGCGTGGAAATCGAAATTCGGGTCGAGCGACAGCTCGATCAATCGCGCGCCCTGAAGCCGTACGAAATGGGCATAGGCTGAAAAGGTCGGCTTGCAGATGGAGACGGCGTCCTCGCCCGGGCGGCAGAAAGTCCGGACCAACATGTCGATCGCGTCGTCGGCGCCTCGGGTGATCACAAGGTTTTCCGGCTGCACCCCATAAAGCGCCGCCATCGCCATCTTCAGCCGCGCCGGTTGCGGCTCGGGATAGCGGTTCACGCTCGCGGCCAGCTCTCCCTCCACCAGCGGAGCGTATGGATTCTCGTTGGCGTCAAGCTTGATCGCATCGGGACCGAAGGCCGAGTTGGCCTGTGCGGCGATGTCGAATGGGTCGAGCGCGAGGATTTCCGGCCGGGCGAGCCGTTCAGCAAGGCTGCTCATTTCGCCACCTCCAGCCGCGCATCCGCAGCGCGAGCGTGCGCCTCCAGGCCTTCCATCCGGGCAAGCACGGCCGCCGAAGCGGCGATCCGGCGCGCGGCTTCCGCAGTAATCGCCTGGACGCTCATCGCCTTCGTGAAAGTGTAGACGGAAACGCCACTCCACGCGCGAGCGGCCCCATCCGTCGGAAGCACGTGACTGGATCCCGCGAGATAATCACCGAAGGTTTCGGCTGCGGCGGGCCCGGCGAACACCGCACCGGCGTTGCGGATCAGCGGCACCAATGCATTTGCGTCCTCGACAGCAAGCGACAGATGCTCGGGTGCGTAGAGGTTCGCAACCTCGGCTGCTTCTTCGAGGCTGGAAACCGAGATCACGCGCGCGCATTGCAGCGATGCCTTCACAAGCTCGCTGCGCGGCAGCTCGGCAGCCTGAATCTCCACCTGTCGCGCCACTGCCCGAGCCAGCACGTCCGACGGTGTGACGAGCAATACTTGCGCATCCGCGTCATGCTCGGCCTGACTCAGCAAGTCGGCAGCGACGACAGGAGGGCCGGCGCTGTCGTCGGCAATCACCATCAGCTCGCTTGGGCCAGCGGGCATATCGATTGCCGGACCTCCAGGGAGCGACGCGACCAGCCGCTTGGCTTCTGCAACCCATGCGTTGCCCGGACCGCAGATCTTGTCGACCTTGGCCATCGGACCTGCTCCAAACGCCAGGGCCGCGATCGCCTGCGCACCGCCGACAGTCCAGACTCGCTCGATTCCGCTCAGCTCCGCAGCAAGCGCAATTGCCGAATCCAACCCCCCTTCCGGCCGGGGCGGCGTGACAACTACGATCTCCTTCACCCCAGCGGCTCGGGCCGGAAGCGCCAGCATCAGAAGCGTCGAAAACAGCGGCGTCTTCCCGCCCGGAACATACAAGCCAACCCGGTCGATCGCTCGCCACACCTTGCGCACGCTGAGGCCCGGCACCGTCTCGATCGAAACATCCACCGGTCTTGTCGCCTCATGGAAAGCGCGGATGTTGGTAGCTGCGATCTCTATCGCCTCAACCTGCTCGGAGGAGAGCGAACGCCGCGCTTCCATCGCTACAGGCCTGACTTCGATCTCGCGCGGCTCCTCACCGTCGATCCGTTTGGCGATTGCGCGCAGCGTATCCCAGCCGCCTGACTGCACCTCCTCCACGATGGCTCGCACCGCCGATTGCAGTCCGGCGTCCTGCCGCTGCTGCGGGCGCGCAAGCGCCGCCCGACGGCCTGCCTCGCCGAGTTCATTCCAAACGAACGACTTCACAGCATCATCTTTTCGATAGGGACGACCAGAATCGCTGACGCACCGGCGTTCTTGAGCTTCTGCAACGTCTCCCAGAAAACCGACTCCTGGCACACGGCATGGACAGCGAAATGCCCCGGACGGCCATGCAAGGGAAGAATGGTCGGAGCGTCCGCTCCCGGAAGCAATGCAGTAATCCGCGGCAGCGCCTCGCTGCTCGCGTTGAGCATGATGTACTTGGATTCTTTGGTGGCAAGGACACCTTCGATCCGGGTGAGCAGCTGCTCGCACAACCCCGCCCTGCCCTCGTCCAGCGGCTTGCGGGTGCGGATCAAGACCGCCTGGCTTTCAAGGATTGTATCGACCGGCCGAAGCGCATTGGCCTCCAGTGTCGCCCCAGTCGAAACCAAATCGCAGATGTAGTTCGCGATCTGCAGTCGTGGCGCAAGTTCCACCGCCCCGTTCATCTCCACCACCTCAGCGTCGATCCCGCGCTCGTTTAGGAACTTCCGCAGCAAGCCAGGGTAGGAGGTGGCAATCCGCGTCCCCTGCAGCGACTGCGGGCCTTCATAAGTCCGGCTTTCGGGAACGGCGATCCTCAGGCTGCATCGCCCGAACCCGAGCTCGGCAACCACGTCGAAACCAGGATCGGCACGCGCGGCCGCGAATTCCTCGATCACATTCTGCCCGACGATCCCGAATTCGCAGACGCCGTCGGCGACGAAGGTCGGGATGTCGTCGTCGCGAACGAACATCAGTTCGGCCGGGAAATTCTCCACCCGAGCCGTCAGGCTGTTCTTGCCGCTCTGGATCCGGAAACCCGAATCCTTCAGCAATTCTCGGCTGTAGTCCGACAGCCGCCCTGATTTCTGAAGCGCGATGTGCAGCCGAGTGCGGTCAGCGAGCATTGCTGATTCCAATCCTGTCGATTGCGCGGCGGTACCCCTGGTGCGGCTCCTGCTTCAGGAAGCGGCCCACGCGAACGATTGTCGTTGTGCTGACTCCGGTCGCATCGTGAATATCGCGATAGCTGAGCTCGGTGCCGTCGAGCAGCCGCGCGACATGCCAGCGCTCGGCGAGAGTCCGAATCTCCGCAGGCGTGCACAGGTCAAGCAGAAGCAACCGCATCTCCGCACGGTCTTTCGGCGTGAGCAGCGCGTCGCACAGCTCGTCCGTGAGTGCGGAAAGGTCACGGCTTGGTGCCGGTGAGGTGATTGCAGTAGTCATTTTTTGTTACATCGTGTTAGAACAGTAGAACGAGCAAATAACGCCGGAACAGCCGAAGTCAAGCGGTCCTGCTTGCCGTCCCGCAGAGGGCGACCTAATGCGCCGCCATGCATCAGTTCGAGCTTACGGACGACCAACTCCAGATCCAGGAGATGGCGCGCAAGTTCACCGCCGACGCGATCGCGCCCTTCGCGGCGGAGTGGGACGAGAAGCACATTCTCCCCAAGGACGCGATCCGCGAGGCCGCGGAACTCGGCTTCGGCGCGATTTACGTGAGCGAGGAATCGGGTGGGATCGGCCTCGGTCGGCTGGATGCCGCGCTGATCTTCGAGGCGCTCGCCTACGGCTGCCCGTCGACCAGCGCCTTCATCTCGATTCACAATATGGCGGCGTGGATGATCGACCGCTTCGGCTCGGACGAGCTCAAGCACAAATACCTCCCGTCGATGATACCGATGGAGCGGATGGGGAGCTATTGCCTTACTGAGCCGTCCTCGGGTTCGGACGCTGCCGCGCTCAAGACGCGCGCCGTTCTGGACGGCGACCATTATGTCGTCTCCGGCTCCAAGGCCTTTATCTCCGGCGGCGGAGAGAACGACATTTACGTGACGATGGTCCGAACCGGCGAGGACGGCGCCAAGGGAATTACCGCCCTCGTCATCGAGAAGGATATGCCCGGAGTCAGCTTCGGCGCGCAGGAGAAGAAGCTCGGCTGGCATTCGCAGCCGACGTGCCAGGTCAATTTCGACGAGGTCCGGGTTCCTGTCGCGAACCGGGTTGGGGCCGAGGGCGAAGGCTTCCGCATCGCGATGATGGGTCTCGATGGCGGCCGGCTGAACATCGGCGCCTGCTCGCTCGGGGGCGCTCAGCGCTGCCTCGACGAGGCTGTGAAATACACGAAGGATCGCCACCAGTTCGGGCAGGCGATCGCTGATTTCCAGAACACGCAGTTCATGCTCGCCGACATGGAGACCGAACTCGAAGCCGCGCGGTACCTCCTCTACGTCGCCGCCGCCAAGGTCACGGCGAACGCGCCCGACAAGACCAGGTTCGCGGCGATGGCCAAGCGTCTTGCCACGGACACCGGCTCCTCGGTGGTCGACCGGGCGCTGCAGCTTCACGGCGGCTACGGCTACCTCATGGATTACCCGATCGAGCGCTTCTGGCGCGACCTCCGGGTGCATTCCATTCTAGAGGGCACCAACCAGATCATGCGGGTGATCGTTAGCCGGGATCTGCTTCGCCAGTGACGGACGACGTCCTGATTTCACAGGAGAACGGCGTCGGCCGGCTCCGGCTCAACCGGCCGAAGGCAATCCATGCACTGACCGCCGAAATGTGCGACACGATGAGCGCCGCCCTGCTCCGCTGGCGCACGGATTCAAACATCCAGTGCGTGATAATTGATCATGCCGAGGGCCGCGGCTTCTGCTCCGGCGGCGATGTGGTGATGCTGGCGAAGAGCGGCGCCGGCGACACGCGAAAGGCGCGCGATTTCTTCTTCGCCGAATACCGGCTCAACCACCTGCTCTTCGGCTTTGACAAACCAACGCTCGCCATCATGGATGGGATCACGATGGGCGGAGGCGTCGGGATTTCGCTCCCTTGCACCTATCGAGTCGCTACCGAGAACACGCGGTTCGCGATGCCTGAGACGAGCATCGGACTTTTCCCGGACGTCGGCGGCGGCTGGTACCTGCCGCGCCTTCCCGGCCGTGTCGGCCAATTCATCGCGCTGACCGGCGCCAGGCTCGACGGGGCGGAGTGCGAATATCTAGGGCTTGCGACCCACTATATTCCAAACGGCTCGCTGGAGGAATTGATCGAGCGGATTCACAAAGCGCCGGACCGGCTGCAGGGCACACTGGGCGCTGCTTCGGAAACTCCGCCGGAAGGCAAGATTTCTAACAACCTCCCGCAAATTACTCGGCTATTCGCGTCCGACCAGCTCGAGGAAATTCTTTCCGCTCTTGAAGCCGACGAGAGCGAATGGGCGGAAAAGGAGCTGATCACGCTTCGGACCAAAAGCCCGCTTTCCTGCAAGGTCTCGCTCCGGCTGCTCGCGGAAGGCGCCCACCGAACCAACTTCACGGACGAGATGCGAGCCGAATATGCGCTCGCCTGTCACGTCGTGAAGACTGATGATTTCCACGAGGGTGTCACTGCGGTCCTGATCGAGAAGCACAATGCACCGCAGTGGGACCCGTCCACGCCGGAGGGCGTGACGGATCAGATGCTCGACAAGCTCTTCGCGCCGATGCCGGAGGGGCAGGAGTGGACGCCGTTTCCGGAGGTGAGCCAGTGAGCGATTACGAAACAATCCTCATCGAACAGCGCGGCGCGGTGACCCTAGTCACACTCAACCGCCCGAACGCGCTCAATGCGCTCAACAGCCAGGTTCTTGCCGAGCTCATCGACGCGTTCGGCGAGTATGATGCCGATCCGCAGCAGCGCTGCCTCGTCCTCACCGGCTCGGAAA
>Ga0207678_10004277_pt1 | contig 12806 bp, 12 predicted proteins | sample KBSC63metaG_FD_184319 | JGI IMG/M metagenome (GOLD analysis project Ga0207678, IMG submission 184319) | Corn rhizosphere microbial communities from Kellogg Biological Station, Michigan, USA - KBS C6-3 metaG (SPAdes) (version 2) | ecosystem: Host-associated > Plants > Roots > Rhizosphere > Soil ... | reverse complement strand
CAACCTGCGCGCGCTCGGCGAGGCCAGGGCCCTGCCCGCGGACCAGGCCCCGCTGCTCTTCGTGAAGATCGGCACGGGCATCGGCGGCGGGCTGGTCACGCGGGAGGGCGGGCTGCACCACGGGGCCGACGGCGCGGCGGGCGACATCGGGCACGTCCGGGTGCGCGGCGGCCCCGACGCCCCCTGCGTCTGCGGCAACGTCGGCTGCATCGAGGCGGTCGCGTCGGCCTCCGCCATCGCCCGGCGGCTGGCCGCGGGTGCGAACGTCGCCGTGACCATCGCCGACGTGCGGGACCGCCTGGCCAAGGCCGACCCCGCCGCGGTCGCGCACGTGCGGGAGGCCGCCGCGCACATCGGCGAGCTGGTGGCCATGCTCGTGCACTTCTACAACCCGGCCCGGGTCACCATCGGCGGCTCGCTCACCGCGGCGAGCGACGACCTGCTGGCGGGCGTGCGCAGCGTCGTCTACCAACGGGCGCTGCCGCTGGCCACCCGGAACCTGGTGCTGGCCAACAGCGTGCTCGGCGAGTACGCCGGGCTGGCGGGCGCCGCGGTGTTGGGCATCGAGCAGGCCCTCTCGGCGAGTGAGATCGGCACGTTGACGGCCTGAGCGGGCACCTCGCTAGGCCGTGGACCGCGTACGCGGCCTAGCCTGTGCCGCGTGCGGATCCGACCGGGCGAGCTCGCGGAGATCAAGGCCGGGACCATCGATCTCGGCTTCCGCCGTTGGGATCGCCCGCGCGTGGTCGTCGGCACCCGGATGCGCACCCCCGTCGGGCTGATCGAGGTCACGGCCGTCGAACCCGTCGACGAGTCCACCATCACCGAGGACGACGCCCGCCGGGCGGGCGCCGCGTCGCTGGACGCGCTGCGCCGCGGGCTGGCGGCGAACCCGGACCGCCCCGTGTTCCGCGTGGGTCTGCGCTGGGCGGGCGAGGACCCGCGGATCGGCCTGCGGCAGCAGCCTCCGACACCGCAGGAGCTCGCCGAGATCCGGGCACGGCTGGCCCGTCTCGACGCCGCGTCGGCGATCGGACCGTGGACCGGGCCCACCCTGGCGATCATCGACCGCTCCCCCGAGGTGCGCGCTCCCGATCTCGCCGCCGCGCTCGGCCGCGACACGCCGTCGTTCAAGCGCGACGTCCGCAAGCTCAAGGAGCTCGGCCTGACCGAGTCGCTCGACATCGGCTACCGGCTCTCCCCCCGCGGTGAGGCGGTGGTCGACGACGGTGGGCCGCCGCGCGAACGCCCCGCGCCACCCGGCGGCACCCGGCTGCCCGCGATCGGCGCCCCGGCCACCCGGGCGCTGACCGCCGCGGGCATCACCACGCTCGAGGCGGTGGCCGCGGTCCCGGAGGCCGAGCTCGCGGCGATGCACGGCGTCGGCCCGGTGGCACTGGCCAGGCTCCGCGACGCGTTGGCCGAGCACGGTATCGCCCGACGGACCTAGGAGCGCGCTGGAGAACTCGGCCCTACTGCGCGACGGGCGGAGTTCTTCAGCACCTCCTAGGACGTCTCCGGCCCGTCTCCGCGCGATCGAGGGCCCAGCGAGCGCAGGAGGAGGGCGATCCGCTCGGGTTGGCCTTCGGCGGGGATCCGCGCTGCGGCCTGGAGTGTCGCGAGTCCGTGCAGGGTGCTCCAGAGGAGCTCGGTCTGGAGGTCGGCGTCGTGCTCGGCGAGGTGGGCCGACGCGATGACGGGAGCGCGGAGGGCGGCGAACGCCTCGCTCAGCTCGGGCGGGGTGTCCTCGGCGGCGAACCTCAGCTCGGTCGCCGCGGTGAACATCGCGTAGTAGGTGGCCGGGTAGGCCCGGGCGAACGCGAGGTAGCCGAGGACGACGGCCTCCAGCGCGTCATGGGGTCCGGCAGCGGCGCTCGCCCGCTTCCGGGTGTCCTCGGCGAGCTCGGCGAAGCCCTGGCGGGCCACGGCGGCGACGATCGCGTCCTTGCCCGCGAAGTGGCTGTAGAGCACGGGCTGGCTGTACTCGATGCGCTCGGCGAGGCGGCGGGTGGTGACCGCGTCCCAGCCCTCCTGCTCCGCGAGCTCGCGCGCGGTCGCGACGATCGCCGCTCGCCGTGTCGCGCGCTCCCGCTCACGGCGCTCCTTCGTACCCACGACTAGAAATCTAGCAGTGCTAGGGGCACACGGCGTTCACGTCGTGTTAGCGTCGAACGTATTCTTGTCAACGCTAGGAGGCGTGCCATGACCACAACACTGAGCCGTCGGGCTCGTCGGACGTCCGAACTGGGGCTGGGCGCCATCGGCGTGGGGATCATCGCGATCGGGACGCGGTTCCTCGTCCGACCCGAGGCGGCCGCGGCGGGCTACGGGGTCCGGACGGCTCCGCAAGACCCCTACCTGGCGGTCAAGGGCATCCGGGACATCGCCAGCGGGCTCGTGCTGCTGGCCGTGCTGGCCCGGGGCGATCGCCGCACCACCGGCAGCACGGCACTCGCGGCCGCCACGATCCCCTTCGGGGACATGATCGTGGTCCTCACCCGGGGCGGATCGGCCCGCGTCGCGCTCGGCGTGCACGGAGCGACCTGCCTGGTCATGCTCGCGGCCGCGGTGCCCCTGCTGTCGGGAACCCGACCCCACCTCACGCCCTGACCGTCTCGCTCTCGACGAAGCGGTCGCGGCCCGCCAGCACGCCCGCGACCGCCTGGGGCACCAGCAGCGCGGCCATGAAGGCCAGCGGCGCGGTCCAGCCTGCGGTGTGGTCGTAGAGGACCCCCACCAGGATCGGACCCGGGATGGAGATCAGGTACCCGACGCCCTGCGCGAACGCCGACAGTTGGGCGACGCCCCGCGTCGACCGCGAGCGGAGCCCGATCATCGTGAGGGCCAGCGGGAAGCTGGCCTGCGAGACGCCCAGGAGCAACGCCCACAGCCACGGCAACGTGGCAGGCACGAACCACAGCCCCAGGTAGCCCGCGATGCCGAGCGCGCTCAGCGCGACGGCGAGCGGGCCCTGCGTCGGCAGCCGCGCGGCGAGCGTCGGCATCAGGAACGCCAGCGGGATGCCGACCGCGGGCGTCAACGCCAGCAGGAGGCCCGCCGTGGCGGGCGCGACACCCGCGTCGCGGAAGATCTGCGGCAGCCACCCCAGCACGATGTAGGCGCCCGCGGCCTGCAACCCGAAGAACACGCTCAACGCCCACGCCGTGGGGCTGCTCGTGATCCGCCCCGCGGGCACGACGGCGGCCGTCGCGGCCGTCGGGGGGTCGTCGCGCGGCGTGCGGACGATCGACCAGGCGAGCGCCGCGACGACCGCGGGCACCGCCCAGAACCCGAGCCCGACCCGCCAGCCCCCGCCCAGCCCTTCGGCCAGCGGCACGGAGATCGCCGCCGCGAGCGAGGCGCCCAGCGTGAGCGCCATCGAGTAGACGCCGGTCATGACCCCGACGTGCTCGGGGAAGTAGCGCTTCACCACGATCGGCATCACCACGTTGCCGATCCCGATACCCGCGAGGGCGGCCGCGCTGGCCGCGAGGAACACCGCGCTGCCCCCGGCCAGCGCGCGCCCGGCCAAGCCGAGGGCCAGCGCCGCCATCGCCATCCACACCACCGTGGCCGGGCCCACCCGGCGCACGAGGCGCGGCGCGACGGTGCCGATGACCGCGAAGCAGGCGGGCGGGACCGAGGTGAGCAGGCCCGCGACGGTGGGGCTCATGGGCAGACCCGCGCGGATGTCGCCGAGCAGGGGGCCGATGCTGGCCACGGCGGGCCGGAGGTTGAACGCGGCCACCGCGAGCGCGACCCCGACCAGGACGCGCCACAGTCTGCCGGACATCATCCGATAGTAGAATGATGGGATGATTTTGGCGCCCGTGCCTCGGCACCGCACGCTCGCCGACGAGACGATCGCGCACCTGCGGGCCCAGATCACCTCGGGCACGTGGCCGGTCGGCTCGCGCATCCCCACCGAGCCGGAGCTGGTCGAGCGGCTCGGCGTCGCCCGCAACACCGTCCGCGAAGCCGTGCGGGCCTTGGCCAACACGGGGTTGGTGGAGATCCGGCAGGGCTCGGGCACCTACGTGGTGGCCACCAGCGAGCTGGCGTGCGTGATGCAGCGCCGCTTCGCGGGCACCGACCACGCACAGCTCAACGAGCTCCGCGCGGTGCTCGAGTCGGCTGCGGCGGCGATGGCCGCCCAGCGGCGGACGGCCGCCGACCTCCGCACGCTCGACGCGGCGCTCGCCCGTCGCGAGGAAGCCTGGCGATCCGGGCCCCTCGCCGCGTTCGCCGACACCGACGCCACGTTCCACCTGGCCGTCGTGGCCGCCGCGCACAACGACGTGCTCACCGCGATCTACGCCGACCTGCGGGAGGTGATCCGGGGCGCGATCGCCGCCGAGCTCGACGCCGCCGTCGGCGCCCGGCCGCACGTCGACCACGCCCGGCTCGTCGAGGCCATCCGCGACCGAGACGGTGAGCAGGCCGCCGCCGAGGCCCAGGCGCACGCCTCGAGCTGGGAGCCCGGTCGTTCGACCGGCGCACAGGACCGACCCGGAGGACCCGCGTGACCGCGCACCCCGCTGATCCGACGCACGTCCTCGACGATGTCGTGCGGGCCGCGCTGCTCGGGCCGCACGCCCACCTCGCCGAGCGCCGCGGCCGCGTGCTGCGCTACCCGGTGGACGTCTGCCCGTTCCTCGCGTTCCCCGACGATCCCGGCGACGCCGACTGGCGCGACCTCGCGCAGCTCGCCGGGCCCGGCGAGGTCACCGGGTTGGCCGCGGCGGCGGTGCCCGACGGCTGGGAGGTGATCTTCACCCTCGACGGCGTCCAGATGGTCGACGACGGCATACCGGCGGCCCCCGACCCCGAGGCCGTCGTGCTGGGTCCGGCCGACGTGCCGGAGATGCTCGCCCTCGTCGAACGGACGCGGCCCGGCCCCTTCCGGCCCCGGACCATCGCGATGGGCACCTACCTCGGCGTCCGACGCGGTGGACGGCTGATCGCGATGGCGGGCGAGCGGCTGCACCCGCCGGGGTGGACGGAGATCAGCGCCGTGTGCACCGACGCCGAGCACCGGGGAGAGGGCCTCGCCACCCGGCTCGTGCTGGCGGTCGCGGCGGGCATCCGCGAGCGCGGCGACACCCCGTTCCTGCACGCCTCGGCGGCCAACGTCAACGCGATCCGCCTCTACACGGCGCTCGGGTTCCGGCTGCGGCGGACGCTGCGGTTCGGGGCCGTGCGGACCCCCCGCGACGACGCGGGAGCCGATACCGCCGTCGCGTGAGCTCGACCACCGCAGCGGTGGCGCGGCCCGCCTCGTCGTCGCCCGATCGAGCGAATGCCGCCTGCTCCACCCCCCGCCACCTGGCCCGCAGCGGCCGATGCCGATCGGGCGACTCGATCTCGGCGGGGGCCTGGCCCGATGATGTGGGCGCTCCGCAGGCGGACGCGCTCGCGCCACCGATCGCAGGGACGGTGCAGGTGAGGCTCAGGACACGGGCGGTGGTAGTTGCGGCTGCGATCGGGCTCGCGGCCGCCGGGTGCGCGCACCCGAGCCCCGTGGCCGCCGCGGTCGTCGTCACCACCCCGGCGCCGCGAGCACCCGGCGAGCGCCTGCCCGCCCCCGCGGGCGAGCCGGTGCTGACGATCACGGGCCGGGTCGAGCGGACCAACGTCGAAAGCACGGTCCGGCTGGACGAGGACGGCCTGGACTCGCTCGGCCGCGTCCGGATCGAGCTGTACGAGCCGTGGGTCAAGCAGCGGATGAGCTTCCAGGGTGTGTGGCTCACCGACGTCCTCGCCGCCACGGGCATCGACGACGCGGCCGCAGGCGTGCACCTGACCGCGCTGGACAACTACCAGGTCGACATCCCGATCACCGATGTCCGCGCGGGCGGGGTGCTGCTCGCGACCCGCACCGGCGACGGCGGTGCCATCCCGATCGCCGAGGGCGGCCCGATCCGCATCGTGTTCGCCGACGGCGTCGCATCGGGCGCCAACGCGAACCAGTGGATCTGGAGCGTCACGACCATCGACGTGAGATGACCCCGCCCGACGACGTGCTCGGATCCGGGCGCCGCGGCAGGCAGCGCGCCCTGGTCGGGGTGCTGATCATCGTGGCGACCGTGGGCGTGCTGGTGGCGGTCGGGCTCAGCGCGCTCCGCCTCGGCGGGATCACCACCGACCTGACGTCCATCCGCACCAGCTCCGACACCGTCGCGAGCTCCAACCGCGAGGCGCTGCTCCTCGAGCAGATGGTCACCGCGCTGGGCGAGACGACCGACGGACGCGCCGTCGCCGTGCAAGCGGGCCTGCTGCAGCGCCAGCTGATCGTCTCGATCGCCGCCTTCCCGCCCGACGCCGCCCCGGCCCGCGAGCTGCGCGCCGTCCAGCAGGTGCTGGCCGCCTTCCCGTGGGACGAGCTGCCCGCGGCGGGCGGCCACGACGACCCCCGGCGCCTGTCGGCCCTCGACCTCGTCATGGGCGCGGAACGGCGCATCAACGCGGTGCGGGTGGAGCAGGAGAAGCAGTTCTACCTCGCCACCACCGCCGCGCTGGAGGGCAGCAGGCGCAGCCAGCTCGGGCTCTCGGCGCTGGTCGGGCTGGTGCTGGCGCTCGGCGTGGTCGGGGTCACCGTGGTGACGCGCCGCAGCCGGAGCCGCATCACGACGGCCTACGACGCGCTGAAGGGCGAGGTCGGCGAGCGTCGCGCCGCCGAGGACGCCCTGCGGGCCAGCGAAGGCCGGTTCCGCTCGCTCGTGCAGCGCGCGTCGGACCTCACGGTGGTGACCGATGCGGTCGGGATCGTCCACTACGTCAGCCCCGCCGCCGAGACCCTGCTGGGCTACCGGCCGGAGGACCTGCTGCACCTCCCCCTGCTCGTGCACGTCGAGCCGGACCAGCGCGCGGGCGTCGGGCAGGCCATCGCGTTCCTCGCCGAGCAGCCCGGCCTCGTGCACACGATCGAGCTGCGGCTGTGCACGCGCGACGGCCGCGTCCGCTCGGTGGAGGCGGTCTGCCAGAACCTGCTGGCCGACGCCGACGTGGGCGGGCTCGTCTGGAACGGACGCGACGTCACCGAACGGCGGGCGCTCGAGGACGAGCTCACGCACCAGGCCCACCACGACCCGCTGACCGGCCTGGCCAACCGCGTGCTGCTGCTCGACCGGCTGCGCGGGGCCCTGGCGGGGCGCGACACGGTGTCGGTGATCCTGGTCGACCTCGACGGCTTCAAGAACGTGAACGACACGCTCGGCCACCCGGCGGGCGACGAGCTGCTGCGCTCGGCCGCGCAGCGCCTGCTCGGGTGCGTGCGACCCGAGGACACGACGGCCCGGCTGGGCGGCGACGAGTTCGCCGTCGTCACGCACGGCGGCCCGGAGCTCGCGCAGTCCGTCGGGCGGCGGATCGTGGAGAGCCTGCGCCGCCCGTTCGGGGTGGCGGGCCACGAGGTGCGGATCGGCGCGAGCGTCGGCGTCGCGTCCCGGGACGGCCGCGAATCGGCCGAAGACCTGCTGCGCGACGCCGACATCGCCATGTACGCGGCGAAGAAGGCGGGCAAGGGCCGCGTCGAGGTGTTCGAGCCCGCCATGCGCGTGCGGGCGGCGCAGCGCACGAGCCTGCAGCAGGAGCTGGCCCGCGCGGTGGAGTCGGGCGGCATCGAGGTGCACTTCCAGCCGATCGTCGACCTGCGCACCGCGCGCACGACGAGCCTGGAGGCGCTCGCGCGGTGGCGGGGCCCGGACGGCGCGCTCGTGCCCGCCGACGTGTTCGTGCCGATCGCCGAGGAGACCGGCGCGATCACGGAGATCGGGCGGGTCGTGCTGCGCCAGGCCTGCCGCGCCGTGCAGCACTGGCGCGCGACCGTGCCCGGTCACGGCCAGCTCGGCGTCGCGGTGAACGTGTCGGTGCACCAGGTGCTGTCCGGCTGGCTGTACGACGACGTCGTCGAGGCCCTGCGCGACAGCGGGATGGCGCCCTCGACGCTCACGTTGGAGATCATCGAGAGCACGGCGATCGAAGACTCGGAGCGCGTCGCCGCGGAGTTCGCCCGGCTGCAGGCCATCGGCGTGCGGATCGCGGTCGACGACTTCGGCGCGGGCTACTCCTCGCTCGGCTTCCTGATCGGGCTCGACGTCGACACGCTCAAGATCGACCGCACGATCCTGGAGTTCGACGCGACCCGCCGGGGATCCCTCGTGGCCGCGATCGCCGAGCTCGGCCGGACGCTGGGCCTGACCGTGGTCGTGGAGGGCGTGGAGACCCCGGAGCACCTCGACTGGGCGCGGCAGGCGTGCTGCGACGCGGCGCAGGGCTACCACTTCTCCCGACCGCTGCCCGCCGCCGACGTGCCGCGGTTCCTCCGGGGGTCAGGCGGTCACGTCGGCCAGGGCGGTGTCGAGGATGGCCAGCCCGCGGTCGATCTCGGCGTCGGTGGCGGTCAGCGGTGGGGCGATGCGGAAGGTCCCGCCCATCCCCGGTAGCTGCACGATGTTCATGTGCAGGCCGAGCTCGCCGCAGCGCCGGGTGACGGCGGCCCCGAGCCGGTCGGCGCCGCCGGGCTCGGCCGGGTCGAGCGTCACCAGCTCCACGCCGATCAGCAGGCCCCGCCCCCGGACGTCGCCGATCGCCTTGTGCCGCAACGCCAGCTCGTTCAGGCCGCTGCGCAGGCGAGTGCCGAGCTCGCGCGCCCGGAGGTCGAGCCGGTCGCGCTCCAGCACGTCGAGCACGGTGTTGCCGACGGCGGCGGGCAGCGGGTCGTTGGCGTGCGTGGTGAAGAAGAGGAACCCGCGCTCGTGGGCCCGCCCCTCGATCTCGGGGTTGGTCAGCACCGCGGCGAGCGGCAACCCGGCACCGAGGGTCTTGGAGAGGGTGAGGATGTCCGGCACGACGCCGTCGCGCTCGAACGCGTACCAGTCGCCGGTGCGGCACAGCCCGGTCTGCGCCTCGTCGACGATCAGCAGCATGCCGCGTTCGGCGCACTTGTCGCGGAGCGCGGCCAGGTAGCCCGGCGGGAGGTCGACGACGCCGCCGGAGCTCAGGATCGGCTCCACCAGGCACGCGGCGAGGCTGCCTACCGACTGGGCGTCGATCAGGTCGAAACCGAGGTCGAGCTGGCGGCGCCAGTCCAGGTTGCCGTCGGCGTCCACGATCGCGGGCCGGAACCGGTCGGGCACGGGCAGGGCGAAGTTGCCCGGAGCCGCGGGCCCGTAGCCCGCCCGGCCCGCGCTGTAGGTGGCGTTCGCGGCCGCCTGGGTCATCCCGTGCCAGGAGCGCGCGAAGGAGACGACCTCGTGCTTCCCGGTGACGAGCTTGGCCATGCGCAGCGCGGCCTCGTTCGCCTCGGCGCCCGTCGACAGGAACATGGCCTTCGACAGCGGCTCGGGCAGCGTCTCCGCGAGCCGCCGGGCCAGGTCGAGGACCGGGCGGCTCAGCATCCCGCTGTAGAGGTGGTCGAGGTGGCCGATCTGCGCGCGGACGGTGGCGACGATGTCCGGGTGCGCGTGGCCGAGGATCGCGCTCATCTGGCCGGAGGTGAAGTCGAGCAGCTCGCGCCCGTCCTCGGTGAACACGTAGGCGCCCTCGGCGCGCTCGGCGATCCCGGGGCTGAACGGCGCGCGACCCGAGTAGTGGATCAGGTGCTCTTCCGACATGGCACCAACGCTACGAACCAGCTCTAGTGCGTGTCCATCACACAATTCCCACGTGCCTGTGCGACAGCGTCGTACAAGGATGGGTCGCGTGCTGAATCCGTGGCGGCTGCGCCTGCTCGGGCTCCTCGACAGCCTCGGCACCGTGCGCGCGGTCGCCGAGACGCTGCACCTGAGCCCGTCGACCGTGTCCCAACAGCTCGCCGTGCTCGAGACCGAGACCCGCAGCAGGCTCCTCGAACGCTCCGGGCGCCGGGTGCGGCTGACTCGGTCAGGGGTCGTCCTGGCCCGGCGGGGTCGCGAGATCCTGGACCGGATGGCCGAGGCGGAGGCGGAGCTGCGGGCGCTGAACGACGAGCCGATCGGCACCGTGCGGCTGGGGTCGTTCCAGAGCGCGGTCTACACCGTCGCGGTGCCCGCCGTGACGCGGCTCGCGACGTCGCACCCGCACCTGCGCGTGGAGCTGATCGAGTCCGAGCCGCACGAGAGCGGGCCCGCGCTCCGCACCGGCGCGGTGGACGTGATCGTCACGACCACCGACTACGTGGAGTTCCCCTGGGACCGCGACCTCGAGATCATCCCGCTCGGCGCCGACCCGGTGGTGCTCGTCCTGCCCCCGGACCACCCGTTGACCCGGCGGCGCGTGGTGGACCTCGCGGCGTGCGCCGAGGAGACGTGGGCGTGCGACCGCCCCGGCTCGTACATGGCCGAGCTGACCAGGCGGCTGTGCCACGAGTCCGGCTTCGAGCCCCGGGTGGCCTGCCGCTTCGCCAACTACCTGCTCCTGCTCCAGCACGTCGAGTCCGGCGGTTCGGTCGCGCTGCTGCCCGCGCTGGCGGTCGCCCGCAACCACGCCGTGGTCACCCGCGAGCTCACCACCCCCGTGCACCGCAACGTCGCCGTCGTCGTGCGCCGCGGGTCGGCTCGGCGCGCCGCGGTGGACGCCGTCGTCGAGGCCTTGCTCGACCACCCCGCGATCCCGGCGCTCGCGGCCGACGGCCTGCGTCAGGGCGCGGAACCCCGCAGCCGTTCGATGTAGCGGCGCGCCGAGCGCTGCACGGCCTCCCCCGCGTCGGCCACCACGTGGCCCCACCAGCCGCCGTACAGCGTGCCGAACCGGAAGCGCGCCACCCGCCGCGCGATGTCCGCCACGGTGTCCGCGTCGAGCGGGACGAGGTTGGGGTAGCTCCACAGGAAGCTGACCCAGCCCCGGTCCTCCGCCACCATGATCGTGTCGCCCGTGAGCAACGTGCCCGCCCCGCCCGACCCGGCGGCCCAGTGCAGCACCGCCGCGCCGTCGAAGTGGCCGCCCACGCGCGCAACGGTGACGCCGGGCACGGGCGCCACCTCGTCGTCGTACAGCGTGATCCGGGGCGAGGGCCGCTGGATCCACCGCGCGTCGACCCGAGGCACGAACACCCGGGCGTCGAACGCGTCGGCGACGTCGACGAACGCCGCGTAGAAGTGCGGGTGCGACGGGCAGATCGCGCTGATCCCGCCGAGCTCCTCGATCGTCCGGCGGGCGGGCTCGTCGATGAGCGGGACGCAGTCCCACAGCACGTTGCCGTGGGGCGTGCGCACGAGCAGCGCGCGTTGGCCGATCGCGAACGACGGCTCGACGCCGACGCCGAGCAGGCCGGGCTCCTCCTCCCGCAGCTCCGTGCCGTGGTCGGCGGCCAGCGCGGCCGCGGTCGTCCACCGTTGGCCGCCTTCGGCCACCGCCTCCCGCTCGTCCTCGCAGATCGGACAGGCGGCGGGCGGGTGCTCCGCATCGGGGTACTGCATCGCGCACCGGACGCAGATCCACGCGGACATCAGTCCGCCATCAGTCCGAGGCGGCCGCGTCCTCGCTGCGGCGGTGCTCGTCGGCGGCGTCGCCCGGGGCCTGCGCCTCCGCGGCCGACGCCACGCGCCCTTCGGAGTCGCGCAGGATCTCCTCGGCCGCGGCGCGGCGGTCGCCGTCCCCGGCCTGCTCCCCCGCCTCTTCCTCGGGCAGCGGCACGGCCCGGCCTGCTACATGATCTTCGGGAATCTCGGGCGCCATATCCTCGGCTACCCCGGTGGGCCGATCGCCAACCGCGCCGGGAACGCCGCGGGAACGCCGCGTTCCGCATCGTCACGCTCATGAACACCGACAGGGAAACCAACGACACGCCGAAGGGCGATCTCCGCTCCCGCTTCCGCGGCCCGCTGCTCCGCCTCGGCGACGAGGGGTACCGGGAAGCCCGGGCGGCCTGGAACCTCAACGCACAGCAATGGCCCGCCGCGGTGGTCGTGGCCGAGGACGCGACCGACGTCGTCGCCGCCGTGCGGTTCGCCCGCGCCGAACGGCTCGGCGTGGGGGTGATGGCGACCGGCCACGGCACGGCGGCGCCCTGCCACGGCGGGGTGCTCGTCAACACCTCGCGCATGACCGACGTGCACGTCGACCCCGTGATGCGCACCGCGCGGGTCGGCGCGGGCACGAGATGGGGCGACGTCGTGCGGGCCGCGGCACCCCACCGCCTCGCGGGTTTGCCCGGCTCCAGCTCCCAGGTCGGCGTCGTCGGCTACCTCATGGGCGGCGGCTTCGGCTGGCTGGGGCGCAAGTACGGCTTCGCCGCGAGCTCCCTGATCCAGGCCGAGGTGGTGACGGCCGACGGCGAGGTCGTGCAGGCGAGCGCGCACAACAACGCCGATCTGTTCTGGGGCCTGAAAGGCGGCAGCGGCAACTTCGGGATCGTCACGTCCGCGGAGTTCGCGCTGCACCCCGTCGAGAACGTCCACGCGGGCAACCTGTTCTACCCGGTCGAGCGGGCGCGCGACGTGCTCACCCGCTACGGGGCCTGGAGCCGGTCGCTGCCCGACGAGATGATGACGGCGGTGGCGTTCCGCCGGTTCCCACCGCTGCCGACGGTGCCCGAGCCCCTGCGCGGCAAGACCTTCGCCGCCGTGCGCGCCTGCTATTGCGGCGAGGACCTCGCCGAGGGCGAGCGGCTGGTGAAGCCGCTGCGCGAGGCGCTCGGCGAGCCCGCGACCGACACGTTCGCGATCATGCCCGTCACCGACATGGACACGATCAGCATGGACCCTGTCCAGCCGATCGGTGCCTTCCAACACATGGAGATGCTGCGCGACCTGACGCCCGCGGCGATCGAGACGCTCGTCGGGCTCGGCACCGCGTCGCCGCTGATCATGTTGGAGGCGCGCCAGCTC
>Ga0207678_10004276_pt1 | contig 12808 bp, 6 predicted proteins | sample KBSC63metaG_FD_184319 | JGI IMG/M metagenome (GOLD analysis project Ga0207678, IMG submission 184319) | Corn rhizosphere microbial communities from Kellogg Biological Station, Michigan, USA - KBS C6-3 metaG (SPAdes) (version 2) | ecosystem: Host-associated > Plants > Roots > Rhizosphere > Soil ... | reverse complement strand
GAGCGATCCCGCCGATGACGCCGGGTGGCGGTTTGCGCAAGTTCGCAGCGATAACACGATCCTGTTCAAGGATCACTGTGCCCTCCGTTCCTGTTATCTCCACCCGCCGGGGATATCCGGGGTAAGCCGCGGTCGTCGCTTCCAGAGTCCCCAACGCGCCGTTGGCAAATTCGAGAATGGCGAGCACAGTGTCTTCCGTCTCAATCGCATGTAGTAGCGTTGCAGTACGCGCCTGCACTCGCACCACATCCCCCAGCAGCCACAACAACAGATCAACGGTATGCACTGCCTGGTTGATGAGCGCGCCTCCGCCGTCCAGCGCGGACGTTCCACGCCAGCGCGAGGCGCTGTAATATTCCGGAGGCCGGTACCATTTCACCTGCGCATCCACCGCCAGAGGCTTGCCGATCACTTCCGTGCTGATCCACTCGCGGAGTTCCCGGATTCCGGGTTTCACGCGGTCCTGAAACATGACGCCAAGTTTTACCCCGGAGCGCTCCACAGCCTGGATAAGCGCATCCGCCCGTTCGGTGCTGATGTCGATCGGCTTTTCTGTGATCACATGAAGGCCGCGCTGTGCTGCGGCAATCCCCTGGCCAGCATGCAGGCCGGACGGGCTGCCGATCGCAACCATGTCCATCGGGCGATGCGCCAGGAATGCGTCGAAGTCGTGATAGGACTTCCCACCGTGCTCCCGGCACAGGGCTGCGACTTTCTTGGCATTGGTTCCGTAGATCGCGGCGATCTCCACTCCGGCAATAGCCCGAGCTGCACGCGCGTGTGTCTCACTGATGTTACCGCCGCCGATCAGGCCGATGTGAATGGTCATGTGGTCATGAGGAATTCGTGATCGCAGACGCTCGAACTTCCGCGAAGTCTTTCTACTCCTGCAACTCCGCGCCTGGTCCAACCGCGACCACAAAGTACAGAGCGGGCGTGGTGCCGACATTCCTGATCCCGTGCTCTTCGTTGGAGGCGACAAATCCGACCGATCCCGGTTCCAGGCGGAATTTCTTGTCCTTGACCGTCAGTTCTATCGTCCCTTCCCGGATGAGCCACATTTCAGAGTGGGGATGATGATGTGTGGTGGCCGTGGGCGCGCCGCCCGGAGGCAACGTGGTCTGATGCACTTCGATGCCCTCGCCCGTAGCCAGTTTTCCACGCAGCATCATCCGAATCTGCGCATTGTTATTGGCTACATGCAGAGGCGCTTTGTCGAAGGAAAATGCTCCTGACGGCAGAGATTTGTCCTGCGCGAAGGCTTGCAGGCCGCCGGCGACCGGCAGAAGGGCGGGCAACAGCAGGCATATCTCACGTCGAGTGAAAGACATTACGCATCTCCTGGGAAGATCGGTCGGCATCATAGCAGAGCATCTTGGCCGCCTTACAATCGTGAAATTGTGAACAATGACTTCATAAAATCTAAAGGGAGGGAAGCTAGCCAGTGTGCGCGGCGTTGGTGTAGGCTTTTGTCCGATTAAGGATTGGAGCGGAACATTGACGATGTTTTTACGCAAGCAGTCTTCCGGCTTTTATCTGGCTGGCCTGATCGCGATCGCTGTCCTTGGGTTTGTCTCGGTACAGAATGCCCGTGCGCAATCGACGGACTTGACCGGCATCGCTCATGTGGCCCTGCGGGTGAACGACCTGCAGAAATCACAGGCGTTTTACAAAACGCTGGGTTACGAGGAAGCTTTTTCGTTCACCGACAACGGCAGAGTCTCGGTCTCATACGTCAAAGTCAACGATCGCCAGTTCATCGAGCTGATTCCGCGGAGCAACGACTCCCAACCTGGCGGCATCTTGCACACCTGTTTCGAAGTGGCCGATATTGAAGCGCTGCACAGAGCCTACGTTGAACGGGGCCTGCAACCCACCGAGCCCAAGAAAGCCCGCGCCGGCAATCTGCTGTTCGTCATGCACGGCCCCGACAACCAGTTGCTGGAGTACACGCAGTACATGCCGGATTCATTGCATTCCCAGAGCCGGGGCAAGCATCTGTTACCAAACCGGGTTTCGACCCACATGGTCGAGGCCACAACCCCGGTGCATGACCTGGCGGCGGAGCGTTCGTACTATACCGGCAAGCTCGCTTTCAAAGGCGCCGGCTCCGATGGAAACGAGATGTACATTGCCGGGAACTCCGGTGACAAAGTGGAGCTGCAGCTCGATACTCCAACTGCGAAGCCGCGCGTAGTGTTCGCGGTAGAAAATGTTGGGCAGGCGGCAAAGGAGTTGCGCGGCCGCGGACTCAAAGTGCAAAAGAGCCGGCACGCTGTTTCCGTTACCGATCCCGACGGCGCTGTCCTAGTATTTGCTGCTGGTCACGGCGCTTAGACTAAAAAGGCGTGACATCCGGAGGCCCATGAGACAGTGTGTCTTGCTTCTATTACTTGCTCTGACTGGTACTTTGCTCGCGCAGCCAGCGCGCGTGCCCGAAATCCCGTATCGCTCGGTCCCTGGGTTTCTGAAACTACCCGCAGATTTGTATTTGGGCGAGGTCGCCGGGGTTGCGGTCAACTCCAGGGGACACATCTTCGTTTTCTCGCGTGGAAGCACGAACGGCCCCGCTTATGGCGCCAGCGCTGCGCAACTTCTGGAGTTTGATAGCGACGGGAAATTTCTGCGCGAGATCGGCCACAACCTCTACGCCTGGTCATTCGCGCACTCGGTAAAGATTGACCGGGATGACAACATCTGGGTCGCCGACAAGGGCTCTGACATGGTCATCAAGTTCGACCCGCAGGGCCGCGTCGCCATGGTTTTCGGGCGCAAGCAGGAGGCCTCTGACGAAGGCACCGCGCCCTTGAAGCATCCCCGGCCGCCCCTGCCGCCGGTGGACGGCATGTTCCGCCAGGTCACCGACATGGCCTGGGACGCAGCCGGCAACACCTACATCAGCGACGGTTACATTAATTCGCGTGTCGCCAAGATCGACAAGAACGGCGCCTGGATCAAATCGTGGGGTGAATCCGGCGACCAGCCCGGACAGTTCAGCACCCCGCACAGCATCGCGGTCGATGCCAGGGGAAATGTTTACGTGGCCGATCGCGGTAACCGCCGCATTCAGGTTTTCGATGGGGACGGAAAATTCCTGCGCCAGATTGTGATCGATGTGCCTTTCGATCCCAACGCCCGCCCCGCCATCGGCAACAAGCCACAGCTGCCCGTCATCGGCAATCAGGCCATGGCGCCAGGTGCGCCCTGGGCGATATGCATCACCCCTCCGCCGAACCAGGTGCTGTACAGCTCCGATGGCTTTCCCGGCCGCATCTACAAACTCACTCTCGATGGAAAGGTCCTGGGCGTGCTCGGTGAGTCCGGCAAACAGCTAAAGCAGTTTGGCTGGATTCACGAAATTGCGTGTCCGTCGGAAAACGAACTCTTCGTCGGTGAGCTGTTGAACTGGCGAGTGCAGAAGCTGATTCTCGAACCGGTTCACTGACGCGCGCCTCCGCCAGCAGGCGTAATCCTCAGTACTTCCGTCCCGAAGGATCTGGCGTGCACAACGCCCGCGCTTGACCGAGCCGCGCACGCATTTTCATCAAGCTCAAGACAGTTTTGCCCCTATGCACCTGCTTCATCTGGGCAACGGCTGGCCTCGCATCCGGCCAGACCATTCACCTCCACCTTCCGTGCGGCAGGAGCCAACCACGCGGAACCTACCGGTACGGACCGAGGAAGATATAGACAGAGAGCGGGCCCAAAAGGCAACGCGATGCTGCAAGACGAAATCAAGCGCGACACCGAAAAGCTGTTCCATCCACCGATCTGAAAGAGTATGGGACAAGAATCAGGGTATCCTGTTCCTCGACGCCGCGAAAAAAGCTGAACAGATTGAAAAGCTGGCGCACGGATTGAAATCGAAAATCAAGCAAACCTACTGAAAGTTACCGTCGTGATTCCGCTGTCGGCTTGGCAGGCGCGGCCGGAGAACCCGTACCTTCCGTCAGGATCACAATCTGGTTGGCCTTTCCCCCCGGAAAAACTTCCCGCTGTTTGCCCGGCCACTGCACTTCAATGCGGCCATAGCTGGTCTCATCGCCGAGGCCAACGTGCACTCGTGGATCGTTCTGCGAAAGAAAACTTGCTCCGGTCTGGATTTCGCCCGAAATCCGACGGTCGCCGACGTACACGTACACTCGCGCGCCCACAGCATCCCGATTACTCTTGGTGCCCACGCATCGCACCATCAGCCAGTTTTTCCTGGTGCCGAAATTCTTCAGCAGACTGGGCCGCGTGTCCAGATTGTTGATGACGACTTCGAGGGAACCATCGTTGGCCAGGTCGCCTACAGCCAGACCTCTTGACGCCCAGGGCTCGCTGATGCCGGGCCCGGCGCTGTTCGACATATCTTTGAATTTGCCTCCGCCGGCATTCCAGTAAAACAATCTCGGCTGATGGTACTTGTAGTTCAGCGGGCCGCGTTCGACCTCGGGATACACATGCCCGTTGACCATCACAATGTCTTTGCGCCCGTCGTTATCGGCGTCGAGAAACTGGATGCCCCAGCCCAGATACTGGGTGTGCGCTCCTAGTCCGGCCTCGTAAACCCGGTCGGTGAAGGTGCCGTCTCCGTTGTTGTGGTAAAGATTGGGGACGTCGTCGCTGAAATTTGTCTTGGCGATATCGACAAATCCGTCTTCGTCATAGTCGGACGCGGTCACGCCCATGCCGGCCTGCTCCTGCCCGGCATCGCTTAAAGCCACGCCGGAAGCGACTCCCACTTCCTCGAAGGTGCCATTTTTCTGGTTGTGATAAAGCAGGCTGGGCCTGGAGTCGCAGGACATGTACAGATCGGGATAGCCGTCGTTGTCGTAGTCGGTGGCCAGCACGGTGAACCCATAGCAACCCGTCGGCTTGCCAATTCCGCTTGCCATGGAAACATCGCTGAATTTTCCCTTGCCATCGTTGTGAAAGAGGAAACTGCGCCCGGAGGGCAGGCCACGCGGGCCGCACATCACAGGCATTCCTTTCCACTGGCAATATCCACCCGAACCGGGCTCGGGAATCTTGCTGCGATCAAACTCGACGTATCCCGTAAGCGCCAGATCGAGCTTGCCGTCAAGGTCGTAGTCGAAGAATGAACAGCCGGTGTCCCAGCGCACCGCGTCCGATTTCAGCCCCGCCGCTTCCGTAACGTCTTTGAAGGTCCCGTTGCCCTCGTTGTGATAGAGAACACTGTGACCATAGTAGGTGACGAACAGATCTTCGTAACCGTCGTTGTCGTAATCGCCGACGCAAGCGCCCTGCCCCCATCCCACCTTTCCCAGGCCGGCTTTCTGCGTGATATCGACGAAATGCAGGTTTCCGACATTGCGATAAAGATGGCTGGTGGAATTCTCGCCGCGGCCCTTGCCGTCCATGGTGGTCGCGTTGACCAGCAGAACATCCATCAGGCCATCGTTGTCGAGATCGAAAATCGCGACCCCGTCGCCCGTGGTTTCGAGAATGTAGCGTTTGTTGTCCGCATCTCCCGAAACGTTCTCAGCGGTCAGTCCGGCCTCGGACGCGATGTCTCGGAAATCAATTCTGGCCGAGGGAGAGCCGGATTGGCTCGCCTGCTCGGGACGCACAGTCTGCGCCAATTGAGGTATGGCAAGAAGGGAAGCGAGCAGGCCGGTTTGCAGCATCTTCGAAACGATTGTTTTCATTTCGTTGCTTGGATGATTTCGGTTCGAAACCGTGTCATTCGAGTCAGGAAGGTCTTGAGCGCCTGTACCAACAAACTATCACATTGCCCCTCGGCTGAACTTGGCCGGCATCCTGGTTTCACGGTGCTGCCTTCCTTGGCGAACTTTGCGGCATTTCTTGGCGTCCTTTGCAGTTCAAGCTTTGAAATGATCCTGGTCAAAGTCAAGCCTTCTACCGCAAGGACGCAAAGAAATGTCGCAAAAGACGCGAAAAGAGGGAGGCAATCCGAACCCTGACAGATGTTGAGACGCGTAGATCGCGCGTCCCGGTTGGCGTTCGTGGTGCGGGCGGGATTGTGAAGCCAACGTTTCCCGAACAATTGCGCCCCTTGATCGGATGGCGCCCATTGCTGGTGCAATCTGCGGAAAGAGCTGGTGAACACTCGCTGTGCGCCCTGTTCCTTGGCCGAGAACTCGTGCGCGATTGCGGATCCAGACTCTATCTTTCAGTTTTATCAAAGAGACAATTCGGAAAAACTTCGTTGACACGATTTTTCCGCTGATGTTACCTACGTAAGCAATTGGGCAATAGTCTTTTCCGGTTAGTGATCGGTACGAATCCTCATCGTGGAGGTGGGCCTATGATCCCGCGAAGGGTCATGCTGTTTAGCGTGCTATTGCTGGTGGTAGTGGTTTCCTCCAGCGCGTGGGCGCAATTCACCAGCGGCATTGAAGGTACGGTCACCGATCCCACGGGGGCAGTCGTGACCGGAGCCACCGTCACCATCAAGAACGAGGAAACCGGGGCGGTGCAGACGTTTCAAACCCAGGAATCCGGTTCTTTCCGCTTTACCACCCTGCCTTCCTCCGCATTCTCCATTAGCGTGGCCGCGCCGGGATTCAAGACCACCGTGCAGGAACATGTTCGCCTGCAGGTCGCAGAAGTCAAAACTCTCAACGTCCGCATGGTGGTGGGTGGAACCGACTCCACTGTGACTGTCACCGATGAAGCGCCCGCGGTTGAAACCGCCCAGGCTCGCGTGTCCGGGCAGGTTTCCGAAAAGGAAGTTCACGACCTTCCCCTCTCCGGCCGAAACTTTTACACGCTAGTCGTGCTCACCCCCGGCGTGACCGGTCTGGCCAGCGGTGGTGGACAAGCTTACGCGCAAGCCAGCGGCGACATCTTCAACCCGGAATACGGCGTCAATCTCAGCGCCAATGGCTCGCGGGCGGAGTCCAACAGCTTTCTCATCGACTCCGCGTCTATCGATTCCAGCCAGCGCAACGGCGTCACCAACGTCAACCCCAATGCCGAGGACGTGCAGGAAGTGCGCGTGGCTGCTAACAATTTCTCCGCTGAGTTCGGCCGCAATGGTGCGGCACTGGTGAACATCATCACCAAACAGGGATCCAACAAATGGCACGGCACTCTGGGCTTCTACCATACCGATAACAAGTTGCAAGCCGCCAACCGGTTTCAATCGGCGGGCGTGCCGGTGTTCCGGCGAAACGAAGGCGCCTGGAGCTTCGGCGGCCCCATTTGGAAAGACCACACGTTTTTCTTCGCTTCCATGGACTTCCTGAAATCAGGCGTGGCAACCGGCCGGGCTGCAACCGTGCTGACGCCCGATTTCATCAACTACATGCAGACGAATTTCCCCAACAACATTTCGACTTTCGTGGCCAAGAGCTTTCCTGCCTCGATTACTCCAACCAGCGGTTTCACGACTGCAGGAACGATGAACGGAACGGATTGCGCCACCCTGCCTTCCCCCTCGGATCCGATCAACACTGAAGTCGGAAGCATACCCTGTAACCTGCCGGTCACCGGCGTAGGCAGTTTCGCCACCGGTCTTCCGCGCAACGGATTTCAATACACCGTGCGCGTGGATCACTCGCTGAACGACAACAAGGACCGCATCTTTGGCTCCTTCAACCGGACCACCCTGCATCAGGTGCTGTTCGGAGCGCCTTTCGTGTACCCGGCCTTTAACACCATCGAGCCCACCTACAGCGACCACTTCGCCGTGGGATGGGTGCACGCTGCCGGCAACTTCGTTAACGAATTCGGTTTCGCCACCACCCGCCCCTTCGGAGAAGCGCTGGTAAACCATCCGGAAGTGCCCGGGATCACGGTCCTGGGTATCGAGGGATATCAAACCGGATGGGGCCCGAATGCGTTCGTGCAGAACAATTTCGAGTGGCGCGACGTGGCCTCGTTTACCCGCGGAGCCCACAACCTGAAAGTCGGGGGCAATATCACTCGAGGACGTGCTGATCACGAGTCCTCCCGGGTCTATAACCGGCCGCAGTTCCAGTTCAACAGTGTGTTCGATTTCGCGACGGACAAGGCAAACTCGGAATCACAATTCGGTTTCGATCCCAACACCGGGGCCCGCCTCAACAAGCTGTACAGCCTGGTGCGCGATGGCTCATTGTCGGCGTTTGTACAGGACGACTGGAAGTTCGCGCCCAACTTGACCATAAGCCTGGGCTTCCGCTATGAAGACTTTTTCAATCCTTCCGACGGTCTGGGAGATCAGGGAGTGTGCAACATGGTCTTCCCCAACTCCAGCGGCAGCCTCCAAAGCAAGATTCCCACCGGTGTGATGACGTGCCAGAAGCATCTTCTCGATCACACGCTGAATACCTTCAGCCCGCGCATCGGGTTTGCCTGGGACCCCACCAAGCAAGGCAAGATGTCGGTCCGCGGTGGTTTCGGGATCTTCTACGACAAACCTTCAGAACAGCTTTATAACGACTACTTCACCAACAGTCCCAAATTTGCGCTGGGATCCGCCTGCCTGCAGTGCGGCAGCAACCAACCGCTCTTCGCCCTGGGAACGACCTCGGATCCACCATATAACTATCCCCTGCCTCCCGGCATTCAGCCCGGCTTGTTGCCCAGCGGCGGCTTGATCAGTGGCCAGGCCAACGTCACTGTGACCGATCGCAACATGGGCCCCTCCTACATGGAGAATTGGTTCTTCGGAGTGCAGCGCGCCGTGACCAGCACCACCGTTGCGGAGGTTGACTACATCGGCTCCGTGGGTCGGCACCTGTACGCCAAATACAACGTCAACCGGTTCGCTGGCGACCTGATCCAGAACGGGGGGAACTTTACTGGCCTGGCACCGGGCTTCGGAGCCATCAACTACGGTCAAGCCAGTGAGAGCAGTGGGTACAATGGCTTCACGGCTTCGGTGCGGCAGCGTGCCAGTCACGGCGTGACTCTGAATGCCGCCTACACGTTTTCGAAAGCGATTGACCAAGCCAGCAAACTTGACGGCGCCGAACACGTTGATGCGTTCAACGATAGCCTGAGCCGCGGGCTAGCCGATTTCGACGTGCGGCACCGTCTGGCATTTACCACGCTGTGGTCTCTCCCCAGTCCGCACGGCAGCGGGTTCATGAACAAGTTGCTGGGCGGTTGGGAACTCACAAACGTGACCATTCTGCAAAGCGGGCAGCCGTTCTCGGTGATTTGTACCGCCAACTTTGCTCCGGTCTTCGATACCGGCGGCAATGTCGTCGGCAACACCGGTTGCGACTACAACGCAGACGGCACCAATTATGACCGGCCCAATACTCCGGCGTTTGGCAACAGCAAGAGTGGACTATCGCGGTCGGACTACCTCACAGGAATCTTTGCTTGCGGTGGCACAGCTCTTTGCGGCAGTGTCTTCCCGTCGCCCGGTCTTCAGGAAGGCAATCTGGGCCGCAATACCTTCCATGGACCAGGCTTTGCCAACACGGATTTCTCCGTGATCAAAAACCTGAAGATTCCATGGTTCATCGGTGGTGAAGGCGCGAACCTGCAATTCCGCACCGAGTTCTTCAACGTGTTCAACCGGGTGAACCTGACCCAGGTTGGCACCAACATCGCAAACCTGTCGAATTTCGGCAAATCAACCGGAGCCTACCCCGCCAGGGACATCCAGTTCGCCCTGCGGATTGCGTTCTAGTCGCGAAAGACAATGCCCCGGAGCAAGGCTTCCTTGCTTCGGGGCGTTTCAGCAGTGAAAATGGATCATGCGCCGTGCCGCGGGCCGCTTTGTAGTTGCGCTTGGAGTCGGGGTTCTCCTGGGCCATTCTGTTCAGGCGGCTGAGTGTACGCGGACGCGCTATGAGTGTGCCCTCACCTACGTTGAACAGCAAAACTTTCAGGCCGCCATCCAATCCTTAACCGCAGAGTTGCAGCAGCATCCTCAAAACCTGAACGCGCTCAATCTGCTCGGCATCGCGCTTACGGGAGCCGGCCAGCCGCAAAAAGCGGTCGCGAAATTCAAACAGGCGCTAGCCGTCAATTCCCGTTTCTATCCTGCCCGCAAGAACCTGGCCATTAACGAGTTCGATATGAAACACTTCGCCGAGGCGGAGTTGCAGTTCAAGCGCGTGCTGAAAGACGCTCCCGGCGACGAGATCACACATGTGTACCTGGGAGAAATCAGCTTCGGGAAGAAGGACCTCGCCTCCGCCGCAAAACAATATGAAAAAGGCCGTAAGCGGATTGCCCTGAGAGGTCCATGGACGCTGCACTATGCCGAGTGCCTGCTGGCCCAGCATGACGTCTCCCAGGCCACGGCGGTTCTGAGACTGCTCCCTCCGGATGACGGCGAAGACCGTTTTCAGGCAGGATTGATTCTGGGCCGTGCTGAAGCCTACGCTCCGGCGGCCGAGTTCTTTGCCTCATCGCGCAAGCGCTACAGCGACCCCTACGTTGCCGGATACAACCAGCTGCTGATGCTCATCAAGGTCAAGAGTTACCCCGCGGCCATCCAGCTCTTTCATGAGCTCATCGCTCAAGGCTATCAGCGTGCCGAACTCTATAATCTGATCTCGGAGGCATACCTCAAGACAGACCGGGTCCAGGATGCCTACGACGCCTTGCGCACCGCAACTCGCCTCGAACCTGAATCGGAAGACAATTATGTCGATCTGGCTTCGGTCTGCCTGGAGTACGAAGACTATCCCCTGGGCAAGGAAATTCTGGACGTCGGCATTCACTACATTCCGAATTCCTATCGTTTGTACATCCAGCGGGGCGTCACTTTCGTGATGCGCGGCTCCCTGGCGGAAGCTGAGAAGGACTTTGAGACCGCCGCCAAGCTCGCGCCCAACAAATCTCTCCCTTACTTCGCACTGGGCTGGGTGTGGGTGCAGAGCGCGCAAACTGATAAAGCGGTGAAAGTGCTTCGCGAGAAGAGCAAGCTTCCGGGCATGGATTTCCTGGTGCCGTACATCTTCGGCGTCGCCCTGGTCCATTCCGGCGCCGATGCCGGCACGCCGGCGGCGACTGAAGCCGTGGCCGCCTTCGACTCGTCCATCCGTCTGAACTCCAATTTCTCCCACTCCCACGCTGAACTGGGAAAATTGCTGTTCAAACTGGGCGAGGTTGACCGGGCCATCACTGAGCTGAAAGCTGCCACCACGCTCGATCCCGGCGATTCCGGCCCGGTGTACGTTCTGGCGCAGGCCTATCGCAAGAAAGGCCAGAAGGCCCAGGCCGACGAAATGCTCGCCCGAATTGCGCAGTTGCACTCGGAAGACCACAACCTCGATTTGAAGAAAGAATTGAAGCGACTGGTCAGGCAGGACACAACACCGTCCTCACAAATGCAGGCAACACCTTAATCCATGGGCGTCGGGCACGGTTGGCATTTTCACAGATCGGTTTATCCGGTGAGTGCGCGCTGCGGGGCTGCATCCGTGCTTGTGATCTTTGTGATCGTAGGCTGCGCCGGCGCCCAGAATTCGAAAAGTAAGGGCGAGGGCCTTGAATTCCGCAATGCCGCCCCGGGCGTGCGTTATGTCGGATCCGATATGTGCAGGGGTTGCCACTCCGCCATCTACCAGCAGTACTCTCGCACCGATATGGCCCACTCCACTTCGCTGCCGCGGAGCATCCTCGATAAGGGTTGGCTGGCCAAGCCAGTGGATATCTTCAACCAGAAACTCGACCGCCACTATCAGGTCTTTGCCCGCGATGGCAAGGTTTACCAGAGTGAATATGGCCTGGACCAGCAGGGCAAAGAAGTCTTCCGGCACACCGAAGAGCTGGCTTACGTGGTCGGAACCGGCGCCAACGGCGTGACGCCCATCATCCGCCGGGACAATTATTTGTTTCAAGCTCCGGTGTCCTATTACACGGAAAAAAAGACGTGGGACCTTTCCCCCAACTATGAAGAGCATGATCTCGGCTTCAGCCTTCCCGTCACCGCCGACTGCATCGGCTGTCACACCGGCAGGACCCAGCCGGTAAAGGGCAGGGAAGGACTCTACGAAGATCCGCCGGTAGTCCAGATGGGCATCAACTGCGAGCGCTGTCACGGTCCGGGTGAACTGCACGTCAACGAAAGGCTGGCGGGAAAGCCGGTTTCCGGCCCCATCGACCGCTCGATCGTAAACCCTGCCAAACTTCCTCCATGGCTCGCCGACAACATCTGCATGAACTGCCATGAGGGAGACATTCGCGCGCTGCAGCCAGGCAAAGCGGAGGCCGATTTCCGTCCCGGCACGCCGCTGAACAACACAGTCGCGATTCTGAAGACTCCGATTGACCCGCGGTCCACCGAATCTCCATTGCTCGAACACTATTACTCGATGACTCTGAGCCAGTGCTACCGCAGCAGCGGACAACAATTCGGCTGCCAGACCTGTCACGATCCGCACGTGCAGCCGTCAGACGAGGAGGCCCCTGCGTATTTCCGCGGAAAGTGTCTGCAATGCCACAGCGGAAAGAGCTGTACCTTTGATTTACAGAAGCGCATGGCCCAGCAGCCTGCGGACGCCTGCACCATCTGCCACATGCAGCGGCAACCCGCGCTCACAGTGTCGCACTCCACCCTTACCGACCACCGGATCCGCCGCTCTCCGGATGAACCCTATCCCGAGATCGCTTTCAAGGAATCGCTTCCCGGCACAGGCTTCATTCACGTGAATGCGGTTCCGGGAAAGGACAACGGCGTTCCGCCGGTGGCATTGTTGCAGGCGTACCGCAAGGAACTCGTGAGATCACACCTGGAATATAAGGACTACTATTTCTCTCTCCTGGTTAAGCTGGAGAAGGAGAACAATGAGGATCCGTTTGTCCTCTCAGCCAGCGCGCAAAAAGCGTCGAGCGATGGAGACATGAATAAAGCGATCGCGTACGCCAGCCAGGTCATCGATCAGGG
>Ga0207678_10004275_pt1 | contig 12808 bp, 8 predicted proteins | sample KBSC63metaG_FD_184319 | JGI IMG/M metagenome (GOLD analysis project Ga0207678, IMG submission 184319) | Corn rhizosphere microbial communities from Kellogg Biological Station, Michigan, USA - KBS C6-3 metaG (SPAdes) (version 2) | ecosystem: Host-associated > Plants > Roots > Rhizosphere > Soil ... | reverse complement strand
CAGGGTTGAACCGATGAAGCCTGCGATTCCAGTGATTAAGTAACGAGCCATCTATCCTCCGGTGGTGTTTGTGGTTGTGAACCGCGGCGTATCTTCGCAGTTGGCACGGTGCAGGGTCGATCTCCGCGGGTGCTGGAAAAATAGATGCGAAGATTCAGTCTCGCGAAAAAACGGTACGTGCGTCGATGCAACTTTTGTGCAGTTGGGCACATTAAGGGACATCTGATTCAGTCAGCAGCCACTCCCTCAGCGACTCAAGTCGTGGCTCCTTGCAGCAATCTACGGACGGGCTGAAGAGGGTGCTGAAAAAGTGGAGCTACAAGCCAAAAACGTGCCTCAGGAGCTAAAGCCCCGTCTGCGAACAAAGCACTTGCGACATCCTTCGACTTCGCTCAGGACAGGCTCTGAAGTCGTGCCCTTAAGCAAAACAAATTTTTCGGCACCCTCTGAAGGCCGTCCCCTTCAAAAGCGAACTTCAATCAGAGGTTCCTTAACACTATATTCGACGGCTTCCCATCGATTGCTGTGGAAACGCGCACCGGACTGTGGCATGGAGATGAGCGCGCGGCAGGAGAGGAAGGCACATATTTCAGGGAATTATTAGTGAGATGCGGGCTGGGGGAAAATCGGACAGACGGATGGATGGCATTGGGGCAGATGCGATAATCGTGGATATGTCGAATACGAAACAGGTTGTTCTACCGCAGATTGCCCAGGAGCGTTTCAAACGCCTGGATAGCCGCACCGCCAAGATTGGAGTCATTGGACTGGGATATGTCGGGTTGCCGCTCTCCCTGCTTTTGTCCGAGGCCGGATTCAAGGTGACGGGCTTCGATATCGACGCGAAGAAGGTGACCGAGCTGGAGGCGGGACGGTCGTACATCTTCCGCATTGCGGCAGAGGAGATTCAGGGCGCGCGGGCGAAGGGTTTTACCGCGACGACGGAGTTCTCGCAGCTCTCGGAGCAGGACGCAATGATTATGTGCGTGCCGACGCCGCTGACCGAGCATCGCGAACCGGACCTGAGCTACGTGGAGAATACGGCGAAGGCTGCCGCGCCGTGGGTGCGCGAGGGCCAGCTGGTGGTGCTGGAGAGTACGACGTATCCGGGGACGACGGAAGAGTTGATGATTCCGGTGCTGGAGGCGGGCAATACGCAGGGGCTGAAGGTGCAGGGCTCGGGCGCAGTGGCGGAACATGGCGTGTTCTACGTGGCCTTCTCGCCGGAGCGGGAAGATCCGGGCAATGTGACGGTGGCGCGGCGCGATATTCCGAAGGTGGTGGGCGGGCATGAGGCGATCGCTACGGAGCTTGCGGCGACGCTGTATGAGGGGATCTTTACGCGGGCGGTGCGAGTGTCTTCGACGCGCGTGGCGGAGATGACGAAGCTGCTGGAGAATATCTATCGCTGCGTGAATATCGCGCTGGTGAATGAGCTGAAGGTGCTGTCGCTGCGCATGGGCGTGGATATCTGGGAGGTGATTGATGCGGCGTCGACGAAGCCGTTCGGGTTCCATCCGTTCTATCCGGGGCCAGGGCTGGGCGGGCACTGCATCCCGATCGATCCGTTCTATCTGAGCTGGAAGGCGAAGGAGTACGACTTCAATACGCGGTTCATCGAGCTGGCCGGAGAGGTGAACGAGGCCATGCCGGCGCATGTGGTGCAGTATGTCGCGAAGGGGCTGAACCAGCATAAGAAGGCGCTGAATGGAGCGCGGATTCTGATGTTGGGGATGGCGTACAAGAAGGACATCGACGATCTGCGCGAGTCGCCTTCGTTGACCGTGATCGAACTGCTGCGCGAAGAGGGCGCGGAGGTGTTGTACAACGATCCGTACTTCCCCAAGGTGGGACGAGGACGGCACTACAACCTGAATATGACGTGCACTCCGCTGGAGAAGCTGGAGCAGTACGACTGCGTGTTGATCATGACGGACCACACCGACTACAACTACGCGGATATCGTGAAGCAGTCGCAACTGGTGGTGGATTCGCGGAATGCGACCAAAGGGATCGAGTCGGCAAAGATTGTTCGGTGTTAGCAGAAATTTGCATATCGAAACGAAAAAATAACTTGTGCCGGTAAACGCTGAAACTCCCTGTGACGTGCGACTTAGCGGAAGATCACGGGAGTGGGCGTAGAAATCCTTAGGGGCAGGGCTGTTTTGCGAATTTTTCTGTGATATAAAAATTGAAGTTCACCTGTAGTAAGTCGCAAAATTCTGCGGTGAATGTGAAGTTATTCAGTTCTGAGGTTTTTGATTTATTTTCCCAAGAAGCACCCGCTTCGTGGCTTGTGTGTAATGGAATTACTATTCCTCTGCTGGTTCTGATGATTTAGGAGACAGGCTCACCCGAGCTATCTTTCTCAGGCAGGCAGAGTAAATATTCGATGGATTACGGATCTTTCCTCTTCAATCTAGAACCCCATCCCTTGATGGACTCACGCAGAGACTTGGCCTTGCCACGGCCGGCACTCTGGACAGCTCTGTTGTGAAATCCGCGGGATAGAGGTTTTCCGGATTTTCTTCGCCTAGCAAATGAGACGTCTCTGTTTTAGCAGCGACCGACCTGACTACATTATTACTTAAGTAACCATTTTGGTTGCTCGAGTCGAGTAATATCTTCCACGCCTTGAAGGGAACTTTCAAGGCGGCAGCGACTTTGCGCCTTTTATCTGTCGCTGGAATAGGAATTTATCCCAAATCGGCTCAAGTTTTATGTCGATAGCCCGAAAGTGTCAGTAGGTTCGACGTTTGGGTAACTGTAGTAACTAACTATTGACTGTAAGGTGTATTTCAGAGAACGCAAAGGTTTGCATATTCGCAGGAGTCTGCAGCGACAATCTTTGCGGAGCTGGGCAGGTTTGAACAGTTTAGGGGTGAGTTTTGGGAATCTTAAGAGCTATTGGAACGAGTATCGTGATTGGGTTTTGCTTTTCCGTTGTGGGCTGTGGGGATCTCGCGATACCGCTGGCGACGCCAAATATCACCCAGGTTCTTCCTCGGACGCTGACCGCAGGCTCCAAGACCCAGACGATGAAGGTGGTGGGAACGAACTTTACGAATACGGCGGTCATTCTCTGGAATGGCAGCTCACTGGCGACGTCGGTGGTGGACTCGAATACGCTGGTGGGCACGGTCGAAAGCAGCAGCCTGGCGGTGCCAGCGGTTGTTCAGTTGAAGGTGCAGATCCGACAGACCGGGAGGGAGTCGCAGGCGATGCCGGTGACGGTTGCTTCCGCATCTAGTGTTGGCTCGCCGAACGTGCCTCCGGTGACTGCGCCGTTGGTGGTTTCGACGACACAGGTGCCTTCGGGAATTGTCGGCAACGTATACAGCACGCCTCTTGCGGCTACGGGAGGGACAGGAGCGTACACCTGGTCGCTTACGTCGGGAGCTCTGCCGCGAGGTTTGACGCTGGCTGCATCGACGGGTGTGATCTCCGGTACGCCGGTGGCGAGCGGTACCTCCAGCTTTACGATTCGGGTTACGGACTCGGGAAATCCGGCACAGACTGCGTCAGCCGTGGAGTCGATTGCTGTTGCAGCAAGCGGAGCCAGCTCGCTTACGATTACGACGTTGTCGTTGCCGTCGGGGACGGAGGGGACGGCGTATGCGCGGACGTTGCAGGCGAGTGGAGGCACTCCGGCGTATACGTGGTCGATCACATCGGGGAATCTGCCGGCCGGACTGACACTGGCGGCTACGACGGGAGTGATCTCGGGTACGCCGAATACGGTGGGGACGTCGAACTTTACGGTGAAGGTTAGCGACAATGGAAACCCGGTCCAGACAAAGTCGGTTGCGACTTCGATTACGGTGTCGTCTTCCGCATCTATCGCCCCAGGCCCTGGAACGACCTGGTACATACGCCCTGATGGCGGGACGCGGTACTCGGCTAATGCTCCCACGGGTCAGTGCGATGGGAAAGCAGATGCTTCCTATGCTTCCACCGGAGGGACGGGCGTAAACCAACATTGCGCGTTTGGCGACTATCGCTATCTGTGGGACGACCAGAGCTATGGAAATTATGGCTGGGTGATCTCTGGCGGCGATACGGTCATCCTGCGTGGTGGACCGTGGCGGGTAGGCTACGACCAGGGAGAGAGCGACCACGATGTGTGGTGCAGGGGGAACAGCAATGCGCCCTATGGTTGTGTCAATCCGCCGATACCCGCAGGGACGGCCACACAGCATACGCGCATCCTTGGCGAGAACTACGCGAGCTGTGGGAGCAGCACGACCACGAACCGTTCGATGCTGACGCAGATCTTTGGTGGGCACGGCGTGTGGAACGCGCTCAATCTGAACGGGGCACAGTATGTCGATGTGGAATGCCTTGAGATTACGCGTCACTCGCAGTGCACGATCTTCGGCGTTCCAAGCAATCCGGCTCCGTGCAATAAGAGTTATCCAATTGACGACTACGACACGAACGGGATTTCGACCGACGTGAACACCCATGATGTTCTGATGCAGGACATGTGGATCCACGGTCATCCAAGCCGCGGCATCATCGGGCCGATCGGGGGAACCGTGACGTGCCTGCGCTGCGATATCGCCTTCAACGGGGGTGCGGGATGGGACTTTGACGATGGCAAGTCGACCGCGAGCGTCAACGGGGTTTGGAACTTCAACTACTCGACGATCGAGTGGAATGGCTGCAACCAGGAGTATCCGATGGTGGATCCGATTCCCGCGATCTCGTGCTATGGACAGAGCGATGGTGGTTATGGGGACGGCGTGGGGACACCGACCGGATCGGGGATGTCAGCAAATGTTGATCACTCTACCTTCCGATACAACACGCAGGACGGATTGGACATGCTCCATGTAGGGACCGGGCAACACACGCTGACGATCACGAACTCGACCTCTTATGGCAACAACGGCGCGGCGATCAAGCTGGGGTCGAACATGCAGTCCACGGTCATCACGAGCAATCTGATTCTGGCTAATTGCCATCGGCTGGCGGCTCCGATGCCAGGAGCGCCGAGCGACTACAACGCACATCTGAATGATTTCTGCCGCGCGTCCGATGCCGTTCCGTTCAACTTCCGTCAGGGTGGGAACACGCTGATTGCCAACAATACGTTCGTCACCTATGCGCCGACGACCTTCGATATAGGCTGCGGCGACGCGAGCTGTTCGGACAGTACGCTCACCTTCAAGAACAACATTGTTCTTGCGTATCAGAACTCTCAAGTGAGCGACTATGGCGGCAGCAATGGCCCGGGGCTGTTCTATTACAGCGGACAGATCGGTCATATCATCCGCAGCAACAATATTTACTTTGGTGTGGGGCATAATGCATGTCCACCGGCGGCCGGTACGGGCGTATGCACGGATCCGCTGCTGGTCAATGAGCCGATATGGACTGGCGAATCCAGCCTGGACAACTTCGACTTCGACATCACAGCGGGTAGTCCTGCGAAGGGAGCAGGAACACCCATCCTTGGCCTGTTGTTGGATTACACTGGTCTAGCATGGGGAAGCACTCCCAGCATTGGAGCGTATCAAGAGTGAGATTCTGCCGCAGCGCGCTATTCGTGGTCTTCCTTGGATTCATGTGCGTACCGATGTTTGGAGAGACCTGGTATGTGCGCGGCGATGGCGGGACTCGATACTCCGCCAAGGTGCATCAAGGGCAGTGTGACGGCAAGGCGGATGCGCCGTATCCCGGGAAGGGCACAAATCGGCACTGCGCGTTCAACGACTATCGCTACCTCTATACAGACGGGACCTATGGCAACGATGCGTGGGTGATCGCCGGTGGAGACACGGTGATTGTAAGGGGCGGTCCGTGGCGAGTGGGCTATAACGGTCCGAATGCGAAGGACTACTTCGGAGTCGATCCCGGGAACCCGTATGGCGCTTCCAATCCAGTGATTCCTTCCGGGACTGCGGAGCGGCACACACGCATTCTCGGCGGGAACTATGCGAGCTGCTCGACCGGCGACGAGACGAACCGATCGAAGCTGACGCAGATCTTTGGGGGGTATGGCGTCGGGAACGCGTTGAACCTGGCGGGGGCGCAGTATGTCGATGTTGAGTGCCTGGAGATCACACGCCACTCGCAATGCACGATCTTCGGTGTTCCGGCGAATCCGGCGCCGTGCCATAGAGGCTATCCGCTCGACGACTACGATACGAACGGGGTGGTGACAGACGCGAAGACCCACGATGTGCTGCTCCAGGATGTGTGGATTCATGGCCATCCGAGCCGCGGCGTCATTGGCCCCATTGGAGGGACGGTCACCTGCCTGCGCTGCGACGTTGGCTTTAACGGAGGAGCGGGATGGGACTTCGACGATGGGAAGTCCACGCCGAGCGTCAATGCGGTGTGGAACTTCAACTACTCGACGATTGAGTGGAATGGGTGCAATCAGGAGTATCCGATTACGCATGGGATTCCTGCGATCTCGTGTTACGGACAGAGCGACGGCGGCTATGGAGATGGCGTTGGCACTCCGAGCAAGTCGGGGATGTCGGCAAACATCGACCACTCGACTTTTCGCTACAACGTGCAGGATGGGCTTGACCTGCTGCATGTCGGCGTGGGTACGCACACGTTGACGATCACCAACTCGATTGCTTATGGTAACGGCGGCTCTGCGATTAAGCTGGGGGCCAATATGCAGACGACGGTCATCACGAACAATCTGATTCTTGCCAACTGTATGAGAATGTCCGCGCCGATGGCAGGCGCGCCGAGCAGCTATAACGCGAACCTGCACGACTTCTGCCGTGCGTCCGATGCGGTTCCGTTTAACTTCCGACAGGGCGGCAACACGCTGATTGCGAACAATACTTTCGTGACGTATGCGCCGACGACCTTCGATATCGGCTGCAGCGACGAGAGTTGCTCCGAGAGCACGCTGACGTTCAAGAACAATGTCGTTCTCGCGTACGACAATCCTGGCACGTACAGCCTTGGTGGAAAGCCGGGTGGGCCGGGCGGGTTCTACTCCGAGAAGAAGATTGGACATGTGAACCGTAGCAACAACCTGTACCACGGCCTGAGAGGGCTGCGTTGTCCTACGGGCTATCCGAACGAGAAGTGCGCCGATCCGAAGTTTGTGTCGCAGCCGCATTTTTCTAAAGAGCAGGATCTGGACAACTTCAACTTTCACCTGTCGGATGCGAGCCCTGCGCGCGGCACCGGCATCCCGATGCCGGAGGTCAAGGGAGACTATTCCGGGAAGGCCAGACCGGCTGCAGGCGGCTATGACATGGGTGCGTACCAGCATTGAAGCAAGGGTCGCGACGAGTTGGGCCGATGATGGTTTTTGTTGCGGCGTGAGATTAGCGGCTGAGGCCGATGCAGCGGAGCAGCATGGAGGCTGCCGTTCTCGCGGTTGCGAGATTGAGTGGATCCATGGCCAGTGCTCGGAGTGAGCTTGCGAGGGCTAGTTTTTTCTGGCCGCGAAGCTGTTGTGCTTCCGCAAGCTGTTTGTAGACGCGGCCAAGGGCGATACGGCGTGCGAAGACTCCGCAACCGGGAGCGCCGTAGTGTTTCTCGATGAATTGCAGCTGCGCGTTCAGCATGCGGGTGGGGTCGGTCGACATGGATCCGGCTGACATTCGATAGAGTGCGATGACCTTGGGGGCAAGGGCGACTTCGTAGCGCAACGCGATGCGGAACCAGAGGTCGCGGTCTTCCGTGGCGCGCATCTTCTCGTCGAAGGGGCCGACTTCTTCGACGCACTTGCGGCGAAAGGTGATGGTGGGACAGGGCAGGTCGACCTTGCGCATGTAGATGTAGGGCGCGATGCGGCCTTCTCCATGCTTTTGCCTGCGGTCGAATGTGTCGATGACCTTGCCTTCGGCGTCAATGCGCGCATTGAAACCGTAGGCCAGGCCGACCTGCGGGCGGCTCTCGAAGCACGCCAACGATTCGGCCAGACGGCATGGGAGCCAGACGTCGTCGGCATCGAGCAGTGCGAGGAACTCGGCGGAGGAGTTGTGAATGGCGGTGTTTCGTGCCGCAGGGAGGCCGCCGTTGGGTTTGCGTATGTACTTGAGACGAGGGCCCAGACGGTCGATGAAGGGGGCGAGTACTTCGGGGGTGTTGTCGGTGCTGCCGTCATCGACGAGCAGGATTCTCCAGTCCGCGAATGTCTGCGCCTCGACACTCTCGATAGCAGCCGGCAAATACCTGGCGGCGTTATATGCGGGAATGATGATGTCAACCTTCGGCATGCTCACTGTCCTTTTGTGAGTTTGCGAAGAGAGCTTTCGGGGAGAGAAGGTTAGAGTAGGCCGTCGTGATCCGGGTCATCATGGCCTCGGTTGTGAAATTGTCAGCGACCAGAGCTCTGCCGGCTGTGCCCATCGCTTTTGCGCGGGCCGGGTCAGAGAGCAGATCTGCTATGGCCGCGGAGAGGGCTTCCGGGTCTTCCGGGGCAACAATGAGACCGCTGATGCCATCCTTCACGGCTTCGGCATTTCCGCCCACGTTGGTTGCAACGATCGGGAGAGATGCGGCCATGGCTTCGACGATGGCGTTGGAGAAGCCTTCGCTGCGTGAGGGAAGAACGAAGATATCGGCTGCGGATAGATGTTCACGGAGTCTGGTGATACCGCCGGCAAAGTGAAAGTGGCCAGAGAGGTTCAGATTTTGAATGAGCGTCTGCAACTCGGCGAAATAGTCGGGATCCAACACTTCGCCGCCGATGCTGAACGACACATTGGGGAACCGCGAAACAATGGATGCGGCTGCCTTGATCAAGATGTCGTGTCCCTTCACCCTTCGGATATTGCCTACGGTCGTGATGAGGGTCTGCCCAGTGGCTTTGGCGGGTTTGGGGAGGGCGCTCCATGCGGCGAGGTCGAGCCCGTTATAGATGGTCTGGACGTGCGTGGGGTTGATTCGATCCACGTCGATGCAATACTGACGGACTTGTTCCGAGACGGCGAAGACCGCATCCGGGAGGTTTGCCATGAGGCGATAGGCGATGCGGTGCTTGCCGGTTCTAAGGATTCCCATATCGCGGCGGCTCCAGATGAGCTTCGCCTTTGACATGGATCTGGTGACAAAGCCCGCCCAGATGTCGGAGCTCTCGAAGAAGGTCTGGACGATCTGGATTCGCTGCTGTTTGAGGAAACGTCGAAGATCGAATGCTGCCTTGAGCGCGGCCAGGTCGTAGGTGCGCTGCAAGGGAAGAAGATAGATGGGGCATGGAGGAGATTTGAGTGCGGGGCTATCGGGGTGGGCCGCAAAGGTCAGGATGGAGGCGCGATAGCCGTATTGTGGCAGGAGTGCTGCAAGTTTGAGTGCGATGCGCTCTCCGCCTCCGAGGGTCTGGGTGAATTGATCGATCACGAGCAGGACGTGAGGTAGCGCAGAGTGCTTTGCGGCGTCTGTGTTCGATAGCTCCAGAGGTGCAGTGGCGATCATGCGCATAAGTCAGCGGGTGGGGATTTCTGGAGTGCGGGCGAACTTTTTTCTGTATTCCTCATAGGGGGATGCAATGACTGCGGGCGTATCGGTCGCCAGCTCAGGCGTGAGGTCGGATTCTATAAGGTTGGATGCACGTGCAGCCGCTGCGACCAGAACCCACAGGAGAGCCGTGATCTCAAGGTAGGTCCACCGATCGCCGAAGAGGTTGGCGACCATGCAGGAACAGACGGCCAGAAGAAGGCCGAGTCCCAGACCCTGGTAGAGCGGATCGGTGGCTCGCCTGAAGAGGCGGTAGGAGAGCGCGAGCATCTGTTGAAGCAGGAAGAGAGCCATGCTCAGGCCGATGATGCCCGTTTCTACCATGACCTTGACGTACCAGTTGTGCGTGTCTTTCAGATTGTCGACGTGCTCTCCCAGCTGGAAGGTTGCGAAGCCGTTTCCAACGATGGGGCTGCGCTGGATGGAGTTCCAGGCGTTCGACCACAGGTCGACACGCTCCTGTGCGGAGGCTTCAAGCTGCCCGTTGGAGTTTTCGGTCATGGTGACACGTTCTCTCACGGCGGTGGGCACGACGGTTTGCCATGTCAACAGGAAGACGGTTAGAACCAGCAGGAGCTTTCGGTCTTTCAACAGACCAAGGACGAGGACGGTGAAGAGGATCGCCAGATAGGCTCCGCGCGAGAAGGTATACATGGTTGCAAAGATAGTGGTCGCAACCAGCACGTAGCCGAAGAGCTTCATCTTCTTTCTCTTGACGAATTGCGTAAAGCCCCAGAAGAACATGGCGAACTGGGCCAGAAAGGCCGCCGTCTGATTGGACCCGTAGGCCAGAGGACCGCCGCCGCGCTTGTCTTCGTCGAAGCTGCTCCAGGTCCTCGACATACTCTCCAGGAGGCAACTTCGATCGATAAAGACGAGGGATATGGCCGTGATGAGGACGACCGTCCTGATTGCTTTCCGATCTTCGATGACGAGTCCTGCCGCCACAAACACCAATGGAATGAGGACGTAGTCTTTCCATGTGACGAAGTTGACGTCGTTGAGCCAGAGTGGCGCCGGGGCGTGTCCAAGGGCTGTACCGATCCACAGAGAGAGATAGAGGTAGACCGCCATGACCAGCCAGACGAGGTAGAGCCTGGATTTGGGAAGATGCTTCCCCTGGATGAGAGCGCCGATGATGACCGCAAAGACCAGGATGGTCAGCACGTTGCTGCCCAAGGGATAGTCGAGGAAGTGATCCCGCATGGTGCGGTACGGGAGAAAGGGAATCATGTAATAGAGGCCGAGGAGTGGGCGACCGCCGAGGGAGACAAGGATCATGACCCAGAAGCCCAGGTAGGCAATGAGCGGGATGAAATGTCCAATGCCGGTTCCCAAGATGCAATCTCCATGGCGTCTGCAAGCGGTGAGATTGCTGCAAGCGCCTCTCTTAGCTTACTAGACCCATACCTTTTTCCGCCCTACGACAAAGTTGTAGAACGCAAGAACCGCCGCTGCGTTGAGCATGACGAAGGTATTGGCGATTGCGACCGGTTTGAACTTTCTGGAGGCCGGGCTTAAGGCTCCAAAAGCCGCCAAAAGGTAGAACAAAATCTGCAGCCAAAAGATGGCACGGTAGAACGGTCCCTGGAGTATTGCTGAACTGATCCACATGAGGACCAGAAACAGAGGGACCACGAGGCGCAGGAGTTTGTGGCTGAGGAAGCGAAAGAGGAGAGGATTTGCCGGGGAGAGGAGCCACGGCTCCAGACGGAGGAGCTGATAGTTGCCCGTCAGGGTTCGGACTTTGCGCGAGAACTCTTTTCCCTTTTCGCTGAAGAGCCGGTCGCGGGCTATGGCTGAGGGTTGAAATACGATGCGCTTGCCCATGCGGGCAACATGCATTGGGATAAAGACGTCGTCAAGGATGGTTCCGTCTGGAATTGGGGTGAAGAGTTCGCGCCGGATGGCGTAGATGGCTCCGGTTACACCGACGACGGAACCGGTCGCGGACTCCAGTTTGCGAATGGCCTTTTCGATCTTCCAGTAGATGCCGAGGGCGTCGGCGGAGGGAGCGCCGGAGGCAGTTTCGAGGAGGAGTTCTCCGCTGACTGCGCCGACGGCCGGGTCGGCGAAACAGGAGACTAGTTCAGAGACTGCATCGTGTTCGACAGATTGGCGGACATCGAGGAAGAGAAGGATCTCGCCGGTTGCGCGCTTTACAGCCTGGTTGAGAGCATGCGCCTTTCCGCTCGAGTGGTCGAGAATGACGGGGACGATCTGAGGGACATGCTCGCGCAGGATATCGGCGGTTCGATCGGTTGATCCGTCGGATGCGATGACGATCTGGATGAGGTTTTGCGGATAGTCGAGGAGGCTAAGGTTTTTCAGCTTGGAAGGAAGGTTTGCCTCCTCATTGCGGGCAGCGATGACGATGGATACAGTGGGGGTGATCGAGCTTTGGAGAACAGGCCGCTTGCGCAGGCGGACATACAGGGCGAGCCAGACGGCGTAGCCAAAGTATGCATAGGCTGCAACGGCAAGACTGAGCCAGAAGAGAAGTTTCACTGGGCGCTCCGGTGGGGTGGTATCGCGTGGGGAATCGGGGCGCGTGAGGGTATGCGCGGGACATCTCGTGGTGTAGATTCCACGCGGAGTTGACGGGTATCAGGCCCGTAGAAGCAGTGCCGCGATGTATTGCGGGAGATTGTCCCTGGGAGCACACGTTCCTCTCGTGGTCGTTTGCTGTGCGCGCAGCAAACGTTCTCAACTTCTATCGAGGGTATCGTGCTTCCGATGATATGTCATGCCTTGATCCAGCAGGTGAGGGTTCTAGCGGCGGTCTGAGGAGGAGGATGGAATAGATCCTGACGGCGCGGCATTTGCCTCGTGTCTTCGGTGAGACAGTTCCAAGGCAAGGTTCCCCAAATAGTGAGCAAGTCTGCCGCCGGATGGCGAGAAGTACATGGAGCAAGCGGTGAGGTAGGCTGCGCTTTTGAACTTTTTGTGCTTCATGGAGTTACGTCGATGGCCCGTAAAAGGAGCCCCCAGGGCTGCGCGAATCTGTTTTGCAAGTGCCGGGTCTGGAATTGCTGCCACGGCAGCGCGAAACTCTCCGGCAGCGGCGAAGTTCCACAAGCCGGCACTCGAAGCGTCAAACATGCGCTGGAGAATGTGCGATTGCTCCAGCGTCAGCCCGTGGATCTGCGATCGACTGGCAATGGCAGCGATCTCGCGCAGGTCTTGCGCCGCGAGTGTCCAAAGTTCACGCCGCCCGACGATGACACATCGTTCGAGCAGCGCGGTGATCTGATCCTGACTGCTCAACAACGGAGTATGACTTCCGGGCAAAAACTCTTTCAGGGCATAGCTTGAATAGATGGCCTTGAATATCTTCTGATCGAATGAGCCTTGTACGGTAGCG
>Ga0207678_10004271_pt1 | contig 12812 bp, 10 predicted proteins | sample KBSC63metaG_FD_184319 | JGI IMG/M metagenome (GOLD analysis project Ga0207678, IMG submission 184319) | Corn rhizosphere microbial communities from Kellogg Biological Station, Michigan, USA - KBS C6-3 metaG (SPAdes) (version 2) | ecosystem: Host-associated > Plants > Roots > Rhizosphere > Soil ... | reverse complement strand
GCCGGTCCAGCTCGGAGACTGGAAAGCCCGGCCCCCCCTCCCAAGGGAAGCCGGGCTTTCGCGAGGCGAACCTCAATGGGGCATCGCCACCCCGTACGGCCTTCCGGGTGACGAGTCAGGTAGAGCAGCGTCGGCCCTGCTCCAACGTGGGAGCCTGTTCGTATTCTGCTCGATGACAAAGTGTCAAGGCGCGGTCTGCGCTACAGGATCCGTGCCGTGACGCGCCGCTCGAAGATCGTCTGCACTCTCGGCCCCGCCACCGACGCCCCCCGCGTGCTCGCGGGCATGGTGGCCGCCGGGATGGACGTCGCCCGTCTCAACTTCTCGCACGGGGCCGCTGCGGACCACCGGGCCCGTGCCGCGGCCGTTCGACGGGAAGCGCGCCGGGCCGGGCGCAACGTCGCAATCCTGCAGGATCTCCAGGGACCGAAGCTCCGCCTGGGCACCTTCGCGCAGGGTCGCATCGAGCTCGAGCCCGGCGAGACGGTGCTCCTCTCCACCCGTCCGGGTGTGGTGGGCAGCCCACGGGTCATCCCGGTGCCCCTCCCCTCACTCGCTCGCGACTGTCGCGTGGGAGACCCGGTGCTCCTGGACGACGGACGGATCCGACTCCGGGTCCGACGGCGCCGGGGTCGGGATGTCGAGGCGGAGGTTGAGGTCGGCGGGCCGCTCTCCGACCACAAGGGAGTCAGCCTTCCGGGCGCGACCGGGTCGCTTTCCGCCTTCACCGCGAAGGACCGGCGGGACGCGGCGCTCGGCCGGGAGCTGGAGGTGGATCTCGTGGCGATGTCCTTCGTCCGGACGGCACACGACCTCGAGATCTGCCGGCGGCACCTGGCCTCCGGAACACGGCTGATCGCCAAGATCGAGAAGCCGGAGGCCATCGAGAACCTCGACGCCATCGTCGGTGCGGCGGACGGGCTCATGGTGGCCCGTGGCGACCTCGGGGTCGAGCTGCCGCTGGAGCAGGTTCCTGGCATCCAGAAGCGACTCGTGCGCCAGGCCAATCTCCTGGCGAAGCCCTGCATCGTCGCCACCGAGATGCTGGAGAGCATGATCCAGTCGCCGAGGCCCACCAGGGCCGAGGTCTCGGACGTGGCCAACGCGGTCCTGGACGGGGCCGATGCGGTGATGCTCTCGGCGGAGACGGCCGTGGGTCACGACCCGGTGGCCGCGGTGGCGACCATGGCTCGCATCGTCGAGGAGGCCGAACGGACGGTCCCGGCACGGGTCCGGCCCCATCTGGAGGCGAGCGTCTCCCCGGGCATCGCCGCTGCCGCGGTGGAGGCGGCACGCAGCGTCGGGGCGAAGGTCATCGTCGCGTACACCGAGAGCGGGTACACGGCCCGCCTCGTGGCGGCGTTCCGGCCGCCGATGCGAATCCTCGCGCTCACCCCGAACGAGCGGGCGGTTCATCAGCTGGCGCTGGTCTGGGGCGTGGAGACCCATCGCGTTCCCCGGGTCCGCTCCACCGACGCGGTCATGTCCCGGGCCCGGCTCGAGGTGCGCAGGCGCGGGCTCGCGGCTCCCGGCGACCGGATGGCGATCGTCGCCGGCGTCCCGCTGAACGAGCCGGGGAACACGAATCTCCTGACCGTGCAAGCGGTCTGACGAAACGACGCGCGGCTCAGCCGGGCGCGCCGACCTCGGCCCGGGACAGGACGTGCGCGGAGGCGAGGCCCAGCTGGCGTGCCGCCTCCGGAACGCCCTCGCGGACGCTGCGCCAGCGAGGCGCCCACGCGGTCGCCGCCCGGAGCTTCGCGTTGCTCAGCCGGAGCGAGCGCGACATCAGCTCGAAGAGCCCGATGACGGAGAGCCAGCCGGGAATGGGCTTCGGATCGCCGACGCCGACGGTCCGCGCGAAGACCTCCCCCAGCTCCCTTCGAGTCAGCGGCTCGTCGTCGCAAACGTCGTAGACGCCCCCGGGTGCCGTCAGCGCGGCGACCACCGCGGTCGCGGCGTCCTCGTGCGAGAGCGCGGGCCAGTAGGCGCCGGGGGCTCCGGGGACCGGCGCCCAGCCCTTCCGGACCGTGCCGAAAAGCTGCCGGAGCATCGGGTCCGGGCCATAGAACCAGGCGAAGCGGACCACCACCCCCGCCCCTCCGCCTCGTCCGAAGCGCTCCGCCGAGGCCTCGGCATCGAGCACCGAGCGGTTGTACGCCGCCGTGCGGACGGGCCAGCGCTCGTCGATCCAGTCGGCGCCGCCGTCCTCGTGAATCGGAGAGAACGACTCCTGGACGAAGCAGCGCACGCCGGCCGCGGCGGCCGCGCTGGCCAGGATGGCAGAGCCGTCGCGCCGGATGCGGTCGTTCTCCCGCCACGACCGGCGGAGGAACATCCGGAACATCGAGGCGGGCATGTGCGTGGCGAGGTTGATGACGACGTCGTGCCCCGCGACGGCGGCCCGGACCGATGCCGGGTCGAGGAGGTTCATCGAGACGGGTCTGGCGCCCACCGCCCGGAGCAGCTCCTGCTGCTCCGGCGTGCGCCCGACGGCCGTGACGGAGTGCCCGGCGGAGACGAGCAGGGGCAAGACACGACGACCGATCACGCCGGTGGCGCCGGTCAGCAGGATGCGGTCCATGGATCGTTCCTATGACCGGTCCCCGCGGAGCGCATCGACCGGCGCCCGTCGAGGCGCTGGCCCGGACGAGGGCTGCGCCTGCGTCCCGCGCACGCCCGCACTCACGGCCGCGGCCAGGCCGTGAGGAGCGCCGGTCGCCGCCTCGCCCGCGGCCCAGGCGGGGCCAGTGTCAGCGACCCGTCGCGGCAGCTCAGGGTCCGCCGAACCGCACGCCGGGCCCGAGCACGCCCACGAAGAGGACGAGGGCGATGGCCGCGGCGACGAGCCAGCCCCTGCTCCGGGGCACGCCGAGGAGAGCGATCTCCGGAGCTACCGCCGGGCGGCGCGCCCACAGGCCGGGGTACCAGGCGAGGAGCGACGTCCCGCCGAACGACGCGGCGGCGGCGGAGATCAGGACCAGGGACAGGCCGTGCGGGTTGAGGAGCCCGGCGAGGACGAAGGTGAGCCCACCCACGACGTAGGGGAGCAGGGCCAGCGTCCGGGCACGCGCCTGCCGCCGCTCCGCTCCGGCACCGAGGAACGGCTCAAGCGGCGGCATCAGGACCCGGGGCGCGACGAGGAAGTACAGCACGGCGCCGGCGACGGCGAGAGCGCCGCGCCAGACGACCCGCGGCTCCAGCCCCTCGATCACCACGGCCCAGTCGCCGATGTTTCCCAGCCCGGAGAACAGCAGGTAGCCGAAGGGCGTGAGGAGATTGACCGAGAGCAGGAGCCACGCGAACGCACGACCGCGGCCCGTATCGCGGGGCAGCCGCTGCAGCGCGATCCAGGCCGGCACGGCCACCCCGAGGTTCGCGATGCTCCCGCCGGCGGCCAGCCAGCGCCGGGTGGCCGGGCGGAGCCCCTCGATCGAGCACTCGAAGAAGATCGCGTTCAGCTCCTGCGGCGTGCCCCCCACCAGGACGCAGGCCCCGCCGTGCCCCAAGCCCTCGTGCACGACGTTGCCGATGCAGTACGCCACGACGGCCAGCGCTCCCACCGTCCACGGGTCCAGTCGGCTCGCGTCCGCCGGGGAGGAGGCCTCCATGCGCCCGCGGACCCTAGCGCACCCCTCCCCCATGCAACCCTGGCCCGCCGGCCTTGCCTGCCGGGCGGTGTTGGGGTGGTGTTCGCCCGCGCCATGCGCCTCGAGCTCCGCCGGTCCGCGATGCTGCTCTGCTGCCTCGCCGCGGCGTGCTCGCGGAACGGGGGAGAGTCGGCTCCGGCGAACGCCCGGGCTCGACCGGCGACCGCCATGAAGCAAGGCGAGGCGTGCGATACCGGCATCTCGGCGGCGCGAGGCCGGGCAGCCTCGCCGGCCGGTAGCCCCGTCCTGACTGCCGGGACCGCGAAGGCCACCTCATCCGTCGTCGCTCCTCCGGGGATGGTCTGGGTCCCGGGCGGCGAGTTCGACCAGGGATCGGACGAGGAGATGTTCCAGGACGCCCGGCCCATCCACCACGTCGGCGTCGACGGCTTCTGGATGGACGCGACCGAGGTCACCAATTCCGACTTCAAGCGCTTCGCCGACGAGACGAAATACGTGACCGTCGCGGAGCGGGTCCCGCGGGCGGAGGACTACCCGGGCGCGCTCCCGGACATGCTCGTCCCCGGCTCGGTCGTGTTCTCTCCGCCGAGGAAGGCGGTGCCCCTCAACGACCACTTCCAGTGGTGGAACTACGTGAAGGGCGCGAGCTGGCGCCACCCGGAAGGGCCCGGGACCTCGATCGCGAAGCGCATGGACCACCCGGTGGTCCACATCGCCTACGAGGACGCCCAGGCGTACGCGAAGTGGGCCGGGAAGCGGATCCCCACCGAGGCGGAGTGGGAGTTCGCCGCGCGCGGCGGCCTCGCCGGCAAGAAGTACCCCTGGGGAGACGAGTTCCGGCCCGGCGGCAAGTACATGGCCAACACCTTCCAGGGCCACTTCCCGGAGAAGAACACCGCCGAGGACGGCTACGTCGCGACCAACCCCGTGAAGGCCTTCCCCGCCAACGCCTACGGGCTCTACGGGATGGCGGGGAACGTCTGGGAGTGGGTCTCGGACTGGTACCGGCCGGACTACTACGGCCGCCTGGCTTCGCAGGGTGGAACCGCGCGCAACCCACCAGGACCGTCCGACAGCTTCGATCCGTCGGAGCCCGGCGTGCAGAAGCGGGTCCAGAAGGGCGGCTCGTTCCTCTGCACGGACCAGTACTGCTCCCGCTACATGCCCGGCGGCCGCGGCAAGGGCACGCCGGACACCGGGACGAGCCACCTCGGGTTCCGGCTGGTCAAGAGCTGACCCAGCCGGCCCTGTCGCTCTCGACGAGGAGCTACTTCATCACCTTTTCCTCCCGGGGCGCCTACTGGTCCGCGAACACGCGCTTCCAGTCCTTCTTCATGTCGACGACGGTCCACTTCCTGGCCACTGCCTCGTCCCACGCCTTGTCGAGCTTTCCGACGTGCGAGGTCCGGTCGTAGGCCCACTCGCGCTCGGCGTCGGTGTGATGCACGAGCCCCATGAACCGGGGCCCGTCCCCGGCCGCGGTCCACTCGAGCATCTCCTTGTCACCATCCGAGTTCCCGAAGGCGAAGAGCGGACGCCGCCCGATGAAGCGCTGGATGCCGACCGGCTTTCCGGCGTGGTCGTCGACCAGCTCGATCTTCGCGAGCTTCATCAGGACCGGCTTCCCGTCGGGGCCGGTCTTCAGCTCGAGGCCCCCGTTCGAGCCGACGACCTGCTCGGGAGGGATGCCGTAGACGCGCTCGGCGAAGACGCGCATGAACTCGACTCCGCCGCCAGAGACGATGAAGGTCTTGAAGCCGTTCGCGCGGAGGTGATCCAGCAGCTCGCGCATCGGGAGGTAGGTCAGGTCGGTGTACGGGCGCTGGAACCGCGGATGGCGCGCGGTCTTCGTCCACTCGGCGACCGAGGCGGCGAACGCGTCGGTGCTCATCCCCGCGTGCGACACCGCCAGGATCTTCGCCAGCCCGGCCTCCCCCGAGGCCAGGACCGCCTTGGCGTTGCCCTTGAGGAGCTCGCTGAACGGTGGCTGGGTCTTCCACTCCGGATGCTTCGGCGCGAGGGCCTTCACCTGGTCCAGCGCGTAGACGAGCTGGAAGTAGACCGGCTGCTCGGCCCAGAGCGTGCCGTCGTTGTCGAAGACGGCGATTCGCTCCGCCGGCGGCACGAAGGTGGGGCTCCCCTCCCGGACGGCCGAATCGACGAAGCGGAGGATCGACTGCCTGGCCTCGCCGTCGTTCCAGGACGGGAGCGGCTCGGCGGCGCGGAGCATCCCCGGTCCCACCGCGACGGCGATGCACGCGAGGAAGACGACCCTCCGCCCGGCCCTGCGGTTCATCGCACCCACCCCTCGGTGATGACGCGTTGCCGAAAGACCGAGGACTGTCCTCGTCCCGGCTCGCCGACACAACCGGGACGAGGGGCCCAGGCTGTCCGTGAGGTGACAGTTGATCACGCACGTGTCTCGGGTACTCACCCGAGGCCACGGGATCCCGGCGGCGGCGGAGATCGGCGTCGCCGGTTACGGCGGGACTTGCCGAGGCGGGCGGAGTCGGGTGGTGTCCGCGGGCATGAACGGCCCGGGCACGCCGACGCAACACCCCTCACGGCTCGCGGTCGTCGGCGTCCTGGTCGCGACGGCGTGCGTCCACGTGCCGCCCGACGTGCCGGACAGCGGCGGTCCCACCGGGGGTCGGCTCGCCGTGGCGGATGGTTGGCTCGCCGGGGTCTCGCGCGGGACCGCCCCCGGTGCGCCGGTGCTCTTCGTCCACGGCTTCGGAGGGAACCATCACTTCTTCGACCTCCAGCTGGCCCACGTGGAGGATCACGCCCGCGTCATCGCCTACGACCAGCGGGGCTGTGGCGAGAGCTCGCTCGCACCGCGCAAGAAGTACGACCTCGACACGCTGGTGAACGATCTCTCGGTCATCGTGGACCTCACGCGGGCCGAGCAGGCGGTGCTGGTGGGGCATTCGTTCGGCGCGGACGTCGTGTCGCGGTACGCGAGCCTGCATCCGGAGCGCGTCGCCGCCCTCGTCCTCATCGATCCACCCGGAGACCTCCGTCCTCAGCTCTCGGCGCTCTCCGTCGAGCTCGCCGCCGACGACGATGCGGGCTTCCGCGCGAAGCTCGACGCCCTGACCGAGAAGCTCCTGGTGGACGCGAAGCCCGGGACGCGGACGGCGGTCCTGGAGAGCGTCCGCGCGACCCCGAGGGACGTCCTGCAGCTGATGGTGGCCGGGATGGCCAGCTTCGACCCGCGAGCGGCCCTCGCGGGATTCGCCGGACCCGTCCGGTGCGTGGTGACCGATCACACCAGCTCCCGCGACGCGACGGCGCCATCCTGCCGCACGGTCGTCCGGCTCCACGGCGTGAGCCACTGGCCGATGCTCGATGCACCGGAACAGGTGAGCCAGGTCATCGACGCAGCTCTTCCGGCCCGGCAGGGAGGACGCTGAGGAGCCGGTCGATCCCGCCACGATGATGCAGGACGGCGTGAGCTCGCCGCGATCCGGTAGAGGGGGTCCGACGTCCGCGCGGTCGTCATTGCTTCGGCCTGGAGGACCCCTTGGAGCGAACCGCTGGCGCGAGATCCGGGCGGCGTTGGCGCCGGTGCCTCGCGGTCGCGGCGTCCGCGCTGCTTCTGGCGGCCGGGGGATGCGCCGCTCGCCGACCACCGGAGGTCCCACCTCGCGACTCACCGGTCATGGTCGAGTTCTCGAGCGGCTCGCTCCGCCTGCACGGCGCGCTCTGGAAGCCCGCCAGGCCGGGTCCGTTCCCGGCGGTCCTGTTCAACCACGGCTCGGGCGGAGCCACCGCCGACGAGAGCGCCCGGATGCCGATCCAGGAAGCCGCGGCAAGGCTCGCCCCGCTCTTCACCCGGAGGGGATACACCTTCTTCTATCCCTTCCGTCGGGGGCAGGGTCCGTCGGCCGACGTCGCTCCGTTCATGCAGGACCGGCTCGCCGCCGAGGAGCAGGCGCACGGTCGTGCCGGCCGCCAGCAGCTCCAGGACACGCTGATGGAGACGGAGCAGCTCAACGACGTCCTGGCCGCCCTGGCCTTCCTGAGGTCCGTCCCGGATGTCGACGCCACACGCCTGTCCCTGATGGGACACTCCTTCGGCGGGCAGCTGACGATCGTGGCCGCGGCCCGGGACGAGACGGTTCGCGCGGTCGTGACCTTTGCCGCTGCCGCCGGCTCGTGGCCCCGCTCGGAGGAGGTCAGGCGCGCCCTGCGCACGGCGGTGGAACGGTCCAGGTGCCCGATCATGCTCGTCCAGTGGGCCAACGACTATGGAACGGAGGCGAGCACGGCGCTTGGAGCGGTGCAGAGGCGCCAGGGTCCGCCTCCGGTCGTGGTCCTCTACCCTGCCGTCGGGTCGACGCCCGAGGATGGGCACAGCGGCCTGTACCTGGCCGTATCGCAGTGGGAGCCGGACGTGTTCCGGTTCCTCGAGCAGGCGCTCTCTCCCTGAGAGCGCGACCTGTCGCTCTCATGAGCACTGCAAGTCACGTCTCATTATTCGTGGATGAGTCCTGACCCGCCTTCACGCATGAGCTGAACTGCGGAGTCGAGCCCACGAGGGGCGCGCTCAACACGTCGGACGCGGTGGGAGAAACGCTTCGTCGAGTGCTGAGGAAATCTGCTCCACGCTCGCCCTGAGCCGCCGCGGACACCGCAGGGTGGTTCGTGCCTCAATTGCGAGCCGCGCGAATCGAAGTGTCTTCTCGTGTCCGGGGACCCCGCGGTCCGGTCGATCGAGGACCGGCCTCAGGGTAATTGCGCATGAGAAGAAACTGGGGAGTCACCGCTCTGATCGCCGCGGTCCTCGCGTTCGTTCCGGACGCCCGCGGCGGGAGCAGCAGTCGAGACAACGATCGGGATCAGTGCCGTGAGAACGACCCGCGAGGGCTCTGGGACCACGGCGATGGCCCGCTGATCCTCCACGCGGACGCCGACGGCGCGAACCTCTTCATCCACGGCACCGGCTTCGGGACGAGGGGCGGGACGGTGACCCTCGGGGGGCAGCGCCTCGGCGTCGCCTCGTGGTCGCCCACCGACATCGTCGCCGTGATGCCGAAGGACCCGGCGGCTGCGAGCTACCTGCTGACGGTGATGCCGTCGCGCGGCCCGTGCGTGAAGGCCGCCTTCGACGTCGCCATCGGCCTCGGGGGCGGCACGGCGGGTCCGCCCGGGCCCGCGGGTCCGGCGGGTCCGCCCGGGCCTGCCGGTGCCACCGGCGCGACAGGTCCCGCGGGTGCTGCCGGGCAACAGGGTCCCGCTGGTCCGATCGGTCCCAGCGGCGCTCCCGGCGCGCAGGGCCCTGCCGGACCCATCGGCCCCGTCGGTCCCGCCGGGCCCATCGGTCCCAGCGGCGCTGTCGGCGCGCAGGGTCCCGCCGGAGCCATCGGCCCTGTCGGTCCCGCCGGCCCCACCGGCGCTCCCGGCGCGCAGGGACCCGCCGGCCCCATCGGTCCGAGCGGCACTCCCGGCGCGCAGGGCCCTGCCGGACCCATCGGCCCTGTCGGTCCCGCCGGCCCCATCGGACTGCCGGGGCCCATCGGTCTGACCGGTCCCGCCGGTGCCCAGGGCCCCGCCGGACCTCCCGGCCCGACCGGAGCGACTGGCCCGACCGGAGCCACTGGAGCCACCGGAGCGGCCGGTCCTGCCGGTCCCCAGGGTCCACCGGGCACGAGCGGCTCGGCGGCGGCGTTCACCGAGCAGGTCGGCCTGCCGCAGAGCTCGCTGCCCGGGATCGGCGCCTTCGTCTTCACGGAGGTGGCGAGCCTCGCCCTTCCGGCCGGCTCGTACCTCGTCACCGCCAAGGTGGTCCTGAACAACGACAGCGGCGACGCGGGCGGCGTGACCTGCGTGTTCACCCAGAGCGGGTCGGGAAGCCTCCTCGACCGGGCGGACGGCGCGCTCGCCGCCGGCAGCGGGTCGGACACGCTGGTGCTCCACACGGCGGTGCAGGTCACCGGCGCCAGCGACCAGCACGTCCGGATGGCCTGCCAGCGGAGCTCCCTCGGCACCGCGACCGCGGCCTACCAGCAGATGACCGCCATCCAGGTGGGGAGCCTGATCATCCCGGGGCCCTGACCGAGGCACATCGACGGCTCGAGCCGCCGGCCTCACGGCGCCTCGACCGTCTTTCCCGGCGGCCGGGGCCTACGGCCGCGCCGACAGCGCGACCGGCTCGCCCATCAGATCAGCCGCCGCGCTCTCGGCGGCGTCCAGCAGCGGCCTGGGCCACAGCCCCAGCCCCACGACCGCCACCAGGCACACGGCGATCGCCAGCCGGAGCGGGAGCCGCGTCGGCACCGGCGCGGTCCCCTCGCCCTCGGCCATGAACGTCGAGCGAGCCACGCTCAGGTAGTAGAAGAGGCCGTAGACCGCGAGCGCGACGCCCAGCACCACCAGCCACCCGAGCCCCGCCCGGTACCCCGCCAGCAGCACGAAGAGCTTGGCCCAGAACCCGGCGACGAAGGGGATGCCGGCCAGGGAGAGCAGGAACACCAGCAGGGCCGCTCCCAGCACCGGCGCGCGACGCGACAGGCCCGCGAGCCTCGGAATGGAGTGGCCGCCCGACCCCTCCGCCCCGGCGTGCAGCACCAGGAAGGCGCCCAGGTTGGTGAAGACGTAGGTGGCCATGAAGAACAGCGCCATGGCCAGCCCCGCCCGCGTGTCCGACGCGAGGCCGATGAGCACGTAACCCATCTGGGCGATGCCCGAGAACCCGAGCAGCCGGCGCACGTCGGTCTGGTTCAGGGCGAAGAGGTTCCCCACCAGCATGCTCGCCGCCGACAGGAGCACGACTGCCGGCCTCCAGAACGCCGCCTCGCCGTTCCACCCGTGGAGCAGGATGACCCCCAGCGCCGCGAGCCCGCCCAGCTTGGGAGCCACCGAGAGGAAAGCCACGAACGGGGTGGGCGCGCCCTGGTACGTGTCCGGGATCCAGAAGTGGAACGGGACCGCGCCGATCTTGAATCCGAAGCCGGCGACGATGAGCAGCATCCCCACCGCCGCGAGTGGCGCACGCCCGGGATCGAGGATCGCATCGAGGCGTGTGCTCCCGGACAGCCCCACCACCAGCGCCAGCCCGAAGAAGGTCAGCGCGGAGCTCGCCGTCCCGGTGACGAACAGCTTCAGCCCGGCCTCGGCGGCGAGCCGGGGACGCTCGGGCGGCCCGTCGTTCTTCGCCCAGGCCACCAGCGCATAGAGCGGGATGCCCATCAGCTCGAACGAGACCACCAGCAGCGCCCAGTCGCGTGCGCCGGGAATCATCATCATCCCCGACGTGCTGAAGAGGAGCAGCGCCAGGTACTCGGCCTGTCGGCCCTCGGCGCGCGACTCGAGCCAGTCCATCGATCCGAGGACGGCCAGGATCGCGCTGCAGAGCAGGACCCGCTGCACGAACAGCGACCAGGGACCCGCGACGTAGGCCCCATGCGGCGCGACGCCCGCCGCGCCCAGCGCCGAGGGCACGAGCAGCAGCGCGAGGAGCATGAGCACCGAGACCCAGCCCCACAGCCGACCCCGGCCGGGCCAGAGCGCGTCCCCGCCCAGGACGAGAGCCCCGATGGCGGCCACCGCCAGCGCCGGCCCGAGGAGCTGAACCCAGGGCGTCATCGCCGGAGCGCCTCCGCCACCAGCGCCACCCGGTTGAGGTACCCGGAGGTCGTGGCGTCGATGGCGTCGAGGAGCAGCCTGGGCCAGAGCCCGAACACCACCAGGCAGGCGCAGAGGACCACCGGCGCCGCCCACTCGCTGCGCCGCGGGTCCGACAGGTGCAGGACCTCTCCCGCCGGCCGCGGGCCCCAGAAGATGATCTTAGAGGCGCGCAGCACGTAGACGGCGGTGACGAACGCGCCGAGCACCGCGGGCACCGTCCACCAGGCGCTGCGTCCGGTGGCCGCGCCGAGGAAGACCAGGAACTCGGCGACGAAGCCGGCGGTGCCCGGCAGGCCGAGCGAGGAGAGGGCCCCCAGGGTGAAGAACGCGGCGATGGCCGGCATCGCGTGCGCGAAGCCCCCCATCTTCGCGAGGTCCCGGGTGTGGGCCTTCTCGTAGATCAGCCCGACCAGCGCGAAGAACAGCCCGGTCATGATCCCGTGGGCGAACATCTGGAACACGGCGCCGTTCCAGCCCACCGGGGTGAGCGTCGCCGCGCCGAGCATCACGACGCCCATGTGGCTGACGCTCGAGTACGCGACGATGTACTTGAGGTCGTCCTGTGCCGCGGCGCACAGCGCGCCGTAGAGCACGTTCACCACGGCCACCGCCCCCACCACCGGCGCCCAGGTCACCGCCGCCTCGGGACAGAGCACCATCCCGACACGCATCACGCCGAAGGCCCCGAGCTTCATCAGCACTCCGGCGTGCAGCATGCTGACCGCGGTGGGCGCCGAGGCGTGGCCGTCCGGGCTCCAGGTGTGGAAGGGGAAGACGCCGGCCAGCGTGCCGAATCCCAGCCAGAGCAGCGGGAAGACCCACATCTGCGTCGAGCGCGGGAAGGGCACGAGGGCCAGCTGCCCGAGGTCGAAGGAGCGGGCTCCGGCGCGGGACCAGAGCCCGAGGATGGCCACCAGGATGGCTGCCGAGCCGACCAGCAGCATCAACGTGAGCTTCATCGCCGCGTACTCGCGGCTGCCCACCGCGAACCGCCGCCACGCTCCCCGGAACGGCCCGGCGGGAGGGACGCGATGGCTGCTCCCCCAGATGCCGATGAGCAGGTACATCGGCAGCACGGCGATCTCGTAGAAGAGGAAGAAGACGAAGAGGTCCTGGCTGACGAAGACGCCGAAGACGCCGGTCACCAGCGTGAGGAGGAGGACGAAGAACTCCTTGTCCCGCCGCTCCACCGTCCAGCTCGCGAGAACCCCGGTGACGATGATGATGCCGGTCAGCAGGACGAGGGTGATGCTCCAGCCGTCCGCGGCCAGCGAGAAGGAGATGCCCATCGAGGGCACCAGCGGGTATCGCTCGGCGAGCTGGAAGCCGCCCAGGCCGCGGTCCCACGCCAGCGCCGCGAGCACCGAGGCGACGAGGCCTCCGCCAGCTCCGGCCAGGGACACCCAGCGGACCAGCTGCCGCATGCGCGAGGGAACGACGAGCAGCACCGCCGCAGCCACCGCCGGCGAGGCGACCATCCACGCGAGGAGGTGACGGCTCATCGCCACGCCCCCAGGATCAGGAGCAGCACCGCGCCCACGACCACCGCCAGCGCGTAGTCCCGCGTCC
>Ga0207678_10004270_pt1 | contig 12814 bp, 11 predicted proteins | sample KBSC63metaG_FD_184319 | JGI IMG/M metagenome (GOLD analysis project Ga0207678, IMG submission 184319) | Corn rhizosphere microbial communities from Kellogg Biological Station, Michigan, USA - KBS C6-3 metaG (SPAdes) (version 2) | ecosystem: Host-associated > Plants > Roots > Rhizosphere > Soil ... | reverse complement strand
GTTGTAGTCAATGTCCATTCATCCAATTATGCAGAAGCTGGCCGCGAAGTTAGAGCGGACCGATCTCCCTGAGTTCGCCCCTGGCGACACCGTCCGCGTTCAAGTGAAGATTCGCGAAGGGGAAAAAGAGCGTCTCCAGGCATTTGAAGGCATCGTGATCGCCTGCCGTAAGGGCGCGCAGGGTAGCTTTACGGTTCGCAAGATGAGCTTCGGCCAAGGCGTCGAACGCATCTTCCCCTACAATTCGAAGGTCGTCGACAAGGTTGAGAAAGTTCGCTCCTACGAGGTTCGCCGCTCAAAGCTGTTCTACCTGCGCGGTCTGCGTGGGAAGGCTGCTCGTCTGCGCGAGGTCGAGCGCGCCGCCAAGTAAGCTCACTCTTCAGATTCACAAAAAGCCACGGCTCTGGTCGTGGCTTTTTTCTGCTTGTTGCGCGAAGAGTTATACACTCGTTGCTGAAGAGTATGGCTTCGACTCCCTCGGTTCGCACTTCGAAATCGGTAACGGCAGCTACGGCGAAACAGCGGATGCTGAGGCAACTGGTGTGTAGCGACGCTCCGGAACAGGCACTGCGGTATCACGGGTTTTCGAAAATTGCCGGGGTGGATGAGGTGGGGCGTGGTGCTCTGTTTGGGCCGGTGGTGGCGGCGGCGGTGATCCTGCCAGAGTGCTTGGATGTGCTGGCGCATGCTGGTTTGAAGGATTCGAAACAACTCACCCGGGAGCAGCGCGAGAACCTCGACGGACAAATTCGCAGGATGGCTCTGGCTGTCTCGGTGGCAGAGATCGACGCGGAGACAATCGATCGGGTCAATATCTATCAGGCTACGCGGATGGCGATGCTGGCTGCTGTGCAAGGGTTGACGATAGCTCCGGACCATCTGCTGATCGATGCGATGCGGGTGGACCATCCGTGCAGACAGACGAAGCTGATCTATGGGGATGCGCTGAGCCTCTCGATTGCCGCGGCTTCGGTCGTGGCCAAGGTGCATCGCGATGCCCTGATGCGCGAGCTGGATGGGGTGCTTCCACTGTATGGACTGGCTTCGCATAAGGGCTATGGGACGCCGGAACATCGGCGTGCGCTCAAGGAGTTTGGGCCTTCGGCGCTACATCGGAGGACGTTTGCTCCGGTCCGGGCAGTGGATCCGGACGCGATGGAAGAACTGGATTCGGCGGAACTGCTGTTTGACGATATCGACCTGGAGGCCGTCTCGTGGGATTGAAGTTGATGTGTGTGGCAGCGCACCCAGATGATGAGTGCTTTGGCTTTGGTGGGGCTTTGGCTTTGGCGGCGGATCGTGGGATCGAGACGTACGTGGTGTGCCTGACGGATGGACAGGCTGCAAAGTATCGGGGCGACGCGGCTTCGGGTGAGGCTTTGGGTAAGATGCGGCGAGCGGAGTTTGCGGCGTCATGCAAGGTGCTGGGCGTGAGTGAGCATGAGTTGCTGGACTATCACGATGCGCGGCTGGAGTTTGTCGATTTTTCGGTGGCAGCCGGGCGGCTGGTGGAGCGGATGCGGCGGTTTCGGCCGGACGTGGTGATTACCTTCGGCGGAGATGGCGGCCTGAACATTCATGCGGACCACATGATGGTGTCGGCGCTGACGACGGCGGCGTTTCACTGGAGCGGACAGATGAAACGGTATCCGGAGCGGGGTGCGGTGCACCAGGCGCAGCGGCTGTTCTACCTGAGCACGAACTTCTTTCTGCCGGAGCGGCAGGCTCCGAAGCCGATGCCCTGGACGGTGACGCTGGATATTCGGTCGGTACAGGAGCGAAAGGCGCAGGCGTTCCGTGAGCATGTCTCGCAGGCGCCGCTGATGGAACAGACGAAGGCGGCGTTCGCGAAGTTTGGCGTGGAGGAGTTCTACACGCTGGTGGCGGCGGCGGAGCCTCAGGCAGCACAGCAGATGACGGATCTGTTCGAAGGGCTGACTCTGTGAGGCCCCTCCCCCCCCCCCGGGCTAACCGTCGCTAACATGCTTATATTCAATAACTTACATGCCTGCTGCGTTCGTAAATTCTTCATTCTACATGGGTTACGGCCAAATTCGTCATTCCAAAAGAGTTACGAGAACATGAAAGTTGAAAGCTGAAAAGCCCGCGGGTTGCCGGGGCTCTTTTAGCTCTACTTCTATTGTAGCCAAGTGGACAAAACTAACCCGCCAACTTCAAAAGACAAAATGTTCGTTTGTTATGTGCGGGTTATGGAGTTTTCCACAGATCGGGGGGCTTGACAACTTTTCTGGATGAGGAAAGTTAGCAACGATCCATTCCGTATCACCGAATCATCGACTTGCGGGAGTGGCTGAAGAGGTGTGAAAAAAGTACCCTCGTGGCAAAAAGGCGTACCTCAGCGGCTAAAGCCGCATTGCAAACAGGGCAGTTGCGGCACGGGTAAACCCGTGCCCTTAAGCAAAACCGACTTTTTCAGCACTCTCTGAAGCGCTGACTTGGTTTCACTTGTAAAGGTCGCGCTACCCTTAAGCAAAACCGACTTTTTCAGCACCCTCTGAAGCCACCCCCTTCCGAAACCGAGACTTACATCACAGATTCCTTAGGTGACAGCTTACAAGAGCGCTTGCAAAAGATTGGCGGGACAACGTATTTTGTTTGAACTAAGAATGAAATTGTTTTGGATGCTGCGAAATCTGAGGAGATCACGAATGAACGATGAGGCTGTGGGACGGCGAGCGTTTTTGAAGGGTGCGGCGGGCGGGATGCTGGGTTCGGCCGGGGTGCTGTCAGGGCTTTCGGGAGCGGCATTTGGCATGGAGCCGGGCGATCCCCGGGTGGTGTATGAGGTCGCTGAACCGGGACAGGTTGCAGCGGAGAAACCGAAGTACTCGATCAAGTTTGCCGTGTGCGGGATGAGCCATGACCACATCTATGGGATGGTGGGGGCGATTCAGCGCGGCGGCGGGGTGCTGGTGGCGGCGTATGGCGCGGAGCCGGACAAGGTGGCGGGGTTTACGAAGCGCTTCCCTCAGGTGAAGATGGTGAAGTCCGAGGCGGAGATTCTGGACGACCCTTCGATTCAACTGGTGCTGACTTCGGCGAGGAACGTGGACCGCGCTCCGTTGGGCGTGAGGGTGATGAAGCGAGGCAAGGACTTTCTGACCGACAAGCCGGGCATTACGACGCTGGAGCAACTGGCTGAGGTGAGGAAGACGATTGCCGAGACACACCGGATTTACGGAATTCTGTACAGCGAGCTGCTGGAGGTTCCGGCTGCGGTGAAGGCGGGGCAGTTGGTGCAGGCGGGCGCGATTGGCAAAGTGATCCAGACGATCAACATTGCTCCGCACCAGATCTACCAGGCCGGGGGCGGGACGGCAGGAGGCGCGGGAGGCAGGCCGGAGTGGTTCTGGGACCCGGCGTTGTATGGCGGGATTCTGTGCGACATCGGGTCACACCAGGCGAACCAGTTCCTGTTCTACACGGGATCGAAGGAGGCGGAGGTGGTGGCTTCGCAGGTGGCCAATGTGAACCATCCCGAGCATCCAAAGTTTCAGGACTTCGGCGACATGATGCTGCGCGGCGACCGGGGTTTTGGCTATGTGCGGGTGGACTGGTTTACGCCGAAGGGACTGGGGACGTGGGGCGACGGGCGGCTGTTCATTCTTGGCACGGAGGGGTATATCGAGCTGCGCAAGTATGCAGACATCGTTGGGCGCAAGGGCGGCAACCACCTGTTCATTGTGGACCAGAAGCAGGCGCGGTATATCGACTGCAATAATGTGCCGCTGCCGTTTGGGCCGCAGTTCGTCTCGGACATCGTGAACCGCACGCATACGGGGCAGGACCAGGCGCAGGCTCTGCTGACGGCGGAGGTGGTCATCAAGGCGCAGATGAAGGCGCAGATGGTGCACTTGAAGAGCTAGAGCATTCAGAGAACTACCGTGGGAGAGAACCGCAGGTCCTTCGACTACGGCGGCAAAAGCGCCGCCTTCGCTCAGGATGACAATTTCTATTGCGGGTCCAGTTTCATTGGAATTGCTTTCGAGCAAGGCTGGCTTATTCCGTAGTGGAGTTTTTTGCGGCGCGTACGTCGGACTGGGTCAGCTTGTATCTTTCCGCGATGCGATCCAACTCTGCATCGGAGAGATGCTCGATGTCGATCATCTGATTTTTTGCCGTGCCGATGGCGTGGATCAGCTCGTTGAGTTTCAGGTTGATGGCGCGGGCGTCGCGGTTCTGCGTGTTCTGGATGAGGAAGACCATGAGGAACGTAACGATGGTCGTGCCGGTATTAATGAACAATTGCCAGGTGTCGGAGTAGTGGTAGATGGGCCCCGTAATACCCCAGACGAGGATGATGCCAATCGCGGCGGCAAAGGCCCATTGCGAGCCGAGACAGGTGGACGCGAGGTTGGCAAAGTGGGCGAAACGGTCTTTCGAGTGGATAGGTTCATCTTTGCGCGTCATTGGATCTGATGATCTCCTGAGGCAGGGCTGTGCGCCTGCCATGTCATGAGATGCATCGGCGAGAAGAGAGGGGTGGATGGCTTTCCGCGGAACGCTCTATGCGGTTGCGGGAGCGGGTTTCGCTTTGGCTTTTCGGCGATTCTTCAGCACGGTGTAGCCGACGCGGGCAAGAAGAAGGGCCGTGAGGACAGCTGTGTCCTTCCAAGGGGTGCGGACGCCGGCTTTGACCAGCCACCAGAAGTGGATGACCGCCGCTATGGCTGCAATGTAGATGAGGCTGTGGAGACGTTGCCAGTTCTTGCCTCCCATGGCTCGCAGCATGAACGTCGGCGACGTGATGGCGAGGAGGAAGAGAAGGAACCAGGCGAAGATGCCAACCTGAATGAAGCGGCGCTTCAGCAGGTCGTCGAGGATGGTGGGCCAGACCTGTTTCCACTCGGCGATGAGTTCGTGGGGATGACCGACGCGGAGGCTCGTGATCGCCATCGGGAGATCGTAGCCGGAGAAGAGGAAGATGTAGGTGGCGAGGTGGAGCGTCGCATAGAAAAAAGCGTAGAGGCCGATCAGACGCCGGAAGCGGATGAGCCACGCGATCTTCGGGGAGAGGCGGCGGATGGGCGTGATGGCGAGGCAGGCGAGGAGAATGTAGAGAGTCCAATTGCCGGTGAAGTGCGTGATGTAATTGACGGGGTCGGGGTTGAGGGCGAGCGCGCCCGAGAAGTAGAAGCGCAGCAGCCATGCGAAAGGCGTGAGGCACAGGAGATGGACAAGGACTTTGAGGGCGAGGATGGCGCGCTTGGACATGGCGATTTGGGTGAGGTTAGTTTAGCTTGCGGTGAAGACGTATCTGTGTAGCGGCTGTGCTACTGTGCGGAACTCTTTGCGATGAGAGAAGATAGAAGTCTAAGCTATGCCCGTACCGTATTTGCGACGATTGACTGGAAATGAGCGAAGCCATGCGGCCAATCGGCAACTGGCTCACTTCCTTGCGTTTATTGCCGGAGCTACAGATGCCGGAGGATATATCGCGGTGAGACAGTACACGTCGCATATGTCCGGTATCGCTTCGGCGATGGCAGACCATGCTGCGACGGGTGAGATCGGATTGGCAGCCGCGGGGTTGAGCGCGATGCTGGCCTTTGTGGCTGGAGCAGCCTGTACCGCGGTGCTGGTGAACTGGTGCCGACGACGGCAGATGCACAGCGAGTATGCGCTTCCGTTGATGGTCGAGTCGGCGTTGCTGGTGTGCTTTGGAGCGATGGGCAGACGGTTTGAAGTGCACCATTGGCTGCTCGTGCCGGCCACGGTGGCGCTGCTGTGCTTCACGATGGGATTGCAGAATGCCATCATCACAAAGATCTCTCAACATGAGATTCGAACGACGCATGTGACTGGGATGGTGACGGATATCGGGATCGAGTTGGGCAGACTGATCTATTGGAACCGGGGGGTGCACCCGGGTCGGCAGGAAGTGCGGGCTGACCGAGACAACCTGTGGCTGCTGATTTCGCTGGTGGGTCTGTTCATTATTGGCGGGATACTGGGCGCCATTGGGTTCGAGCATATTGGTTTTGGGGTGACACTGCCGCTGGCACTGGTGCTGGTGATGCTTGCTGTGGTTCCTGTGATGGATGATCTGCGAGAACTTCGTTGAGGGCTGGCTTCTGACCTCGATCTATCGCAAAGAACTTGCCGCACCCTCCCGGCGGGCTTGGCCGGTCGGGAAGGGTGCAGGGAGAGAAACCTGGCCGAGGCGTGCAAGAGAGCAACAGTGCAGTTAGTTAGATGCTTCAGTAGTACCTTCTGAGGTCCATCCCGGCGTACATACTTTGAACCTGGTCGGCGTAGCCGTTGAACATTTGTGTCGGGATGGTGCGGGGAAAGGCGCTGGAGTCAATGCGACGTTCGTGGGCCTGGGACCAGCGAGGGTGGTTCACGCTAGGATTGACATTGGAGTAGAAGCCATATTCTTCGGAGGCCATGTCGTTCCAGAGGGTGTGAGGCTGCTTGTCGGTGAAGTGAAATTTGACGATGGACTTGCCGCTCTTGAAGCCATACTTCCAGGGCAGGACGACTCGAACGGGCGCGCCGTTCTGGTTGGGAAGGACCTGACCATAGCAGCCGAAGGTAAGCAGGGCGAGGGGGTTCATGGCCTCGTCCATACGAAGGCCTTCGGAGTAGGGCCAGCTATAACCGCCGGGGAGGTCGGGCATCTGCTTGCGGTTGAGGTCGGTGAGGAACTGGACGTATTTGGCACTGGGCAGAGGCTGGCAAAAGTTGATGAACTCCGAGAGGGAGTAGCCGTCCCAGGGAATGACCATCGACCAGGCTTCGACGCAGCGATGGCGGTAGATGCGGTTCTCGATGGGGCGATATTTCAATAGGTCGTCGATGTTGACGGTCTGGGGCTTCTTGACCATGCCTGTGACCTGGATGGTCCAGGGGCGGGTCTGGAGGGTGTGGGCGTTTTTGGCGGGTTGATCCTTTTCTACACCAAACTCGTAGAAATTGTTGTAGTGAGTGGCCTTAGCGAAGGGAGTCTGGTTCTCGGAGGTGGTGTATTTGCTGGGGATGGTTTGCAGTTGGTCGGCGGCGCGGACCTCGTCCTTCGGGTGGAAGATCGAAGGCAGCCGGGTGGCGGCAAGAGCCCCTGCACTGAGGGCGGCGGCTCCGGCGAGGAAACGCCGTCGATCTCCATGGAACTTCTCGAAGGCCGATTGCGGAGTGATCTCGGAGGAGGGGACGTCAAGACTGGAGGACTTGCGGAGAAGCATCGGAGTAGCCTGTCCTTTCGGCGGACGAACCGCTATCAACCATTTTGACTCAAAAAATCGGCTTGCGTTTACATTACGCCGCTGAAAGGAGGTTGGATGGGGGAAATTTCGGAGTAGTAGGCGGAACAGGCTTTCTGCGAGACAGAAGGGCGCAAATTGGTGCAAACTGTCTGGATGATAAACGGTGCGCAAGAACGTCAACTGATGATGGCGGCAGACATGCTGCTCGATGCACGCAGGACCAACACGCCGATTGTGGATCTTCCGAAAGATGTGCAACCGACCACGCTGGAGGAGGCTTACTTCGTCCAGGACAGGCTGGCATGGGCATATGAGGAGATCGGCGGATGGAAGGTGGGAGCGCCGACAGCGGACGCTACCCCGATGTTTGCGCCGATGCCGCGAAACTGGATGTCGTGCAGCGGATGCGAGTTGCGCGGGTTGACGCATCGCTTCCGCGGGCTCGAGGCAGAGATTGCGTTTTTGATAGGAGCCGACCTGCCTCCTCGGGAGACGCCCTATACGCGCGACGAAGTGGTGGCGGCGATTGCGAGTTGCCATCCGGCGATTGAGGTGATCGAGAGCGGGCTGCTCGATCCGGCCCAGGCTTCAAAGCTTTCTATGACTGCCGATCTGCAGATGCATGGCGGATTCGTCTATGGTGACGCTGTTCCAAACTGGCAGAGCATCGACTTCTCCAAGGAGCATGTATCGCTGGCTGTGGACGGCTCGGTTCGAGTAGAGCGGACAGGGTCGAATACGTCCGGCGACCTGATGCGCCTGTTGCCGTGGCTCGCCAATGAGGGCGCGGCGCGAACCGGCGGACTGAAGAAGGGGCACTGGATCACAACCGGGAGCTGGACGGGCGTCACGCAGGCGTCTGCCGGGTCGAGTGCGGAGGTGGTGTTCTCGACGGCAGGCAAGGTGCGGCTGCGGTTTGGCAAGTAAGGCTTCGACCACGGATTGCGCGGAAAGACGCGGACTAAAGGCACAGGACGGATTTCAAGGATGGTTTTGATGACGGAGTTTGGTCAAGGCGTGGAGCTGATGGCTCCAACGGCGGAGCGAAGCGCGGAGGTGCTGACCCCGGCGGCGATGGCGTTTGTAGCGGACTTGCAACGGACTTTTAATGCTCGGCGGAAGGAGTTGCTGGCGGCTCGCGTGGTGCGGCAGGCGGCGCTCGATGCTGGAGAGCGGCCCGATTTTCTTGAAGAGACGCGAGCAATTCGGGAGAGCAAGTGGACGGTGGCTCCGCTGCCTGCGGACCTGCTCGACCGGCGCGTGGAGATTACCGGGCCGGTGGATCGAAAGATGATCATCAACGCCCTGAACAGCGGCGCGAAGGTGTTCATGGCGGACTTCGAGGACTCGACGACGCCTACTTGGGAGAACCTGATCGAGGGGCAGGCCAACCTGATTGATGCGGTCAGGCGGACGATTACCTTTTCCGATCCGACGACAGGCAAGCAGTACGCGCTGAAGGAGAAGCCCGCGGTGCTGTTCGTGCGCCCCAGAGGATGGCATCTCGAAGAGCGGCATGTCCATGTGGATGGCGAGCCGATGTCGGGGTCGCTCTTCGACTTTGGGCTGTATGCCTTTCATAATGCGAAGGAGTTGCTGGCGCGCGGGTCGGGGCCGTATTTTTATCTGCCCAAGATGGAGAGCCATCTGGAGGCGCGGCTTTGGAACGATGTGTTTGTTGCAGCCGAGGCAGCGCTGGGGATTCCGGCCGGATCGATCAAGGGGACAGTGTTGATCGAGACGATCCTGGCTTCGTTCGAGATGGACGAGATTCTCTGGGAGTTGCGGGAGCACTCGGCTGGATTGAACTGCGGGCGGTGGGACTACATCTTCAGCTTCATCAAGAAGTTTGCCGGGGACAAGAACGTGCTGCTGCCGGACCGCGGACAGGTGACGATGACGACGCACTTTATGCGGAGCTACTCGAAGCTGTGTATCAAGACGTGTCATCGCCGAGGAGTCAGTGCGATGGGCGGGATGAGTGCGTTTATTCCGATCAAGACCGACCCCGTGGCGAACGAAAAGGCGCTGGCGCAGGTACGGGCCGACAAGGAGCGCGAGGCGACCGACGGTCACGATGGGACTTGGGTGGCGCATCCGGGGCTGGTGCCGGTAGCGCTGGAGGTCTTCGACCGCGTGATGCCACAGCCGAATCAGATCGATAAGCAGCTGCCGGACTTTCATGCTACGGCTGAGGACCTGCTGCGGGTTCCCGAGGGGGCGATCACCGAGGCTGGCGTGCGGCAGAATGTGGCCGTTGGGCTGGGGTATCTGGAGGCGTGGCTGCGGGGCATCGGCTGTGTGCCGTTGTTCAATTTGATGGAGGATGCGGCGACGGCGGAGATCAGCCGGGCGCAGCTATGGCAGTGGGTGCATCATCACGCTCATCTTGAGGATGGACGGCGCGTGACGGCGGAGCTTGTAGAGAGCGAGATCGATCGCGAGGTGGCGCTGGCGGAGATTCGCGTGGATGCTGCGCGGTTTGAGGCGTATAAACATGCCGCGTTCCTGATGAGGGAGTTGGTGAAGGCTCCGCAGTTTCAGGATTTTCTGACGCTGCCGGCCTATGCTCGGGTGTTAGCTGCTGGACTCTAGTGATGGATCCATGGTGCTTCGCGGTGGCTTTGAATGCACCGAATCGCTGTTGATGACGCGGTTATTGACGAATTTGCTAATAATGAAATTTCGTTAATTCGTAGCTGGGCATCCTGGCTGTTGGACGTAGAATCCTAGTCTGATACGGAATTTTCCGTCTTTGCGAGGTTTCCTGTGGCGCGTCCTTACTGGTCTGGTCAGATCCAGATATCGTTGGTTTCTTTTGGCGTGAAGCTGTTTGTCGCAACCGAGGCAAAGGGTGAGATTCGCTTTCACCAGATCAGCCGGAAGACGGGCGAACGGGTAAGGCACCAGAAGGTGCTGGCGAGCGCGCTGGAAGAGGCTCCGGGCGAGGCGGCCAGCCCTGTCGAGAAGGACGAGATCGTCAAGGGCTACGAGTATCGCAAGGACGAGTACGTCATGATTGAGCCGAAGGAGATTGAGGCTCTGCGCGTGCCGTCCAAGCATACGATCGCCGTGACGCAGTTTGTCGGGCTGGATGAGTTGACGCCGGAGTATATGGAGAAGCCGTACTTCGTGGTGCCGGAGGACGATGTGCAGGCGGAGGCGTTTGCCGTGGTGCGCAAGGCATTGCAGAAGACAAAGAAGGCAGCGCTGGGGAAGATCGCCTTTGGCGGGCGCGAGCATGTCATTGCGATTACCGCGGACAACGATGACACACTGGGCGGGATGATGGCCTACACGATGCGCTATCAGGAAGAGTTGCGCAATCCGGCGGAGTACTTCAGGGACATCAAGAAGGTGGCAGTGAATGCGGACTCGCTGGAACTCGCGGAGACGCTCATCAAGAAGAAGGCGGCGAAGTTCGACCCTGCGAAGTTTACGGATGGGTACGAGGCGGCGCTGAAGGAACTGGTGGAGGCAAAGGTGAATCACCTTGCACTGCCGGAAGAGGAAGTGGCTGCTCCGAAGCGCGGCAACGTTGTGAACCTGATGGATGCGCTGCGAAAGAGCGTCGCCTCCGACGCGGCTGCGGCTGCGGCTGGAAAGAAGAAGCCGGTGGCAAGCACGAAGAGCGATGCGAAAGAAGGTCTCTCGCTGGTGAAGACTTCGGCGAAGGGTGCAAAGCGGAAGTCGGCTTAGCTGCGGTCACTCGATGCAATAACGACTTTGGAGTTTGCGATGGCTAAGTCGAAGAAGTCTCCGGAGAGCCCTGCTGCATCGAGGAAGAAGAGGCCGCATGCGGCTGCGGACGCCATCGATGAGCAGCTGGCACGCTATCGGTCGATGCGGGACTTTCATGTGACCGCAGAGCCGAGCGGTGGATCTTCTCAAGAAGAGACGCTGAGCGAGGGACTTCCCTTCTGCATTCAGAAGCATGCGGCCTCGCATCTGCACTATGACTTCCGGCTGGGGTGGAATGGAGTGCTGAAGAGCTGGGCGTGTGCGAAGGGGCCGAGCTACTTTACCGGGGACAAGCGGCTGGCGGTGCAGGTGGAGGACCACCCGATGGAGTACGGGGGGTTCGAGGGGATTATTCCCGCTGGGCAGTATGGCGGCGGGACTGTGATGCTTTGGGATCAGGGGACGTGGGAGCCGCAGGCTGGACATACGGACGTCGATGCTGGCCTGCGCGATGGGAGTCTGAAGTTTGTGATGCATGGCACAAAGATGAAGGGCAAGTGGGCGCTGATCCGGATGGGTGGCAAGGCAGCGCAGGAACGGAAGCCGAACTGGCTGCTGATCAAAGAGCACGACGCGTTTGAACGAGGCAAGGACGATACGCCTGTGACTGAGGCTGAGCCTGATTCAGTTGTTACGGGGCGTTCCATCGAACAAATTGCTGCAAGCGAGGACCACGTCTGGAACTCGAAGGACACGGCCAAGGGTAAGGCATGGTTTCGACAGGATGGCAAAAAGGAGAGCGGAGAGGGGAAGACGAAGGCAGAGGAACGAGCGTGGACGGCAAAGCTCAAAAAGATGCCTTCGGAGAAGCAGCCCAGTTTCGTGAAGCCGCAACTGGCCTTGCTGGCGGCCAGGCCTCCTGCGGAGAAGGGGTGGGTGCACGAGCTGAAGCTGGATGGATATCGGATGCAGGCGCGCAAGGATGGCCGCGGCGTTCGGATGCTGACGCGCAGTGGACTGGACTGGACGGAACGGGTGCAGTCTGTTGCGAATGAGGTGGCGAAGCTGGCGGTTGAGAAGGTGACACTCGACGGCGAGGTGGTGGTGCTGGCGGCAAATGGGACGACGAACTTCGCCGACTTGCAGGCGTCGTTTCAAGATGGCGCGAAGAGTGTGCTGACGTACTTCTGCTTCGACCTGCTGCACGTCGATGGACGGAACGCGCGCGAGTTGCCGCTGATTCAGCGCAAGGAGATGCTGACGGAGGTGCTCGAGGGATCGGACGAGGACCTGCTGCGGGTGAGTGAGCATCTGGTGACGGACGGGGAGCGGATGTTTCATAAGGCTTGCGAATTTCATGCAGAGGGGATCGTTTCAAAGAAGGCGGCGGGGCTCTACTCGCCGGGGCGCGGCGGCGACTGGTTGAAGATGAAGTGCCTGCATGAGCAGGAGTTTGTGGTGGGTGGATATACGCTGCCGTCGAACGGAATTCGCGGCGTAGGCGCGCTGCTGCTGGGTTATTACGATGGCGACACGCTGATCTACGCGGGGCGTACCGGCACTGGATTCACGCAGAAGACGCATAAGCTATTGCGAGACAAGTTGGAGAAGCTGAAGCGCGAGGCGTCGCCGTTTGCGAGCGTGCCTGCGGAGATGCGGCGCGGCGTGACCTGGGTGAAGCCCGATCTGGTGGCCCAGGTTCGCTTTTCGACGTGGACTGCGGACAACCTGGTTCGGCAGGCAGCGTTTCTTGGGCTGCGGGAGGATAAGGCTGCAAAGGAAGTTCGGCGAGAGGATGTGGCGGTCGCTCCAACGCCAAGGGGGACAGCGAGGAAGAATAGCGCATCGCATCGAACGAACATCGCTATCGCGGCCAAGAGCACCGCGGGTGGGGAGCATGCGCCAGT
>Ga0207678_10004268_pt1 | contig 12818 bp, 7 predicted proteins | sample KBSC63metaG_FD_184319 | JGI IMG/M metagenome (GOLD analysis project Ga0207678, IMG submission 184319) | Corn rhizosphere microbial communities from Kellogg Biological Station, Michigan, USA - KBS C6-3 metaG (SPAdes) (version 2) | ecosystem: Host-associated > Plants > Roots > Rhizosphere > Soil ... | reverse complement strand
GATGAAGCGCTGCGCGTCCTCGGTCTTCACCTCGATGTCGATCGCGTCGACGTCGGCGAAGCGCTTGAACAGCACCGCCTTGCCTTCCATCACCGGCTTCGAGGCCAGCGCACCGAGGTTGCCGAGGCCGAGAATCGCGGTGCCATTGGAGATGACGGCGACGAGGTTGCCCTTCGCCGTATAGTCATAGGCGCAACCCGGATTTTCCGCGATCGCGCGCACCGGGACGGCGACGCCCGGCGAGTAAGCGAGCGCAAGATCGCGCTGCGTCGCCATCGGCTTGGTCGCGACGATTTCGATCTTGCCCGGCCGGCCCTGCGAATGGAATTCGAGCGCTTCGGCTTCGGTATATTTGACGTTGCTTTCGGACATGGCGAGGGCCTTAGCGGAGTGCCCGCGCAAGAGTCACGTGCAAGCCTCCCGTTCAAAAGCCAAGGCTGCTACCAGCCGGTGCATGGACGAAACGACCGAGGACGCCGCGACCCGGACTCGACAGCCGCGCCCCCGCTTGGGCTCGCTTCTGCGCGCCGAAATCCTGATCACGCTGCCGACGCTCATCATCTCGATCGCGCTCGCCTATTTCAGCTTCGTCCAGGCGGACGCGAGCCGGAAGATGCAGCGGACCGAGACCTGGCCGTACGTGTCGTACGGCACTGACAATTCGTCGCCCGAAGTGAAGAACGAAATCTCGTTCAGCCTGTCGAACGACGGAGTCGGGCCGGCGCGGCTGAAGGAAATGGAGTTCCTTTACGACCGCCGGCCGATGCACGACGCGCTGGACTTCATCCAGAATTGCTGCGGCTCGGCCGCCAAGGCCGCGGGCAGGAGCCTGACGTTCACCACCGACCGCGTCGACGGAGTTCTTCGGTCCGGGGAGAAGCGGAGCTTCATCCGATTGGCGCAAACCGACCAGAACAAGCCGCTGTGGGATAAGCTCAACCAGGAGCGGTGGAAGGTCGTGGTTCGGAGCTGCTACTGCTCGATCTTTGACGATTGCTGGGTGTTCGACAGCCGGACCGAGCAGCCGCAAGAGGTGAAGGTCTGCCCCGCCGACTGGACCAAGTTCACGTCGCAGTGAGCGCCGCGAGGGCAAGGAATCGCTCGCCGGACTGCCGCTTTCTGGCTACCCCTTCAACATGGCTCGAGCCGACGCTCCGACCCCGATGATGGTGCAATACCGCCGCCTCAAGGACGAGGCCGGCGACGCCTTGCTGTTCTACCGCATGGGCGACTTCTTCGAACTGTTCTTCGACGATGCGAAAATCGCTTCCGCCTGCCTCGACATCGCGTTGACCAAGCGCGGCGCCGATGGCGGCGAGCCGATCCCGATGTGCGGCGTGCCCGCACATTCCGCCGAATCCTATCTAGCTCGGCTGATCAAGGCCGGTCATCGCGTGGCAATCGCCGAGCAGACCGAGAGCCCGGCCGAAGCGCGCAAGGCGCGCGGCTCCAAGGCGCTGGTCGACCGGGCAATCATCCGCCTGGTCACGCCGGGAACGCTGACCGAGGAGACCCTGCTCGACTCGTCGTCGGCGAACTGGCTCGCGGCGGTCGGCCGCGCGGGCGAGGACTGGGCCGTCGCAGCGGCCGACATTTCGACCGGGCGGTTCGAGCTCGTCGCCTGTGGGCCCGGCGAGCTCGGAGCCGAGCTCGCGCGGCTCGGGCCGTCGGAAACCATCGCCGATTCTCTGGTGCCGGGCCTTCAGACCACCGCCGGCAAAGGCGGTTTCGAGAGTGCAGCGGGCGAACGTGCGCTCAAGGCGCGGTTCGGGCTCGCGACGCTGGACGGCCTGGGCTCGCCGTCACGCGCCGAGTTGGCCGCGGCGGGCGGCTTGCTGGCCTATCTCGACGCGACCCAGAAGGGCTCGGGCATATTGCTCGACGTCCCGCGGCGGGTCGCGCGGGCGAGTCACATGGCGATCGACGCTGCGAGCCGCGAGAGCCTCGAGCTGACACGCTCCGCATCCGGCTCGACCGCGGGAAGCCTGCTCAGCGAGATCGACCGCTGCCAGACTGCGGGCGGGCGCCGCCTGCTCGCGGAAGATCTTGCCGCGCCGCTGACCGAGCGCTCGGCGATCGAGGCGCGGCTCGCGCTGGTCGCCTGGCTGCACGAGGATGCGCTCCGCCGCGAACGGGTGCGCGGCGCGCTCAAGGCCCTGCCCGACTTCGCGCGGGCGCTGGCCCGGCTTGCTGCCGGGCGGGGAAGCCCGCGCGACCTCGCTTTGCTGCGCGACGGGCTCGCCGGGGCCGCGGCTCTGCGTGCCGAGCTGGAGCTCGAGCCGGAGCGCCCGCGGTTCCTCGACGATCTCCTGGCCCGGCTGGGCGGCCACGCCGCGCTGGTCGACCGGCTGCGCTCGGCCTTGGTCGAATCGCCGCCGATCGATGCTTCCAAGGGCGGCTACATCGCCGAAGGCTTCGATGCCGCGCTCGACGCGCTGCGCGAAGCGGCGTCGAACGGCCGGCGGGCGATCGCCGCGCTCGAAAGCCGCTACCGCGAATCGACTGGGGTCAGTTCGCTCAAGATCCGCCACAACGCGGTGCTCGGTTATCATGTCGAAGTCGCTGCGCGGCACGCCGACGGGCTGATGGCACCCGACAGCGGCTTTACTCATCGCCAGACGCTCGCCGGAGTCGTGCGCTTCAACTCGCCCGAACTTCACGAAGAAGCGTCGCGGGTGGTCGAGGCCGGCGCCCATGCGCTCGCCGCCGAGACCACCCACGCCGAAGCGCTGACCCAGCTCGCAATCGCTGCCGCCGCGCAAATCACCGCGACCGCCGAAGCGGTTTCGCGGATCGACGTCGCAGCGAGCCATGCCCATCGCGCCGCCGAAAGCGGCTGGTGCCTGCCCGAGCTCACCGACCAGAGCTGCCTCGAGATCGACGGCGGCCGGCACCCGGTCGTCGAAAGCGCGCTTCGCGACGCCGGCGAACGGTTCATCGCCAACGATTTGTCGCTCGGGCCCGCCGATCGCCTGTGGCTGATCACGGGCCCGAACATGGGCGGCAAGTCGACCTTCCTCCGCCAGACCGCGCTGATCGCAGTCCTCGCACAGGCCGGGAGCTTCGTTCCAGCGAGCCGCGCGAGAGTCGGGATTGTCGACCGCCTGTTCAGCCGCGTCGGCGCTTCGGACAATCTCGCGCGCGGACGGTCGACCTTCATGGTCGAAATGGTGGAGACCGCAGCGATCCTCGCGCAGGCGACGCCGCGCAGCCTGGTGATCCTCGACGAGATCGGCCGAGGCACCTCGACATATGACGGGCTCGCGATCGCCTGGGCGGTGGTCGAGGCGATGCACGACCAGGTCAAATGCCGCACCTTGTTCGCGACCCATTATCACGAGCTCACCCGCCTTGCCGGCCGGCTTGACTGCCTGTCGCTGCACCACGTCCGCGCGCGCGAGTGGAAGGGTGACCTCGTCTTGCTCCACGAAGTGGCCGACGGCGCCGCAGACCGGAGCTACGGCATCGCTGTCGCGAAGCTCGCGGGCTTGCCGCCGGCAGTGGTGGCGCGGGCTCGCTCGGTGCTCGCCAAGCTCGAGGCCGGGCGCGACGCGACCGGGGGGATCGCTGCAGGGCTTGATGACCTGCCGCTGTTCGCCGCCACCGCAGAGACCGAGCCGGCACCCGATCCGCTGCTCGCCGCCGTGGAAGAACTCGATCCCGACCGCCTGTCGCCGCGCGACGCGCTCGAGGAATTGTACCGGCTGAAACGGCTGGCGGCCGAGCGCAGCGAATGAGCCTCGCCGACGTCGACCATCGCCGGGCGATCATCGATCGCCGCGCGGTTGGCGCGCGCCTGAACGAGTTGCGCGATGGGAAGAAGCTCGCCGCCGAGGCCGCCGCGATCCTTCGCGAAGCGCTCGAATATGGCCGGGCCGAAGTCGCCAAGCGGTTGATCGAGAAGCCCGGCGACGGCCGCTCGGCTGCGCAGGCGACCGCCTTCCTCCACGACCAGTTGGTCCGGCTGGTCCACGATTTCGTCGTCGAGCGCCTGCTCGACCGGCCGCCCGCCGAGCTGGCGCTGGTCGGTCTCGGTGGAACCGGGCGCGGCGAAATGGCGCCGTTCAGCGACCTCGACCTCATGTTCCTGACGGCGAAGGCGCCGACTCCTGAGCAAGAGCGCGCGGCCGAGGCGATGCTGCACTTGCTGTGGGACCTGAAGCTGAAAGTCGGTCATTCGATCCGCTCGGTGCCGCAGCTGATCGCTCTGGCGAAGAAGGACATGACCGTCCGCACCGCGGTGCTCGAGGCGCGCTGGCTGTGGGGCGACGAGGCGTTGTTCGACGCTGCGATGCGCCGGTTCCGCAAGGAGGTCGTCACCGGGACCGCCGCCGAGTTCGTCGGCGCCAAGCTCGCCGAGCGCGACCAGCGCCACGTGAAGATGGGCGACAGCCGCTACGTCGTCGAGCCCAACGTCAAGGACGGCAAGGGCGGGCTGCGCGACCTCCATACGCTCTACTGGATCGGCAAATATGTGCACGGGGTGGAGCGGCCCGCGGACCTCGTCGCGGCCGGCCTGCTGACCGCCGCCGAGTTCCGTCGCTTCGACCGCGCCGAACGCTTCTTCTGGTCGGTGCGCTGCCATCTCCACCAGCTCGCCGGGCGGGCCGAGGAGCGGCTGAGCTTCGACTATCAGACGCGCATCGCGGAGATCATGCACTATGCCGACCGCCCGGGGAAATCCGCGGTCGAGCGGTTCATGCAATTCTACTTCATCAACGCCAAGGCGGTCGGCGACCTCACTGGCCTGTTCCTCGCCCAGCTTGACGAGCAATTGGGCAAGAAGGGCTTTCGTTTCGCGCTCCCGACCATCCGCCGGCGGCCCAAGCGGCTCGCCGGGTTCACACTCGACCGGGGGCGGATTTCCGTGCCCTCGGACAATTTCTTCCGCGCCGATCCGGTGCGGCTGATCGAGCTGTTCGCGATCGCCGCGCGCGAGCAGCTCGAGATCCATCCGATCGCGATGCGCGCGGCCGCGCGCGACGCCGCCCTGATCGACCGCAAGGTGCGCGACGATCCGCGCGCCAACGCCTTGTTCCTCGACGTGCTCACCTGTGTCCACCGACCGGAGATGGTGCTGCGGTGGATGAACGAGGCCGGCGTGTTCGGCCGCTTCGTTCCGGATTTCGGCCGCGTCGTCGCGCAGATGCAGTTCGACATGTATCATCATTATACGGTCGACGAGCATTCGATCCGCGCCATCGGCCTGCTCGCGGCAATCGAGCGCGGCGAGCTCAAATCCGACCACCCACTGTCGACCGCGATCCTGCAGAAGCAGATCGCGTCGCGCCGCGTGCTCTATGTCGCGGTGCTGCTCCACGACATCGCCAAGGGCCGCGGCGGGGACCATAGCGTGATCGGCGCCGAGATCGCGCTGAAGCTGTGCCCGCGCTTCGGCCTCGACCCGGCCGAGACCGAGACCGTGTCGTGGCTCGTGCGCTACCACCTGCTGATGTCGTCGACCGCGTTCAAGCGCGACCTCGCCGACCCCAAGACGATCGAGGATTTCGCCCGCCAGGTGCAGAGTCCGGAGCGGCTGCGGCTGCTGCTGATCCTGACTGTAGTCGACATCCGCGCCGTCGGGCCGGGCGTGTGGAACGAGTGGAAGCGGACCCTGCTGCGCACTCTGTTCGAGGCTGCGGAAGAACGGCTCCGGCTCGGCCACAAGCAGCACGGCCGCGCCGAGCTGGTCGAAGCGCGGCAGCAGGAGCTTGCGGCGCAGCTCGGGTGGAAAGCGAGCGCGATCCGCGCCCACGGCCGGCGGCTGCCCGACAGCTATTGGCTGGCCGAGCCGCTCGCCTGGCAGGTCGCCAATGCGCGGCAGGTGGCGAGCGCCGAGGCGCATATCGGCGACGCCACGCCCAACGTCGTCGCCGAGGACGATCCCGAGAGCGGGGCGACGCGGATCAGCGTGTTCACGCCCGACCGCGAGGGCCTGTTCTACCGAATCTGCGCGGGGCTCGCTGCGGCAGGGGCGAACATCATCGATGCCCGGGTCCACACGACGCGCGACGGCATGGCACTCGACAATCTGCTGGTGCTCGACGCGCGCGGACGGCCGTACGGCGACCGGCGCTTACGGGCTCGGCTGGTCGGATCGGTCGAGGCGGCGCTGAGCGGCGCCGAACCCGCGCTGCCCGAGCCCGAGCGCGGCCGGGCGCGCAGTTCGGCCTTCCGGGTCGCGCCCTCGGTCGTGGTCGCCGACAAGGCGTCGAGCCGGACGACTGTGGTCGAGATCAATGCGCTCGACCGCCCGGCGCTCCTCGCCAGCCTGGCCAGCGCGATCAGGCGCTTCGGGCACCAGATTCATTCGGCGCACATCGCTACGTACGGCGAGCGAGCCGTCGACGTCTTCTATTTGACTCGAGCCGACGGCAAGAAGCTCGGCCCCGAGGAGATCGAGCGGTTGCGCGCGGCGCTGCTCGACGCCGCGCACAGCCTGCCGCCGGCCAAGGCCGACGCGGCTTAGTTGCCGCGCTCGCCCTGCGGCGGAGGCGGCGGTGGCGGCGGAGGAGGCGGCACTGGGCAGGCCGCAGTCATCAGCACCACCGACCCGTCCGGGCAGGTCTGCGTCGCCGGAGGCGGCGGCGGAGCGGGCGGCGGCGGTGGGGGTGGCGGCGCTGCCGGACGCGGCTGCCACGCGGCCCTCAGCGTAAGTCCGTAAGTGCGCGGCTCGGCCAGGAAGGTCGAGAAGATTTGGCGCCCGCCCGGATAGCTCGGATCGGTGAACGGCGGTGCGGCCGCGCCTTCCTGGAACGGCGAATTGAACGCGACCTGCTGATAATTCTTGTTGAACAGGTTCTGCGCCCACAGTTCGACCGCCCAGCGCTGGTCGGGCCCGCGCACGCCGACGCGGGCATTGACCAGCGTGTAGGCTTCCTGGCGCTTCTGCGGGAACAGGTCGGAGCCGGTGTTGTAGCTGCCGCTGTAGCGCGCATCGACGTAGAACAGGCCGGAAAGGCCACCCGAGCCGATCCTCGGCGTATAGGAAACCGAGCCCGTTGCGACGGTCTTCGGAGCGTTCGAGATCTGCTTGCCGGGAAGGACACGCAGCGCCTGGTTGAGCGGCGCGCCGTCGTCGGTGCCGACGAGGTTGCCGCGATATTTGGTGCTTGCGTAGGTGAAGCCCGCGTTGACCCGTAGGTCGGGCCGAAGCCGGGCCGACGTCTCGAGCTCGATGCCCTGCGAGCGCACGCCGTAGCCCACATCGCCGCTCGAGCAGACGCCCGTGAGCGCGGCTGCCGCATTGTAGTTGCTCGCGGTCGGGAATTTCGACTGGTCGCGGTCACCGCCGGCAAGGTCGCTTTCGCAGCCGTTGATGTTCTGGACGATGAACACCGTTCCGTCGAACGTGTTGAGCTGGAAATTCTTGAACTGCTGGCGGAACAGGGAGACGTTGAAGGTCACGCCGCGCGCTGTGAACTTACCGCCGAGTTCGAACGCATCGACCACTTCGGGGTCGAACTGCAGCCCTCCGACGAGCGCCTGTGCACCACCGGGAACCAACGCGAACGGCGTGAGCGGCGACTTCAGCGCCGAGCGGTCAAGGTTGAACCCGCCCGCTTTGTAGCCGCGCGAGAAGCTTCCGTAGAGAAGCAGGTTGTCGGTCGCCTTGTACGACAGCACGCCGGTGCCGGTCAGCTTGTGCTCGCTGCGCTTGTCGCTGATCGACACGCCGTTGAGCTCGGCCGTGCTGTTGCCCTGGCAGCTCAGCCCGATGATTCCGCCGAGCAGGGGGACGAGCGATGCCGGGGTCGCCGGATTCAGGATGATCGGAAGAAGCGCGGACTGGTTCTGGACGCAGGTCAGGTTGTCGTTGCCGAAGGTCGCGCCGAAGTCCTTCTTCTCGTGCGTGTAGCGCAGGCCCACGGTCACATCAAAGCGGTTGGTGACGTGGAAGATGTTGTGGGTGAACAGCGCCCAGTTGTTGCTCTTCTGCTTATAGAAGTCGCCGGTGCTGCCGGTGTCGCTCATCAGGCCGAGCCGGTCGATCGCCGCCAGGACGGACGGGCCGATCGGACCCAATGCGCCCGAAATTCCCGGGCGCGCGAGCGGATTGATGCAGCTCGGCGAAGTCGGGCTGAAGGCGCCGGCGAATGGCGTGCCCGTGATCAGTCGGCAGGTGGCGAACTGGCCGTAGTCGGCGCCGAAGCGGAGCGAGTCCGCAAGTGTCAAATGCTCGTTGGCGTAATAGCCGCCGACCAGCCAGTCGAGCTTGTCGGCGAAGGCCGAGCCTTGCAGCCGCAGCTCCTGGCTGAAGGTGCGGAACTTGCGGTAATTGGGGTCTGAATCCTTGCGGTAGAGGATGTCGACGGTGCTGTAGTCGAAGTCGCCATTCTGCTCCGACTTGTAGCCGCGATAGGCGGTGATCGAGGTGAGGTTGGCGAAGCCGAGATCGCCGTCAACCTCCATCGACACGCCGCCGTCCGTCGTCGTCCCCTTGTAGCTGCGGCCGGGAGTGACCCAGATGTGGCGGTGCCAGCCATCCTCGAACGCCGACGGATCCTGGCCGAGTCCCTCGAGTACGTTGATGATGTTGTTGCCGGTGGGGTTGGTGGGGCTGACCGGCTGGGTCAGGTCGCCAATTTTGTCGTTGATCGTGTTGTTGACGTAGATCGCGCCGCAGCACTTCTCGTTGCGGTGCGAGTAATCGCCGATGATCCGGACGCTCAAATTCGCGCTGGGCTCGAACAGCAGCTGACCGCGGGTAAAATAGCGGTTGCGGTTGTTGACGTCGGTGTCGTTGTTGACGTCGTGGTAGAAGCCGTCGCGCTTCAGCCACACGCCTTCGAGACGGAAAGCGACATTGTCCGCGATGGGACCGGTGACTCCCGCTTCGAGGCGGCGCATGTCGTAATTGCCGATGGTAGCTTCGCCGTGCGCGCTCCACTGAAACGCCGGCTTCTTCGAGAAGATGTGGATCAGACCGGCCGAGGCATTGCGGCCGAACAACGTGCCCTGTGGACCGCGCAGGACCTCGATGTGATCGAGCTCGCCGAGCTCGTTGAGGCCGATGCCCGAGCGCGAGCGGTAGACGCCGTCGATGAATACCGCGACCGAGCTTTCGAGGCCGGGATTGTCGCCGACGGTACCGATGCCTCGGATTCGGGCCGAGCCGTTGGCTTCGGTGCTGGTTGAGGAGACGAGCAGCGATGGCGCGAGTTGGTTGAGCTGGCGGATGTCGGTCGCGCCCGAATTCTGCATTTCCTGTCCGCCGACGGCGGTGACCGCGATCGGCACCGTCTGCAGCAGCTGCCGGCGGCCCTGCGCGGTGATGACGATCTCGCCGCCGGTCGCGTCGGCTGCGGCCTGAACTTCGGGCTGAACCGAGGCCTGCTCGGTCGGCGATGGCTGCGCTGGCGCGGGCGCCGGGTCGGCGTTCTGCGCATAAGCCGGACAAGAAAGGGCGGTCAGGCCTGCCGAAAGCAGCCACGTCGACTTGCGGATCATATCTCTCTCCCCTGTTGGAGCAGCGCTCCAGCCGGGGAAGGCTAATCCCGAATCCCTGCGCAAGGGAAGCGGTTGCGTCGGCGTTACGGCTTAATGGCGGCCCGCTGCAGCAATTTGGCAACAGCAGTGTAAATAAGCGCTTCGCGGTTACTTGGGCGAGAGCACCATCAGCATCTGGCGGCCTTCCATGCGCGGATGGGCCTCGATCTTGGCGACGTCAGCGGTCTGCTCCTGGACTCGGCGGAGAACCGCCATGCCGAGCTCGCCGTGCGCCATCTCGCGGCCGCGAAAGCGCATGGTGACCTTCACCTTGTCGCCCTCGTCGAGGAACTCGAACACCTTCTTCATCTTGGTGTCATAGTCGTGGTCGTCGATGTTGGGACGCATCTTGATCTCTTTGATCTCCTGCGTCTTCTGGCGCTTGCGCTGCTCGGCGGCCTTCTTCTGCGCTTCATATTTGAAGCGGCCGATGTCGAGGAACTTGGCGACCGGGGGGTCGGCGTTGGGCGAAATCTCGACCAGGTCGAGCCCGACCGACTGTGCCTGCTCGAACGCTTCGCGCGTATACATCACGCCCAGATTCTCGCCGTTTTCATCGATGACGCGGACTTTTTGCGCCTGGATGAATTCATTGTAGCGGGGGCCGCTCATCTGCGGCGGGGGCGCCATTCCTCGGCGCGGATAGGGCGGTGGTATAGCGAAGACTCCGTGGTTATTGCTCGACAGAGTGCGAGTTAGGCACTTGTCGCGCAGTTGAAAAGTGCGCGTGAACAATTGTGAGTCGTTTTTGCCACGATCTGTGGCCGTGCCGCGTCAGAGAGCAGTGCACGACCTCCGCGCCCGGTCGCGGGCCTTCGCGACATGCTTTGCGACGGAGCGGAAGAACAAAATGTCCTCCGCATCGAAGCTGCGCCGGGTGCGACTGGCGAACGACAGCGTGCCGAGGATGCGGCCGCCGAGGACCAGTGGCTCGCACGCATAGGCATTGATTCCCGCCGAGCGCACGAGGTCGGCGCGGGGGTCGAGCGTGCGCTGGATGTCGGTTACGTGCATCGGCTTGCCCGTCTGCGCGACCAGCCCGCACACCGCCTGGCCAAAGTCGAGCGTCAGGCAGCGCTGCATCATCTCCTCGGAGAAGCCTTCCATGAAGCCGAGCTTCATTGCCTGATGGAGGTCGACGACGACGAAGCCGAGCGTCGCGTCGATCATCCGCTCCGCCGCAAGCGTGCGGTAGAGCAAGGGCATGACCTGCCAATCGGGATCCTCGCCAGCGAGCAGCCGGGCGGCCGTGTCGGCGAGGATCTGACTGCGCCTTTGTCGCACCAGGTGCCGCGCGGCGGCGCTGTCAGGGGCGGTCGTGGGCCGGCGAACCGGGTCGCCGGACCGGGACTTCAATGCACCCGTAATCATGACGTCTCCACAGGCGCGCCAAAAGGCACGCCCGCGCACCATAACTTATCCACAGCCTGCGCGGGCGCGGAGTCGGGTTCGATTCGGTCGAACATCGCGCGGATTTGCGCGATTCAATGGAATGCGCGACCAGACACCAGATAGACCCAGCAGGTCAGCCCGAGGAGAAACAGGACTGCGCCTTGCTGAATGCGGATATGTCGAACCGAGAGTCCGGTAATTGCGACGACGAGCACGACCGCATCCAGGAGTTCGTGTCGCGCAAGCCCCCCGAGATAATCGGAGTGCGCGCCCGTCGGGACGATGAAGATCATGATGCCGAGGGTCAGCAGCAAAACCAGCGCCCAGAAGTGGCGGGAGTTCTCGACATAGAATGCCCTGAGGTCGATTCCCTGCTCCGGAACCTCGTCAGGAAGGACCACGGCGGCGAGCAAGTAGATCAGCAGGAGAATGACGAGGCGCGGAAGAAAGTCGATCAAGCGAAGTTGGCTCGCGGTTTCGTACCACGCTTGCGATAGCCACCAGAATTGGATCGTTTCCAGCAGCATCAACAAAGCTAACGCAGGGCTCATCCAGTCCCATTTGACGCGTGCCCGGGCCCGCAGCAGCCGGTGAAAGCTAGTGCCCAACTCGGCCAGCGCCAAGCCGAGCACGATGGCGACCAAAACGGCAACGCGCTCGACCAGGCTCATTCCGTCCCCCCCCGATGTCTTTTAGGTTTTCAGGTCGGGCGGAACCGCCTCGGCGCTGATCATCGACACGGCCTCCTCGAGGCTCATCACCTTCTGGTGCTCGTCGCTGCCAAGCCGGCGCAGGGCGATCGTGCCCTCCTCCGCCTCGCGCTTGCCGACGACGAGCAGCAGCGGAACCTTGGCCAAGCTGTGCTCGCGCACCTTGTAATTGATCTTTTCGTTGCGGAGGTCGGTCTGGACGCGGATCCCGGCCGCTTCGAGCTTCGCGGCGACTTCGCCGGCGTAGGCGTCTGCGTCCGACACGATCGTCGCCACCACCGCCTGCACCGGCGCAAGCCACAGCGGGAAGCGCCCGGCATAATGCTCGATCAGGATGCCGATGAACCGCTCGTAGGAGCCGAAGATCGCGCGGTGGAACATGATCGGGCGGTGCTTCTGGCCGTCCTCGCCGACGTAGGCCGCGTCGAGGCGTTCCGGCAGCACGCGGTCCGACTGGAGCGTGCCGACCTGCCAGGTGCGGCCGATCGCGTCCTTCAGATGCCATTCGAGCTTTGGCGCGTAGAAAGCGCCTTCGCCGGGAAGCTCCTCCCAGCCGAACTCTTCCGTCGCCATGCCCGCAGCGACGACCGCGGCGCGGAGCTCGTCTTCGGCCTTGTCCCAGTCTTCGTCGCTGCCGAAGCGATTGTCGGGGCGCAGCGCGAGCTTGATCGCGTAGTCGAAGCCGAAATCCTTGTAGACGCGGTCGGCGAGCTCGCAGAAGGCGCGGGCCTCGGCGACGATCTGGTCCTCGCGGCAGAAGATGTGGGCGTCGTCCTGCGTGAACTGGCGCACCCGCATCAGTCCGTGCAGCGCGCCGTGCGGCTCGTTGCGGTGGCAGCTGCCGTTCTCGTAGAAACGGATCGGCAGCTCCTTGTAGCTGGTGATGCCCTGCTTGAAGACGAGGATGTGCCCTGGGCAGTTCATCGGCTTCAGCGCCATCAGGTCGGCGTCGCCCGACAGCACCGGCGCATCGTCCTCGGTCGACGGGATTTCGTCGGGGACGATGAACATGTTCTCGCGATACTTGCCCCAGTGGCCGCTCTTCTCCCACTGGCGCGCGTCCATCAGCTGCGGGGTCTTGATCTCCTGGTAGCCGGCCTCGTCGATGCGGCGGCGCATATAGGCTTCGAGCTGGCGGTAGATGACGAAGCCGTTGGGATGCCAAAAGACGCTGCCGTGCGCCTCGGCCTGGAGATGGAACAGGTCCATCTCCTGACCGATCTTGCG
>Ga0207678_10004267_pt1 | contig 12819 bp, 8 predicted proteins | sample KBSC63metaG_FD_184319 | JGI IMG/M metagenome (GOLD analysis project Ga0207678, IMG submission 184319) | Corn rhizosphere microbial communities from Kellogg Biological Station, Michigan, USA - KBS C6-3 metaG (SPAdes) (version 2) | ecosystem: Host-associated > Plants > Roots > Rhizosphere > Soil ... | reverse complement strand
ATCGCCAACAAAGTCTCTGCCCTGCGCGGAACTCTCGGCGGAGGCAACGAGACCATACTCAGCAGCAAGAGCATCGTTGCAGCGGACACTACGAACGCTATTGCTTTCTCGCGGACGACCGATCAAGTTCTGCAGATTGTCTACGGCGCAGCAGGGAAAGGCCTCAGCAAGGGCGGCTTCTTCCCCAACGGCCTCAACGGCACCATCAAAGCAACCGCTTCCTAAGGACGGACACTACTATGGCAACTCAAGAGACCAAACAACTCGACGAAATCATCTCCAGCCGTCGTGCCATGATGACCCTGGGCGGGGCAGCACTTGCCGGCCTTATCCTCACAGGCACCGCTAAAGCAGATACAGCAATCACTGATACCGATGTGCTGAACTTCGCGCTTAATCTCGAGTACCTCGAAGCCCAGTTTTACAATCTCGCAGCCTTCGGCGTCACCATCGACAAACTGCCCACTCCCATTCCGGTCGCAGTCAATGGCGGCACAGCCGGAACGGTCACTCTCAAACCCAGCTTCGCGAAGGTTCCCTTTAGCAATCCTCTTATCGCAGACTATGCCATGGAAACCGCAGTTGAGGAGGGCAAGCACGTCAAATTCCTTCAGAACGCGCTGGGCAGTAAGGCTGTTTCCATGCCTGATATTGATCTCTCAACCTCCTTCAATACGCTCGCCATGGCCGCAGGCATCGGACCGGCGCTCGATCCCTTCGACAAGGATGCGGACTTCCTCGTCGGCGCGTATATCTTCGAAGACGTAGGCGTCACCGCTTATCACGGAGCGGCTGCAGCCATTACCGACAAAAGCACTCTTGGAGCGGCAGCAGGCATTCTTGCCGTCGAGGCATATCATGCAGGCCTGATTCGCACGACCATCAACCAACTCGACGCCGGTTCGGGAGCGCTTGCCAGCCTCACGCAAAAGATCTCAGCAACCCGCAGCAAGCTCGCCAACCCCAGCGGTAGCCCCATAGACGATATCGGCCTCACAACCGTGAGCGTCTCATTGAATGGGTCCGGATCCGGCGCTTCTGCAACTACTTTTGTCGACGCAGATGCAAACAGCATGGCCTTTGCCCGCACCCCTGCCCAGATTATCCAAATTGTTACCGGAGGCAGCTCAACCAACAAGGGAGTGTTCTTCCCCAGCGGTTTAAACGGTACCATCAAGTAACTCTCATTTCATCCCGCTCCGGAGCATCTTCAATTCAGTATTAATAGAAATTCGGGTGCCCCATCCTTTGTGCGTCCTTTGCACAAAGGGTGGGAGACACAACGCTCTCCTCGACCGTCTATAGCCAAACCGAAACCGCTCTAATAAGCCGCCTGCAACTCTAATAGGCGGCTTGCTTGCCATTGCGGTCACATAATTTCCTTCGCCTAGCGAGTTTCCCGTCCACTCTCTCCCATAGGTCTCGGTCGATCGGCGACCACCACGCGATTCTTCCCTTCCCGCTTGGCCCGGTATAGTGCGATATCACTCTGCTCCAGGAGCTTCTGCCATGAGAGTCCACACTCCTCTGATGAGGACACTCCCAGGCTGGCAAAAACCCGCACCGATTGTCCCCGGTATTGCAGAATCATCTCGTCAATCTGCGACCGCAGCCGCTCTGCTACTGTGGCCGCTTCTGTCAGCCCCGTGTCCGGCAACAGGATGCAGAATTCATCTCCACCGATCCGAGCTACGGCATCTTGGTCGCGCACCGTCTCTCGCAGTACCCCTGCAATAGCTTGCAACACCGCATCACCGCATCCATGGCCCTGTGAATCGTTCACTTTTTTCAGGCCATCCAGGTCCATCATCAATACCGAAACCGGGTCCTTCGTCCGCCCACACCGCGAAATCTCCCGTAGAGCGATGCGCCTCAATGCCCAGCGGTTCAATAAGCCGGTCAGCTCATCCGCCTGTGCATGCCAAAGCAGTTCCAGGCGCAGTTTTGCTGAAGAAAGAAAAATGAAACCGAAGGTGATTGCGCTGTTCGTAATCAGGCTTCCCACCAGCCAGAAACGGGTAGTTTCCAACGTGAGAGCCGAATAAGTTGGAGTATTGAACCGTAGTATTACCCCCACCCGCATCAGTAACAGAAAGGCATACACCGAAAGCGCCCCTCCTGTCAGCCATGCTGCCGGCCCGATTTCCTCACCTGAAAAAAGGAAAACGACCGTTGCTGTTGCCGCAATCTGTACCCCTTCCGTTGCATACGCCAGCAGAAGTGTCGCCGGATATGCAGGTCGAACAATCAGCAACAACAGCGTTCCCGCGAACATAATAATGATTAGCGCATATTGGAGAGAGCGAAGAATGGGTCCTCGCTCCAGCAATTCGATAAAACTGAAATAAAGCATCGTGACACCGGAGACAGCCAGTAAGCTACTCAGCGCTGCTGTTGCGGATGAGGACATCGGAATCCATCCGCCCAGTCCAAACAACAGGAGCCCCGCCCCGCGACTGAGATTCGCTCCCGCGAACCACAATGCCCCCTTCACAATCCCCACTGTTCGGGCATTTACTACGATGACGCATGCGTACAGAACATACAAAAGCACGTTCATTACGACGAGTGTGTGCGTGTCCATTATCTTTGCCCGGGAACCAAATCAAGTGATACAAAAACAGCGTTGAGTTGAAGAACCTTTATCGTTTCTCTGCTTCATCAACCCTGCTTTAGTTGACGAATGGCGACTATATATTGAAATAGCTTCTTTTACCAGCCCGATTTTGGGCATATTTCTCTTTTAGACTAACGTTAGCCTTTAAACCGGAGAAGATCTTTTTCTGTTATGCGCTTTTACTGTCCTTTTTAGGCCAGAGCGCGATCGCGACAACGGCGATCAAAGTCTTAGTTTCCGCCGATTGAAATGACGTCCTGTCACCTTGTCTTTAAAAAGAATGAGACCCGGACTTTTCCGGGTCTCATTTACCTCACATTTGTTAGCTTAGCTGCCGATAGGAGTTGACCCCGGTTCGGGCTGCCGCTTGGAATACCGGACTGCCCCGCCCTTTTCATATCTCTCCATCAGATTTCCCATATAAATACGGAACATCTCGTCCTGCTGCTGGCCGAGCAATTGCGTCCGCATCTTATCGAAGTTCTTCGCGATTTCGTCCGCGCTCGGCTCCTGCTTGTCGAGCACAGTGAGCACCACGCCTACCCGGCCTGCATTGATTGGCCCGGAGATGGCTCCCTTGGCAAGTGAGAAGGCGACCGCCCCTGGCCCGCTCATCGCGCCGAGATCCGGAACCTGACCGTCTCTGCTTACAAAGTCGCTGGTCTTCACAGGAACATTCATCTCTGCTGCAGCTTTTTTGAGATCATTCAGCACCTTGGCGCGGTCGTCCAGCTTCGTAAGCTTCGCGTTCAAGAGCACTGGCACCTGCTGCTCGCGGTAGTCCTCAAGAATATGCTGTTTGTAGCTTGCGAAATCAGGCGCGTGAGCCGCCTTCACATCATCTACCTGGAATACCGCAAATCCGTCGCCGGTCGAAACAGCCGCCGGGGCCGCTCCTTTGGCAACCGAGAATGCCTGGGTGAGCAATGCGGAACCATCCGCAAGTCCGGGCACAACGCCGTCCTTGGCGAGATAATCCGTGGTCACGACATGCAGGCCCTTCGCCGCCGCTGCCTTATCCAGGCCATTCTTCTTTGCATCTGCTGCTAATTGCGATGCAAAGTTCTGCTCGGCTGCTCCGGCCTTCTGCTGTTCGAGAATTGGAACGATCTCCGGCTTCACCTCAGCCAGGGAACGCTCATGCGCAGACTTCTTATCTTCCACCTGCAAGATGTGATAACCAAACTGGGTTTTAATCACATCCGACGTCTGCCCCGGAGCAAGCGAAAATGCGGTCTTGTCGAACTCCGGAACCGTCTTGCCGCGATCGAGCCAGCCAAGCTCACCACCCTGCACCTTGCTTCCGGGATCGTCTGAATTCTTCTCGGCAAGCTGGGCAAAATTGGCGCCACTCTTAATCTGCTTCAACAGGTCCTCGGCTTTTGCCTTAGCTGCCGCGTCGGTCTTGGCATCTGCGCCCTGCGGAACCGCGATCAGGATGTGCCGAACCTTTACCTGTTCCTTCACCTGATACTCGTCCTGGTGCTGCTTGTAATAGGCCTGCACCTCAGCATCGGTGATCTGCGGCTTGCCTCCGGGCAGATTCGATGCGTCAAACGCCACGTACTCGATCTTGCGGGTCTCGGGAATCGCCGTGGCATAGCGCGCCTGGTTCTGCTTGAAAAAGGCCTGCAACTCCGCATCGCTGGGGTTGATTGTTTTGCTGATATCGTCGGACGAGATCACCGCATAGTCGAATTTGACCTTGGTTCCCTGGACACGATATGCCTCGCGAACTGCCTGATCCGATACCGTCACACCGCCGGTAATCAGCGCCTGTAGTCGGCTCAGCTCCATGTCGCGCTTCACCTTCGATTCGAAGTCGCTGCGGCTGGTCTGGAAATTGCTCTGCACAAAATTTATGTAGGCGTCGTCGCCGACGTACTGTCCATTAGGAAACAGATATTGCGCGAAAGGCCCGGTCTGCAGTTCGCGGCGAAGGTCTTCATCGCTCACTTGCAGCTTCATCTTGTCCGCCTCACGCTCCAGAATTGCCCGCTGCACCAGAACCTGTGCGGCGCGTTGCTTCATATATGGCATCAGAAAATCTGGAAGGTGCTGCTGCTGCAACTGCCGCTGCGCCAGCTCATCAACTTCGGTCTCTTTGATCGGAATACTGTCGCTTGCAAACCGGCCAAAGAAGCCTGGCCCACGCACGGTCGCATAGGTGCCATTCGGCCCGCTATCGCCGGTATTATCAAAGATGCCCGGAACGAGCGTAATCACCATGGTCGCGCAAGCCACTGTAATGATGACGGCGAAGATAATCTTAATGAGGCGGTTGTCCTGCTGCAGAATGCGAATCATCTAGACGAAAGACCTTCACTTCATGCGTTCCCCTCCTTGCTGGAGGGCGACCGCGTGCCCGGGATTTTGCATGGTTTAGGGAATGTCGGTCGACACACGCCAGGCCATTTGCAGGGCAAGCAACAAGTATAAATCAGCAACCGTCCGAATTCATCTGCGCTGCTCCCCACCCTCCCTGCGAACCCCGCAGACCGTCTCCGGCGGCACCGGATAGGCTGGCGGAGCGCCCGCAAAGCTGACCGTCAGATGCTCAAAAATTACTCCGGGATCGCCATAAATCAGCCGCAGCCGGTGATGCCCAGCCCGCAAGCTCCCAAGCTCTACCCGCTGCGCAGCGGCATTGCGCCGTACATTGTCAGCCCAGGCTGAGATGTCCTTTCCGACCACTTCAGCCCCGCTCGCATCCAAAACCTGTGCCTTACCCCCATCCAGCGCAACTGCATAATGCAGCCCATGATTGGAGTCCACCGGAAATGTCGGCAGCAGGTCGATCTCCAGCGAAGCCTCGCCCGTGCTGCTCACATTGAAGTCATACTCCAGCCAGGCCCCCTTCTTAATTGCCTCTGTTGAAGCCTTCTGCGCCGCTCCAACCCAGCCAGCCGACTTCATCAATCCCGGACGGCCCAGAACCATCGATCCTCCATCGACTCCCAGCTCCGGCAATACTCGCCACGTCGCGCCGTTGCCGTCCTGCTTCCGCGTGAAATGCGTTGCATTGACCGAGACCGTCTTGTTCCACTCCCGTATTCCTTTAGCTCCGTCACAACGCAGCGCTCCCCCTCCCTTCCGCCATGCCTTCGGAAGCGGAGCCTTTGCCATATCTGCACCCGCTGTTGCCGGCATATCGAACACATGCCGTTCCCGCGGGTGCGCCGACATCATTCCATCCCATTTTCCACCGTCGAGCGAGTTGTAGGTCCGGGTCAGCGCCTGTATGCGGTCATAAGCCGCGTGGGCCTTCACCGCGTCCTGCCCCACAGCATTCTTTTTGTCCTGCCCCGCGTCCAGGTATCTTCGGTCAGCCCATAGAAACTTCGCATTCTGCTCCGCCGCCGCCTCTACCGGGTAATAAACCAGCTCGAAAAAAGCATTGCGATAGTTCTCCGGCATGGCCCGCTTCAGCGATTCCGCCTCTTCATTCAAGCGGTTCCATTGCTCCAGCCGCGTTCGGTTCTGGTCGCCCCAAGCCAGCGGGTTGAATTCGGTTCGCTTCACATCGTCGTCATAGCCGTTAAAGCCCATAAGCTCCGGCTTGCGGACGAAATTCAGGCGGTAAGCCTCATCCCACAGCGTCGCAATCCGTAACCCCAGGGTTGAGGGAAACTGTTCCGCCGCCCATTGCCGCAGAAAATCTTTCTGACTTACCCTCGCCATCTCCGGCTCATTCCAGGCCAGTTGCAGAAAATAATCGATGTCCGATTCCGCCGGTTTCAAATCTCCGACATTCAGTACCCATAACCGGCGCACGCCATGGTCCCACGCCTTGCTCAACTCCTCTCGCATCAGGGCCGGAGGCGTCGTGCAAAGCCAAAGATAATCATGGGGCCGTCCCCAATAAGAGACGTGATAATAAATTCCCGAACCGCCGGATCTCTTCCGCTCCTCCGCATTCGGAAGCTGGCGAATATAGCCATAGTTGTCGTCAGTCCACCCCAGCGTCACGTCGTCCGGCACCTTCATGCCTGCGCGGTACAGGTCAATCGACTCCTTATAGAGCCAGATCACCTGCGGCACCCTGTCCAGATCCTCATTGACGTACTGCCGCAGCATTTGCCGCTGATCCTTCATCACCTGCTCAATCAACCGCGCCTTCACCTCCGCCGATCCGGTAGCCTCCAGACCCGAGTCATGCTGTCCGCGCATTCCCACCGTGTAAAAGTTCTCATACTTGCTGTTCGTCTTCAGCCGTTGTTTCCAGTACTCGTCGATCGCATGGCTATTTGTCTGGTAGTTCCACGGCCCATCTTTCTTGCGGTCCCACTCGCCCACGTTATTGCGCAACAACGCCTCTGAGTGTGAAGACCCCATCACAATTCCCCACTTCTGAGCGAGCCGCGCATTCTCCGGGACCGCATTGAAAGGCAAAGTCCCCGGATGCATTGCCGGCCAAAGCATATTGGCATGGAGCCGCAAAAGCAGTTCAAAGACGTGCTCGTAGGTATGAGGACCTATGTTGTCCAGCTTCGGATCCATCTTTCGTGCCGCCCACGGTCGCAGACCCCAGTCTTCGTCGTTGAAAAATATGCCGCGATACTTCACAGAAGGTTCGCCTTGCACATAAGTCCCGGCGCGCACTCCGACCGACCGACACGTCCGCACCGGAACGTCTGCCCACCACGTCCACGGTGAAACACCCATCTGCCGCGATATCGTAAACAGCGCAAACGCCGCGCCCCTCCGGTCGCTGCCCGCAATCACGAGCGCCTTTTTCACCCCCGCAAAGGGCCGGTCCACCACGGCCGTCACCGCGCTCTCCCATCGCCCCTCAATTCCCGAAGTCCGTATCTTCCCCTCGCGCCGAAGCTGGTCCAGTAACGGTGAATTGCCGATGGTGCCCACAATGACCACAAACGGCTGCCGGACCGCGGTATCGTCCTGAACCATCTCAGGCTTTGTTCCCGTCACCTTGGCAACATCGTCCGCAAAGGCCTGTGCGGCCACGCGAACGGTCTCCGAATCGCCCTCCGCCGCATAAATCGGAGCTACCCGTCCGTCTACCGCCAGCGGAAACGCGTCATGGCTTAATGGCTGATTCAACGTCACCATCATCGCCGCATGTGATTTCGTCAGAGCCTGAGCAGAAGAATCAAATAAAAAGACAATCGCGACGATGGCAAAGAATTTAAATAGCTCGTGTATCAGCTTAAATTGCTGTTGCTTCCTGAGTACCGAATCCTCTGATCTCCGCATCGAGCTCCTTTGTCGCCCCTCAAAACTTGTCAATCCCTTACTGTCCCAGAACACGGTTCAAGCCGCTGAAAATAAAGGAACAATGGCACAATAAAAATCTTGGGAAAGCGCAAACGAGTTTCCTTCCACTCCTTACACTATAAGTAGAAGCAATTAAGCACTCAGATGAGATCTTGTGTATGCCATGGGTGAGCCTGTACACGAGTGGCTGATTTGTCCGTTCGAAGTGGGAATGCAAATGCTCATGCCGCATTCTGCTCCAGCGCGGACTATCAAGCAGCCAGCAGACGCACTCCAGCAGCCTATTCTAAAGCTCAGTTTCCAATGGAAAAATAGCTTAGGCCCGCAGATTGCCGGGCCTAAGCTATTCTTCATCAACGGTTTACACCTAAGTTATTGCATTTTCAAGACTTTACCCATAAGCCATGTGAATAGAATACCTTAGAGGGAAAGTACCCGGGGCTAATACGGGTAATAAGCAGGTCCATAGTAATAATAGGGTGGCGGTGGAGGCATACGACGTTGTAACCGCTGCATTGGCTGGACAGCAGAAGCAAGGCGGTTCATCTCCTCCTGGGATACGGTTGTCAAGGGCACCGGTTGAGTCAAGTGAAACGTCAGGATTGCTTCTGCTGGAACCACGGCCTCTCCTCGCTTCGAAGCTGCCGAGGTGCCGATACCTGCCGCGCCGCCGAGTCCCGCGCCCAACAAGGCTCCCGGTCCGCCACCGGCCACCGCTCCAATCATCGCGCCAAATGCGCCCAGGCCAACTGCATTGCCCACAGTCTGCCCGGTCTTGTCCGCTCCCTGGTGCATCCAGTCGTCTGAAATAATGGGATAAATCTGGCCGCCGAGTGTGATCTGTGTAAGCTGTAGCGCCAGTCTTCCCTTGCCCTTCAGGGCCTTGGCATTCTGAGCATCCACTACTCTCCCCTGCACTGCGGTTCCGCGAGGAATCGCTATCGCATTGCCACCAATCACGTCATTAATTACAACGCCATCGAAGATGGTTCCCGGCGCCGTGTTCTTGCTGTTCATGCCCTCATTTACCCGGACGCGAATCAGTGTTCCGGCGGGAACCACGACCGCTTCTCCTCCGCGCTGCGCAGGATAAGGCCGCTGATAGGGCGGTGCCTGGCCATACGGCGGTTGGTTATAGCCGCGATCATAAGGTGGCCGGTAAGGTCTTTGTGCCTGATTCGGTCCCTCCTGCGGCGGAGGAGGCGGTGGCCCAGCTTGCCCCATCTGAGGCCCTTGGTTCGGGGCAGGGTGAGGGCCGCCGTACGGCGCTTCGCCAGCATCATTGCCGCCCGCCTGCTGTTCTTCGTCCTGAGGCGGATTTTGCGCATAGCTTCCGTTCGGTTGCAGCTCCGGATTGCCCTCGTTGGAAGCTGGCCCCTGGCTCGGATTCTGCTCCGGCCCTTGGACATTATCAGCCGCCGCTACGGTGCCGACCGCCAACTGATCGATAACCTTTTTGACTCCTGGCGTATCGGAAGCGACCTTTTCGGCCATGTCTCGTGACGCCTCATCCCGCACGGTGCCGCTCAGGGTGACCTGGCCGAAGACGGTTGTGGTCTGGATCGCCTGGTCTGCCAATTGAGGTACACCGGCCAAAGCTTTCAGAACATTGGCCTCGATCTGCGCGTCCGGAACAACTGCCGTCTTTTGCTGGGCTAAGCCAGTTCCACTCACCATAAGCAGTCCGGCCAGCAAAGCTCCGGAGAAAGAAGATTTCAATGAAAAGCAGCCCTGCCGCATATATTCCTCGCCGATCCCGCAGCCCTGACTTTGGCCGACTGGATCTACAACCTATACAAACGCTGAAATCAGAAAAAAGTTACTGACGTTTCGTTAAACATTACAACTGCAACACTGTACCTTAGCCATGAGTCGACGATCTATACTGAGACGCATGGCAACCGCACTCCCGACTACCCTGGGTCAGCTCCGCAATTCAGAATTTACTCCTGAACGTCTCGCCCGCAGCGTCAAGGACGAACTCCGCGAAAACCTTATCGCCAAGCTGCGCAAAAAAGAGCCACTCTTCCCAGGTATCGTCGGCTACGAAGACACCGTCATTCCCCAGATCGTCAATGCGGTCCTGAGCAAGCATAACTTCATCCTGCTCGGTCTTCGCGGACAGGCCAAATCCCGCATCCTCCGAGCTCTCACTACTCTCCTCGATCCCGCCTGCCCTTACGTCGCCGGCGCCGAAACCCGTGACAATCCATACGCCCCAATCTCCAAATTCGCTCGCGACCTTATCGCAAAGCTGGGAGACGAAACTCCCATTGCGTGGCTCGCGCCGAACGACCGCTTCGTCGAAAAATTAGCTACGCCGGACGTAACCGTCGCCGATCTCGTGGGCGATATCGACCCCATTAAGGCCGCTCGCAGCAACCAGGACCTTGGCAGCGAACTTACGATGCATTATGGGCTCCTGCCCCGTGCCAACCGGGGTATTTTCGCCATTAACGAGGTTCCCGATCTCGCGGGAAAAATTCAGGTGGCGCTCTTCAACGTCATGCAGGAAGGCGACGTGCAGATTAAGGGTTATCCTGTTCGCCTGCCGCTCGACGTTGCCATTGTCTTCAGCGCCAACCCCGAGGACTATACCGCCCGAGGCAAGATCGTAACTCCTCTCAAGGACCGTATCGGCAGCGAGATCCGCACACATTATCCCGAGTCCATCGACGAAGCGATTGCCATCACAGCACAAGAAGCCTGGTCGAGCCGGCCTGCAAGCACCATCGAGGTCCCTCAATATATTCGCCAGATTGTCGAACAGGTCGCCTTCTCTGCCCGCGAAGACAAAAAAGTGGATAAACGCAGTGGAGTCAGCCAACGCCTGCCCATTACCACCATGGAACTGGTCATCTCCAACGCAGAGCGCCGTGCCCTGCTCCACAATGAAGCCCTGGTGATCCCCCGCGTTGGAGATATCTATGCAGCGCTGCCTGGAATTACTGGAAAGATCGAACTGGAATACGAAGGCGAGATGCGAGGAGCCGATGCCGTTATCCGCGAGATCATCCGTCAAAGCGTCGCTCTTATCTTTGACCAGTACTTCGCCGGGGCTGACACCGAGCAGATCGAGCAATGGTTCAATCTCGGCGGTACCGTGCAGCTCAACGACTCTCAGCCAGCCTCCGGCTCTCTCGCAGAATTGAAGCAGATTCAAGGTCTTTTCGAGAGGCTTTCGCCTCTGCAAATCAATGGGAAATCCAGGCCTGAAGCGGCCGTAAGCGCCGCTGAATTCCTGCTCGAAGGCATGTATGCCCATAAGCGAATCAGCCGTGCCGAGGAACGGGTCTTCACCGCCGCTGAAAAGAAGCAGCGCAATACGGACGCCATCAACTACGCCGAGAAAATGCGCGACCGTGAGCAGGAAATCGACTTTGTCGCAAAGAACCGCACCCGCCGAGGCTTCAATTAAATCCTTAGTTGATTAGCAAGACGCACTTCTTCCGGAACTTCCCTCTGCATTGCGCACATCCAATAAACAGCAAGCTGGAGTTCGCGAGGAATCTCGAAAGCTCCCAATGCCAGGGAGCTTTCGAGTCCTTAGATAAATTTGCAATCTGGGGAGAAACAAGACCAATTTGTACGGCTTAAGTGCCTTGTTTCTGAATGCCATCATCTTCCAATCCTTCAGAATGATGGCGGGGACGACGGGGCTCGAACCCGCGACCTCTGCCGTGACAGTGAGTCTAAAACCCGTAACTTATAGAAACGTCGGGCAATGGATGGCTCCATAAGGCCCCAAACGGCACACCGGGGAACAGTTATTGTGGCCTTATCGTGTCCCTTATTCTGACTGCGAGACCTCTGCCGTCCTGCGGCATTATTCTCAGTTTTCTTCTCTCTTCCTCTGCCTCGTAACGGCAGAGGCCTAAGGATGACATCCTAACCAAAAGCGAACGATCAGCGAAATTGAGGCACAATTGTGCCCACGATCCTCGGACTGTCCCCCGCACTCGCATAATGATCAACGCCTCATCTCAGTAGCGCTGTGAAGGCTTAGCGTTTCCCACGAGATGGTTCCAATTTCCGACCTGCGCTCGATAAGTGCATTGGCGATGATGTACTCGTTGACTTTCTACCGAAAAATAATGAAAGCAACCGTTTAGCGGAACTGATCCGGTTCGGGTCCACCATGCGAATCGTTCACACCTTAACCGCCTGAACCCACGTCTCGGACAGTAATTGCCTATCCGCGTCAGGTACTACGATCTCGAACGACAGCATCGCATGGCAGAGGGATCTCGTCGAGCTCCTTGGCGTGATGAGATCCCCATGCAATCAAAGATTCCAAGACAGGCTGCAGGCTTTTCCCTAGCGGAGTGAGCAGGTATTCGATCCCTTGACGGTGCCGGGCGATGGGCTGTCGGCTCACCATTGCATGTTCCTCAAGCGCTCGCAGTTGTTCGATCAAAACCTTCTGCGAGATGCCGGCAATCCGCTTCTCCAACTCGCCGGTGCGTTGCGCGCCATCCAGCAGCACATAAAGAATAATCGCCTTCCAGCGCCCGGAGAGGACGCCCAGTGCGCGCTCGACGGGCAAGTCCGACAAATTGTTGATAATCTTCATTTTGCCACCACTGACCAAACCGTGTGTAGATACCGACGGGCGCTAAAAAGTAAAGTCTTGGCATTATGGTAAATCTGTTTGAACCTCAATTGCTTGGCGGCACCGTTTTGCTAAAGAACCGCATTGTCATGGCGCCCATGACCCGCACACGGACGTCCGCCGGTGATGTCCCTAATGAACTGATGGCCACCTATTATGGGCAGCGGGCGAGTGCCGGCCTAATCGTGACTGAGGTAGCCGACGTCGCTCCATCTAGTAAAGGCTACGCTATGACACCCGGCATCTACACGGAAGCCCAACGGCAGGGCTGGCGTTTGGTGTCCGATGAAGTTCATCGCAAAGGCGGCACGATATTTCTGCAGATCTGGCACGTCGGCAGAATGGCGCATCC